>Ga0172371_10006455_pt1 | contig 17068 bp, 19 predicted proteins | sample Lak12m_FD_114543 | JGI IMG/M metagenome (GOLD analysis project Ga0172371, IMG submission 114543) | Freshwater microbial communities from Kabuno Bay, South-Kivu, Congo - kab_022012_12m | ecosystem: Environmental > Aquatic > Freshwater > Lake | place: Democratic Republic of the Congo: South-Kivu...
AAATCAATAAATGATTTATCGGCATATTTACCGTTGTCTTCTATAATCTCAAATTTCTCTAACATAGGTTTTAGAAATCTAAGATATTTTGCTTTTTTTATTTCTTTTTCTGCAAGTCTTTCTAATTCAGAAAGAACTGAGCTTGTTACAAAATATTTAACTTTACCAATTTCAGTTTCTATTTCAAATATATCTGCTTTTGATTCACAAACTGCTAACAAAGCACTTGTATCTACGAGTACATTCTTTTGTTTACTGTACAAAACCGTAGCCATACAATCTCCATCCGTTTGAGGATCTCCTACTTATCGCAACTCTCTGATCTTTCTCAACAACATTTGGTTGACTTAAATCAAAATCAATTAAATCATTTTTAATTGCTGAGATTTTTCCAACATTTGTTGCAGTTCCAATTGTCAAAACAACAGCTTCATTGACAATCAATGGTTTCTTCAAATCATCAACCAAAAGTCTGTCAATTGATTTATATTTTAGTTTTATCTTTTTTGTTGGAGCAGGTAATACACCTGGATTGCTTAATACTTGTCCCTTCATTTTATCATTCTGTGTTACAGAAGGATCAAACAATGTTCCTATTGCTACCAAACCACCTGGAACTACTTTCTCAAGTCTTCCTGACTCTGTTGCTAAACTAACTACCTTTGTAACAACTGGACCTTTTTCAAGTCCTGGAGATAACTCTATTTCATCTCCAATTTTAATACTGCCTGAAACAATTGATCCACCTAAAACTCCACCCTTTAGTTTATCTAATGTATTTCCTGGTGAATTTACATCAAATGATCTCACAACATACATCTTAAGCTTATCATTTGATTTTGTTTCTGGTGTTTTCAAATATTCTTCCATCGCACAAATTAATGCATCTTTATTAATTCCTAAATTTGCTGCAACAGGAATTATCGGTGCGTTGTTATATTCATATTCTTGTAAAAACTTTTTAATATCATTATAATTTTCTTTTGCTTGTTCTTCTGTTACTAAATCAATTTTGTTTTGTACTACTATCAAATCTTTAATTCCACTTAATTTTATTGCCATTAAATGTTCTATTGTTCTCGCTTGTGGACATTTCTCGTTAGCTGCAACAACTAATATTGCACCTTGCATTAATGCAGCTCCACTTAACATTGTTGCCATTAATGTTTCGTGACCAGGTGCATCAACAAACGAAATTCTTCTAACTACTTTTGTAGCTGAATCACAATGTGAACATTTTTTATCTGTTGTATAAGCTTCTAATCCTTTACACTTAGAACATTTCCTTATTACAACATCCGCATATCCTAATCTAATAGATATTCCTCTTTTAATTTCTTCTGAGTGAGTATCGGTCCATTTACCCGTTAACATTTTTGTTATTGATGTTTTTCCATGGTCAACATGTCCAACCAAGCCTATGTTAACTTCTGATTGCAATGGAGCTTTTTCAGCCTTCTCAACCTTCTCAGCTTTCTCAGAAACCATATCTTCTCATCAATCCATCATTATTTCTTTTTCTTATCATCTGCTTGTTTAGGGAATTTTTCTTCCAAATTAACACTTTCATCAATCTCTAATATCTTAATGTTAATTTGTGCAATCTTATCGCTAATTGTTCTCCCGTGAACTGTTCTTCTTTTCTTCTCGCCTGAAAACTTTGCTTTGAAAGCAATACCGTCTGAAAGCAATACTCTTTTATTTCCTGGGTTTTCTAAAAATGGAACCATAGGGAATCCTTCTTTAGTTGATCCACCGGTAATAATTCCTTTTCCTCTTACACCTAAGAAATCTAAGTTTACTTCTTCTCCGATTTTCTTTCCTGCATAAGGATTTTCTTCAATCTTTGCAGAGTATGATTTTTTTGTTTTTGGATTTGATAGCGTTATTATCATTACATCACCTTTTACATATTTTTCCTATATCTTTTCATTTCAAATCTAAATTTATTACGAATTTTTCTCCTGTTCGTGCTGTTCACTTATTGCATTATAAATGTTATCAAGTTTTTCGATTAATTCTTGATAATCATTCATTAAGTATTTTTTAACAAATCTCCTTTGACCCAAAGGAATAAAACCATAAATTGGTTTTTCTAAATCTAATTTATCAATTGAATTTCCATCAATTGAAACCGCAACTTCTTGTCCTTTTGTTGCTTCTTTCAAATCTTTGCCTTTGTCTTGTATCTTTTTCAATACACCAACAAACTTGTTATTTTGGATTAATCTAACATTTGGTTTTAGCAAACCTTCTAAAACCTCAACACCACAAATTATCGGTTTTGATTGTCTGAAAACATATGCAGGGATTATTTTGAACTCAAAAGGATAAATTATTCCTTCTAATTCTCTCTTTTTTATGTTTTCTTCTTCTTGTTTAATCCACTTCCCATATTCTTCAAATATTTTGTAAATCACATCTGATGAAAATATTTTAATTTCTTGTGACTCTGCATAATCAATAACATCTTGTGTTACTTTTTTGTTAAATACAAATATTGCACCATACTTGAAGCTTTCTTCCTTGAAAAGTTTTGCTTCCAAAACATCTTCTTTTGTTGCAGTTCCTACTTCAACCTTGTATACCGTTACATCATTTTTCTTTGCAAGTTCCATAAGTGCATCAGCAGAACCTTCTGTATCAACCTTTGCAATTACGCCTTTCAATCCTTTTTTTCTGATGCTTTTAATTGTTGATTCTAAGTTCTTTGCTTCTTCTTGTGTAATTACAGATATTGAATCCCCTGCAGTTATTTCGGAAACATTTTCTGCAACAATCTTCAATCCTGATGCCGCATATACTTGCTCAATATGCTCAAACTTTTCTTTTGTAAGTCTCATTTCTTGCAATGGCTTTGGTTTTAGTAACATTTTTATTTTACTAACTGTAACACCATTTCTCGAATCGATTCTTACATAGTCGTCTTTGCTTATTGAACCATTACAAAGTATCATATCAATTGTTTTACCAAATCCTTTCTCTTCTTTCACTTCTAATACTGTACCTCTACCTGCACCACTTTCATCTAATGCAAGCTTTGTTTCCAAGTATCTTTGTGAAAGTCCAGCTAAAAATAACAAAAGCTCTGATATTCCTTTTCCAGATCTTGCAGAAACGGGTATCAAGAGAATCTCCTTTGTAAAGTCTTTAACTTTGTCATATCTATCTGAGTTAAATCCTTTTTCGCCAAGCTGACCTATGATTCGGTAAAACTTTTCAGTAAAATCTTGTGCATATAATGTTCTGCCTTCATCAATTTCTTGCATTACATCTTGCAAAGACAAGTTACTATTGTAACCTTTCATTGAATCTATTTTTGTTAACGCAACAACAAATGGTGTTTTGTTTCTTTTTAAGAACTCAATAACCTCAAATGTTTGTGGTTGACATCCTTGCATTATATCAATTACAAGAACTGCAATGTCTGCAACATTACAACCACGTTCTCTAAGAGCAGAGAACGCCTCATGTCCTGGAGTATCAATAAAGAGTAATCCAGGTATTGTTAAGTTAAAATTGTATTTTTTTAAAAGTGGTCCACACAATCTATTTATTGTGTCAATTGGAACATCTGTTGCACCAATATGCTGGGTTATTCTTCCAGATTCTTTATCTGCAACAGTTGAACCTCTGATATAGTCCAACAGTGTTGTTTTTCCGTGATCAACATGACCTCCGACAACAACTATTGGCTCTCTTATCAATTAACCACCTTATTCTTTTTTTGCTTCCTTCTTCTTAGGATTAGCCCATTTTAAGGAAGCTGGTTTTCTTTTTAATTTTAACATATTTTTCTCGCATTTACTGCTGCAGAAATAATATGTAGTTCCATCTCTTCTGACATACATTGTGCCAGTTCCTTCAGAGATTTCCTTTTTACAAACTGTACATTTCATGAAACCACCTATAAAAGAAACTCAAGCTTTAAGTAGCTCTAATTTCTTTTGCTTCCCTCTGTATGTTCATCAATATTAAAACATCCCCTTTTTGTACAGGGCCTTTAACATTTCTTCTTTTTACACGTCCCTTCTCTGGACCGTCAAGTATCTTACAAAGAACCTGTGTGATTTCTCCACAAACTCCAGTTCTCTTAACTACTTCAACAATTTCAGCAGGTGTTCCTCTTTCTTCTTCAGCCATATTTATCACCTTTCAGAACCCTTACTTATTTCTTCAACTCTTCGATCTGTTTAACTAAAGCAGCTAACTCCTTTGTTGCTTGTCCTTCGTTTACCAAAGCAATACATGATGCTTTTACTTTAAGACCTGAAACCTCACCTAATGATTTCTTGTCCTTGTAGTATGTGTATGGTACTTTCTTTGAATCGCAAAGAGCTGGTATGTGTAACAATAATTCCTCAGGACTTACATCTTGAGCCATAATAATTAGTTTAGCTGAACCTCTCTCAACCATTTTTGTTACTTCGTTCACTCCTGCTTTTACTTTACCCTTGCTTTTTACAGATTTCTGTAACAAGTCAGCAACCTTAGAGTACATCTCTTCAGGCATTTCGTATTTAACAAATTGTGGCATCTACCACACCTCCTTTTTAGTCATCGGTTATGTTTAAACATTTAATCTAGAAACTAAGAAATAGTTTTTTTACTATATATTATACACAGGAATAGATTTATAAATGATTACCCATAAAAGACAGTAATTTTAACAAATTAATGAAATTCATAAAAAACGCAATTTATAAATACTTCTAGCCTTATATACCTATGGACTATAATTAATCCTCTGATTTTAAATTTGTGTTGTCCCATTGGACTTTGGTTTCTTGGGACTCGAAGTTATGTATAGTGACAAAATAGTTTTGACGTTAGACTGGGGTGCTAACATGACTGAAAAAAATGAAAAAACTGTGATAAATGTAAATTGCATGAATAAAGTGTTTTGGATTCCAGACGAACCAAAGACAACTGCTGAAAAGATAAAGAACATTTTGTTTAGAAAGAAGAAAGACAAACATATTATCAAAGATGTATCTTTTGAAATTAAGCAGGGCGAAATGGTTGGATATATTGGAGTTAATGGAGCTGGCAAATCAACAACTATCAAAATGTTGACAGGAATTTATCCTCCAACATCTGGCACGATTAAATGTCTAGACTTGGATCCTTTCAAACAAAGAATGAAATATGTAAAGGATATTGGAGTTGTATTTGGAAACAGAGAATTATTGAATTATGATATTGCTCCTAAATACTCGCTTGAGTTATATGGTGCAGTTTATGGTTTGCCAAAAAAAATTGCAGAAAAGCGTTATACTGAATTTGCAAAAAGACTTAAAGTATCACACTTAATGGATACACCTGTAAGAAAATTATCTTTAGGAGAAAAAATGAAGTTCAATATAATTGCATCATTGTTACACAAACCAAAGATTGTATACTTAGATGAACCAACAATCGGGTTAGATGTTGTCGCAAGAGAAGAGATGATAAAATTCTTAGCAGAGATTAACAAAAAGGAAGATACAACTATAATCTTAACAACACACAACATGGATGACATCGAAGAGCTTTGTAAAAGAATCATAATAATAGATGATGGAAAAAAGATTTATGATGGTCCATTAAAAGCAGTAAAAGATGTGTATGCTAACTGGAAAAGAATTACATTAGTTTTTAGTGAAAAGAAGGCTCCATTCATGCACAAATTTGAGATATTTGAAAAAACAAATGATCTAATGATATTCAAATGTCCAAATGAAAAATTAAAGGATACTTTAGACAAAATAACTGAATGCTTTGAAATCGTTGATCTGAAAATTGAAGAACCCAAATTGAAAGAAGTTGTAAAGAGGATTTATTTAGATAAAAAGGTAGAGATAGATGCTAAATGTAATTAAAAAAGAATGGAATGTATTTATTGAATATACTAAACTGCAATTAATGGCATATCTTGAATATCCTCTAAACTTTTTGGTTGGATTTGTTTGGACTTGCGTTGCATTAATACCAATGTACTTCTTCTGGAATGCTTTACTAACATCAGGGGTTGACATAAATTACAACCAAACAACAATAATACTATATTATCTCTTCACAATTGGATTCTTTTACAGCGGAGGATTTTTCAAAAGTTTAAGACAAGAAATAATAAAGGGAACAATTGTAACAACACTTGTAAGGAAAATAAGATTAGAAAATTATTTTGTTTATAATGCAATCGCAACAGTTTTGATTAGCAGATTTTTAATAGGAATTGTAATTGTTATTGCCGGCATTTATTTCGTTGGATTACAATCATTGTTAGGAGTTTTGTTCTTTATCTTTGGATTAATAATTGGCGCAACAATATATTCAATATTAATAGCAATTGGATTTTGGACTGGAGAAAGTTGGGGTTATTTTTATGTTACAAGTATAATAATAAACCTAGTAGGAGGAAGCATAATTCCTTTGGATTTATTTCCTATATTTTGGCAAAAAATAATTGCATACACTCCATTTAGTTTAATGTTTTATGTTCCTGCAAAGATTTACTTAGGAGAATTAACAATAACACCTTGGCTAATATTTGCATATGTTGCATGGGCTGTTGTGTTGTATTTAATACTTAACAAAATGATTTCATTAGGCTTAAAAAGATTTGAACAATTAGGTGGCTAAGTAAAATTTGGTGAATTTATGAGATTCTTTAATATTTTATTTAAGAGATTCATGAATAATGTAAGAACCCAATGGGAATACAAATCAAATATAATTGGGGCTGTTGCTGTTGAATTGATATACTTTATAACTATCATTGCATTCTTTGGAGTTATTTTCCAACTTGCTCCAAAAATTGCAGGCTGGAATATGTATGAATTCCTTTTGTATTTTGCAATTGCAAGCATCAGCAATAGTTTGTCTCACTTTTTAGGGCTATGGATTGATTGGGATATTATTGAAGGCCACTTAATAAATCATTTGACAAGACCAATAAGTGAATTTGTATTTTATTTCGAACTTAATGTGATTGATTTAGTATTTTTATTCTTGGATACAATGTTAGCAATAATACTTACAATTGTATTCATACCAAACTTACCACTATTGAATGTATTATTTGGAATATTTTTATTCATTATTTCATTCCCATTGATAGAAATACCATTTGCAATAGTAAGAACTCTTGCATTTTGGCATGGAAGAGTTTACAACTTGATTGAAATGTATGCAAGTTTCCTTTACAACTTTGAAAGAATACCTGTTGCTGTGTTAACTAAATTTTTTATGGTATTTTTTATTGCAATAACACCTGCAGGCTATTTGCATTGGTATATTCCAACAGCAATGATATTAGGAAAAATAACATTAGGTTATGGACTTTTGATGTTAGTTGCAATAATTGGATCAGATTTATTACTTTTAGGAATTTTCCTATTAGTTTACAAAAAAGGTTTAAGCAAATACGAGGGATTTGGCGGATAAAACCTCCAAAAGCCTTAAATCAAAAGAATTAGAATAGTTATATTATAAAGCAAAGTTATTAAGAGTAGTAATACTTACATAGTTTTAAACCTTTATAGCATATAATGTGTTATAAAGCTTTTTTGTACTCTGCAGGGGTGGCAATTTGATTGATAATGATTTTAGTATTTCTGTAAAGAAACTATCTAAAAAATTTGAGAAAAACAAGCCATACAAAGGAAAAAGCAAGATTGGACAATTTTTTTACTACTTCAAACCTGAAAAAGAAACAATACAAGCTCTGGATGAAGTATCATTAGATATAAGCCCTGGTGAATTTGTTGGGATAGTTGGTGCTAATGGTGCGGGCAAAACTACATTAATAAAAATACTTGTGGGGATTTTAACTCCAGATTCTGGATCTGCTAATTGCTTAGGAAAAATTCCATATGGCGATAGAGAAAAATACGTAAAAGATATTGGGGTAATATTTGGAAGGAGAACTATATTAGAATTTCATATCCCTGTAATTGAATCATTAAAACTTTACTCAGTAATCTACGATTTAAAAGAAAAAGATGCTGAAGACAGAATAAAATTCCTTGCAAAAACTATTGATATCGAAGATTTGTTAGATACTCCTGTAAGAAAACTTTCAATGGGACAATCAATGAGATGTAACATTGCTGCATCATTTATTAACAAACCAAAAATTGTATACTTAGATGAACCAACAATTGGATTAGATGCATTAGCAAAAGAAAGAATAAGGGCATTTTTGAAAGATATTAATCAAAAAGAAAAAGTTACAATATTATTAACAACACACGATATGGACGATATTGAAGAACTATGTGACCGAATAATATTCATTAATCAAGGAAAGATACTTTATGATGGAAATCTTAAAGAATTCAAAAAGAAATATATCAAAGATAAAGAAGTTATTGTAAACTACAAAAGCATACTAAACAAAAAGTTATTCACAGATACATTGAAAAATATTGAAATAACAAAGCAAGGCGAAACATATTTCGAAGGAAAAGTAAAATTAGAAAATGTTAATAATGCAATAAGCTGTCTTTTACAATCTGCTGAAGTAATAGACCTAGATGTAAAAGAACCATCTTTAGAGGACATAATAAAAGAACTTTATAGAACTTTAAAAGACTCTAAGGAGGAACTAAAGTGATAAATCCTAAATATTACTTAAAGTTCTATTCAATCGGATTAAGAAACAGCCTTGAGTACAAGATGGTTGTTATTTCAGGAATACTTAACCCAATAATTGGAACAATTGTATTTACCTTTATATGGGCTGCGATCTACAACTTGGGATACACTACTATTGGAAGTTTTACTTTAAATGAAATGATTTTCTATTATTTAACTGGAATGATCATCGGAATGTTTTATGTTGATATGGCAGGATATTTCCAGGAAGAAGTGATGTCTGGGCATTTATTACAACACACAATTAGAAATATCAATCCATTTTTAAGACGTTATTTTAGTTTTCTTGGATTTCAAACATTTTGGATAATAACAACTATTCTTATTGTCATAATATTTAGTGTATTTGTAAGCCTTCCCGTAACTTTGTTAGGAATAATTCTGTTTATACCTTTCCTTATAATTGCGGTTGCATTAAGAACAGTAATTAGCTCGTTAATTGCATTACTTACGGTTAAAACACAAAGAATAATGAGCATAATGCAAGCATTCAACACATTAAATGGATTTTTAGCGGGTATGTGGCTACCATTAACTTTTTTCCCGCCGGCGTATCAAAGTGTGTTTTATTATTTACCATTTCAATACATGTATTTCTTTCCAAACATGGTTTTAGCAGGAAAAATTACATCAACACAAATGTTAATCGGATTTTTGTTTGCAATGATTTGGCTTGTATTCTTTATTATAATATTTGGCCCACTTTACAAAAAAGCAATAAAATATTTTGAAGCTCAGGGTGGTTAAATGTTTGATAGATTAAGATTTAACCTAAGACTTCTTAAAGAATATGTTAAGATACACTTGAAGAACATGATTGAATACAAAATCGATTTCATTGTGTTCATATCTTTAGAGATATTATACCTCGTACTTTCTTATTTCTTTATTGATTTCTTTGTTAAAGCAATTCCAAACATTGGACTAACAACATTAGAATTTTACTTCTACAGTCAGCTGTTAGATTGTATATTTATGTTTTTCCTGAATTATCCCTCATTTTACTATTTAATACCATCTGGACAAATGGATGTACATTTGATAAAACCTGTAAATGTGATCTATCACCTGTTCTTGAGGTATTTAGGCATAAAAGGAATTGTAGGTTCTTTATTAAAATCGATATTCTTAACAATACTAGGAGTTTACATAGGAATTAATCCTATAGCTACATTAATCATTATAGGTTTTGGAATAATTTGTAGCACAATTCTTTTCCAATCGATTTATTATTTGACAACATCATTAGAATTTATTAAATTGGAAATGGGAAGATTTGTTTTTGACGTTTTAAATGAAAGGCAGTTAAGACAATTTGCAAACAAGTTCCCAATATATTTCTTCCCAAGAATTGTCCTTGCTTATATGTCGTTCATGCCTGCATATTATGTTGCAAATCTTGGCTTAAATTTAATAAAAACAAATGTATATGCAATAATATCCCTTTTGTTAATAGAACTAGCATTAGGAATATTTTTCTTTTATTTGGCACAATTAGCTTGGAAACACACATTAAAGAAATATGAAGGATTTGGTGGCTAAGGATTATATCCTCAACCCTTAACTAAAATTGTTTTACCTGTTAAACTTAAATCTAGTTTTATATCGACATGTCTAATTGACTCGTCTTCATCGTCTCTAAAACATACAAAAGACAACTTATTGTTTCTATCGTTAATATAACCCTTTGTAACAAAGAACTTTGCGTTAGTATTAAACTCTGTATAAATTTCTTGAGAAACATTTATCTCTCTCAAATATCTTATTGGCTTAACAATAGTTCTAACATCTGAAATTAGTTCATCCATATCTCTTGCTTCTCTTAATCTTGTTCCACCATATCTAACATAATACATAAAACCCACCATTTCTCAAAAATAAAAGAGAGGAAGGATTATTTCTTACCTTTCTTCTTTGAAGCTTTAGACTTCTTTGGTTTTGACGCTTTCTTCTTGACTGCCTTTTTAACTGCTTTCTTCTTAACAGCTTTTGGCTTAGGAGATTCTTTTACTTTTTTTATTGCTTCCTTGTTCTTCTCTACTTTTTTCTCAACCTTTTCAACGGTCTCACCAAGTTTCTTTGCATCTGATTCTGTTTTGTCAACAACTGTTTTCTTTACTTTCTTTACTTCTTCTTTTGTTGCCGAAACTTTTTTTAATTTCTTTGTTTCCTTTTTTTCTGCAGCCACATCTTTCTTAACTTTCTTTAATTCTTCTTTCAACTTTGCTAAAGTACTTTTTCTTTTTGATTTTCCTCTTGGCTTTGGTGTAAAGTATTCAACAACTTGTACATCTTTCTTTTCCTTTGCTGGTTGTTCAACATTAACTACAATCTCTGTCTTAGGTTCTTTTACCTTGATTCTTTTTGAACCTTTTCTAACAACTACTTTCTTTTTAGCTTTTGTAGCTTTTGCTTTTTTCTTTGAAGATTTTTTTCTACGCTTTCCTACAAATCCTAAATGTTTCTTTGGTGTTTCTTCTTTTAAAAGCTTTTCTAAATCTTCATCTTTCATCTTCAATATATCATCAATCAACTGATCATCAAGTTCTGACTTGTGTGGATGCTCTATTGATTCCTTTGGCTTTCCTTTAGAATAAAGATCTTTTTCGCTAAGTCCAATTTCTTTCAAAAATGCTTCTAATTCTTTGTCAGACATGTTTGCAACATCTTTTTCTAATAGCAATTTATCGATCTCTTCTTCTAAAAGTTCCATTCTTCTTTCTAAGTAATCGATGTGTTCAATGTTAGCTAACTCTTCTTTCTTAACAAGGTTTCTTACATAGTGATCAATTCTTGCCTCTAATTTCTCATTAGCTTCTTTTGACTTTCTGTAAATTACCTCTTTTAACTCATCAGCTTCATGTCTTTGTAAATAGCCTTTTCGATACATTCCTTCAACAAAATCATCAATTTGTTTCTTGCTCATTTCAGCAATACCTAATCCTAATAAAATTCCCCTTTTAAGTGTGTGCACGCAAACACCTCCAAAAACTACTCTTATATATTATAATGGGTTTATTTATAAAGTTTATGCTTTTATTATTATCATGAATGAAGATTTTCTCAAATCCATAGGTTTTACCTTGAGCGAGTACAAAAAGCTAAGATTTTACCTAAATTGTGTACTTCCCATGGTTGTTTTGCCATTTATTTTAGTAGTTGGATTTTTTATTCTTGCACCTAAGTTAAGCCCAATTTGGTTTTTCATAACATTAGGATTAGGCATACTTTTATTCTTGCTTGTCTTTTATTATTCAAACCACAAGACAATGCAACATTTGATTTTTGACAACATGCAAAGGCATCTAAAAGAAAAAAAGAAAAAAGAACTTTTAGAACAAGATAAAATAATGGAAATATTACAAAATAAAAAGAATTTCTGGTTTGGTTTTGGACATTATTTGTTACTGTGTGTATTTTTCATTCTCATTATAATTTTAATATTCGGATTAAGCAGATTGTTTTATTACAGTTTGTTACAAAATATTGCATTTTACATACTCTTGCTAATATTCATGTTATTTGCAATTTATTTGCATTCAACATTTTTTACAAAACTTAAGTTCTATGAAACAATTGCATCTATTAAATCAATTAAACTAATCTGGATAAGTGCGCTAATTGTAAACCTTTTTTTAACATTAATTGCATTAGGTCTTTTCTTAGTATTTCCTTATCTATTTCCAATATACTTTGGATTTTGTATTTCAACAAGAATTGTTTTTAATCTGAATCTAAGAATCTTAACTTTAAAATAAAATTAATTCAGATAAATAGTGAAATCAAATAAAAAATTAATATAACCATTGCTTGCAAAGGCAACGCAGGTAATGCCTTCTTTTCCTTGTTATGAAGCAAATAAAATATAGTAAAAACTAATGCTAAAACTGTAAAAACAAAACACAATATTCCTAATAAATAGTTTTGAATTGTAAACTCAGTTATTGCAATCAAAGGCAATGCAAAGTCTCCTGTACCTAGATCAAATTTTGGTTTTATTCCCTTTCCCGCACCCAAAGATTTTTTTGTTAAATCTGCTTCAGGATTTACTTGTTGTAACGGTTTACTTGATGTTCTCAATTCATATGTAAAAACTGTATTTTTATCAACAATATTTTCTGCCAAATAAACCATGTGTTTTGTTTTAAACACTGCAATGTAATCGTATATTCCAACTAAAACAATTAATAAAACGATAGGTAATGTGCCTAAAGAATATGCAATATAACCTCCAATAAATCCAACCATTATTGTTATCATCATATTTCTTAAAATAAAATTTTTGGTAACTTCTTTCAATATTATTAGAATTATTGTAAGAGCTATTGCAATTAAATCTCCAACAAACAAGCTGATAAACAAACTAAGAGTTGTAAATATTACTAATAGTTCTAATATTTTAAAGATTGGAATTCTTTTTGCATATTTAATAATCAAAATTAAAACAACTGTTGCAACAAGTATTGAAACCAAAAGATAAATAGAGTTCCACGCAGAATTAGGTGGAGCAATTGTTTCAATTACAATATTCAATGCTTTAAGCTTAAAGAATGTTAATATTGCAAGCAGGTAAACTAACAAGTAATAAAAGCAAATCTGGAATGCCAAATTAAATTCAGCTACCTTTTTTTGGGATTCCATAGTTAAATGGTCTTGGCTCATAAATATCTCCTGACTTTGATAACTTGTCAACAATATCTCTAACTTTGTTCTTATCAATTCCTTCGCGTTCTGCTTCAGCAACAATTTCATCAAATGACGCAGTTTTCTTATCTGTAGTTAATCTTTCAATTATTTCAACAACCTTTCTAATTTTGTTGACTTGTGAATGACTTTGTCCTGTTGCAATTATGTCAATATCAAACGCACCTGTTTCTGGATCAATTCCAACTTGTTCCATAGACCATCTAAACAATTGTATTGCACGCTCTGCATCTTCTTGGCTTACAATATCAGATAACCTAATTTTAGCACTTGCTTCTGATAACCTAATTAATGCTTCAAGCTGCCTGTAAGTAACTGTAACTCGTCCATCTTGACTCATTCTTCTCAAATCTATAAAGAATTTTTGTAATCTTTTCATTGCTGCTTCTGACATTACTGGAAATATTCTAGTTCTTGCGTATGATACATATTTTGTTAAGAACTCAGTATCAATTTCTTTTTTTTCTTGTTCTGTTTTTTCGCTTTCAACATCTAAAGCTTCATTGCTTCTTTGTTCTCCTTTTCTATGAGTCTCTAAAATGGACATTACTGTATCTCTATCTCTTTTTTCATCAAGAACATCACGCATTACAAAAAATAAATCAAATCTTGACATCAATGCTGGTGGAATATCAATTTGCTCGGCAATATTCTTATAATTATCAAATCTACCAAACTTAGGATTTGCTGCAGCCAATACACTTGTTTCTGTTTTAAAAGACGTTACAATTCCTGCTTTCGCTATCGAGACAGTTTCCTGTTCCATTGCTTCGTGCATTGCACTTCTATCTTCTGGAGCCATCTTATCAAATTCATCAACCATGGCAAATCCACCACTTGCCAATACCAATGCACCTGCTTTTAATGTCCATCCACCTTCTCCGAACTCATCTTTCAAAGCTGTAGCTGTTAATCCAGCACCACTTGCAGTTTTTCCAACAACATACAAACTCTTTGGTGCAACTCTTGTGGTGTATTGAAGCATTTGCGACTTACCTGTTCCAGGGTCACCAACAAGTAAAATGTGGATGTTACCTCTAATCTTTGATTTATCATCTTTTAATATTTTCTTAACTCCACCAAACAATTGCATTGTTATTGCTTCCTTGATTTTTTCATGACCATAGATGTGTGGAGCAACAGACTTTGCTATTAGATCATAAATTTCAGGATTTTTAGACAATTCTTTTATCCTTTCTTCATCTTCTTTGCTAATTTCAACTTCTTCATATTCTTGTTTTGTGTCTTCGATGTGTATGCATTCCAAATATTTTCCATATACTGTACCTTTCTTTTGTGGAGGTTGTAATCTTAAGATTCCTGTGAATATCATTTTGTCTCCTGCCACAAAATTGTTTACTTGATCATCAGTAATCATTATTCTCAAAGGATTTGGCTGTTCTCCACCTTTTAGATCATCCAAAGGTTCTTGGATCTCCATCTTCTGGTAATCAATAAACTTGCTTCCAGATTCATCTAAATCAAAATCCTTATGTCGACATTCTGGGCAAGACCTTGGCTTTATCAAATCTGTGTTTTCTTGAGTGGTATCCATTTCGTTTCCACATTTCTTACAAATCCAATGCCCAATTCTTATCTTTGGTAAAACTGTTGCAAACTGTCTTACAATTCCAACAACAGCCACAAGTTTTCCAATATGCTCAGAACTCAAGTTTTTTATGACAACCCTATTTTCATTAGGAAGGTTATAAACCCTTATGTGTGGATCAAAATCAGCATTTTCTTCAATCAGACTGCTCTTGTATTGCCTAGCTGCTACTTTAAACGCTTGTAACACAATATCTGGCTTATCAAGAAGTTCATCTGCAAACTTAGGGTCAAACGCTTCTATCTTAGTGAATTCTATAAAAAGACTTTTTTTGTTTGGATAATCCCCCATCAAAACATCAAGCTCTTTTTTGTAATATTTTGTCAAAAAGTACTCAGCTTTCCTAACTATGGGGTTTTGGTCATCTTCTTCTAATGCTTCTGTTTTCTCAGGCCTCTGAACCTTGGATACAACATTGTCAAGGTCGTCATCCTTAATGTGCTCATAATCAAAATCAGGGTTGTCTTTAGAGAATTCGTCAGCCATATTACATATATTATGTAAAAGACTTTAAATGATTTTTGTTTAAAATCCTAAGTTATGCCTACATTTTCTTAAAAATCCTAAAGATTTCAGTAATGACAATATATTTAAAAATGAATTACCCTTTCAATTATATACTAATTTTAGGCAAGGTTACAGGGTGATACAATGGATTTCAAAAAAGAAGTGATAGAGCCATCAAAGAAAGAGCTAGTAGTTGTTGATTTTTACGCAAGTTGGTGTGGTCCCTGTAAAGTTTTAAAGCCATTGCTTGAGGCCTTATCAAAGGATATGGGTTTTAAGCTTGTAAAGATAGACACTGAGTTAAATGCAGACCTTGCATCAGAATTTGGAGTTATGTCTATACCTACAGTTTTCTTTTTTAAAGATGGAGAACCCGTTGACATGTTTGTTGGCGCATATCCTGAACATGCAATAAGAGAAATGGTTGAAAAGTACAAGTAATGGTCTGAAAACATGAAAGCAGTAATATTTGATTGTGATGGTGTAATTATTGACTATGAGCCTGTTCTGGTTAAAATGTCAATAAAGCTTCTAAAACATTATGATATCTTCTTAACAAAAAAGGAGTTTATCAAAACATTGTATCCGCTGTTTGTTGGAAGAACTAGTAAACAGGTTCTAGAAATAATTAACAAAAAATACAAAAAGAAAATTAAATATGAAGATTTTGTAACATACAGATATTATGAAAGACAAAATTGTTTCAAAGAAATAGTTTTAATGAAAAATATTTTGCCTTTGCTCAAGTATCTAAAATCAAAAGGTTACAAACTAGGATTAGCTACTTCTTCTGATTTGCAGAAAATGGATTACTTACATAAAAAATTTCCAAATGTTATGAAATACTTTGAGATCAAATTAACTGCAGAAGATGTGGTAAATGGTAAGCCTCATCCTGAAGTTTTCATTAAAACTGCAAAGAAACTAGGTGTTAAAGCAAAAGATACTATAATAATTGAAGACTCGGTAAATGGAATGCATGCTGCGCAAGCTGGAAGCTTTAAAGTTATTATTCTAAAGAATGCAAATTTGAAAAAAAGTTTATATACACCAAAACCAGATTATTTGATTAAGGATCTAATTGAAATAAAAGAAAAAGGAATTTTATAATTCCTTAATTTCCTCTAAATTGGTTGGTTTCTTGTAAGTTTCATGCTTAGGCTTCTCAAACTTTTTATCAAGATTATGTTTCCAATGATCCAATCCTGAATATTTTGGTTTGTTACCTTTCAATATTTGTTTGTATCCAATTATTCCAACTATTGCTAAGATTATTAAAATAACTAAAACTTTTGCACTGGTTCTTACCTTCTCAGACATTTCTGCATATCCTGGAGGCATATTGCTTATTTCAACAAAGTCTGATTCTGTTGTTACATGTCCTTTTACAACATTAAATTGTCCTTCCAAGACTTCATCATTTACTTTTACTTCAATATCATAAGTACCTTGGTCTAAGATTCTAAACCTTGCTAAACCGCTAAAATCTGTTTCTCCTTTGTAAGAGGCATTTTCGTTTGAAATAATTACATCTGCACCAAGAATGAAGTTTTTATGTTCATCATAAACATAAATTTCTTGCTCGCCATTCACATCAATTACTTTGTA
>Ga0172371_10006456_pt1 | contig 17065 bp, 10 predicted proteins | sample Lak12m_FD_114543 | JGI IMG/M metagenome (GOLD analysis project Ga0172371, IMG submission 114543) | Freshwater microbial communities from Kabuno Bay, South-Kivu, Congo - kab_022012_12m | ecosystem: Environmental > Aquatic > Freshwater > Lake | place: Democratic Republic of the Congo: South-Kivu...
GCAAGTTACAATACTAAAAATGTAAAGTTAGAATTCTACGACGGCACAAATTGGAATTACATTACCGACACAACTGCGTCGCTAAAAACTTATAATTGGGTGATTCCCAACGCCTTAACAAGCGCAACCGTTACTGGCAGAATACGAATAAGCAATTCATTACACTCAGATATAAAAGATTCAAGCGCAGCAGTTTTCACTGTTAAACATTTAGAGATTATTTCTCCAATTACCAATGATGCTTGGCAGGTAAATACTACAAAACTTATCAGCTGGAATTCGGCAAATATTCCAACATTAAAGTTGGAATATTCTACCAATGATGGAACTTCGTGGATTCCAATTTCTGCTTCGGTTGCAAGTTCACCTTACACGTGGTTAATCCCGAATGCCACATCGTTAACTGCGCGGATTAGAATTTCTGATTCCGCAAATACAGCAATTTCGGTTACGAGTAATTCGTTTAAAATATTCAATCCAACATTAGTTCTAACTTCTCCCGTTGGTAATGAACATTGGCAAGCCGGGTTAACTAAAAATATTACTTGGTCGAGCGCAAATGTTAATCAAATAAACATAGACTATAGTTTAGATGAAGGACAAACTTGGCAAATATTAAAATCTGCTGTTGCAGCCGATGCCGGTAAATATGAATGGAAAATATGGGATACGCTTTCCACCACGAAAGCGAGAATAAAAGTTAGCGTTGCCGATGCAGGTCCGGTAATTTATGATTCTTCGGCGTATAACTTTACGGTTACAAAAATTCTTGTTACCTCGCCGAACGGAGGAGAAATTTATCAAGCCGGTTCTACACAAACAATTGCATGGGAAGTTAGTCCGCATGTCGCTTCTGTTAATTTAGAATATTCTTCAAATAACGGCGTTAGCTGGAGTTCAATCAAAACTAACGTTCCTGCTGTGCCGAGCAATTACTTATGGGTAATCCCAAAGTCTTACCAAACAGTTCTAGGCAGAGTAAGGGTCATTGCCGCAAATGCCATTTCAGTTGCAGATACCAGCGATGCGCCTTTCAAAATTGGCTGGATTATTGTTTCTTCGCCTAACGGAAATGAAAATTTGCAAGCCGGAAGAACATATCAAATTTCTTGGACTAAAAGCAGCAGCGTTTCAAATGTAAAGATAGATTACTCAATAAACGGCGGCGTAACTTTTGAAAATATTTCGCCAAATGAAGTTTCTACCGGTAAATATGATTGGACTATTCCATCAGATATTTCTACTGATTTAGCTCGAATCCGAATTGCAGACGTTTCTTCTCCTGATGATATATTTGATACTACTGATGCTAATTTCAAAATTAGTCTCTTAAAGATTACTGCCCCAATAAGCGGGGCAAATTGGGCATCCGGCTCTACACAATCAATTAAATGGAATAGCAGCGCAAATATTTCAACTGTGCGAATCGAGTTTTCTTCAAACAGCGGGCTTTCTTGGGATACCGTAGCAACTTCGGTTCTTGCAAGTGATAGCAGCTACGATTGGAAAATCCCGACCAATTTAATATCAACTTATGCAAAGCTTAGAATTTTTAGTGTAAATAATTCCAGTATTTGCGATACCTCAAATAAATTTACAATTTTTATTCCGTCAGTAACGCTCAATTACCCAAATGGCGGTGATAGGCTAATGGCGGGGCGAATTGATACTATTAGATGGAATGCTGAGTATGTTTCTAGCATTAGAATTGATTATTCTTTAGATAACGGTGCGCATTGGCAAGTCCTTCAAGATGTTACCGACGCTACAACCGGAAAGTTTGCTTGGCAAATTCCGAGCGCTTTATCTACCACACAAGGAATGATTAGAATCGCGGACGTAACGGCAAACGATATTAAAGATTCAAGCAGTGCGCCATTTTCAATTGGATGGATTGCGATTTCATCGCCAAGCGGAAATCAAAATTGGTTAGCGGGCAGCCAAAAAGAAATTGCATGGAGTGCAAGCGCAAGCGTTTCCAAAGTTAAAATTGAATACTATGCCGATAGTGTTTGGCAAACAATAGCAACGGATGTAGATGCCTCACTTGGAAAGTATGCTTGGTCAATTCCTTCTGTTCCGGTTGTTTCCGGCAAAATTAGAATAAGTGATTTTACCATCGGTTCTTCTATAATTGATACAAGCGTTGGCAACCTTACCATTAGTATTCTTACGCTTATATCGCCAAACGGCGGTGAATTTTTACACGCCGGAGCGACTCATAAAATTAGCTGGACTAAAAACCCAATCTTCTCGAACCTTAAATTGGAATATTCGCTTGATAAAGGTAAAAATTGGAAAGTGATAGTTAGTTCGATTTCCGCAAGCTTAGGCAGTTATGATTGGGTAATTCCGGAGAACCTTTCCAGCGATTCAGCTTATGTACGCATTACTGATGTTTCTGATAATGAAATAGCTGATTCCAGTAAAAATGTATTTCGAATTGGAAAACTTCAAGTATTGCTTCCAAGTTCAGCAATTAAAGTGTTAGAAAATTCTGTTTACACAATTCAATGGAATCAAAGCGCTAACATTCCATTAGTTGATCTTCATTATACAACAAATAATGGTAAAACTTGGGTGCCGATAGCGAACGCACAAGCGATTTCTTCTTCTACCGGTAAATTTGATTGGCTGGTTCCGCAAACACCGTCAGACTCTTGTTTAATAAGGGTTAGAAGCGCATCCGATATTACATTTAGTGGCACTAGTACTTCACTCTTTACCATAGCCGAGTTTAAACTTCTTTCTCCGAATGGCGGTCAAGTTTGGCAGACAGGAACGAATCAAACTATTTCTTGGATGTACAAAAATGTTACGAACATTCAAATTGACTACACAACAAATGACGGCGTAGATTGGAAAAATATTACGCCATCTACTATTTCAGCTTCGTTAGAAAGTTATGCGTGGACGATTCCAGACGACATTAATTTTGCAAGTACAAGTTTCAAGGTACGAATTCGTGATGTTGAAAATTCTAATATTGTAGATACCAGCAACAGTAACTTTACCGTTAGTTATTTGAAATTAACCTCACCTAATGGTGGAGGTGGTCAGCAGATTGGAACCTCGTATCTGGTTCGTTGGAGCCATAGCCCTAATACGGTTAAAAAAGTAAAAATTGAGTACACAGTAGATGATAAAAACTGGCGGTATGTTGATACAATCGCAGCTGATTCTGGTTCGTATTTGTGGAAAATCCCAAACACGCCAACACAATACGCGCGTGTTAGGGTGAGTGATTTTTCTCAGCCGACGATAACGGATGCAAGTGATAGTTTAATCGTCATCAGTTATATTGCGCTGAAATATCCCAACGGCGGAAAATCTCAAAAAGTTCAAGCCGGAAAAGATTACACCATCACTTGGGAAGGCGCGTATTTAAAAGGTGTTTCGATTGATTATTCATTAAACAACGGCACAGACTGGAATCCGATTGATGGAGCGCGAAATATAAATCCAGATTCTACAAAATATATTTGGACAATTCCGAATACTCCTACTACACAATGCCTGATTAGAGTGAGCGATTATGCCTATCCGACAATTTATGATGTAAGCGATACCGTATTTGCAATCTGTTCTATTACTTTAACAAGTCAAAATGAAATGATTGCCGTGCAGAATAACTCAATTCAAAAAATCACTTGGGAATCAAAAAATATTGATTCTGTTCGTATTCAGCTTTCGTTGGATGATGGACTCACCTGGCCTACAACTTTTCCAATTCAAGATGCAAAATTACAAAGTTACGATTGGAAAGTTGGTAATCAAAAATCGGTTCTTGCTCGGTTAAGAATTTCAGATCAATATGATGTTGCAGTTAGCGATATGAACGATACTACTTTGGTTATTGGCTCGTATCCCAAGATTGTAATGCTAAGCGCAATCCAGAAAGATACTATCAGTTTCGCTTATGATTTTAGCACTCCGGGAGAAAAACTTGATTTAGCTAAATTCGAATATTTTGCCGGCACAAATAGCGGAATTGATGTACTGAGTTCTATTATGTTTAAAAACAATAATACACCAGGACCAATCGTAGATACAATTAGATGGGATTCTAAAACAAATCTTGCAAACTTTGAAGGTTTTGTAAAAGTTAAACTTACGCTGCTTTCAAATTATAAGATTACCTACGTTATCGAAATAGACAGCATCGGCATAGACAATGTTCCTCCTAAATTTGATGTGGCAAAAATAGCCGAAACACAAGAGCCGTTTAGTTTAGGGTGGGGGAGAGCAATGTTGTATTGGACAGCCGCAACAGACTCGAACAGTTCAATTAAATACACGGTCGCATACTCTACTGATGATATTTATGAAGCAGATTCTTCCGTTACGACGGCGAACGATACTATTTATATTGGCGCTTTACAAACATCAACTAAATATAATGTTAAGTTCACGGTTTCAGATGGATTAGGTAATTCACAAATATTTTTTACTCAGTTTAAAACTTCCGCCGCGGCTGATTTCAATAATGATAATCAGATAGATGCTATAGACCTTGCAGCATTTGTAAAATCCTGGAGTACTCCTGGTTCAACGTATGGCGCGGATTTAGCTCCTTATACAAATCAAATTCCGTCAATACGCGTTGTTGGCGATCAACGGCTCAATATTCAAGACCTTTTTGTTTTTGTTGATATGTGGAATTATTATCAAACAACCAGAAGTTTGCCCAAAAAGAATTCTACCATCTTCAATGCTTCTGAGCAAGTGGATAGATTTAATTTAAAACTAAGAAAAGGGCTGAATTCCTTCAAGCAACTTGTAGCGATTGATGGAGATGACGATCTTATTGTACTAACTGCCGAACTTCTTTATAACCCTTCGCGAATCCGCTTTGATTCATCGTCTTTTGTAGGATTGGCAAATAAATTAGAAGGTGGGTTCACCTTAGCTCACAACGATACGGTGAATGGAATTCTTACGCTAAACTATGCAAATTTAAGTGGAAGTCTCGAAAAGCAACTCGAATTTATTGCAACCGTTACCGCTAATTCAGAGGCTATGGAAAACGATTCAATTGTAGTTGTTCTTAAAGGATTGGATAGAACATTAAAGTATAGTTACTTTAAGCAGACTGTTTATTCTGTGAAGCAAATACCGGATAATTTCAAATTATCGCAGAACTTCCCGAATCCGTTTAATCCGAAAACAATAATTAATTATGAATTGCCATTTAAAGCGAACGTTAATTTATCGCTTTTTGATATTCTTGGTAGAAAGGTTGCAACTTTAATAGACGAAGAACAAAATGAAGGCTATTACCAGTTTAGCATTGACGCTAATAATATTTCCAATGGCTTGGCAAGCGGCGTTTATATCTATAGATTAAGCGCAGGAAATTTCAACGCAACTAAAAAGATGATTTTACTTAAGTAATCCGCCGAAGAGGTACCTATGAAACGCTATATTAATCCGGAATTACAGATAACATATATTTCAGTTTTTCTCACAATACTTTTTTTAAGTACGTTTATTATCAGTTGTAATACAGGAGGTGTTGTTGATAATCCGCCTCCGTTTCTTGAAATAATTGATGGACCGTCAGATAATGAAGTGATAACGAAAGATAAAGTTGTGTTTACCTGGCGCGGAAATGGGTCGGGCTATTCCTACAAATATTCAATGTTTGCGTTAGATTCTTCAAATAATTTCCCTGAAGTTTATCAAGATTGGACTACTTATTCTACAAATACAACAGTAACTTTTGCAAATTTAGATGAAGGCAAATTCCGGTTTGTTGTTCAGGCTAAAAGCGGCTCTGTTGAACCAGCTCCGTTGAAACGAGAATTTTTTATTAATGCCATTCAAGGACCTTCGCTCATGTTCTTCAAGACCAAAACGACAGTTTCTGTTGGGAAAATGGATTCTGTTGGAATATGGATGGAAGATGTGCAAGGCTTAGCCGGATTTACAATTGTGATTGCATTTGATAAAACAAAATTAAACTTGGTGTCCTCATCGTCCGGCTCTTATGTTGATCAAAAAAGGTTTACACAGATCGTAGTTCCTGATTTGAATGATACGGCTAATGTTCTTAAAAAAATAAATCAAACAGGAAAAATTGAAATTACCTCAGCTTTTTTAACAGATTTAGGCTCTTTCCCAAGTAAATCTATTAGTGGTTCGGGAAAAATATTGAATCTTGTTTTTAAAGGAATTGCTAAAGGATTAACTAATTTAGAAATAACAAGCATTGATTTGCGAGACGAAAACGGCGTTGCGATCAATTACAATGCACCGAAAAATGGTATTATAGAAGTTCAGTAAATAATTTTAGAAAAACGAATGTTAGATTGTTACTACCAAACCTTCGCATGCTAAAAATATTTCAAGTTTGTGTTCAGAATAGTTCTTTTGATTGTAAAGAAGGGCATTTGCGCAAAGCTTCTTAATGGTATCATCATTTTGTTCGGGACCATGGTGGGTAAGCGCAAGTTTTTTCACACCAGATTTTATTGAAATATCTACTCCAAATAAAGCTGAGCTATGTCCCCAATCAATCTTTTCAATCTCTTCATCAAACGAGTACTGAGCATCAAAGACCAATAAATCAGCATTATGGTAAAAATCTATGTACGAGTTGATTTTTTCAAAAGAAAGATTATTATATTCGCCATCCGTTGCAAAGACAAAAGATTTTCCTTCAGACTCAATTCTGTAAGCGAATGATTTACCAGGATGATGAAGTTCAATATGTTTTATTACGGTTGAGTTGATGGTAATAACTTCATCTCTATCCAATTGTACAAAATCTTTTTTTGCTGCCATATAATCCATCGAAACAGGAAAAAAACGGAAATCTTGCTGGTCATTCAATCGTTTTTGCAGTTCAGAATGCGGACTATAAAACTTTAAATGATAGTTTGGCAAATACGCAGGAAGAAAAAATGGGAATCCGTGAATATGGTCCCAATGAGTGTGAGATAAAAAGATATTGAGTTCGGTTGATTTATTTTTGTCGTTAGTTGCAAGGATATCGTAGCCCAATTCTCGTATGCCGGAACCCATATCCAAAATAATATGAGCGTCATTAGTTTTAACTTCAACACAACTTGTATTTCCGCCTATAACTAAATATTCTTCGTTTGAAAACGAGCTGATGACATTCTCTCGGTTTTGCGGCGAGGTAATATCTTTATCAGCAGCAAATTCAAGAACTCGTAGCATTTTTTTTCGAATTTCTTTTCCATTTAACGGAGTCGGGATTGATCCACGTACTCCCCAAAAGCGTACTTGCATTTTGTTACCTTAAAAGTTATGTCGAAAATTTATAATAAAATATAATAAAAGTTTTTAATAAATGCTTTGATTTAACTAACAATTTCTAATTTATTTCACTTACAAACTCGTGAATTGCATGGCATGAAAACATTGAAAATGTTGTATCCAGGCAAAGTTTGTTTCTCTTTTTTATACTTAAAGAAAAATAATTAATTAATATATTTGTGTTGTAATAATAATTAAAAAGATGGAGTCGCAATTGTTGAAATATATGTTTTGTTTATTGGTGATAGCGCAGTTGTTTCCTGCCAATGTGTTTGGGCAAGAAGAGTCTGTAACGGGTAAAGACTCAATTGAAGTATTTATCATTGACTCCTATATCCCCCAAGAAAATCCAAATAAGTTTATTCTCTCTTTCTATACCAGCGAACCCTGTAAAACAAAACTTTTGATTGGTGAATTGTTTTTTTTTATCTCCGAAGAATTAAATGATAACCATAGGATAGAGATAGATCTTGATAAAATTAATCTGAAAAACAAATCAATATTCTATGTTATACAAATGGAAAATGAAACCGGCGAGAAAACAAACACTGAAGTTTATGAACTTGAAGTTTACAAAAACGATGAAGAACTTAAACCAGCACCAAACAATTATTTCACCTGTTTGGCGGGTGGAATTGTTTTCTTAACTCCTTCTTTCTCATTAGTGCAAATGAATGGGAAAACCTATTATGAACTGAATAAAGAACTGCCTGTAATTTCACTTTTTTCCAGCGGCTTTAATTATCCAACTGGTTATTTTGCTCTTGAGTATGCGCATATTATCAATGCAGAAAAGGGAAATTATTTACGCGTTGGGTATAAACACATTTATGAAATTCCTAAACTCGAATTTATTTCTATCGGTTTGAGTGGGTTTTCAAATTTTAATAAATCCAATGGTTTTAGCCCCGAACTATCGTTAGGATTATTTAAACTATATAATGTTTTTACGCTTTATTCTCGTTACCGATACAATGTTGCTTTGGGAAGTGCTCCTTTTTCTTTTTCAGAATATTCGGTTGGACTGTATTCATCATTTTTTACGCTTCACTGGTAAGACGAAAATCATTTCTCCAGATTAAATTAATTTGAATTTTTAATAAAGTTATCTAATGAAGCAAAAAGAAAAAAATATCATAGATTTAGGTGAACGGGGAAAATTTAATTCATCTAACAAACTGAACTCGTTAACAGGAAAAGAATGGATAAAATTTTCCAAATCATGGTTTATACATAAACCTCCTCAAAGGAAAAAGAATGAAATTCTTCACCCGGCGAAATTTCCCGAATCACTTGTGAAAGAATTTATTTCATTTTTCACAAAAGGAAATGATTGGGTACTCGATCCGTTTCTTGGTACCGGAAGTACTTTAGTGGCAAGCGGTTCGATTGGACGAAATGCGGTTGGAGTTGAATTAAGTGAATATTATTTTCAGATTGCAAAAGAGAGAATTGCTCAAGAAAAATTTGCAAATTCTATTATTCCGCTTTGTGGGTCATCTTTAGAACTTTCAACCTTGATGAAAAATATTTCATCGTCAAAGAAACAGTTTGATTATGTGATAACTTCTCCTCCATATTGGAATCAGCTCGAACGAAATTCTTTACGCCAAAAAAAGCGGAAAGAAGTTGGTCTTGATACTAAATATTCAGATAACCGAGATGACATCGGCAATATCTCCGGTTATGAAGAATTTATCGCCATGCAAGCAAAAATATTTGATGAGGTTTTTTCGGTTACCAAAGAAAACGGTTACTTAACAATTATTACAAATAATGTTTACTACAAAGGAAAACTTTTTCCGCTTGCTTATGATACTGCAATTTCATTAACTAAACGCGGTAATAAAAGTTGGGTTTTAAAAGATGAAAAAATATGGCTTCAAGATGATAAGCCGCTAATTGCGCTTGGAATTAACAGCGCTTGGGTTTCAAATCGCCATCATCAATATTGCCTAATTTTCAGGAAAGAGAAAACTAATGAATGACGTAACGCTAACCGTATCAGAAATTACTCGATTAATTAAAAATAATCTTGAAGAAAATTTTGCTTCGCTCGACATCGTTGGAGAAATATCTAATTTCAAAGCGCACTCTTCTGGCCATTGGTATTTTACGTTGAAAGATTCTGATGCCCAAATCTCTTGTATTATGTGGCGCGGAGTTAATAATCATGTGTATTTTTCACCGCATGACGGAATGAAAATTGTTGTTATTGGAAGATTAACTGTTTACCCGCCTCGCGGCAATTATCAACTTGAAGTAAGGACTATGAATCCTGCGGGGGTCGGCGAACTTCAACTTGCTTTTGAAAAACTTAAAACCAAATTAAGAGACGAAGGTTTATTTGATCCAGAAAACAAAAAAATACTTCCTGAGCTTCCGCTAAAAATTGGTATTGTAACTTCTGCAGGTGGCGCTGCGCTTCGTGATATGATAAGCGTTGCAGAACGAAGATTTCCACTCGTGCGAATAACGGTTGCATCTTGTATAGTGCAAGGCGCTGGCGCTTCCGATGCGTTGGTGGCTGCAATTCAGTCTCTAAACAAACAAAATGAAGTTGAAGTAATTATTGTGGCTCGCGGCGGTGGTTCGCTTGAAGACCTATGGGCATTTAATGAAGAGGAAGTTGCTTACGCAATTTACAAGTCTAAGATTCCGGTTGTTACTGGAATTGGGCATGAAACTGATTTTACTATTGCTGATTTCGTTGCCGATTATAGAGCAGCCACGCCAACTGCGGCAATGGAAATAATCACGCCGGAAAAAAGAGAAATTGAAAATCTTATCAAATCCTTTAATGATGAAATTACGGATATGATGTTTTCAAAAATATCAGAGATAAAAGAACAGATATTATTATTAGTGAACTCTTACGCGTTCCGCTCGCCGCTTGAGTTGTTAAAATTATATAATCAAAAAGTGGATACAACTGTTCAGCGGTTCAATCAAATGATGGATAAATACCTGAACAATAGAAAAAACAAACTAGCGCTGCTTACAACAAAACTTTCTGCCAACGATGTGCAAAAAACACTTGCGAAAGGTTTTGTTTTAGTTAAACAAGAAGATAAATTTGTAACAAGAGCTAAAAAATTTCAGACTGCTCAACCGCATTCGCTAATATTTTACGACAACCAAATAGATTGCAATAAATAAGATGAAAAGAAAAAATAGTCAATCAACTTTTAAATCCGATTTACAGAGGTTAGAAGAGATTTCAATTTTGTTAGATGATGGTGAAATTGAACTTGAAGAAGCTATTGTTTTATATGAAGAGGGTATGCAGCTTTCTAAAAAATGTTTAGCAATGTTATCTTCCGCAGAGCTGAAAGTTAATGAACTGAAATCAAAAATTGATTTTACGAATGAAGAAAATATATAAAATAGATTAAAGAACCGGAGCTTTTCTTAATGTTCGAAACAAACACTTACAAAATATTAGATAAAATAAATTCTCCCGCCGATATTCGCAAACTGGAAATTCATGAGTTAAAAGAACTCTGCTCTGATATACGGCAATATATGGTAGATGTTATTTCTGAAATTGGGGGACACTTTGGCGGCGGGCTTGGAACTGTTGAATTAACTGTAGCGCTTCATCGGGTTTTTAATACTCCTGAAGACCTAATCGTTTGGGATACCGGGCATCAGGCTTACCCACATAAAATAGTAACCGGCAGAAAAGAAGAACTCAAAACTATTCGACAATTTGGCGGAATTTCAGGTTTTTTAAAACGAAATGAAAGTGAATTCGACGCTTTTGGCGCCGGACATGCTTCTACTTCAATCTCTGCTGCGCTCGGAATGGCAACAGCCTTGCGATGTAAAAATCAAGATAAGAAGGTGATTGCAGTAATCGGCGATGGCGCGATGACCGGCGGTATGGCGTATGAAGCAATGAATAATTCCGGCGTTCTAAAAGCTAATTTGATTGTTGTGCTTAATGATAATAATATGTCTATTGCTCCTAACGTGTGGCAAATTTCAAATTATTTTACAGAAATTATTTCACACCCGGAGTTTAACAAATTCAAAGGACAAGTTTGGGACCTCACCGGTAAACTTGATCATTTCGGTGACAGATTACGAAAAATCGCAGTCAGATTAGAAAACGGAATTAAAGCTGTCATCACTCCCGGAATGTTGTTTGAAGCTTTAGGATTTCGGTATTTTGGTCCTGTGAATGGTCACAATGTTCATCAATTAGTTAAAATTTTTGAACAAGTAAGAGAATTTAAAGGTCCAATTCTTATCCACGCAATTACCGAAAAAGGAAAAGGGTACAAACCGGCGGAAAAAGACATTCAACATTTACATGCAGCCACGCCATTCGATAAAGAAACAGGGAAAGCCCTTAAAAAAGCAAGTTCAATTCCTTCTTATACAAAAATATTTGGCGAGGCGCTAACTTCTTTGGTTGAACATAATTCAAGAATTGTTGGTATAACCGCAGCAATGCCAGACGGAACGGGTTTAGATATTTTAAAAGAAAAATTTCCGAAAAATTATTTTGATGTTGGAATTGCCGAAGAGCATGCGGTAACCTTTGCGGCTGGGTTGGCAACGCAAGGGATTATTCCGGTTGTTGCAATATACTCTACATTTCTTCAAAGAGCTTTTGATCATATCATTCACGATGTTGCATTACAGCATTTGCATGTAGTTTTTGTGCTTGATAGAGCGGGCTTAGTCGGCGCTGATGGACCAACTCATCACGGAACATTTGATTTAACTTATTTACGATTAATTCCACACCTTGTAATTATGGCTCCAAAAGATGAATCAGAATTGCGGAATATGCTTTACACTGCTGTGCAACATAACGATTCGCCGGTAGCGGTGCGCTATCCACGAGGCTCTGCAATTGGAGTTCCGGTGAAGGACGAATTTGAAAAAATTCCTATTGGTAAAGGTGAACGATTAAAAGCAGGAAATGACGCTGCATTTCTAGCGGTTGGTTCTATGGTTCAGTTTGCTAGTAAAGCGGCAGAAAAATTAGCAGTTGAAGGAATTGAAATAGAAGTAATTAATATGCGTTTTATCAAGCCATTAGACGAAAGTTTATTAGATGAAATTGCTAAAGAAAACAAAAAGATTATCACCTTAGAAGAGAATACAATCGTCGGTGGATTTGGCAGCGGCGTAACGGAGTATTTCGCAAGTAAAAAATACAAAAATGATATTCTTTGCATTGGGCTGCCTGATGAATTTATAGAACACGGAACTCAATCAGAGCTTTATAGATTGCTGGAAATCGACACTGAGGGTATCGTTTCCAAAACAAAACTATTTTTAGAAAAGTAAATAACTATTGGAACTACAATGAATCAAGTAAAAATTGGAATAGTCGGACTCGGTAGCATCGCACAGCTTGTACACCTTCCTTTATTAAAAAAATTAAATAACGCTAACGTAGTAGCAGTGAGCGAAGTAAATAAAAACAGATTACTGAGTGTTGGTGATAAATTTAGTATTAAAAATAAATACACACGTTACGAAGAAATGTTAGAAAAGGAAGAATTAGACGCCGTTATTATTGCGACACCTACAGATACTCACTTACCGATTTCACTTGCTTGCATTGAGAAGAAGAAACATATTCTTGTAGAAAAACCAATTTCACGAACATTAACCGAGACTAAGACGATTGTTGAAGCTGCCGAAAAAAACAACGTAAAAATAATGGTTGGTATGAATTTTCGGTATCGTCCAGATGTAATGCTGTTAAAGAGTATTATCAATTCCGGCGACCTCGGAGATATTTTTTATGTGAAATGCGGCTGGTTGCGCAAACAAAGTTCGGTAGGGCAATGGTTCACTAAAAAAGAATCTTCCGGCGGAGGTGTAATTTTAGACCTCGGAATCGTTTTACTTGACTTATCACTTTGGTTATTAAATTTTCCGGTAATTGCATCGGTTTCTACACAAAACTTTTTTATCAATACCAAGAGCGTTGAAGATTGCTCAACAAGTATGATTCGCTGCAAACCCGATTCGTTAATTAACATGGAAACAAGTTGGTCACTTAATTCAGAAAAAGATACTTTTTATTTAGATATTTATGGCACAAAAGGAAATGCATCATTAAATCCTTTGCGTGTATTTAAAAAGATTAACGACCAGCAAATTGATATGACTCCTTCCGGCAGTGATAATTACCTTGCGCTCTTTAATAAATCCTACTTAAATGAATTAAAACATTTTCTTGGCGCGGTTCAAGGTGTAAATCCGCTGTTTTCTCCGGCAGAAGAATCTGTTCCGCGTATGAGAATAATCGAGTCAATGTATCAGTCAGCTTTAGAGAAAAAGGAAATATATTTCGAGTAGCATGAAAAAAATCTTATTAGCAGATGATGAAAAAGATATTCTTGAATTTCTTCAATACAATTTGGAAAAAGAAGGTTTTGAAGTAATCACCGCCACCAATGGCGATGACGCTCTCGTTCGCCTAAAAGAAAACCCCGATTTAGCTATTCTTGATATTATGATGCCCAAATTGAACGGCTTTGAAGTATGTGAAAAAATACGGGAGAACAAAAAAACTGCTCTATTGCCTGTTATATTTCTTACTGCAAAATCTTCTGAAAAGGATGAGATAAAAGGTTTGGAACTTGGCGCTAATGATTTTATTTTGAAACCAATATCTCCTCTGAAATTAATTGCACGAGTTAAAACTCATCTCAGAAATAGCATTGAATTAAAGTCTGAAGATGTTCTTACTGTTGGACCCATTCTGATAAATAAAGTTACTCATAAAATATTTCTTGAGGACAAAGAAATATTTTTCCCGCGGAAAGAATATGAATTACTCAATTATCTTTGCGAAAATATCGGTAAAATACTAACAAGAACTGCAATATTGCAGCATGTATGGGGAAGCGAGATTTATGTTGTTGATCGAACAATTGATGTTCATATCAGAAAAATTAGAGAAAAACTTGGCAGACACTCCGAACTCGTCGAAACGATTAAAGGAGTCGGATACAGAATGAGAAATGGCGCGTAATCTTTCAAAACGCTTTGCGCTTTTCATTCAATTTAAAATTGAAATCGCGATTTTTTTTGTGATATTTCTTGCTCCTATTTATGTAACGCCGCTTTCATCATTAAATAAATTTTTGTTAATCATCTGGTTCACAGCTTCTTTTATTGTACTATCTTATTTCTTAGAAAGGCGGCTAAAAAAAATCTTTTCAACTATTAAAAATAAAATTTCTTTGATGCACAACAACGATTCGATGGATGATGAGCCGTTTGGGCTTTCTAATTCACTTGGTGAAATAGAAACTTCATTAACACAAATGGCGGAAAAATATAAAGATGATATAGCCAAAATGAAACGACTCGAAAAAATAAGAACCGAATTCCTTGGCAATGTTTCTCACGAATTACGAACTCCGATATTTACCATTCAAGGATTTTTAGAAACGTTGTTGAACGGCGCATTGGAAGATCCAAAGGTTAATAGAAAATATTTAGAAAAAGCGGCGGCGCATTCTGAAAATTTAAACAATTTATTGAACGATTTGATTGACATTTCGATGATAGAATCCGGTGAGATGCGTTTAAGTTTTCGCTATTTCAATTTGTTCGATTTTTTATCCGAAATTGTAAAAGAAATTGAACCGATTGTTCACGAAAAACATCTGAAGATTGAGATAAATCAATGCAACAGCAGATTAGATGTCTTTGGAGATAAGAGTAAACTCAGGCAAGTATTTATTAATCTTATTCAAAATGCAGTAAAATATTCTGAAAAAGGAGTGATAGAATTACTTGTTGAGGAAGAAAAAAATTTTGCGCTAATCTCTGTTAAAGATTCAGGGCGCGGTATTCCTAGTACAGACATCGAAAGAATATTTGAAAGATTTTACCGTGTGGATAAAACGCGTTCGAGAGATATTGGCGGCACTGGTCTCGGACTTGCAATTGTTAAACACATCGTTGAAGCGCATCATTCAAAAATTGAAGTTAAAAGTGAAGTTGGAGTTGGTTCGATATTTTCATTTAGATTAAAGAAATAGCTTTTCAATCATCTTTTTTTTACTTAACGATGTTTTCCCTTTTCACTTGCAATCTTTGCTTAGCAAAGGTAGATTTGCATTAAAAAATAGTTTGCATCCTTGAAAAAAGAAATAAAAATTTCTCTTTATTTATTATTCCTCTCGACTCTTTTGCTGCAAGGACAAACGGCTCGTCAATTTTTTGAACATAATCCGGGCGCAACCGTCATTGATTCATTTCAAATTAATTTTGAAAATCTCTATCGCATAAAATCTACTAACATCATTCCAAACTCCGAAATTGTATTTCTAAAAACCAAGCGGCTTTCTCCGCAAGATTATCAAATAAACTATGCCTTAGGCGCTGTTGCATTATCCGATTCTTTGCCTTATTCAATTTTTGATACAATCTTTGTAACTTATAAAACAGTAAAACTCTCGCTTCAAAAAGAATATCACCGCCGCGAGTTGGTTGTTCAGTATGATGAGCTAGGAAATGAATCAATCCGTTTGAAGCGCACTAATAAACCGATTGATTCTGAATCAATATTTGGAAACAACATTGAACGAAGCGGCTCAATTGTTCGTGGTTTTACCGTTGGGACAAATAAAGACCTTACATTGCAAAGCGGACTTCGTTTACAACTCTCCGGAAAACTATCAAATGACATTGAAGTTATTGCGGCATTAACCGATGAAAATACACCTATTCAGCCTGAAGGCAATACCGAAAGATTAGATGAACTTGACAAAGTATTTATTCAGTTGAAACACAAAAATGCATCCGCAACTTTTGGTGATTATGAAATACAGAAAAAATATGGTGAGTTTGGTATTATCAATAGAAAACTGCAAGGGTTATTGGGCGAATTTCAATTTGAGAAAACTGACGGATATTTTGCTCTTGCTAACGCGAAGGGAAAATTCAATTCAATTTCAATGAATGGACAAGATGGCGTACAAGGTCCTTATCGGTTAAGCGGTCAAAATAATGAGCGAGATATTATCATCATTGCCGGTTCGGAAAAAGTTTTTGTGAATGGAGAAGAAATGAAACGGGGTGAACGGAATGACTACTCTATTGATTATTCTAATTCACAAATTATTTTTACACCGCAACGGTTAATCACTTCGGCAAGCAGAATTGCCGTTGATTTTGAATACACCGACCGCAGATATGTACGAAACTTTTTTGCTGCCGGAATGAGTTCTTTGGTGTTGAATGATAAAATTAAAATTGGTTTTCAATATTTACGCGAAGGAGACGACCAAAATTCACCTATAGATATTTCACTTACTAATTCTGATAAAACAATTTTAGAAAATGCCGGAGATAAAAACGAAATGGCTGTTAAAAGCGGCGTGTCTTTAGCTGCGCCGGATTCTGCTGGGCAGCTAAAAGGCGTCTATGAAAAAAAAGATACTGTGATTAACAATCAATCTTCGGTAATTTATATTTACAACCCTGGCAGCGATTCAGCTTTATATAATGTTTCGTTTAGTTATGTCGGCGAATATCGAGGCGATTATATCCGCGAAAGTTTAGGGCAATACCGGTTTGTCGGCAAAAATCTGGGAGGATATTTGCCTCTCATTTACTTACCATTGCCCGAATTGAAGCAGTTTGGCAATTTATTTTTTCAATACAACCCGACAAATAATATTATTATTCAAGCAGAAATTGCCGGAAGTTCTTGGGACAAAAATCGTTTCTCATCTTTTGATGAGAATGACAATTTTGGAATAGCGAGAAATCTTTTATTTAAAATGAATCC
>Ga0172371_10006460_pt1 | contig 17062 bp, 9 predicted proteins | sample Lak12m_FD_114543 | JGI IMG/M metagenome (GOLD analysis project Ga0172371, IMG submission 114543) | Freshwater microbial communities from Kabuno Bay, South-Kivu, Congo - kab_022012_12m | ecosystem: Environmental > Aquatic > Freshwater > Lake | place: Democratic Republic of the Congo: South-Kivu...
CCGAATAGCGCGAAAATACTCCTGGCGGCGCTGGGAATGAAAGTGGTTTGTGGGGTTGAGCTCCACTTCAGGGTCAAAAGGTAATTCCACGCAAAACCGCAAAAAGGCCGCCTGCAAAGATTCGCTCCCATCGGGGGCCAGAGGCAGAGAGGCAAAATCGGGTTCGAGACGGGCCACTGTCCACCAGGGCAGCGAGTCTTCGGCCTGAAACAGGTCAATCACCCCATACAACCAGGCTTTACAAAACAAGGAGGCCGCCTGCGGGTTGGAGAATCCAGGCAGTAAATCGGCGGCGAAGGTGAAAGATAGATTGTAATTGCGGCGGGCGTAGCGCTCATAAGCGGCGGCGCGGGCTTCCTGCGGGTACAGGTGCAGGCTTTCGGGCAGTTTTTCGGCATAGGCGGTCGCCATTTCGCGCAGGCTGAGAACCGCCGTGAAAGGCATGTTCAGGCGCAGAGAAATGGCGGTAAACCGGTCAGGGTCGCCGCCAGAAAGCTCAGTGACATTGAGGCGCGAAATTTGGGGAAAAACTTCTTTTACCACGGCCCGCGAAATCGTAGCGTCATGCGAAATCAGATAGGCGCGGCGCTGCTCCTGAGCGGAAAGCAGCTGGTGGTCATAAGCCAGATAGGGTTCTTCCACGCTGACTTCACGGGCCAGGGCGCGAATGCGGTTGACAAACCAATTACCGGTGAGGTCCGTCTCAGCCTGTTCGGCCTGCAAACCTGCCAGGCGCAGCAAGGCCTGAGCCAGTTCCATGGCCTGGTCAGCGCGGAAAGTTCCCTGTTCGGGAGGTCGCCCGTTGGAAGTATCGGCGCCCAGCGGCCAACACAGCAGGTAAATTTCCGGTTCGCGGTTGGGAGAAAGGCGCACCCACCACTGCAAACGTTCACGGACGCGCCGAAAAGCCAGGCTGGGCTGGGAAAGATAAGTATGCAACTCGGGGCGAATGCTTTCGGTGTAGTATTTTTCCAGCTCGCGGGTATCGCCGGGGGTTTCAGCCATGACCGAGCGATAGACCTTATCACCAGGAGTGCGGGCAAGGCTTTTTTCGGCTTCGGCGCGAGCCTGAAGAAAAAATTGAGACACATTTTGCGGGGCGGCAAGAGCCGTTTCCTGCTTGCGCCAGGTTCCGGTTGCGCTGCGCCAGGTGGCGGGGACGGCAGCCGGCGCAGCGCTTGATGCGGCTGGGGCTGGAGCAGCCTCCAGCGCCTTGCGCCAGGCGCTGAGATTATCCAACAACGCTTGGGTGGTCTCTCGCCAGCGCGGCAACACGCTGGTAAACATGGCGCGCGAGGGATGCCGGGCATCTGCCGGGCGGGCAGCGGCGAACCAGGTTTCCACCTGCTCCAGGTGCTGCGCCAGCGCTTGCAAAGTTTCCGTCAATTCCTTCAGGTTGGCCGGGGCGCTGTTCAGGGTTTGAGCCAGTCCATTGGCCAGCTGCGACTGGAAAGCGCCGATGTACTCCGGCTCCAAGCCAGGAACAACGCTCAGAGAAGCCGGGCCGTTAAGACTGAACAACCACTCAAAAACAGGGTGAAGCGCCGCGGAAGAGGGAGAACCGGCCCGCAGCAGGCGGGCGGCGCGGACAAGGGGAGGCGCTTCGGGGGCGCGTTCACGGCTGGAGAGAAAACCTTCCTCTTCATCTTTTTGCTCACCGAAAAGCGCGGCATACGCCAGACGCGCCGCCAGGTATTGCTTAATTTTGAGCAGCGGAACATACAGTGTGGCAATGCCCACTCCATGCACCGCCGGTAAGCGGGTTTGCTGGCGCACTTCCCCCGCCAGGCGCAGGTCGTTAATCAGGTTTTCCCACAAAAAGCGGGCGGAAGGATGCACCAGGGTGAAAAGCGTTTCGGCCAGCGCCTGAGGGACGTTAATCAGAAGCGGAGGCTGACCGCTTTGAAAATTGACCGGGCTTTCTACCAGAAAAAGATGGTCAAGCAAAGCGGAGCGCACCAACAACCCCAGGTTCAAATCTACATTCATGGCATGGGGGCCATTGAAGGTAAAGCGTCCTACTTCGCGGAAAGCCGCAAAAGTTTCTTCTGGGGAGATGCCAGGCGTGTTGAGTTCCTGCGCCGAAAGACTAAAAAGGGCGCTGACCCGCACAAAAGGCGATTTACGCGCCATGCTTTCAGGCATCAGGCGCAGCATTTGTAACACTTCGCCCACAATGCCAATCACCGGTTCGGCCAGGCTGCCCAGCACAAACACCTGAACGCCGTATCCCAGGTCGAGCAAGGTTTCTTGCAGCCAATCGCGCATGCGGCTGGCATTGATGCGCTGCTGAAACAGCAGGGCTGGGCCAGCGCGGCGGCAATCTGCCCCGGCAACAGAGCGGGGCAGATTGAGCATACTGCCCTGTTGCAGTTCGATTACGCGCACGGCCAGCGGCAGGGAAGGCAAGTCAGCCTGTTGATGTTCTGTAATCAGCGCGGCGCGAACATTTTCACAGGCGGCGGGCGTCAGGTCGGAGAGTTTTTCCAGCCACAGGCGCAGCGCCTGCTCCCCCGTATCTCCCAGCGCCAGGATGAGAGTCGGCAATTGCTCTCCCGTTTCAGCGGTGAGAGAAGAATCGGGAAAAGCAGAGGGAAATCCCTCTGCTTTTCCTACCCAAATCGGTCTGACGGCGGGAGCCGGAGGCCAGGAGTCAAAACGCGACTGGGGATTATTGCGGAAAGGAAGAAGGTCGCGTAACGGCATAAGGCTATTTGGAAAGCATGGCCTCGGCAGATTGAATGGCCTTGAGGTAAATCACTTTGGCAACGTCGGCCAGGTCTTCGTGTTCCTGTCCAACGGTGCGGCGCAGCACTTCATCGGCGATACTGGCGCGGCGCTGAGCAATTTCGGCCAGGATGGTCTGCACAATGCCTTTGTTGTCGTCCATCTGAGCACGGTAGGCTTTGACGGTTTTGGTCTTGCCCAATTCGCGTTGGGTGGTCAGGATGGCATCGCGCAAGCGTTCCCATTCAACATAGCGCTGCATGTTCATGCCGGGACGCTGGTCTACCCCTTCCATGACGAAGTTGTGAATAATCTGGAAGATGTCTTCACGTACCACGCCGTCCATGGTGCGCACCGGGTTGTTGAGGTAGAGCGGCTCTTTATCGCCTGGCAGCTGGTAGGCCCAGAACGGGTCGCCGCCAGCTGGAGTGCTGTCAATTTTGATGAAGCCAAGAGCGTAGGCGCGCAGGAACATTTCAAAGCGGTCTTTGTCTTCCAACAAAGCCACCACTTCGGGGTGCAGGGCGCGGTAGTTTTTGCCCAGCAAAGAGGGAATTTCCGCTTCATAGGCGCAGGCATTGATTTCGGCAGGGAAGATGTGCAGCTCAGAGGCCGGAATACCGCGATGCGGGTCTGTCACCTGTTGAATGTAGGCCTGCTGACAGGCGTGCCACATTTCGAAATCCTGGCTGGGGATGAGGTCATCGGAGCGGACGATGGTCATTTTGTGCGGGTCTTCCGAATCGACCAAAGTCAGGCTGGCGCCCTTGATGTGGGTGTTGCGTTCCTTCATTTCCTGCTCAAAGTCGGCAAAGTAGCGTGAGGTGTTCTCGTCTACGCCAGAGTGAACGCGGATGTAGCAGGCCACAACTTCGGGGCCGCGCACAGAAGTGGCGGGCAGGTAGAGCGGTTCGGCCAGTTTATCCACCGCTTCGGCCAGGCGCTGGCCGGTGGGATACACTTTGGCTACTTCGCGGGCCAGCGGGCGTTCTTTGTACAGCACCTTGAAGGGTCGCTGGGCCAGGGCCAGAAGATTATCCAGGTTGGGTTTAGCGGGGTCTTCACCATCGCGCACAAAGGGACGGAAGACAGGCGGTTTGTCCTGGTCTTCCGATGGAAAGTCTATGCCGCAGACCAGTTTCAGGCCATCCGCTTCGTCAGTAACATCCCAGCGAATTTTGGAGAGCGCATCCGCCACATACGCGTCGTCTGTTTTGTATTCGTGCTCACCCACAATCTGGCTGATTTTGCCCATGCGCTTGTCAATTTCATGGTTGACGTTGACGTTGGAAAGCGAATCGATTGCCAGCGGGTAGAGACCGTTGATGCGCAGGGATTGGTCGCCGGTTGCCAGGTGAGAAATCCAGTTATCAATATCGCTCAGGCTTTTTTCGGCGAGAGCGCGCATGGATAGGCTGGTTTCGGCCAGCACGTCCAACAAAATATCGTCCTTGCGCACGTCAATATCGCGCTGCTCGGCCAGCAGGTAATTGCGCTGGGCGCGATGCGCGTCTGGGTGGGTGAAATCATCCCAAAAAACGAAGAAACATTGTTTGTCTTTGGTGCGGTCATATTCCAGCAGGGCGCGGGCTGCCGATTCTTTGCTACGGGCGGCAAGGCGCAGCTCTTCGTTGCGAATCTGGCGCACCTGGTTGAGGAATTTCAGGAAGTAATCGAAGTTATCCAGCAGCCCAGCGTAAAACGCGCGGACATAACCAATTTTTCCGCCCCGCGCTTTGCGAATGTCAGAGTCATCGCCGTTGAGGATGTGCGCCGTCCAGGCTTGCAGCAATTTGCGGAAGCGAGCCACCTGGGCGCGCTGCGCCGTCTCCAGCGCTTTGCCATATTTTCCGCGCAAACGCTCGCCGCTGGCGGTATCCACGCCGTAATGCTCCTGGCGCACCTGGGGAACGCGGTTTTTGATGCGGCTGAAAGCGGCCCGGGGCGTATCTCCGGCCACGCGGCTGGGCGCGACATCACGCCAGATGGGATGCTGCAGCTCATCGGAGATTTCGCGCACGATGAGTTTGCCTTCTTCGTCCTGGCTGATGTCGGTGAGCGCCTGCAAGTAACGGCTGTTGACGGTAGTCAGACCGCCGCGAGCCACCTGCTGCCCAATGGCATTGTTACGCAGCGAATCTTTTTCACGCACATCAGCCACCAGCTGCAGGAATTTGGTGTTGGGAATTTCCTGCCCGTTGTAGTTTTGGGCGCTGGCCGCCATAAATTTACTGGCTGCAGGCACGCCCACCAGGCCTTCGGGGACTTCACGGTTGCGAATTTCAGAGACGCGGGTGACGCGGCCTTTGTCGTTAATTTCCGGGGCTAAGAATTCTCGCAGCACATCCAGGGCCAGCTGATGCGAGAATTTTTCTTCGGCGTAGTAAACCGGCACTTTAAGGGTGTAAGAGCCTATCGCCGAGTGATAGGGCTTGCGCGGCAGTTGGGCTAATTTCCCCGCCAGGTTGGTGGTGATGAATTCGGTATAGGCTTTGCCCGCTTTTTCATCGAGAATGGCCGAAACCACATGGGCGATGGCCGGGAAGGTCCCCTCTTCGGAGCGGACGTTATCCAGAGAGTTGACTGACTGACGGGCTGGGTCAACCATGTAGCTGACATCGTAAGCGCGGCGGTCAAGGCGCAGGCGTAAATCCTGGCTGGTTTCGTGGTAATTAATCTGGCGCAGGCCAAAGCGTTCGCTGACAATCATAAAACGGTCTAATTCGCGCCAGGCCGCAAAGGAGCGGGCCAGCATATCGCGGCCTTCGCCCAGGCCGCCAGCGGTAAAGGCGCGAGGCAGGACAAAAAAGCCGCGCACAACATAGTTGTTGGCGACCATTTTGGCCGCCTGAGCGCGCACCAGCAGGGCCATATCTACCAGCATTCCGGCCCCGGTGCCTCCCGCCAGCGAACCGACGATGATGATTTCCAACTGCATGTCGCGTGAGACTTTGGTCTGCAAGTCTTGCATGGCAGCGCGCAGCCGCGAGAGAACTTCAGAGCGGTTAATCGCCGCCAGGTCGCGGAAAATGGAAATGCGCCCCATGTGGCGAATTTGGCCGCTGCCTTCCTTGGTGTTGAAGGCCGCCGGAGGCAGTTTGGAAAGAAAGGACCTGGCCGGGAACCACTGCAGGTGCGGGTAACGCCCGGAGGCAATTTCACTCGCCAGAGCGCCGATGTTATCGCCAATCGGAATGAATTCCTTGCCTTCCACCAGGCGCACCGCCCCAGCGCGAATATCTTCATCCTTGTCGCGCTTGCTGGTCTGACCCGTCCCAGCGGTGGTGCGAGTGGTGGTGTCGAATGATAGAAGTTTGACACCTGGCGGCAAAACGCCTCCACCGATTTCCAGCAATTCCTTTTTGAGGAAGGTCAGCACCCACTGTCCGGTGCCGCCCAAACCAATAATGATGGCGGGACGAGTCATTTTTTTCTCTCCTTGGTGAGTTGCGCCTTATTCGGCGGGTTCGTAAACCATTTGAGCGATAGCATCTTCACTGTAGCTGACCGCGAAACCGGGGTCAAGGTTAACCTGAGCATGGCGGCCATCCTGGGTGACGTAATCTACGGTCACCCCAAGTGATTCGTCACCGTAACCGCCAGTGACGGCATCTTGCTGCTGCGCGTTGCGCCGGTGTTTTCCCGTATTTTTGACGGTCAGACGCTTTAGCCCTAAGTGCGGGTAGGAATTTAACTCGCGGCGGCCCATGTTGCGGAAATTGGTTCCGTTGTACAGCCCAAATTCAGCCAGAACAACAGAGCCGTCTTTGAAATACAGCATCCCGGAAACTTTGTTGGTGCGGATGGCAAGATTGTAGGCAATCAAGGCGACAATCAGGGCAATAATGAGACCTAAAATGCCATAATAGGTGCTGGCGCGGCAGAACAGACAATCGGTGCGGGTGAATTCGACTGTCGTCTGGTTGCGGTAAGGCCAGTAACTATTCTGCATCTGGCTGCGGTCGAGGGTGATTGTCAGACTGTGGCGGCCTTCATGCTCAAAATCGGGGAAGGATGCCACAAATTCGCCTGGAACGTTGGGGTCAGGGGTAAGGAAAACAGGGCCGGTGGCAACCGCTTCTTCAGTGTCATTTTCTTCACCTTCTCGCGCTTCTGGCTGATACTGCAATTCCGCCTTCATGGCCTGGGAAGGGTCTTTGAAAAGCGCCGGCGGGTCGGTGAAGGGAGTTCCATCTTCGTTGGTAAGACGTACCCGCACTTGCAGCGGCAGCACTTTCAACGGCCAGCCGCTGAGCAAGGTGGCGTGAACGCTGCCCGCGTTTTGCTGCGCTTGCGGGGTGAGCGACTCTAGTTGAATGGGGGTGACATTCAGCCCGGTAAATTCACTTTCGACCGTAAACAGAGTCAGCAGTTTGTCAAAAATCGCGGTTTCATTCGCAGCATCTGCTACAACGGGTTCACCTTCATGCCGGTGGGTTGTGCCCGTAATTGTCAGGCGATAGGTTCCCGCCAAAGGCACCTGCAACGGCTCGCTGGCCTTAAAAGATTGGTTTTCGGCATTCCAAATCAGGGTGTAATTCACCTGTTTGCCTGCCGGGTCGGTCACCTGGGCTTGAACATCAATTTTGAACAAGTCTTTGTCCGATTGGGGGACAACAGCGCCGCCGTTGGCGTCATCATACAGGGTAAATTCCAGGTAGTACGGGTCATCTACGTTATAAAACGGTTCACGGTCATATTGTGGCGCCTGGCTAAAGGGCGCAGTCTGGCGGAAATTAGCGTCAATCGCCTCATAAAAGACATCCAGACCATTGGGGTTGGTCGAAGACATACTCCACACGCCCGGGTAAGGATTGATGATGGTGTAGGTTTCGTTAGCGCCAAACTGGTAATAGCCGTTATCGGGGTCGAGAGTAAACCCATCGCTGGCCTGACCACCCTGAATGGTGTGTATCTGGCCGGCGGCATCGGTATAGGAAAGTTTAAAATCAACCTCCGCGGTGCGTTTGTAGGCAGTGACAATTACCTTGTTCAGGTAGGGATTAACTGCAAAATTCGGGCCAGTCAGCAGGCTGGGCCTTAATCCCATCAGCTGATACAAAATTTTACGCATCGTGGTGGGAATCTGGTTTTCGCTCTGATTTTTGAACAAACTGCCAGCATGAGCGTGTGAAAGCTCCTCCAGCTGCGCAACCGCCGAGGGGACAAAATCTTCATCGCTGTTGTGCAACAACATGGTGAAAAGGTACGTGCTGGATTTGTAAGAAGTCGGGGCGACATCGTTGGCTTCCAGGCAGGCAGTGGTTTTATCGGCGGGCGGCAGGCTGTCGGGGTAATCATTGCGCAGGGCGGCCAGGCAGTCTTCGCGCTGCTTGAGGTCAGCCGAAAAAGAGAAGCGTGAATCGACCAATGCAACCAAAGAAGCCGTAGTGGCGTTGTAATCGGAGCCTTCACAGCGATTCGCTTCACAAGGCAGGCCATCGGTGATGAAGATGATAACCCGTTTGCGCTCCACGCCGTCATTGGGCTCATTGCGATTGAACATGCGGTAGGCTTCTTCAAAGGCCGGCTCGGGATAAGTTTCGCCCAAATTATCGGCCTTGGCGCGGGGGCGCAGTTCGTCACGAATTCGGCGAGCGCCAGCGGCCGTGGAAGGGTTGATTTCATACATTTCGGCATCTACGCGGGTGTTATCTTTGGAGCCAAAAGAGATAATTCCCAGGCGGTGCGAGGTGTCAGGGCATTGATTCATCGCCATATCCACCAGGGTATCAATCATGCTTTCCACCGCATATTTGCGGTTGGCAGTGGCGTCATTGCGGCTCATGCTGTCAGACTGGTCAACGATGAAGATGACATCCAGGTTGGAACAGGCGGCCTGAGCCAGCTCCTGGCGCAGCGGGGCGGCGGGAGCGAGAGCCGGAGGCTGCGAAGCCGGGGCGGCCTGGGCCGCCGGTAAGGCGGCCAGCAGGAGAGAAAGGGTTATCAACAGGCTGAAAAGTTTGTAAGCGCGCATGAGTTACTCCAACACAGAAGAGGAAAATGACAATCCTTGGGCTTCCAGCCAGGTTTTTACCTGGGGAGCGCGAAAACGCCAGGACCGACCCACTTTGAGCGAGGGGATGCGCCCCGAACGCGCCATTTGGCGCACCGTCTCGGGATTGAGACGCAGGTACAGAGCGACATCTTCCACCGTCCACAAAGGCTCGGTAGACTCGGGTTGAATGGGAATTTCGTCAGAAGCGTTCAGTGGTTGCACCATAAAAACCTGCCCCGCTGTTGCTAAAGGATGCTATTTAATACGATTTTATGCTGTTTTTTATCATAAGTCCAAAAACGTCACAATGCAAGCCTGATGAATGTCATTCAGGGCAGGAAAATCAGGATGGTTTTGCCGCTGCCGGTGCGTTCCGCCATCCAGCCGCTGACTCCACGCCACGAAACGTACCACCAGGTCAGCCCATCTGCGCTTTGCGGTTCGGACAGCAGAATTTCAACAACGTCTCCCGCGGGGACTTTTGCCAGCACATCCACTTTATCGTCTTTGCCGTAGTAACCCGGGCTTTGACGAATGGCGGCAAAGTAAATTTCATTGGAAATTTGGGCGCGGGCGGGACGAGCCGTAACGGTTGCGGAAGGGAGGAAGGTGGCTGAAGGAAGCGCCGGTCTGGCAGTAGCGGTTGGGAACGGAGACGAGGTTGGCTCAACCGTCGCTGCAGGCGGTAAAGTTGGCCGCAGGGTAGAAGTTGGCCTCAGGGTGGAAGTGAAAGCCGCAGCAGCCGCAGGTGTCAGCGCTGGAAGACCGCCCATTTCGCGGAAAAACAAATAGGCCGAGCCGCCCAAAAGCAGAAGCAGCAACAAACCCAAAAGCGCTAAACCCGGCAGCCAAACAGAAAATGAAGCTGGCAGCGGCTCAAGCCGGGCGCCGCATTGGGTGCAAAATTCAGCCTGAGCAGGCAGATTGGCGTCACAAGAGGGACAGATGCGAAAGCGAACCATCGTCTTCAGGCCCGGTTGCGCAGGCTGGTCATCAGATTTTGCGCTAAAACCTGACGGTCGCGTTGAAAGACAAAACGGGCCAGGCGTTTTTTGTGTTCAACGTCGCGGTAGTGAACTTCGAGCGTATCCAACAAGAAACGCGGGTGGAATTGTCCGGCAAAAATCTGACGGGCATCGAGCCGCCAAACTCGAACCGAAAACCAGGCCTTGTAAACAAAAGCCAGGCTGGGGCCAATTTTGACCAGATAGCCGGTGCGCCCGTTGGCGCCTTTGATGTTTTGCGCCTTGCAGCGAACCACCATTTCGGGCACTTTGTTATGCAGCGCCTGCCAATACTCTGCCGGAAGCGCTTCCGGGTGGGTCAATTTGCCAAAAAGACTGCGCAGCCAGGCAAACAGGGAGGTTATCGTAAACCAGGCCCAGCGCATCAGCAGCGGGGCGACGATGAGAATCCCAATAAAAATCACCAGGGCGATGGCGCTGGCAAGCAGCGGATATCTGAGCGCAAAAAAAGCCATGCCGCCCGCAAAGACATCTTCGACCAGGCTCATCAGCAGGTTTCCGCCAGGGACTGTCAAATCCACTGCCAGGCGGCTGCCAGCCTTGCTGACGTGCGTCACCAGGGTGACAGAACCAAGCGCCAGCGTGGTCAGAATCACCAGAAGCGGTTCGGCATGATTTAAAAGAAGGATGCCAAGCGCGGCCATCCCCAGCGGGCGGATGAAGGTGTGGAAAAAGTCCCAAATCTGGGTGACGGCCGGAACCTTATCGGCTAAAAACTCCATGACGAAGAAGGTACCTGCCAAAATAATGACCGGCCAGGATTGCAGCACGTCCAAAGCGGGCGGCAGTTGTACGCCGCCGTAGCGAATGCTTAACCCGGCCACCAAAACGGTGGCATACAAATTTACACCCGAGGTGAGCGCCAGCGGGAAAAGTAAAGCAAGGCTGGAAAGTGTTTCCATGAACGTTAGACTCCTTGTTTTTTGGCAAGTTTTTGAACGGTTTCCTATAATTGCTCAGGGGTTTGTCATTTCGACGAGCGCTAGCGAGGAGAAATCTGCTCTGTGTTGGGAAGATTTCCACCCTGACGGGTACAAGTCGCTGCCGCCCGAAATGACAGGCCAGTATGAGCAGGCTGAGCAGATACAGTTTCTTTATATCTTGTAGTAAGGCTGTACGTATGCGCGGACTTTTTTGACGTTTGGGTTTGCCTGGCGGTACAGGTCTTCGTAGGTTTGCAATTGTTCTTCATATTTTTTCAGGTCTTGTTGGGAAAACTTTTGCAGGGCTGTTCGCGTTTCGGGGTCGAGTTGTGAGAATGGATTTAATTGGCCGGTTTTAATTTGGTCAATAAAGTTTTCACCGTGCTTTTGCGACATTTCTGTCATCCATTGCTGACCAGCGGGCGTTTCCATAAATTTATCAAGATGAATAGGCTTGATATCCTGAATATGATGCGTGTCACCGCGCACAGTCACTCTATCCAATTCCTTTTTTCTCTGCTCATTTTGGTCGTCTTTATAAAAAACAGGTTGCTCAAGCAAACGCTGCCCATCCACAATTTCTTGTGGATACCGCTTGAGAGTATGCAATTCACCCATCCGATGCACAATACTGCCAGCCTGAGTATCTGAAATTCCCGCTTCTGCTGCAAGTCCGTAAACACGAGTCAGATAGTTGCTAAAGTTGCCATCAATCTGTCCTTCCGTCAGGTCAGAAAGGGTAAGGCCTTTGGATTGCAAATGATTTAAAAATATTTGATGTGTCGGGCTATCACCAAATTTTTCAATAGCTTGGTCGTAATACTCGTTGACTTTCTCAACGGTTTCAAATTTTTGAGGCATTTTTACATCAGCATCATCTCCGGGCGCAGCCGTCTGGTCAGTCGGCAGCGATGCGCTAACCGGCGGCAGAGTTGTCTGGTCGGTGGGCGCGGAAGGATTGACCGGCGGTGGAACTGTCTGGTCAGTCGGCAGCGATGGGCTGACCGGCGGTGCTGCCGTCTGGTCGGTCGGCAGCGATGGGCTAACCGGCGGCAGAGTTGTCTGGTCAGTCGGCAACGATGGGCTGACGGACGGCGCAGCCGTCTGGTCGGTCGGCAGTGATGGGCTGGCGGACGGCGCAGCCGTCTGGTCGGTGGGTAGCGATGGGCTGACGGACGGTGCAGCCGTCTTGTCAGTCGGCAGTGATGGACTGACGGACGGCGCAGCCGTCTGGTCGGTCGGCAGCGATGGGCTGACCGGCGGAAGAACCGTCTGGTCGGTGGGAGCAGATGGGCTGGCGGACGGCGCAACCGTCTGGTCGGTGGGCGCGGAAGGGCTGGCGGACGGCGCAGCCGTCTGGTCAGTCGGTAACGATGGGCTGACTGACGGCAAAGCCGTCTGGTCAGTCGGCAGTGATGGGTTGACCGGCGGCAGAGCCGTCTGGTCGGACGGCGCGGATGGGCTGACGGACGGTGGAACTGTCTGGTCAGTCGGCGCGGCTTGACTCAAGCCGTCATCGCGGCCAGGGGCAGCTTCTTTGTTGGCGCGGGAGACTTCGGGGGTTTCGGGGTTGGTGGCCGAGAGCGGCATGGACATCCGCTTCTGCCCCGCAGCAGAAAGCCTGGAGGGTTCAGCCGTTTCGCTTTGGTTCTCTTTGGGCGCATCCGTCTCGCGGAAATGTTCAAATTCCATCATCCTACTCCGGCTTGCCCTGAATGGCGCGGACAGCCTTGGGACTCAGATATTCAGCGGGAGAGTCTTTCTTCAGCGCCGTTTCGGTCAAAGTCCAGGCTTTTTTGATGACAGTTTCGACCAGATTTGAGCCAGCAGAAACAACATCAGCTGCGGTTTTGACGGTTTCTGCCGCCGCTTTTTCCAGCATGTCAGTCATAGTCATTCCTTTCCGGCAACTTGAAAGAAGGTGTTGCGCATCTCTTGAGTAAAAGGAAAATCAATCTCGTGGACGAAGTAACAAAAAGCGGCCTCAACCTGGTCGGTCTGCCCGGACAGGGCAGCCGTTTGCAGGCAAATTTTCACCACGCCGCGCCAGCAGCTGCCAAAATCGTCTGAAGTGTCGAAACGACTCAGGGCGGCGCGGAGCTGCCGCACAGGTTCTTCTTGCCGGGTGAAGGGTTCCATCGCTTCGCGGTACTGGCAGGGATGAGCGCAAAACTGGCAGCCATCAAAAGGCAGGCTGTTATTCCGGTGCTGATGGTTGAAAGGCTGCATGTGAGTGCGCACTTCGGCATCCGATGGTAGATTGTTGAACCCGGCGCTGTCTTTGAACTCCGGTATGCTGATAAAAGTCGCCTTTTCCATGCCAGTGCGGAAGAAAGCGGCCTGGCCGGTGCGCAGTTTGCCCAGGTAGTTTTGCTGGTGTTCGTCCATCGTCATCGCCCGCGCCATCGCTTCGCGGTCGCGCCGGTCGCGCAGTTGATGGGCGATTTGCAGGTTGGTGTTGCGCATGGCGTCTGGAGCCAGTTTTTCGGGCGACTGGTCGGAGATGAGAATGCCCTCGCCGTAGGAGCGGACTTCAGCCAGCATGTTGGAGAAGGCGGTAACGGCTTTGGCTTTGGTGTCCGCCGCCACTTCAGCATTGCCCACCGAAGCCACATTGCTGACCACGTTGTGGGCTTCTTCGACCACTGTCAGATGCTGCAAACGCGCCGGGTCAGGGTGCAGTTCGCGGTATTCGCGCAGCCACATCAGCAAGAACATCATCGTCAGGGCTTTATCATCTTCGTTGAAGTCGTTGAGCTCAAAAATCACCGGGCGGTTGAGAATAACTTCCGCCGGGTAAGATTTCTGACAGTCAAACATCCGCCCGCGGCTGCCGCGCAGCAAGCCGCCAATGCGCCCGGAAGTGGCGGCGCTCAGGTTGTCGCGCATTTCGCCGCTGTAGCCGCGTTTTTCCACTGCGCGGACGATGGTTCTGAACATGTCGCGCAGCGTGGGGAAGAGCCGCTCTTCCTGCGGGTTTTCGCAGCGGTCGGTCAGTTTCCAGCCTTTTTGTTGGTAAATTTCTTCCATCGTTTCGGCTACCAGCGAGGGGAGAATGCCAAACTGCGGCAGGGCGGCGTCAAAACAGGTTTGGAGCCTGCTCAAATGCGCTTCCACGCGCACGCCGGGCAGCAGCGCAAAGGGATTGAAGCGAAAAGGCGAGGTGGTTTCATCGCCAAAGGTGAAGACCAGCAGTTCGGCAAAGCCCGGCACCTTCAGCAGGGCGCGGTATTCTTTTTTGGCCGATTCAATCACCAAAAATGGCGTTTTGTGTTGAACCCACACCTGGTTGAGCAAGTGCAGCACGGTGTTCGTTTTTCCGCTGCCGGTAAAGCCGGTAATCAGGGCGTGACGGGTGAAATCCTTTAGCGGAGCCGAAATCATACCGCCGCGCTGCAAAAGACCAATTTGCACTTCACCAGGCGGAACTTGCTCAGGACGCGGACCGGGTTCAAAATCGGGCGCAGACTGGCGGACAGCAATGCCCGGCACGCCGCCGCGCACGCTAACCGGAAAGCGAAACAGTACACTGGCGGCTTTAGCGCCCATCAGGTACGGCAGGCGCTGCTTGCCAGGGGTGGCAATTTGGCGGCCCCAGGCTTGCAGCGTGAGAGTCTCAAAAGCCAGGCGGGCGGATTGCGCGTCCTGAGGCTGAGTGGCTTTGTGCAGAGCGGGCTGCACAGGAAAATCTTGTTCAGCATCCCGCCCAGACGAATGAGTCGCGGCTGAGGCGAGCGCGCGAGCCACGCTGCCGGTTGCGCTTGGGTCGGGGCTGACCACCTGCGTCACCGTCAGGAAAGGTTCAATCAGTGATTGACGATAGGCGGCATAAATGCGCCCGGCCATCTCCGAATTGGGGTCCTTCCAGCGGGCCACTCCCGTCTGGCTTTGGGGCATGACGGCCAGGTCAGCGTAAGTTTGCCCCAGTTGGGCGGCCTGCTCCAGGGCGGAAAACTCTTCCGGGGTGACAAAGGTTGGTTCCACCAGAACAGAAATCGCCACCGGGGCCGACTGACGCAGCAAATTTTCAAACGGTTCCAAAAAAGCGCCCTGCGGCTGACGGTAGGGGTGCGGCAAGTAAGCTTCAAAGCCAGGTTCAGACTGGCCGCGCGGGTGGAGTTGAATGACTTCTTCCTGCGGGCGCAGTTCCATCACTGCCAGCGGGGCCGCGCCAAAAGGAGCGCGAGCCGCTTCCAACTCTTGCGCCGAAAGCGGTTCGGAGAGAAAGCCGTATGCCAGCAAGTGCCGCCCCAGGTCAGCGGCGGCCAGGGCGGCCCAGGCTTCGGCCCGGTTGGGAACATCCTGCACGCGGCCCAGCACAAAGACCTGCACTGCGCCGGCTAAAGGCGCGGAAAGGTAGCGCAAGGCATAGGCCGTGTTGGGATATTTGCGCAGCCCAATCAGCAAGCGCGAAAACCTTTCCAACACCTCGTTCAATTTTTCCAGGTCGCTCGCGCCCAGCAAAGTATGGTCTGCCAAAAAATCGGGCAAGGTTGGCAGGCGCACCCCAAACAGGGCCAGGCGCTGCCCAGTCGGCAAATCCAGGCTGCGCAGTTCGGGCACTCGCAGCGCTTCGCTCATATCAGCCTTTGCTCGCTGCCCAAAACAGCCGTCGGGCGCAGTTCCGCCGGGTTGAGACCAATATCATCCAGGCCAGAGCGCACGGTTTGTTCCACCGCTTTTTCCAGCGCCATCAGGTCATCTTCGTTAAATTCGTTGGGGTCAACCCGCAGCAGGGCCCAAAAATCCTTCTCGGTCAGAAATTTGTAAGCGCTAAAGAGCAGCAAAAGCGGGAAGACCAGCGCATTAATGCCCCAAATTGGCCCCAGGCAGCACAGCGTGGAAAGCAGCCCGGCCACAGCGCCGGAGTTATCGCCCAGCAGGCTAAAGCCGGAAACCGCGTTGCCCAACATTCCCGCCAGCACCGGGCCGCCGCCGACAAAAATTGCCGCCGAAACAGCGGCCAGAATGGCGCGAAAATTGCTAATAGGCGGCTTGATGTAAGTCGCCATAGAAATAAACAAATCGCGGCCAAACCCGCCAATGTTCAGCCCCAGGCTCACCAAACCGCGCTGAATAATGAAGTAAGGACGGCTCTCCACAATCAACCCGCGCGCCGTCAGGGTTTGCCAGCGCACGCCCACTCCCGGAATTTGACGCTCCTTAAGCCGTTGATTGACACGCTTCAACAAATCGGGGTGACGAGCGGCCTGATTATCCATCAACCAGCCTAAATGCCGGCGGCGGGTTCCATAGCCCGCAAACGGCCCCCAAATGTTGAGAAAAGAATGGGAAACCTGGGCGCTGGAGACGTTCCCGTAAGGTTGGGCATACGCCTGAACAGGCGGGTACGCCCCAGCTGGCTGCGGCATCTGCGCCGGTTGATAGACCGGCGGCTGATTGGGGTAAACCTGCGGCGGCTGCGCTTCAAACGGGTCAAACGCCTGAGGCTGTTGAAAGAAGTCCGGGGCCGGGGCAGGCTGGCTGACGGCGGGCGGTGGAGTGGGCCGCTGCGGCTCTGGGGCGACTGGTTGGCGCGGCTGAGTGGGCGCCGCCAGAGGGTTGCCGCACTTCAGGCAAAAACGGCTGTTAGGCGGGTTGGGCGTATTGCAGATTGGGCAGTTCATTCGGTTTTCTCCTTCAATTCGATTGTTTGACCCCACACATAGGGCAAAAAGTGGCAATAGAGGGAATGGCCGCGCGGCATGCCGGGCAAACTTTGAAAGGCGCCGCCGTGGAAGCCGGGCGGGCGGGCGCAGCCGCCAGAGGCCGGGCGGCTGGAGCAGGTTTTCGGCGCGGGCGCAGCAGCATCGTCACCAGGACAATCATCAGCGCCAAAATCAGCGCGGCGGCGGCCAGTAAAATCCAGGGCAGGAAATCCATCCACGAGGGTGCGCGGGTTTGGGCTTGCATTTCTCCGCTAAAGTTGACCCACTGCAGGGTAGAAGCATCCAGCGCCTGACCATTCGAAGAAAGAATCTGCCCAGCGCGCAAGGTAAATTCGGTTTGCTCCGCGCTTATCAGGCCCAAATTCAACCGAAACAGAAGCGTTTGCTCTCCATCCAGCTCCTGCGGGGTAATGGCCTGTTGTCCCAAAAAGTTGTTCAAACGTTCGTAGCCCTGTCCTTTCGCCGCCATGCGCAGCGGAACATTTCCGCTCGAATCGGGGTCGAGACGCTGATACGTTATCTTTACCCCTTGTTCATTGCTTGAGAACCGCTGCTGCAGCGATTCATCTGCCGATTGGGCCACCTCGGGCGAGACAAACAGCGTGGTGACAAACTCCCAGCTTTCATTCAACCCAATTTTCAACTCAAATTGGGCCTTGACGATGGGAATACAGCCGCTCAGCAATCCACCCGCCAGCAGCAGAAAAAAAGCCATCCAGG
>Ga0172371_10006461_pt1 | contig 17060 bp, 15 predicted proteins | sample Lak12m_FD_114543 | JGI IMG/M metagenome (GOLD analysis project Ga0172371, IMG submission 114543) | Freshwater microbial communities from Kabuno Bay, South-Kivu, Congo - kab_022012_12m | ecosystem: Environmental > Aquatic > Freshwater > Lake | place: Democratic Republic of the Congo: South-Kivu...
AGAAACCGATCGCAACTCTTCCAAGAAACAAACCTCCAAATCAAAATCAACCACATAATAGCTGCGCACTGAACGGGTCAATTAATTAGAGCACAAAAGGGTCAATTCCACAGAGCGCCGAGGATCCTGGAAAGCGTGTTTCGGAAATTCGAGGTCGAATTCGTGGAAGGCCTTATGGAAGCCGTGCAGAGTTGTGACGGCGACTTCGTAGCCAAATACAAGACCTTTCATCGATTTGCGACGGAGTTCGCCCGTGATAACAGGGACCTGGCATTGGCCTCTAACACGCTCATGAGCGAGATAGTCGGGACGAATACCGAGGGCGAAAGGGTCACCAAGGCAATCTGGGAACGATACCGGCTCTTCCTCGAGGGAATGCTGGAAGAGGGGAAGCGGGAGGGATCCGTCCTCCCAGAGGTGGATTCGGCCGTCTGCGCGCACGTGATCATGGCGAGCCATACGGGAATGCTTGTCCAGTGGTTCGTCAATGGTGACTCACTGGATGTTCCCGCTTTTGTAAGGACCGTTCGAGGCTTTCTCTTGAAAGGCATTACAGGGAAAGAACGATAATTTTTTTTGCGGAAACGTGGACTGATCGGTCAGTCCGGAGGAGGCTGGACATGGAACGTAGGTGGCAAAAGCTCTGGCCCGTTTGGGTTCCGAAGACTCTGACCGCGGAAAAACCGACGTCTGAATACCTGCGGGAATGGGCTGCGCTTACCCCCGAAAAGATCGCGCTCAGTTTTTACGGACGTGACATTACTTACCACGATCTGAATCGAATGATAGATGGATTGGCCCACGGACTGGTCAATCTGGGAGTAGAGAAAGGCGATCGTGTCGCCATTCATATGGAGAACTGCCCCCAATTTGTGATCTCCTATTTTGCCGCACACCGGGCAGGGGCCGTGGTCGTACCGGTAAACCCCATGTTCAAGCAAGCCGAGCTTGAATATGAGATCAATGACGCGGGTGCGAAGACACTGATAGGGCTTGACCACCTCTACCCGGACGTTGAGAAGGTCCGCACGAGGACTCCGCTGAAAACCGTGATCCTTACCTCGTTGAGAGATTATCTTCCCGCCGGGCCCATTCTACCTTTGCCGCCTGATGCGAAAGGGGAGAAACGCCTCTTCGCGGACACACTCGATCTAATAGACTTCATCGAGTCATCCCCGGATGATCCCATATGTCTTGTCGCCGATCTCGCGGCAGACCTCGCCATTCTGCAGTACACCGGCGGCACCACCGGGCTTCCGAAAGGATCCATGATCAGCCATTACACCCTCGCGTGTGCGAGCCTCGGGGCAATGCACTGGTACCGTCACAGGGAAGATGACGTACACTTGGGCGTCACCCCCTTCTTTCACGTAATGGGTCAACAACAGTTGATGTGCACTCCCCTGGTATCCGGCGGCCGGGTGGTCATTCTCTCACGATTCGTTCCGGAAGTGGTCGCTCAGGCAATCACCCACTATCGTTGCACGTATTGGGTGGGCGCCACGACCATGATGATCGCTCTTCTCAATCTGCCCAATATTGACGACTACGACTTTGGTTCCTTTCGTTGCCTGTGGTCCGGGGGGGCGCCAATATCGGTCGAGCTTCAGAACAGGTTAAAGGAATTGGCCCCAAATACCGTTATCGGCGAGGGCTATGGATTGTCGGAAACCATAGCGTACGGAGGAGCCACCACCCCTCTATACCGTTACAAACCCGGCTTCGTTGGTATCCCCCATCTCAACGATATCAGGATCGTCGATATGTCCACAGGTAAGAAGGAATTGGGCCCAAACGAGGAAGGAGAGATCACGATCAAGGGACCGGCGGTGATGCAAGGATACTGGAACAATGCCGATGAAACCAGACAGGTTTTGAGAGACGGTTGGCTCCACACGGGAGACATAGGGTTGATGGATGAGGAGGGCTACCTGAAGATCCTGGGGAGGACGAGAGAGCTGATCAAATGCTCGGGCTACAGCGTATTCCCGGCAGAGGTGGAGGAGCTTCTCTACAGGCATCCGGCAGTTAAGGAAGCAGCCGTGATAGGTGTAGCCGATCCCTACCGGGGAGAGTCCCCAAAGGCTTTCATCATCTTGAAGCCGCAGTATTCGGATAGGATCAAGGAAGAAGAAATCCTGGATTGGTGCAAGGACAATATGTCCGCTTACAAACGCCCTAGATTTGTCGCGTTTAGGCAAGAACTGCCGAAGAGCGCGGCAGGGAAACTACTGAGACGGGTCCTGGTCGATGAGGAAAAGGAGAAATGCAGCGGAGCATAGGCGCCGAAAAAGGGGACGGTCGGCGCCCCAAGGGCTTTCTCGGCATGCCTGACAGAGGATTTGCATTCCTGGAGAGACTGGGGAGAACCGGGAGTAGAGCATTCTCCATGTGAGCGGTTGCGGATCTTGCTCGGCCCACGGAGCGCATTGGAGTGCACGAATTTCAAAGATGCGGATTGAGAAATGGAACGGTTAGCTAACAAAGTGGCGCTTGTGACCGGCGGAGCTTCGGGAATAGGGCGGGCATCGGCCATGGCTTTCGCACGGCATGGAGCGGACGTCGTCGTTGCAGATACGAACGAGAGGGGCGGGACGGAGACCGTTGACGCCATCACCGCATCCGGCGGTAGCGCATGTTTCGTGAGGACGGATGTGTCCAAGGCCAATGAAGTCGAGCGTCTGGTCAAAGAGACTGTCGGAAGGTATGGCCGACTGGACTGCGCACTCAACAACGCCGGGATCGAGGGACCTGCATTTCCGACAGGCCAATACCCGGAGGCGGAATGGGACGCCGTGATCCGTATCAATCAGAAGGGCGTCATGCTGTGCATGCAGTTTGAAATCAAACAAATGATAGCCCAAGGGGGTGGAGTAATAGTAAACATGGCTTCTGTGGCCGGCCTGCGAGGCTTACCCTTCCAGAGTCCCTATTCCGCCAGCAAGCATGCCATCATAGGTCTCTCCAAGACTGCGGCGGCCGAGTATGCCGGAAAAGGGATCAGAATCAACGCGCTATGCCCCGGCTTCATTGACACGGGCCTCACGAAGCACGTGATCGGCAAGAAACCCCATTTGGAAGACAAGTACAAATCTCTCATCCCCATGGGCAGGTTCGGAACGGCGCAAGAAGTGGCAGAGGCCGCAGTCTGGTTGTGTTCGGATGTATCGTCTTTCATTACCGGACATTCCTTAGTGATAGACGGCGGAGCAAGCGCATGATCCAACGAGACAGCAAGAGTCTCTGTATCACATCGAGTTGAGACAACGAAGTGCCCACTGCGAATCGCGCAGTTCGCCGGATATGAAACCAAGAGAAGGAGGTAATCATGAGAAGGGTCGCGTGCACGTGCTTCGGCTGGTTTGTGGTGGTGTCTTGTCTTCTGTTTTTGGCCGGTCCGGTTCGTTCTGACGAGAAGGTCGTTAAGCTGAGGTATGCGACCTTCTTCCCACCTATGAGCGGTTTGGCCACTGTCGCCGAGCAATGGTGTAAAGAGGTGGAGAAGCGGAGCAACGGAAAGGTGAAGTTCAGCTTTCATCCGGGTGGCTCGCTTTCCCCGGCGCCGCAATCCTACGAGGCTGCCGTCCGCGGTATCACGGACATCTCCATGACCGCCACCCAATGGACGGCCGGCCGGTTTCCCATGTCGGAGCTCATCCACCTTCCTCTCGGAGTGAAAAGTGCGCACCAGGGCACAATGATGATGAATGCCTGGTATGAGAAGTTCAAGCCGAAGGAATTTGAAGATGTGAAGGTGCTCTACCTGTTCGCCTCCGGTCCGAGTAATTTCATGACCTTGAAGCCTTTTCCCTCCATAAACGATTTGAAAGGCCTGAAGATCAGGGCTGCCGGGGATACGAGCAAGATTGTCACTGCCATGGGCGCTGTGCCTGTTTCGGTCCCAATTACGGACGCTTACGAAGCATATCAGCGGGGAATCTGCGAAGGCGTGCTCTTGTCAGCGGAAACATTGAAATCATTTCGGTGGGGAGATCTGCTTCACGGACTGCAGTTGAACGACGGAATAGGGGCGGTCAACGCCTTGTGTGTCGTGATGAACAAAAGGAAGTGGAGTTCTTTGCCCCCCGACATTCAGAAATTGCTCGACGCTGTTAGTCAGGAATGGATTGAGAAGACCGGCAAAGCCTGGGACGAAATCGACCGGGAAGCGATAGAGTATGCGAAGACGAAGGGCATGAAAGTGAAGAAGATTTCTAAGGAAGAAGAGGTGACAACTACTGAAAAGGTCAAGCCTCTTCTCGACACTTACGAGGCGAACATGAAGAACCTGGGGCTGCCGGGCGAGGAGACTTTGAAATTCGCGATCGATTATTTGAAGGCTCATCCCTGAGCGGCCGATTGCTTGAAGCATACGGTTGGGGCCAGCGCGATCGGCCCTGACCGCAGGCCGTAGTGGAGCGCATTGAAAAGGATGGAAAACTTGAAGCTGAATCTCGAAGATGGCTCAACGTCCTTGTGGGGGAGCGCGCTCCACTATCAGTCGGCCATGACCATGAGATTCCGAGATGTTTTGGATGATCGCCACGCGGGGATCCTGCTCAGAGTCAACGAAGTCTCACTGGCTTTCCCGTATGTGAGGAGTGCCGCGAATTCTAATGAGCGGCAGGGTATCTCCTGATTGCCAAGGCATTGTTTGGTAATTTCCGGCTCAGCGAGGACACGAGTATGGAGGCACGAGTCAAATGGATCTGCAATGTTATGTCGCTCATAGCTGGGGTCATTCTTGTCATTATGATCGGCGTCACTTTTGCGGATGTAGTACTGCGATACCTCGGACGGCCGATCGTGGGGGCGTATGAAGTCGTCGCCTTTCTGGGAGTTGCTGTCATAGGCTTTGCTCTGCCTCGCGCTTCCATGCTCAAAACGCATGTGTATGTGGATCTGTTGATTGACAAGCTCCCCAGGAAGCCACGCCGGATCATAAAGGTCGTCACGAGGATTCTGGTATTTCTCATGTTTTGGGCGGCCGCGTGGTACTTTGTCCTGATGGGCAGGGGCTATATGGCTACCAAGACCGTCACCATGAGCCTCAAGGTCCCTTTCTATCCCGTGGTATTTGTTCTGGCGGGGAGCTGCGTCGTTCAATGCCTCGTGTCACTCTGCGAAATCTTTGGTGTGGAGGGAGGCAGAGATGAATGAATGGGTGTTAGGCGTCGGCGCCTGTATCTTCCTGCTGTTTTTTCTCCTAACCGGTATTGAGATAGCCTTTGGCATTGTCATGGTAGGCCTCGTAGGGTACGCTATGCTCTACGGCTTTGATGCAGCCTATAGTCTCATGGTCCAGGATTTCTTTGATGTATTGTCCTCGTACAGCCTGACGGTTGTTCCGCTGTTTATGCTCATGGGCCAGATTGCCTTTAACGCCGGAATTGCAAAGAGACTTTACGATTCCGCCTACAAATTGGTCGGTCGTGTGCCCGGCGGCTTGGCCATGGCAACTGTCGTGGCGGCCACCCTATTCAAGGCCATGTGCGGATCGACCTTGGCCACGGCCGCCACCTTTTCGAGTGTGGCCATTCCCGAAATGACAAGATATGGATATGCCAAGAAGCTGTCCACGGGGATAGTCGCCAGTGTCGGCACCATTGGGATTCTTATCCCTCCGAGCATTACCATGATTATCTACGGCATCATGACGGAGCAGTCGATCGGGAAGCTATTTCTCGCAGGGCTTGTTCCGGGTTTGCTTATTTCCGGCTGCTTCATCGGGATAATCTGGGTATGGTGCAAAGTGGATTCCACCCTCGGCCCGCCAAGCGCCGAGAGATTCAGCGCGCGAGAAAAAATCGAGTCGCTTCCCGAATTTGTCCCTGTCTTCATTATCTTCGCGGTTGTTGTAGGCGGACTCATGTTAGGGGTATTTACCCCAACGGAATCCGGCACCATAGGAACGGTTGCGGTCTTGATTCTGGCGCTGCTGAGAAGAAGCCTGACCTTCAAAGCGTTTGTGAAGTCGATCGATGAATCTCTGAGGGCCGCGGTCATGGTGCTGATTCTTATCGCATGTTCCGCTGTGCTGGGCCATTTTCTGACGGTCACCGAAATCCCTCAGATTGCAGGAGATTTCCTCGTGTCGCTCCCTCTTCATAGGGTGCTTGTCATGGTCATTATTTTCTTTTTCTACCTGCTGGGAGGATCGTTTATCGATGACTTGGCATTTATGATTCTTGTAACACCCATCCTGTTTCCCGCGGTGCAGAAACTTGGTTACGATCCCCTGTGGTTTGGTGTGATGGTCGGGATCACCCTCATGATTGGAACGATTATCCCTCCTGTTGCGATCAGTGTCTTTGTAGTGAAGAACATTACCGGTGAATCGTTCAAGGTCATCTACTCGGGGGTCATTCCATTCCTCGGCAGTTTTGTCTTGGTTGGAGCGCTTCTCTTTATGTTTCCTGAAATAGCCACATTTTTGCCCAATCTGATGTTGGGAAAGTAGGGATGAGGGTTGTGGAAGATAAGAGACTTGTCAGGTGTAGGAAAACGGACGACTGAACGATCGGTCCACGGGAGGCATGGATGAAGCTCGACGGAAAAGTCGCAGTTGTTACGGGGGCTAGCCGCGGAATCGGAAAAGCCATGGCCATTGGGTTGGCAAGGGAGGGCGCGCGCGTCGTGGTTGCGGCCAGATCGGAATATACGAAAGCTGGCGGGATCGAGGGTACGATCCTCGCAACAGCCAAGGCAATCGAGGACCTGGGCGGGCGGGCGCTTCCCGTGAAGTGCGATGTTACCGATGAGGCCAGCGTAACCGCCATGCTGGAAACTGCTACGGCCGGTTTCGGTCGCATCGACGTCCTGGTGAACAATGCGGGTGTAGCCTTCTTTCATCCTGTCTCCGAAACGCCTCTCAGACGGTGGGAGACGGTATTGAAGGTAAATCTCACGGGAGCATTCCTGTGCGCCAAGGCGGTACTTCCCCTGATGGTAGAACAAAAGTCCGGGAGCATTGTCAACATTTCCTCTCTCGCAGCCAATGAGAGAGACGAGGGGGCGGTCCCGACGGGAGTTGCCTATGCGGTTGCGAAGGCCGGACTCGATCGTTTCACATGGGGTTTGGCAGTGGAGATGGGAAGGCATAACATCGCCGTCAACTGTCTGAAGCCCAAGGAACCGGTGGACACGGAAGGGATGCGGTTCTGGACTACGGACGAACAGCGACAGGGATGGGTTTCTGCTGATAAGATGGTGAAATGCGCGGTTTTTCTGGCGACACAGGATGCGTCGGGCGTAACGGGCACCGTAGCCACTGATGAGGAACTGATTTTGTGGCACGGACTGTGAGCAATACCTCATTACCGCCGGTAATACGGGAAACGAGTAGTCGGAAATAGTGATTGTTATCCGCGAAGCACCGGAGAACGGGCGTCGCTCGGCAATTCGGGATCGGAAAATTGAGGGAAGGAAGACTGCAAATGCGGGCGCTGATCGGGGGAGCTGTGGACCGAGCAGTCGGTTCTAAGCGCCTCTGATAATGATGTGGAAGACACGACCAAGAGACGACGGAAAGAAGCAAAGGAGACAAAGAACATGGCACTGAAAACACCGCAAGAATACATCGAAAGCCTTAAAGACGATCGGGTTGTTTACTGTAACGGTGAGAGGGTTCCGGATGTAACGACTCATCCGATCCTGAAGATCTGCCGCGACTGGATGGCCATGGATTATGTTTTGAATCTGGATCCTCGCTACCAGGATCTTTTGACTAATTTGGATGAAGACGGCGAAAGGGTCAGCTTTGCTTTGATGCCGCAACGGAGCAGAGAAGATCTTCTGCGGCTCCGCGAAATGGTAAAGCTCTGGGCCAGGGTCTGCTTCGGAAAACCCTCGGGCGCGAAGTTCGTCGCCAAGGACGGCTTGAATGCCGTGACTGTGGTGAGCCCAAGGATCGACAGAAAATATGGCACCCGTTACGCCAAAAATGTTGAAGCTTATCGCAAGCATTTGCAGAAGAATGATCTTTCTTTTGCCATGGGATTGACGGATGTCAAGGGCGACAGGAGCCTCCGACCTTCCCAGCAGAAGCAGCATCAGGATTTCTACGTGCGAATCGTGGAAGAACGGAAAGATGGTGTAATTGTCAGGGGAGCCAAAACGCACATCAGCCAGGCTCCTCTCTGCAATGAAATTATTGTTGCTCCATGCCGAGCCATGAGGGAAGACGACAAGGCCTACGCCCTGGCCTTCGGGGTCCCGGTCAACGCCAAAGGGTTGACGCTGATTTCTGCAGAGCCCGAGGTTTCCGAAGGGGTCAGCCTCTTTGATCACCCCATTGCCGGCAGCATCTTTATCAACGATGCAACCATCATATTTGACGACGTCTTTATTCCCAATGAGCGACTTTTCTTGAAAGGCGAGTGGGAATTTGCCGGTGAGGTAGCCTACATGTTCGCCAACTTCCATCGCCTGAGCGCCGAGACGTACAAGGCCATGGAGCTCGAGCTGTTTACCGGGGCTGCTGCCCTGATGGCCGAGTACAACGGCATAGAGAAAGCGGCCCACGTCCGGGACAAATTGACGTGGCTGGCCATGTATACCGAAGCTGTGGAAACCCTCGGCAGGGCGGCCGTCGAGCACTGCAGCAAGGAAACGGACTCGGATCTCGTCTATCCGAATCCGTTGATTGCGAATATCTGCAAATTCTACTTTGCCGACAACTGGCACCAGGCCACGAAGTATATTCAAGATATATCCGGTGGGATCGTCGCGACCTGTCCATCGTCCAAAGATTACTTCAACCCCGCAACCCGATCCATGCTGGAGAAGTATTTCGGCGGCAAGGCAGGTGTTCCCACCGAAGACCGGCTCCGCATGGTGAAACTCGTTCGGGATCTAACGTCCTCCTACGAAGATGTGCTCACCATTCATGCAGAGGGCTCCTTGGAGGCTCAGAAGCTTTCAATACTGACCCTCGCGGATTTCGACCGATACAAGGCAGCGGCCAAGAGGGCGGCTCGAGTGAAGAACGGCCAAGGCCACGCGATATTTGATCAACTCCCCGCTTTTCCGCCGAGCTTGTAGGATAACCGGGAGGTACTGGAAGTGCGCCTCCCGGTGAGGTCGTTATGGAGAAAGACCTCGACGGGATCGACTCGGTCGAAGCGTCAGACGTGACGTCAAGTCCCGAGAAATGGGGATGCGAGACGCTCGGGGCTGAAGAAGCCCAGGGGTATCGCGGCGAGGCGGAATGGCTGGCTCCTGGCGGTCGATTTGCCACTACATGCCAGTTGAGTTGTTACTGGAATAGGAAGAATCAGGGAGAACCACAAAGATGGATAAACGGGATCCGATTATCGTTTCCGCGGTCAGGACGCCTATCGCTTCCTTTGGAGGAGCGCTGAGAGCCGTACTTCACGAACAGCTCGCTTGCACGGCAATGGCTGAGGTCTGTGAGAGAGTGGCCTTTCCCAAAGAAAGACTGGATGACGTCTATTGGGGCGTGGTCATGCCGAGAAGCGACGAAAACGGCTTGGCCCGATGTGCTGCCTTGAAGGCCGGCATACCCGAGCACGTCTCCGCGGTACACGTCGGCCGGGCCTGTTGTTCGTCCATGGAAGCCATTCGGATCGCCTCCATGAGAATCCGGTTGGGGGAAGGCGACGCGATCCTCGCCGGCGGCGGAGAGAGCATGAGCAATGTCTCCTATTCCTTAAAGAACGCACGCTGGGGATTGCGGCTCCGCCACCAGGAGCTGTCCGACGGCGTCTGGGACGGTCTATTCGATCAGTCTTCCGGCCTCATCATGGGCATGACAGCCGAAAACGTGGCCGAATTATACGATATTTCCAGGGAGGATCAGGACGAGTTTGCCTATATCAGCCAGATGCGTGCCAAGATGGCGCTGGAGACAGGACGGTTCCAGGATGAAATCGTCCCGGTGGTGATCCCGGGGAAGAAAGGGAAGGGAGAAATTGTTGTAGACACCGATGAGCATCCCAGACCCGACACGACCCGTGAGGGGCTGAGCCGGCTCGCGCCGGCCTTTAAGAGCGACGGGACGGTGACCGCCGGCAATTCCTCGGGAATGAACGATGGGGCCTCCGCTGTACTGGTGGTCTCCAGGGAACTGGCCGAGGAGTTGGATACAAAGCGAAATTGGCGAATTGTGGGATCAGTGGCAGTGGGGGTGGATCCACGCATTATGGGGATCGGGCCTATCCCGGCTATCCGGAAGCTTTTGCAGCAAACAGGCCACTCACTGGACGATATCGAACTGTTTGAGATCAACGAAGCGTTTGCCGCACCTTCTGTGGCTGTGGAGCGAGAGCTCGGTCTAAACAGGGAGATCGTGAATGTGAACGGAGGCGGTATCGCCCTCGGCCACCCCGTTGGCAATACCGGCTGCCGGCTCGTAGTCAGCTTGATCCACGAATTGGAGAAGCGGAGTCTGAAGCTCGGCCTGGCGGCCCTCTGCGGCGGAAGCGGCCACGGCCAGGCAATCATCGTAGAAAAGGCTTGACGGAAGTGGACAAAGCACCTGAAGCCGAGAAAGGAAGCTGACTGCTGTGCAGGCAGAATATACATCCATAAGAATAGCTGTTGAAGATGACGTAGCAGTGCTCACCATCGACAACCCTCCGGTAAACCAGATGTCTCGCCAATTGAGCCGGGATCTTCCCCAGGCGATTGCCGAATGTCTCGCGAACGCAGAGATTAAGGCATTGATCCTGACAGGCACGGGAAGGAATTTTGTCGCCGGCGCGGACATCCTGGAGCTCCAGACCATGAAGAGTAGGGAAGAGGCATTCCAGTTGGCTTGGACAGCGGCCGCATTGTTCAACAGTATCGAGTCCGCTCCCAAACCGGTGATCGCAGCCATAAACGGAACCTGCCTGGGAGGCGGACTCGAAATGGCGCTGGCCTGTCACTATCGCGCGGCTGCCAGAGGCGCCACCCTGGGGCTGCCGGAGGTCCGGATTGGTGTGATCCCGGGGGCCGGCGGCATCCAGCGCCTGCCCCGGCTGATCGGTCTGCCTGATGCCCTGGGAATGATCACCACAGGTCAGTCCATTACCGCGGAACAGGGACTTTCGATGGGGCTCCTGGACGACCTGGTCAGCCGGGATGAGCTTTTGGGAGCTGGTCAAAAAGCGGCCCAGCGGTTCATTTCGGGCCAGTTGGAACGCAAGAGGCATATGACCTGCGCTCGGAGGGATCGTCTGACGGGTAACGAAGAAAAAGGGACCCTGATTGAAGACTTCGAGAGAAAGAATGCCAAGAGGTTCAAGGGTACTGTCGCCCCCTTCAAGGCATTGGAGGCCATCAAGAAAGGTCTCACCGACGACGTGGAAGCCGACATCCGCCGGGATGTCGAGCTGTTCAGTGAATGCGCCGTTTCCGACGCGGCCAAAAACCTGATCGGAGTCTTTCTGAACACCCGCGCCGCGGGCAGGCTTCCAAGGATCGAGGGAGTCGAGCCGGCCCGAATCAAGAGCGTGGCCATGCTGGGCGGGGGAGTAATGGGTTCTGGCATTGCCCACCTGCTGATCAACAACGGTTTCGATGCGGTGTTGTGGGACATCAACGACCAGGCGGTTGAAAAGGGGCTGGAATCGGTTCGCAAGACGTTCGCGTTTGCAGTCAAACAAAAGAAAATGACTGACCAGGATCTGGAGAAGCTGATGGGAGAGCGCCTCACAACTACCACTTCTCTGGACGGCCTGAAAGACGTGGACCTCGTGATTGAGGCGGTGCTGGAGGACATGAAGATCAAGCAGGCCTTGTGGGAAAGGCTCGAAGCACTCTGTAAGCCCGGCGCCATATTTGCCACGAACACTTCGGCTCTGCCCATCACCGAAATGGCTTCGGTGCTTCGTCATCCGGGTCGCATGATTGGCCTCCACTTTTTTAACCCGGCCCATCGCATGCAACTTCTGGAAATCATTTGCGCGACCGAGACTTCAAACCAGACTCTGGCCGGAGCCGTGGCCTTTGCACGAGCCATCAAGAAGACGCCCATTGTAGTAAGTGACGGCCCCGGCTTTTACGTAACCAGGCAACTCATAGCCTTGTTTGCGGGGCATGCATATCTGGTTGCGGACGGAGTGAACGCGAGCCAGATAGAAGAGGCAGTGAAGAATTTCGGAATGCCCATGGGACCGGCTGAGCTCGACGATCTGACTGGAATCGATATCGGTCACCACGTGCGAAAGACCTTCGAGCAGAGACTCGGAGAACGGTACATGATTCATCCACTCACGGAGCTTGTCTATCAAACAGGCTGCTACGGGAAGAAGACCGGGAGCGGGTATATGGATTACTCCGGAGAGCGCCCTGTCCCGAACCAAACGGTTGTGGAGGCTGTACAGAAGTACCTGCGTGACAATGGCGTATCTCCGAAGCGGGTTTCCGACCGGGAGATAATCGATACCTTGCTTGCCCTGGGCATCAATGAGGCGGCCTTGATGATCGAGGAGGGAGTCTGTGACCGACCGCAGGACATGGATTTGGCCATGGTGTACGGCGCCGGTTTCCCGGCGCATCAGGGCGGGATACTCCGTTACGCCGATAAATGGGGGCTATCAAGAGTGTACGACAAGTTGGTCGAGCTTGAGAACCGGTACGGACCGCGATTCAAGCCGGCAGCGCTTCTCAGAAATATGGCCGCTGCGGGAAAGAAATTCTACCAGACGGAGTGCGAGCAACGTGCCTGAGATTCTCACTCCGGCGTCGTCGCAGGCACAGAGACAGCCCAAGGCCGCTCAATGGCGACGGTAAGTCGGCGAATACCGGGACAATGCCATTTCTGATGGGCACGCTCCACATTCAATTCCGATCTGGGGACCGCACGCTTGGGAGAGCCGATGGAAAAGGAAATTTTGAAGGATAGACGCATCTTGGTCGTAGACGACGAGCCCGACATTCTGGAAACAGTGTCGGATGTCCTGAATACTTCGAGAGTCGTCTGCGTGGGAAGCTTTGATGAGGCCCGTGAATTCATTGCCAAGGAATCGTTCGATCTCGTTATCCTGGACATCATGGGAGTGAATGGATTTGCTCTTTTGGAGGCTTGCCAAGCGAACAAGGTGCCGGCAGCCATGTTGACCGCCCACGCGATAAACGTAGAAAGCCTCAACGTGGCAGTAAAGCTGGGGGCTGTGTCGTTCCTCCCCAAGGAGGCGCTTAACCGGTTACCTGAGCTTGTGGCTGAAATTTTGGAAGACCTGGCGAAAGGGCAGACTCACTGGGCCAGGCTCTTCAAGCGGCTTGGCCCTTTCTTCAACGAAAGGTTGGGCGTACTGTGGGAAGACGATGAGGAGCAAAACAAATTTCCGCGGACCTTCTACTACTGATTGCTCGTTCCCTATGCCGAAGAGGGGGAACGCCCTTACGCGATGAACCGGAAATAGCCCAACAGACCGGACGGCGATGCAAGAGTGGAGAGCCACGGTGGGACCGACGTTCGCGACCAAACACAAAAGGGTCGATGATCGTGAATCGCACATCTCATTTCAGCTTCCTGTCGTGCGCTTGAAGGAAGGCCAGGACAACTCCGCCCGATCTGATTCTCCCCGCGTGCCCGCACGACCGGTCAATCTCCCCGACCACTCCTGATGCGGCATAGACCGAAACAATTTGAAGAAACCTCACGTTGAACAGCCTCACTTTTCGTCGCCCAGCGCGCGACGAATGAATTCTTCGATCTCCGGATTGAGAGGATGGCCCGCCTTCTTTGCTTCCAGGAAGTACTGGGCGGCCTTGCGGTAGTCGGGCGGTTGCTTGAATGCATAGTTCCATCCCAGGCCCATGTAGGCGTCAACGATGACAGGAGACTTCAGCCGCTTGTACCGCTCCATGGCCTTCAGGTAATTTGCGATCGCGGCGTCACTATCCTTACGCTTTTCGCAAACCTTGGCCAGACCGTAATAACCTTCGGGCCATTCCGAATCCAGCTCGATTGATTTCTGGTAATAGCCCTGTGCCTTATCCAGGTCGTTGAGATGCTCGGCGTAAATCAGTCCCAAGTTGCCATAAGGCACCGGATTGGAAGCGTTGATGCCGATGCTCGTTTCGTAAGCCTCCACCGCCTCCCGGTACCGTCCTGTCCTCCGGTAGCAGATTCCCAGATGGTCCCAGGCATCCACGTTCTCGCGAGACTCTTCCACGGCCGCGAGTAACAATACCAGCGCTTCCTCATAACGCCCTGCATGGAGCTTCATCGTTCCCTTGTTGTACAACTCGCTCGATTTCGCGCTGACGTTTCCCGAGAATGATTTATGGGGAATGAATCTGGTCTGACCCGGCGTGTCCTCCGCCTCAGGAGCAGATTGGGATATGGCCGGGCCGGGCTGGCAAGCAATCAGCACACAGATCAGTAGACCCATGACGGTGCGGTCGACAGGCTTGAACATCGCTACCCCCTCCTTCGCTTTCTCTCTCTTGCGTGCTCCCGCGAGTAAACAGTGTACGACATTATCGGCATGAAGTGTCAAAAAAAGAAAATTGTCCCAATCGCGGATTTTGCCTTTCATATGTCCTTATCCGACACAGGTGTTTGATATACTGACGGGGCCTTGCGCCCTGACAGGATTCACCTTTGTCGGAAGCTGCGTCCTGCTTGCCGCGGCAGGCGTCGACGCAAGGTATCGTGGAGCATTTTGACAAGTGCAGGAGAAAGAACCGCGGCGGGGGATCGCTGATTTTCCTCTTCGCCGACAGACATGCGACCCGGTCCCTCGTCCGTAACGGCAAACCCGAACACCCGGCATACGAACCGCAGCCAAAGGCGAGGAAACCATGAACGAGAGCCATCTGATACCGCTACAGCGACAACCGACCAGGACGAAAGCTCATGGGAAAGGAGGCAGGAAGAATTGAGAATCGGTGACATCGAAGTTCCGGACGAAGCCTTACGGGGGATGTGCCGGACGTGGAAGATCCGCCGCCTGGCGCTCTTCGGCTCCGCCCGAACCGGCCGGCTTGGCCCCGACAGCGACATCGACCTCCTGGCCGAGCTCGACGCGGATGAGCAGTGGTCGCTCATGGACCTTGCCCGCGCGCAGGAGGAGTTTTCATTGCTCCTTGGACGAAAGGTGGACCTTGTGGACTGGAAGAACCTCGAGCGTACCGCCAATCTGATACGCCGCGCCGCCATTCTCAATTCGACGGAGGTGGTCTATGCCACATGATCCACGTGCTTCGATTTTCGACATGATACAGGCCATCGAAAGGGCTCAGAGACTGTTCCGGGAAGGAGGCAAAACGCAATGACCCCGAAACCGGATCATTACAACCTGCTCGAAAACCGGTGGATTCCCATCCTCCGAACCAATGGTACGTTCGAGCGCGTGGGAATCCGGCGAGCGCTGACCGACGCGGGCCATATCCGCCAGATCGCGGCGAGCAATCCGATGGACAACGTGGCGTTGCTCCGCCTCCTGCTGGCGGTGTTGCATTGGTGCAAGCAGAGCCTGCCCGACGAGGAGCGCGACTATGCAATTAATTTCTGGGGGCAAAGCTGAGGGCGGCAGGAACCCGCCAAGGGGACCCCGCCCATCACCAAAGCGTTCACGAAAAAAATTGTGCTCTTTTGTCCAAATGTGACACGTGTGTCCCGTACAATAGGAGTATCATCGGAGAAAGGAGCCTGCCATGACTACCGTCGGAAAGGAATTCCTGAGTGAAATCAAGATATGAGCCAATTAGACTCACAAGTGCGTCACGTTGTACTGCGAAACACCCAACTATGTGGGATGTCCAGTTTCCCAACCCCTCTGGATGGAGTAGCCATGTCTCACACGAAAGAAGAATGCCTGCAGACAGTGGATTGGAACGTACTCACCAGCCGTTGGCTGGATGTAATGACCGTCAATGCTGAGGCCCGAGTCCGGTCGCCCTTGGAGGCCCTAAATCAAGCAAGCACAATCCACTGCATTGCTCTTGCGAGCCCACTCGACCGTTTCGCCGCGCACCGGTTCCTTCTAACGCTGCTTTACTGGAAGGCGGACGCAGCTGGAGGAGTAAACAAGGTGCGAGAGTCGCTGCTTAGCGGCGAAGTACCAAGCGTCGTGCTCGAAACTATCGAAGAGGAAGCGGGATGCTTTCGCCTCTTCGATGACAAGCGCCCATTCCTTCAAGACGCTTCAGTTCGAGATGTCAAATCTAGAAAGTCAGCCGGCTCTTTATTCGCCGAATTCGCTTCGGGCACCAACATCGCACACTTCCACCACGGCGACGACCAAAATATGCGCCTGTGCCTGCGGTGCGCTACCATCGGCATGCTCCGCTTGATTCCTTGGTCCCAATCAGGCGGTTCGGGGCTGACCCCCTCTGTACACAACGCTCCACCAATCATGGCAATCGCGTCGGGCGAAAGCCTGGCGATCACGCTCGGCCTCAATCTCGTTCCCTTCTCTAGTGGCGCAGGCTCGGCAAAGTGGACTGGGCACTTTGTACCGGACAACCAAGATGTTGCCATCCCGTATCTCAAGGCCCTCACATGGAACCCAAGGCGCGTCCACCTTCCTTTGTTCCAAGGTCCTCAAGTGTGCTGGAGCTGCGGCCAACCCGGCATCGTCGGGATAGGGCCGATCGTGTATCTGAAAAATGAAGAAACGAAGACCATGAAGGACAAAAACAAGAAGAGCATTCCCTGGGTATGGCAAGATCCAGCGGCCTTTTACACCTCGGATACGCAGTACACCACGTTGAAGAGCACCAGAGAGACGCTGGCTGCCCGCGGCAGTGACCTGCGTCGCTTGCTGGATCACGAAGAGGCTCCCAAAGCGTCTGTGGTCGTCGGTAATCCCTACCACCAGGGTTGGCACCTCCTCATTCCCTGCACAAACCCTACGAACAACAAGACCTTCGACCATCGACAACTTGACCTGTCACGCATTTCGCCGGACGCGATTCGCTCCACGTTAACTGCTGAAGTGCCTTCCAGCGGCTTCCAGGGCTTCGACGGGTGGGCGGAGCCCCGACGGTCTACCCACCTTACAGGGGCAGCGCTGTTTGTGCGATCGGCCGCACGGCTTCTTAACCATACCGACTGGGCTACCCTATCCGCGTCTGCTTACCGGGAGATGCAGGATTCGCCA
>Ga0172371_10006463_pt1 | contig 17052 bp, 15 predicted proteins | sample Lak12m_FD_114543 | JGI IMG/M metagenome (GOLD analysis project Ga0172371, IMG submission 114543) | Freshwater microbial communities from Kabuno Bay, South-Kivu, Congo - kab_022012_12m | ecosystem: Environmental > Aquatic > Freshwater > Lake | place: Democratic Republic of the Congo: South-Kivu...
AATGTAATATGCTTTGTTGCCTGTGAGGGTTTGAGTTATTGGGAAAGCATCTATTGTGGTTTGGTTACATTGTGATGTGTAAGAATCTGGTCTGTTGAGAATTGTGCCATTGTTAGTGAATGTACCATCTACTAAGAGAGTGTAATGATTTGTGGTGTGGTCTAGGGTGCCTGCTGTGATAGTAAGGTTTTGAGCTGTGGTGTTGTTTGATAATGTTAGGGTTTTACCACTTGCGTTGATGGTGAGAGTTGAGTAAGTGGCTTGTGGGATTGTGTTGGTGTCTGTGAATGTCCACGCTCCTGATGTGGAGTTTGGGATTGTGATGGTTCCTGTGCTGGCTGTGATTAATCCATTGTTGGTGAGGGTTGTGCTTACTGTGAGATTGTGTCCTGCTACTGCAAGAGTGTTTTCTGAACCGATTGTGAGATTGTTTGAGATTGTGGTATTGCCTCCTAATGTTTTGGTTCCTGATCCTGAGGTTGTAAGATTGTAGTATGTTAAAGTGTTGTCTATTGTTTGATCTCCTGATCTGGAGTAATTGACTGTACTTGTGCCTGGTATGAAGGCATTACTGCCTAAGTAGTTGTTCCAATTGCCTGCAATGTTGATTGTATTTGATCCTGGAGAGAGAATGCCTGAGTGAATTGTAAGATTACCATTGATGTCTAAATTGGTGCTTGCTGTGTATGTGGCTACTCCTGTGCTGGCATTTGCATAGCCTCCGCTGGCAAGATTTGCGATTTCTGTAGCGCTTAACGCCCGATTATAAATCCGGACATCATCGATGAGACCAGAGAAAAAGCCATATGCGTTGCTTGCAATACGATGAGCACTCCAATTAGCTGGACTGCTTGGACCAACTGTACTAGTTGGAGAAATCAATGTTCCATTAACAGTTAAAGTTGCAGAAAGTGTTGTGTTAACATCAGGTATTGTGACAATAAAATGTTGCCACGTATTATCAAAATACGTGCCCGAACTCCAATACCGATAGCTCATACCATTTAAAAGAAGCAATGGGCTTGTTCCAACAAATTGAAATCCTATTATTCCATCATTATTAAATCCTATTATGTTTTTATTTCCACTAGATTGATCTGACTTCATCCAAAAAGATATTGCACGGGAACTCATCGTAGTGAGACTAGAAGGACTTCCTAAATCCACATAATTATCCACCCCATCAAAACTTAACGCATAAGGATTAGTAAAACTTATTGAGTTGTCCGGATTTGCAGACCAAGTAGGGCCGTTGGTGAGCGTACCATGATTGTTGTAGCCAGAACTATCATATGCTGTGGTTCCTGTGCCTTCATCAAATTTCCAATAACCCACAAGGCCATCATTAAGTATCAAGTTATTAAAGTTATAAAGTTGTAAAGTATTACTAGAAGCATCGTTGACTAGGACTGTTCCGCTGTCGGTATCGTTTGTAAAGTTGGCGAGAGTTTCACTGCCTTTCATAATCAATGTGCCATTGTTGGCAAATGTGCCAGAGTCATTCATTGTAAGGTTGTATCCTGCAATGTCTAATGTAGCTCCTGAGTTTATGGTAAGATTTCTTGTGCCAATGTTGGCTGTGAGAACTGGTTGATTGGTGACATCTGGGATTGTGATGTTGGTGAACTTATCTGGAACTGCATTAATATCCCAGTTAGCTCCGGTCTCCCAATTAGTGGAACTAGATCCATCCCATGTAGCTGAAGTATGAGAACCTGAAGCTAATTGTGCTATTTCTGTGGCTGAGAGAGCTCGGTTATATATGCGAACGTCGTCGATAAGGCCATCGAATTCATTTTGATTATAATTAGTTGAATCTAATCCAGTCCCAATTGCTGAATTATAACCATTATGATATGTAACCGTTCCAGTATGAGATGATGTTTCTGCACCATTAATATATAACTTTCCTGTTGAGCCAGTTATTTTAAATACGACAAATGCCCAAATATTAGTTGATATTGGTGTTTTCAAATTTGAATACCAACTTGTATCATTCCCAGAAGCTAAACCAAAAATCTCCCCCGCCTCAATAGCAATCCCTAATCCATAGTTATGCCAATTTGCATCATTTGTATGAGAAAGTCTTCCGACAATCCCATGTCTTCCAGAAGTTATATGTGGGTATATCCAGGTTGTAAATGTTCTATCTCCTGTTGTAGGAATGCCAGAAATTGAAACATAATCATTTGTCCCATCAAAGCTGAGGGCATAAGGATTGGTAAAGCTTATTGAATTGGTAGGATTTGCAGACCATGTGGGGCCGTTTACGAGTGTACCGTTGTTAGCATGTCCTGAACTGTCATATGCTGTGGTGCCTGTGCCTTCATCGAACTTCCAATAACCCACCAAACCATCAGTAGCATCCGAAGCCTTAACTGTTTGTATACCAAAACTAGCAATAACAATAATAGCTATTGTCATACCCGCGAAAGCGGGTATCCAGAGTGAGTGAACAAACATCTGAAAACGCAAGATACTCTGGATTCCCTTTTTCAAGGGAATGACACTTTCGGTTTTAAATTTTTTAACAACTCTTGACATAGGTTTTTAATTTGATATAATTATAGTATAAATGGCTTCGGCCTCGCCCCGCTTTGCGGGGAGAAAAACGTTAAACCATCAAATTAAATCTTTGATGGTTTTTCGTATTTCTTCAAAAATTATATTTTCTATAGAACCAATCTTATTGATCAATCTTTTCGTATCAATTAATCTAATTTGCGAAGTAATTACCCATGCATCTCTACTGCTAACTTTACCTAAATAAAAATGATATGGGTTCTTTTTATTTGATGATGTTAAAGGCACAACAATACAAACATGTTTGCTAAAACCTTTTAATATTAAAACTGGACGCTCGCCACACGCGCCAGTCCCATCTTGCTCAAAACCTATATTTGTACCCAAAGAACACCACCAAATTTCTCGCTGGCCATAAAACTTATTTTCATTATTATTATGAATTTGTTTTTTATTTATATTCCATTTATCAAAATCTTTTTTCATTTTATAATTTCAAATTATTTCATTTTATCATATTATAAAAATCAAAACAATTGTTTTGATTGTGGATAAAATTTATATATAATGTTATTATATAAAAATAAATTATTAGTAATAAAAAATATGCAAATATTAAAAATTATAAGGAATAAATATTTTTTAATTAGTGTTTTGGTATTTATTTTAATTGGAGTTATTGTGTGGGGGGGTGTTTTTATGTATATTAAATTCCAAAATAATTCTAGTGCAAAATATGATTTTAAAAGTAATAGCCATGAACCGGGAGAAGTAGGGGAGGTTAAAAAAATTATAGATCCTATAACAATTCAATTAACTTCGGGACATATTATAAGGTATGTTGGCGTGCGCAATCCCGATGTTACAGCTGAGGTAAGATGTTTTGGTAAAGAAGCTTTGCTGGCCAATGAATCTATGATAGGTGAAAAAGTAAGAATGGAAAAAGAACCTTTAATAAACAAATCAAATGATGGCGCTTGGGTAAGGTATGTTTTTATAGAAGATACAGCTAGCGAAAAATCCCAAATCCCAAATCCCAAATCCCAAACAAATCCAAATGAACAAAATCCAAAAATTGAAATAGAAGGCCAAGATAATCAAGCTCCAAAAACTGTAGAGCCTGTGGAAAATAAGCAATTAGATGCTTCAAAAGATAATAATGTAGAACAAAAAGCTCCAGAGAAAAAAGAAATTCTTGTAAACGAAAGAATTTTGGAAATGGGCCTTGGTTTTCCTTTGGTCTCGCAAGAAATGAAGTATGGTGAAAGAATGATTTCTTCTGCAAAATATGCCTCAGCTACTGGTAAAGGCTTGTGGAGTCAATGTAAAGTAGATAGCAAGCAAACTGCCAATGGCACATATTTTACAACTCAAATATTAGAAACTTGCATAATAAAAGGCAAAATTAATATTGATGGAAAAAAGATTTATAGAACTCCAGAATGCCCAGCTTATGTGGAAACTATGGTAATTTTAGCAGAAGGTGGTAAATGGTTTTGTGCAGAAGACACTGCTAGGGAAGAAGGCTTTGTTAAAGCAGAAGATTGTAAATAACTTTTGACAAGCGTATAGAATGTGTAGTAAAATATATTATGTTTAAAAAAGCTTTAGATAAATTTAAAATCTCCTTAGAAAAGCTTGATAATAAAAGAGATCAATTTCTTTTTTATTTTATAAGAAAGTTTTGGCCAAGAAAAATAAAGCCTAATCATCTTACTTACTTGCGTCTTATAATTGGCATAATACTTTTTGTATTATTGTTTTATTATAATGTTAACAATAAAAGTCTTATTATTTTCTTATTTGTATTTGGAGTTTTAACTGATTTATTTGATGGCTCTGTAGCAAGGTGCTTAGATATGAAAACAAAATTTGGAGCAATTATAGATCCAGCAGCAGATCGCATAATTATTTTACCTATTGCTATTTATAGTTTAATATCAAATCATCATTGGTTGTTATTAATAATAATTTCTTTAGAGATTATAAATGGCCTTATATCAGCTTATGCTATAGCTCATAACATAGATAGTTTGCCAAATATATTTGCTAAAGTAAAAATGCTATTACATTCTATTGCTTTTGGACTAGTACTTGTAATATGGCCAACTAATGCTGGATTAATTATTATTAATATATTATGGGTATCTGTTATAATGAAAATATTAGCAATATTTATAAAAATAATTGAAATTTATTCTAAATTAAATATTCAAAATTTAGCAAATAAACAAATTAAAATTCCTGTAAAAAAGGATAAATAAAAAATATGAAACATAATATAAAAATATTTAATACTCTAACAAAGAAAAAAGATTTAATAAAGCCTATTAAAGCAAAAAAAATAAATTTGTTTGTATGTGGGCCTACTGTATATGATTTTTCACATATAGGGCATGGAAGGTTTGCTGTTGTTTTTGATGCTTTTGTAAAATATTTAAGATTTACAGGATTAGATGTTTATTATTTGCAAAATATTACAGATGTAGATGATAAAATAATTCAAAGAGCAAGAGAAAGAGAAGTTCCTGTAAAAGATTTAGCCAAGGCATTTGAAAAAGAATATTTAAAAGATGTTAAGGCTTTGGGAGTAAATGCAGTTACTAAATATGCTAAAGCTACAAATTATATAAAAGAAATTATCAGCCAAGTTCAAAGGCTTGAGAAAAAAGGTGTTGCGTATAAAATTGATAATGATGGAATTTATTTTAATATTGCAAAATTTAAAAATTATGGAAAATTATCTAGAAGAACTGTTGGTGGCGCACAAGATGCAACTTCAAGAATTGATTATAGTGTGCAGAAGAAAAATAGAGGGGATTTTTGTTTATGGAAATTTACTCAACAAGAAGGTGAACCAAGTTGGAATAGTCCTTGGGGTAAGGGAAGGCCTGGTTGGCACATAGAAGATACAGCAATTACAGAGAAATTTTTTGGGCCACAATATGATATGCACGGAGGAGCAATTGATTTAATTTTTCCTCATCACGAAGCAGAAATATCTCAAATGGAAACAATTTCAGGTAAAAAACCTTTAGTAAAATATTGGATGCATATTGGCTTTTTGACTGTAAATGGGCAGAAAATGTCTAAATCTTTAGGTAATTTTATAATGATTTCAGATTTTTTGAAAAGATTTACTAAAGAGCAAGCAAGGTTTTTAATAAGTAAAAATTTATGGTCTTCACCTTTAGATTTTTCAGCATCTGCTATGGTAGAAGTAAAAGTGGCTTTAGAAAAAATTGAAGAATTTATAAGGAAAATTTCTAATTTCAAATTTCTAACTTCTAAACAAAAGCAAAATCCTAAAATAAAAAAAATATTTACAAAAACTAAAATAAATTTTTACAAAAATCTTGATGATAATTTTAATACCCCAAAAGCTTTTGCTGTATTGTTTGATTTTATTAAAGATATGAATAAAATTATAGATTCAGGGGTTAATATTGATAAAAATAAAGCAAAAGAAATCACAGATTTTTTTCAAGATATAAATAAAATTTTTGGAATAATTGATTTTTCTAAAACCAAAAAACAAATAGTTTCAAATGAAATAAAAATTCTTTTACAAGAAAGAGAGATTGCTAGGAAAAATAAAGATTGGCAAAAATCTGATGAATTGCGTAACAAGATTACAGAAATGGGTTATACAATAGAAGATACTTCTTCTGGACAAGTTATAAAGAAAATATAATAAACTAAAATAAAAAAATAACCCGAGCGTAAAATTGCTCGGGTTTTTTGAATCAAAAAGTTTACCAAGGAAAACCCAATACCGATGGATGTAATCCTGGTATGTGTGATACAATTTCAGCTATAGGAATATTTGGTAAATGATCTAAAAATGTTAGATCATAATTTGCAATATCTTTTTCATTTATACGATTAAGATATGGGTCAAAAACCATAAAAGCCACAAATGTTTTATCGTGTTGTCCATCAAAAATTATGCGTTTTGTCATTCTATTCTCCTGTATTGGATTGTATTTTGTAAAAAGCTATTTTGATGATAATGTATTTAATAAATATCGTCAAGGACTTGCGTTGGCTTTTTTGTTTTGATAATGTTAAGCTAATAATATGGAAAATAAATTACCAGATAAATTGCCACCACAAAATGTTGATGCAGAACAATCTTTGCTTGGCTGTCTTATGTTAGATAGAGATGCAATTGTAAAAATTGTAGATTTTATAAGGCCAGAGGATTTTTATAAAGGAATTCATCAAGCAATTTACCAGGCAATGTATGACTTGTATGAGAAATCAGAACCTATAGATATATTATCTGTTTCTGCAAGACTTAAAGAAAGAGAATTACTTGTAGAAATTGGTGGATCTTCATATTTATCTTCATTAATAAATACTGTACCTACTGCAAGTCACGTAGCTACTTATGCAAAAATTGTAAGACAAAAGAAAATTTTACGCGACTTGATTTCAGCTTCTCATGAAATTGGTGCATCTGCTTTTGATGAGTCAGAAGATGTAGATGTATTATTAGACAAAGCAGAGAAAGTTGTTTTTGATATTGGCCAAAGAGCTTTGACGCAATCTTTTACAGCTATTAAAGATATTTTACCAGAAACTTTTGAAAGATTAGATAGATTATCTAAGCACGGAGGTACTTTGCGTGGTATAAGAACTGGCTTTAGAGATTTAGATAATAAATTGTCTGGTTTACAAAAAACTGATTTAATAATTTTAGCAGCTCGTCCTGGTATGGGTAAAACAACTCTTGCTTTAGATATTGCAAGAAATGTAGCTGTAATGGAAAATGAACCTGTAGGAGTTTTTAGCCTTGAAATGGGTAAAGATCAAATTGCAGATAAGCTTATTGCAGCTACTGGTAATGTAGATTCTTGGAGATTACGTACAGGTAAACTTCAAGATGATGATTTTCAACGTGTACAACATGCAATGGGAAGTTTGTCTGAAGCTCCTATATATATAGATGATGCAGGATCTGTAAATATTTTACAAATGAGAGCAATGGCTAGAAGGCTTCAAGCAAATAAAGGGCTTTCTTTACTTATAGTAGATTATTTACAATTAATGCAACCTATGAATAAATTTGCTTCACCTGTACAGCAAGTTTCAGAAAATTCTAGAGCTTTAAAAATTTTAGCTAAAGAGCTTAATGTACCAGTGCTTGTACTTTCTCAGCTTTCTAGAGCTGTAGAACAGCGCGTACCTCAAATACCCAAACTTTCTGATTTGAGAGAATCAGGTTCAATTGAACAAGATGCTGACATTGTTATGTTTATATATAGAGAAGATAAGTATAATGAAAATTCTTTGAAAAAAAATATTGCTCAAGTTTTAATTGAAAAGCATAGGAATGGTCCTACTGGAGCTATTGATTTGTATTTTGATGAAAATCGTGTAAGTTTCCGCAATTTAGAAACAGGTGATTATAACGCTGAAGTTGGATAAAATTAATGGATATTATACAAAAACTTACTAATTTGTTTTCTGATTTTCCTACTGTTGGGCCAAGAACTGCTCAAAGGTTTGTGTATTACTTAATGAGGCAACCCAAAGAAAAGATTGAAGAAATTACAAGTGCAATTTTGGAACTTAAAAATAAAATAAAATTTTGTAGTTTTTGTTTACAACCCTTCGACTGCGCTCAGGGTGACACACAAAATAATTTGTGTGTTATTTGTGCAAATTATAATCGTAATAAAAATTTACTTTGTATTGTAGAGAAAGAGCAAGATTTAATAAGTATAGAAAAAACTGGAAAATATAATGGACTTTATTTTATTTTGAATTTAGTTGGTAGCTTAACAAGAAACCAAGAAATAAATACTTTAAAGCTTGAAGGTTTAAAACAAAGAATCCAAAACCCGGAAAAGTTTCTTGCCCTAGGAAGCTCTGCCCTGCCGACAGGCAGGTCTGGTGAAGAAAGGGGGATTGAAGATTTAAAATTTTCAGAAATTATAATTGCTACTAATCCAACTCCAGAAGGAATTAATTCATCAGTTTTAGTAGAAAGAGCTTTGAGGGAGTTGGCAGGGCAATTTCCCGCCCAAGGCGGGCCAGCCTCAGGCTGGAAAATAACTCATTTGGCTAGGGGGATTCCAGTTGGTGGGGAATTAGAATATGCAGATCAAGAAACTTTGGAATCTGCTTTTAATGGCAGGAAATAGTTATCCACAGGCACTGTATGTGCTTGTTTTTTTATAATATGTTATAATGATAAAAAATTAATAAAATATTTATTATGGAAAATAAAAATGAATATTTGTCATTGTTGTCAGAGATTGTTGCAAAACAATCTATAATTTTGGGACCAGATATAGCTATACTTAAAGCCAAAAGCGTAGCAGGTATAGAAGTTGATAGTTCAGGAAAAGTTATAAGTATTTCTGGAGATCCTCAGCAAGCAGTACAAGAACTTATAGATGCTTATGTAGAATTGTCAGGTCAAATTGTAAAAAGTGCATTGGGTTCTGTGTTTACGAAATACCCAAATATTAAAGCAGATAAATAATTAAATAAATTAAAATGATTTCATTATCTATGATTAGAAATATTATTTTAACTGTTGGTTGGCCAGTGCTTATCGCTGGTAGTATATATATTTTTGTAAAAGGTAGGGGTGTGTATAATCTTGTAAAAGGTTCTTTAGTAGGTAAGCTTACTAGGACTTTAGTACTTACAGTGCTTGTAGAAATGTATAGCTTGGGCATTGTGTGTACTGCATTTATGTTTTGTGATGAAAATGGAACATATTTGGTTATTCCAGTTTTTGGTGTTTGGTTTTTGGTTTTTGTGTGGACATTGAAAATTCTTAGAGATGCAAAAAAAGAAACAGATAAATTAACAGGCAATATAAAATAAAATTTAAAATAGCAAATAATGGCCATTGATATAAGTATTGCAACTTTTATTGTTGTATGCGCCAGTGCGTTTGCTATTTTTATTTATTTAAAATATAAAAAACTAGCTATTGATTCATCTAAAAGAGAGGAAGATACTAAAAGAAAAATGTATGAGTTAGCTATTTTAAAAGAGCTTGATGATAGAATGGGTTATTCTTTGAATGTGCAAAATATAATAGATGTAATCACAGGATCATTGCGTCAATTTATAGATTATAGCGCTGTGTCCTATATGCTTGTAGATCCAGAAAAAATTATTTTTAAAGTGCATTTAGAAAAATCTATTTCTCAAAAATTTATTGATGAAATTAAAAAAAGAATGCTTGGATCTATTTCTGCACTTTTGGATTATGATTATTCAAATCAAAGAATAGAAGAGGTAATTACAGGTGCAATATTATCTGAAGAAATAGATAAAAAAGTTGAGTCATTTTTTAATATTCCTTTAGTTATTGCAGGCAAAGTTGTGGGTGTTTTAACTATTGCAGATACTAAAAGTGGCTTGTATAAAGAAGAAGAAATGACAATTTTGTATAAAATTACAAATCAAGCTTCAAGAGCTGTTTCTAGATTACAAGAAGTAGTAGAATCTGAAGAAGCAAAACTTAATTCTATGGTTTCATCAATGTCTGAGGGAGTTGTAATGGTAGATAAAGATTTTAGAGTTTTGGTTACAAATCCTGCAATAAGGAAAATTTTTCAATTTGATAATATAAAAGAGCTTTCAGTATTTGATTTTATAGACAAATTAGCTGGTAAATTTGATTTTAGGCAACAAGTTAATAAATCATTGCAAGAAAGTAAGATTTTAATTTCTCAAGAAGTTCAAATAAATGAAAGATTTTTTCAAATAGCAGTATCTCCTGTAAAAAATATTTTACTTGGTAATAAAGAAAATACCTTAGGTTCTGTAGTTATTTTTCATGACATAACTCCCCAAAAAGAAGCAGAAAAAATGAGAGAAAACTTTACATCTATGATAGTTCATGAATTAAGATCTCCTTTAGATGCTATTAAAAAAACTATTGATTTAACAAGATCTTCAAATGCAAACAAGAAAAAAAGAGAAACTTATCTTCAGTTAATGAGAGATAGTTCTTCAGATATGCTTGATTTGGTAAATAATCTTTTGGATATGGCTAAAATTGAAGCAGGTAAATTTGATATCATAAAAAAGAATTCTGATCTTAGACTTGTAATTAAAGATAGTATTAATTTTTATGGAGTTTCTGCAGAATATGCAAAATTAAAATTAAAATCAGATATTGCTAATGATGTGCCTAGTGAAATAAATTTTGATGCACATGCAATATTTAGAGTAATAAGTAATTTAATTTCAAATGCAATTAAATTTTCAAAAGAAGGAGGGTTATTTTAATATCTGCAAAACTTGATAATAAAAATGTTTTAGTAAGTGTAAAAGATAGTGGTATAGGAATTCCAGAAGATAAAATTAATTTACTTTTTAATAATTTTTCGCAAATTAAAAATATATTTTTTCAAAAGCAGGGAAGTGGGCTGGGGTTATCAATTTCCAAAAGTATTATAGAGTCATCTGGTGGTAAAATTGGAGTAAATTCGCAAGAAGGTCAAGGAAGTGAATTTTACTTTACAATTCCTTTATAAAAACTTATAATTGCCATAATATAATTATTTAAAATTACAATGGAAATAATAAAAATTGAGGATTTGGTGAAATTAGATTTGAGAATTGGGAAAATTGTGACTGCAGTTAAAGTAGATGGTTCTGAAAAGCTTTTAAAGCTTGAAGTTGATTTTGGAGAGGAAGTTGGTCAGAGGCAAATAATTTCTGGAATAGCTAAATCTTATGAGCCAGAATTTTTAATTGGTAAGCAAGCTTTATTTATAGCAAATCTTGAGCCAAGAGAAATAATGAGTTTACAAAGTAATGGTATGATTTTGTGTGCTACTTTAGATAATTTGCCTATAATCTTGCAACCAGAAAAAGAAGTTTTACCTGGGACTAAAATAAAATAATAAAATAAATAAAGCTTAATATAAATTAGGCTTTTTTTATTGATTTTAAAATGATATGATAAAATAGTAAATATTTAATTATTATATAAAAAATGGCTGAAATTATAGGTCTATTAAGCAAAGAAGCAGAATTAAAACTAAAAGAGCAAGGATTAAATGAGTTGCCTTCAGAAAAAAGGCAAAGCATTTTAGATATATTTGTAAAGGTAATAAAAGAACCAATGCTTTTATTGTTATTGGGTTCTGGGCTTGTATACCTATTATTAGGAGATATAAAAGATTCTTTAATACTTTTATCATTTATATTTTTAATGATTGCAATGACTTTTTATCAAGAAAAGAAAACAGAAAGAGCTTTAGAATCTTTAAAAAACTTAGCTAATCCTATGGCATATGTGCTTAGAGATGGTATAAGGCAAAGAATAAATAGCAAAGAAGTAGTAATAGATGATATTCTTATTTTACAAGAAGGTGATAGGGTGCCAGCTGATGCAATTGTTTTGCAGTGTTCAAATTTAAGTGCAGATGAATCTGTTCTTACAGGAGAATCTTTGGCAGTTGAAAAAATTGCTTCAAGTACAAATGAATCAATAGATCAGCCAGGTGGTAATAAAAAACCTTTTGTATATGCAGGAACAATGATTACTTCTGGAACTGGGGTTGCAAAAGTTTTACAAACAGGTATTAATACTCAAATTGGTAAAATTGGTAAAGCTTTAGAAAATATAAAACATGAAGATACTTTACTTAAAAAAGAAACAGCTAATGTAGTACAAAAACTTGCAGTAATTGGTATTTCTTTTTGTGCTTTATTAGTAGTAGTTTATGGAATAGTAAAGTCAGATTTTATGGCAGGAATACTTTATGGGCTTACATTAAGTATGTCTATTTTACCAGAAGAATTCCCAGTAGTGCTTATAGTTTTTTTGGCTGTAGGAGCTTGGCGTATATCAAAATTTAAAGTTCTTACACGTAATACTCAGGTGATAGAAACTCTTGGAGCTTGCACTGTACTTTGTGTAGATAAAACAGGAACTTTAACAGAAAATAAAATGAGTTTGCAAGCTATTTATAATGATAAAAATATATATGAATTTACAAACAACAAACTGCCTAGCAAATATAATGACATATTATTATCTGCATATTTAGCTAGCAAAAAAGATCCATTTGATGCCATAGAAAAAGAAATTAAAAATAAATTATTTGAAATTTTACCAAGTTTTATTAGAAAATTTAATAATTATTTACTTGTAAAAGAATATACTTTTGCTAATAGAATATCTGCAGTAACTAATGTATATAATGTAAATAAATTAGGTTTTTTGGCTTTTGCCAAAGGTTCTCCAGAATCTATATTTTCTTTGTGTAAAATTTCTCCAGCTAAAGAAAGAGATTTGCATTTTATAGTAAAAGATATGGCGAGTAAAGGTTGTAGAGTTTTGGGTGTAGCAAAAGCAGAATTAAATAAAAAACAATCTACAAAATTTCCAGAAAATCAAGCAGATTTTAATTTTAAGTTTTTAGGTCTTTTGGGTTTTTTAGATCCTGTAAAGCCAGATATAGCTCGATCTTTAAAAGAAGCTTATAATGCCAAAGTAAGAGTAGTTATGGTAACAGGTGATTATCCAGGAACTGCTCAAAATATTGCAGAAAAAATAGGTCTTAAAAATTATGAAAATTATATTATAGGTAAAGAAATTGATTTGATGACAGAAGATGAGTTAAAGGAAAAAGTAAAAACAAATAATATTTTTGCAAGAATTGTTCCAGAACAAAAACTTGCAATAATTAATGCTTTTAAAGCTAATGGTGAAATTGTAGCAATGACAGGAGATGGGGTAAATGATGCTCCTGCTTTAAAATCTGCAAATATAGGAATTGCTATGGGCAGAGGTACAGATGTTGCTAAAGAAGCTTCGGAGCTTGTTTTACTTAATGATGATTTTACTTCAATAATACAAACAATAAAACAAGGCAGAAGAATTTATGATAATCTTAAAAAAGCAATGACATATATCATTGCAATTCATATACCTATAGCTGGTATGGCTTTGCTTCCAATACTTTTTAATTTTCCTATAATTTTTATGCCTTTGCATATAGCATTTTTAGAATTTATTATTGATCCTACTTGTTCTATGGTTTTTGAAGCAGAAAAAGAAGAATATAATATAATGCAAAAACCTCCGAGAAAATTAAATATACCAATGTTTTCTTTGAGATCAATGTTTTTGGGTTTTGTGCAAGGCCTTGTTGTTTTAATTGCTGTGTTGTTGGTTTTCTTTTTTGCTATTAATTATAGTAAATCAGAAAATCAAGTAAGGGCAATGACTTTTTCTGCAATAATTGTATCTAATTTAATGTTAATTATTGCAAGTTTATCTTGGTCTAGGAATTTTATTAATACTATTAAGCAGGGGAGTTTGGCTTTGTGGGTTGTAATTAGTTGTGTTGTTGTGGCTTTGATTGGTGTAATATATTTGCCATTTTTGAGAAATGCTTTTTATTTTGAGAAATTAAGTTTTATAGAAATATTAATAATATTTGCAGTTTCTTTGATAAGTATTGCTTGGTTAGAGATATTTAAATTTTACAATAACAAAAAATTAAAAGCTTAATAGTTAATATATAAGCAAATAACTATTGAATCTAATTTTTAAAAGGAGTAAATTAAAATAAATAGTAAAAATAATATTTTAACATTATATGAAATATTGGAGTATCAGGTTATCATGTGATAACCAAAAGTTATTTTAAAATTTTTAGAATGATAAAATATAAGTAGAATAAGCATTAATAAAAAATATTATTAAACTAAATTTATGGAAAAAGAACCTAGAGAAAATTTGCTAGAAACAGAAGGCGATTTAGATTCAGAATTGCATGAAAAAAGTTTAGGTGAAATTGATTTAAGCAAGTTAGCTAGCGATTTAAAAAAATATAATGATAGTTTTAATATATTTAGATTAGTTGGCAGATCTATGACTGAAGCAATTGGCAAAGAACGAGATGGTGTACAAGAAGAAAGTTTTGAAGAAAGAGCCAAAAAAGAAAGGGTAGAATCTTTTAATAATCTTTTGGATACCTATAGATCAGATTTAGCTAGAACTGGTCTTAATTTGGAATCTGTAAAAAGTCGTTTTTTTACAATGAGTAATACTGGTGAAATGCAGGGCACAGAAATGCGAATTAATGTTTTGGATGGGAAAAAATTTATTGATTATTTGGAATCATTAGATAAAAATAATATTACAAATGATCAAGTTGAAGGATTGAAATCTGTTGCTGAAATTTTAACCAAACAATTGGCAGAAGAATACGACTTAAGCGATCCAAGTGATGAAAGAATGGTTGAATTTATGGGGAATTTTGCAAAAATTATTGAGTTGTATAAGCAATTTACTAATAATCCTGAGTTAGTAAAATCAGTAGAAGAATTATCAAAATATTTAAAAATATCAAAAGGAAAATATTTAAAAGAATATTTATTAGCTGAAAGAGAGCATCTTTTAACTGAGCCGGGAATAGGCGCTGAAGGTCCAGAGGATTATAAGCAAAAATTAAAAGAAGCATTAGAATTTATTACTCAGATTGGTAAAAATCCAAATGCTAAAAATTTTTATCAAGAACTTATTGAAATTTTTAAGGAAAAATTAAAAGATAGGAAAGAAGAACTAAAAGGATGGGGTAAAAAATATTTTGAAGAACAAGAAGCACATATGAAAGATCCTGCATATGTAGTTTTTAGCCCAAGAACTTTAGAAAGTTTTGAGGAAGAAGAACAAAATTATAAAATTATTATTGATGAGATGTATGATGTGGCAGAAGATTTAAATAATTAAATATAAAGTGGTATTATATATTTATGGAAATTGATAAAATCAAAATTTATACAATATCGGAGTTTGTGGCAGAATTAAATGCTACTCTTAAAGTTATAAAAGTAAAGATTACTGGTGAAGTTGTAGACCCTAAAATATGGCCATCTGGGCATGTTTATTTTTCTTTAAAAGATGAAAAAGATGGTTCTGTTTTAAATTGTATAATTTGGGGATCTAAATATAAATTATTTGGAATTAATTTAGAGCAAGGAATGAAAATTGTGGCTTTTGGAAAACCAGAAATATATCCAGCTAATGGCAGGCTTTCTTTTATTTGTGAAACAATTGAATTAGCTGGAGAAGGGGATTTAAAAAAACAATATGAATTGCTAAAGAAAAAATTAACACAAGAAGGGTTGTTTGCTTTGGAAAACAAAAGACCTATTCCAAGATATGTACAAAAAATTGGAGTAATTACTTCTAAACAAGGAGCTGTAATACATGATTTTTTAAATAATTTAGGTAAATTTGGTTTTAAAATTACAATGATAGATTCTCGAGTAGAAGGCCAGACTTCTGTAGAGGATTTACTTAATTCAATTAAAACTTTTAGAACAAAAGATATTGATGTGCTTGTAATTATTAGAGGTGGAGGTTCTATGGAGTCTTTGATGGCTTTTAATAATGAGCTTTTGGTAAGAGAAGTTGCTGGTTTTCCTGTGCCTGTGGTTGTGGGAATTGGGCACGATCAAGATGTGCCTTTGGTGTGCTTGGTAGCTGATAGTTCACAATCTACTCCAACTGCAGTTGCAAATTTACTTTCTGCTTCTTGGAAGCAAGCTTTGCTTGAGATTTTTAGATATGAGAAAAAGATCTTTGCAAGTTATAGTTTTATTTTTGAAAAGTTTAAAATTATTGAGAATAAATTATATTTAAGTTTTAATAATTTTAAAAATATTATTTTAAAAACAAGTGCAGATTTAGATAAATTATTAATAAATTATATTACAAATTTAAAAAACTTAATTTATACAACTAATCAAAGTTTAAATCATATAGAAAAAATAATAGTTTTTAATAATCCAGAAAGACAATTAAAATTAGGCTATAGTATAAGCACTGTTAATGGCAAAATTGTTCGCAAAATAGCTGATGTAAAGCCAAATGACGAGTTGAATATATCTGTGTTTGATGGTAATATAAAATCAATAGTAAAGTAAAAAAATATGGAAAATAATTTAAATGAAAATTTAAAAAAACTTCAAGAAATATCAAATTGGTTTGATAAAATGCAAGAAATTGATGTAGAAGAGGGATTAGTTAAGGTAAAAGAAGCTGTTGTTTTAATAAAATCAAGTAAAGAAAGGCTTAAGGAGATAGAAAATGAATTTGAAGAAATAAAAAAAGAAACTCAAGAAAATAACTAATATAGTTGACAAAATTATTAAATTGTTATATACTTGATATACAATTTAATTCTCATTGTTTTTTTACGCCTCCCTTTAAGGTAGTCTTTAAGAAAATAAGGGAAGGCATTTTTTTATGTATAGAAATTTTTCAAGACAAAAGAAATATTTTAAAAGATCAAATAATATAGATTTTTCAAAATTTATTTGTAAAGCAGAGCCAATAGGCGAGTCTTTGCCATATATTCCAAATAATAAATTTGAAGATTTTAATATTAATTCAGCTTTAAAATTAAATATTTTAAAAAAGGGCTATGTTAACCCAACTCCAATTCAAGATCAAGCTATTCCATATATATTGCAAAGTAGAGATGTAATTGGAATTGCAAATACAGGTACAGGTAAAACTGCAGC
>Ga0172371_10006464_pt1 | contig 17052 bp, 19 predicted proteins | sample Lak12m_FD_114543 | JGI IMG/M metagenome (GOLD analysis project Ga0172371, IMG submission 114543) | Freshwater microbial communities from Kabuno Bay, South-Kivu, Congo - kab_022012_12m | ecosystem: Environmental > Aquatic > Freshwater > Lake | place: Democratic Republic of the Congo: South-Kivu...
CACCGTTGCAGAATGTGAATGGGCAGTTTCTGATAGGCATCAGTAGATGTGAACCATGTCTTTCTCGGGGACATAAAAAATTACAGGGTCTTTTGCTCCCTTCTTCTTTGCCATGTTAAATACTTTCATAGGGTCATTACCGGAACTTAAGACCTTTTTATCCTTAAAAGATCTCGTAGCCACATATTTCCCGCTGTATTTTTCACCATCTCTTATCATTGCATTAGCCGCCATAAAACCTCCTATTTGATAAATACTATTTTATCACAGTAAAAATAATCAAGCCATTTTTATTGTGGTGTACTGCCAATATAGAAATGTCCTATTTTCACCAAGTTAGAAATGTACGGTTTTTGTATTTTACTCGATTATCTCCGGTTCAGGCAGCTTTTGCCCATTTTTTCTTCCATCCGTTAATGTCAAATTTTCTCCATGGATGATCTGCCGGCAGGCAAATAGCTGTTTTCTTTTTAATGATACAAGGCTTCTTCCTCTTCTCCGGTCTTTCTATTATCTCCTTAAACTTTAAAGGCGCTCCATTATGGCTAATCAGCAGCTTGCCGTTTATCCTCTCCTGCACTGTCACCTTTTGTGCTTTTATGTGTTCTTTGACCTGGTAAAGCTTTCCCTTGTATGAAACGGTAAAATCGTTCCTCAACACTCGTTCTTCCTTAATGCATAGAATGTTGTCGAGATTTAAGCCCTTCGGAATCTTGCGGTGAAGATCGGTTTTTTCTTTGGGGCTTACTGTAAATTGTTTGTTGTATTTCGGAAGGTATTCTGCTAAAAACTTATTGGCCTCCTCGATTGTCTTTATCCCCCCTTAATCTCATCTCTTTTACAAGTCTGTCCTGAAAGGTTCTAAACAGCCTTTCTATCCTTCCTTTTGCCTGAGGCGATTGTGCATGGCTTACCTTTACCCCAAGTTCTTTCATCGCCCTTTCAAATTGGCTTAAGGGTTCTTCTTCATACAGAGGATATGCCGCCTTCTTAGGTGATTTGTAGGTTGTATGTCTGTCGAGGTAGATGCTTACGGGTATGCCGTACTTCTTTGCGTAGCGCTTAAAGCTGTCCATTGCTGGTATTGTCCCTTCATGGTCGTAAAACCTTGCAAGGACTTCCGCTGTCGCATCATCTATGTATCCCATTAGCACAGCTTTAGGCCCTCTGCCTTCAAACCAGTCGTGATGTGAGCCGTCTATCTGGGTCATCTCCCCAAAATGATGTCACTGCCGGTGCTTCCTGCTTTTTCTCGTCTTCTCCCAGTCCCCGGATTCTATCAGCCACTTTCTTAAGGTCTCTTCATTTACTGCTATGCCGTCTCTCTCTAATAGTTTCTCAGATGCAAGCGTTGGCCCGAACCCTTCATAACTTTGACGATATAGCTTTATTACCTTTTCCCTTATATCCTTCTTTATGCTCCTGTTTGAGGGCTTCCCTCTTGATTTGTGAACTATCCCCGCATCGCCTTTATCTTCTACCCTCGCAATTAGCCGCCTTATTTGCCTGTCGCTTAATGACAGCATATCTGCTGCCTTCTTCTGCTTTAATAACCCTTCAATCGCCTTCCGGATTACATGCAGCCGCCTTAACTCCCGCTGGCTCATTTGCAATATGTCCTTTCCTGCCATCTCGCCTCCTTATTTAAAAAGAGGCAGTTTAGCATCTCCTGGATTAGGACATTTCTATTTTGGCTAAAGCGGACATTTCTATTTTGGTATTACAGGAAAATTATTGAAACTGCTGTAATCGGCGGAAACATTTCATAACGCCATATCCTGCCCGAACTTTTATTTATTTTGCAATCTTCTTTGCCTTCTCAAACAACCCGTTAATCTTCTTTGTGCTCTCTGCAATCTCTTTAAGAATAGCGGTTAATTCCTTATCCCCGGACGCTGCTACCTTCTCTGCCCACTCAAGATACGTCTTTGCGTGTTCTTCATTATGCTCTGCCCAGTGCTCAAGAAGATGCTTAAGTTTGTCTATGTCTTTCATTTCAACCTTCCTTAGATTTAATATTCTGCCTTGACAGGGGAAGTTCAAGCCCATTTTCTTCAAGCAGCGTTTTATTTAAAAGTATATCTTCAGCGGCGCCGTCTGCCGTAATCCTGCCGTCGTTTATTACTATACACCTTTCGCAAACCTCAAGTATAAGGTCCAGGTCATGCGAGGCAATGATCTTTGTATGTTCAAAACCCTTAAGAAGATTAATCAACTGCCTCCGCGATTTCGGGTCAAGATTTGACGCAGGCTCATCCATTAGCAGTATGTCAGGGTTCATCGCCATTACAGCGGCAATGGCAACGGCAGCCTTCTGCCCCTCAGAGAGTCTGTGCGGGGGACGATTACTGAGATGAAGGCATCCGACAACCTCAAGCGCGTTTTTTACCCTTTCATCAACCATTTCGTAATTTAATCCAAGATTTAAAGGCCCGAACGCCACGTCTTCATAAACAGTAGGCATGAATAACTGGTCATCCGGATTCTGAAAGACGAAGCCGACCTTTTTCCTTATCTCCTGCCTTGTCTTTTTATCAAGCGGAATTTCTCCAATAGATATGAAGCCTTTTGCCGGAAGAAGCTGGCCGTTAAGGTTCATGAGAAGGGTTGTTTTGCCTGCGCCGTTTGCTCCGATAAGGCCGACAGATTCCCCGTGAAGTATTCTGAAGGTAATGCCTTTCAGAACCTCTGTGCCATCGGGGTAGTTAAAGCACACATTGTTTGATTCTATTATATGGTGGCTCATCCGGGGCCTCCAAGGATATTCCCCACGAAATTGGCTACGCCGTACTGCCTGAATACATAGAACAGCGCAACAGAAATTATTGCGAAAAATATATCTTTGATACCGAGCCGATACTTCCTGCGCATCTTGATTTCACCTTTAAATCCCCTTGAAAGCATTGCGTGATAAATCCTCTCTGCCCTTTCGAGCGTTCTTATCAGGAGAACCGAGATGAACTTTACGAATGTCTTAATGTCTCTGCCTCTTCCGTTAAACGACCTGGCTTCTCTGGCCCTTATCATTCTGAGCGCCTCTTCAAGAAGCACAAAAAGGTATCTGTATAGAAACAATAATTGAATCACGAACGCCTTCGGAAGCCTGAGCCTCTCAATCGATTCGCATAATCCTGGGAAGGACGTAACCGCGACCAAAAGAAGCATGGTGCTCACAGTGAGGATGAATTTGACAAGTATCGAGAAAAAAGAAAGCCAGCCTCCGGTAATTTGAATGCCGTAAAATGCAATTAACACATCCTTGTCAAACAGCGGGTTAAATATCCCGATAAGAACCGCAAAGGGCGACACAAAGATTATCTTCTTTGCGATTGCTTTAAAAGGGATGTCTCCTGATATGAGCAAAAATACGGGATAGATAAAAAAAGGCATAAGGCCCGCGAGTTCATGCTTCGGGAATGACACAACGTATAAAATGAATATAAAGGACACGAGAAGTTTCACCCTCGGGTCGAGCCTGTGGACAAATGTGTCTTTATAGGAAAGGCTGTCAAGGTAGCCTATGTTGAAGTATTCGGCGTCGAATGTCACGGCTTTTGCCTGCCCCGTTTTATTATTCTTATCCCCATGCCTATGAAAAAAATCAAGGCCAGCACAATAATGCCTCCAAGCAAACCCGATGCGGATGTGCCTGCTGCCACTGCCTTTTCTTTTCCTTGAAAATTATATTCAGGCATCACAGCAGTTTTTTTCTGAATTTCCGAAAGCCTGTTTGTTACAAAATCTCCCCCCCCGGACAGCCCCGCCTTTCCAAGTATTTTTTCTATTGACCACTCAAGCCCGTCAGGATTTGAGGACGCAAGCAATGAAAGTATGCCGCCTGTAATAACCGCAAGAATGGAAATGACAATCACAATTTTCTTAAATGAGCTGTTTGCCGTTGCCGCATTATTTTCAATAATATCCGGCCTGATATTTTTTACATAATTCACAATACCGGCAGTGACAATGCCTTCGATAATTCCTATAGGAAGATGGATAATCAACATGAGCATTAAGAAGGTCCTGAACGGAAGTTCTGTTATGCCCGAGAGTTTAGTCTGGAGAACCACGGAAAATGCTCCGAGTTCAAGAGCAATAACAACGCTGAGTATTGATGCTATGATAATTGCGCGCCGGGTCTTTCCGCTATATGCAAGAGTCCTGTAAATAAGCGGGTAGGCTATGAAGCAAGAATAAATTCCGAGATTCCAGATATTTGAGCCTAGCGCAAGCAGTCCTCCGTCCGCGAAAAAAAGCGCCTGAATTGTAAGGACAGAAGCTATTACAAGAAACGCCGCATAAGGCCCGAGCAGGACGCTTAGAAGCATTCCCCCTCCGATATGCCCGCTTGAGCCCGTGCCGGGGATAGTGAAATTAATCATCTGCGCCGCGAATATAAAAGCCCCCAGCACGCCCATGAGCGGTATAAACCTGTCGTCAAGGTTTTGCCTTAGTTTTTTTGAGGCATATGTGATTGCGCCGAGCGTGCCGGCCCAGAATGCCGCCCCGACAGAAGGCGAAAGCAGCGCGTCCGACATGTGCATAATTTCCTCCGGAAGTTTTGATACTTTGGCGTTTTGATTCTATCTTACAGTGTCTATGTTAAAATATAAAGCTAAACAGAATTTCTGAGGGTGGAAAATGTCAAAAAATATACGAAACTTTTCAATAATAGCCCACATAGACCACGGTAAGTCCACGCTTGCCGACAGGCTTCTTGAGTATACCGGCGCGCTCAGCGCGCGGGAAATGCAGGCGCAGGTTCTGGACTCCATGGACCTTGAGCGCGAGCGGGGCATTACGATTAAGGCTCACGCGGTGAGGCTTCAGTATAAGGCCGATGACGGGAAGGAATATATACTCAACCTGATTGACACCCCGGGCCATGTTGACTTCTCATACGAGGTTTCGAGGAGCCTTGCGTCATGCGAAGGAGCGCTTTTGGTTGTTGACGCGTCGCAGGGTGTTGAGGCGCAGACTCTTGCTAACGCCTACCTTGCCGTGGAGCATGACCTTGAGATGATTCCTGTTATAAATAAGATAGACCTGCCTGCCGCGGAGCCTGAAAAAACAATAGAGCAGATAGAAGACGCGGTCGGGCTCGACTGCACCGAGGCAATACTTGCAAGCGCGAAGGAAGGCATAGGCACAAAAGAGATTCTTGAGTCCATAGTCAAAAAAATACCGCCTCCAAAAGGACAAGACGATAGGCCGCTTAAGGCATTATTATTTGATTCCTGGTTTGACAATTATCAGGGAGTAATCGTTCTTGTGAGAGTATTTGACGGAAAGATAAAGGCAGGCGAAAAAATAAAGCTTATGGCAACAGGGAATGTCTTTGAGGTATCGGAGGTTGGAGTTTTCACACCAAAGATGACGCCTGCCCCGGAGCTTTCTTCAGGAGAAGTCGGATATATAATCGCGGGGATAAAGAATGTAACTGACACAAAAATCGGAGACACGATAACAGACGCGAATAATCCGGCTACAGAGCCATGCCCCGGATATAAGGACATAAAGCCGATGGTCTTCTGCGGGCTTTATCCGACAATACCGCATGAATACGACAGCCTTAGGGACGCGCTGAATAAACTGCGTTTAAATGATTCATCCTTCAATTTTGAGCCTGAGACATCTCTGGCGCTCGGCTTCGGGTTCAGGTGCGGTTTCCTCGGGCTTCTTCACATGGAGATTGTGCAGGAAAGGCTTGAGCGCGAATTCAATCTTTCTCTCTTAAGCACAGCGCCCACAGTCGTTTACAGGGTGACAAAGCCGGACGGGGAAGTCATTCATATCGAGAATCCCGCGTTGCTGCCCGATAAATATGAAATGATAGAAGAGCCCTTTGTTGTTGTGACAATCTTTGTGCCGAAGGATTACATTGGCCACATACTGGACCTTTGTCAGGAGAAAAGAGGCATTCAGAAAAATTTCAATTTCATAGGCAAGGACAGGATAAAAGTTGAGTATGAACTGCCCCTGAATGAGATACTATGGGATTTCTACGACAGGCTGAAATCAATCTCAAAAGGTTACGCGTCCATGGACTATGAATTTCTCGGCTTCAGGGAATCAGACCTCGTTAAACTCAACATTCTCATAAACGGCGAGCTTGTTGACGCCCTTTCGCTGATAGTGCATAAGGAAAAGTCATATTATAAAGGCAGAGAGCTTACCGAAAAATTGCGCGGGATTATCCCGAGGCAGATGTATGAAGTCGTGATTCAGGCCTCAATTGGAAGCAAGGTTATAGCGCGTGAAAGCGTAAGGGCCTTGAGGAAGGATGTTCTTGCCAAGTGCTACGGAGGCGATATAACGCGTAAGAGAAAACTTCTTGAGAAGCAGAAAGAGGGGAAGAAGAGGATGAAGCAGATAGGAAGGATAGAGCTTCCGCAGGAGGCGTTTCTTGCGGTGTTGAAGGTGAAGTGATATTGAAGGCCTAAACAGGTCTATGACCCATTGGGATGCTTAAGCGAACCTGTATAAAAAGGCTCGCATTCTCCGCCGAGAAATTTTTTTGCCTTCTCATACAAATTAAGCACCGGCCCCGCAAGTGTCTCGGCAGTGCTCATCCGTTCTATCTTTGGCTTGCTGAAGGGCCCTTCAATCTTCTGGCTTAGTTTTAAGCATCCTTTTTCGTCAACTACGCCGACTACCACTGTGACATACCGCTTATTGACAAAATCAAGCCTGCCCTGCAATGCCAGACGGTTCTTTTTTGTTGTTAACGCAACGTCCGCAGCCTGTGAAACGCTGTTTTTTATTTTCCACTTGGATACCAGCTTGTCGATAGAGCCCTCGGCCTGGCCTGTTGCCCTGTAAAGCGCCGCGTAATCATATCCTTTTGTCGCCACTATGCCGAGAGGCCCGACAAGAAAAAAAGTTCCAATATCTATCAGGGAAAAGGACCTGCTTTTTTCTATCTTTGTAAGAAGGTTATCAATGTCCATGGAATAAAGCATGAGGTTGTCGCCTTTAAGCATGACCTCACCGTTAACCTTCTTCTTCATCTCCTCAAAATTCTTTCCCTTCGCGGTGATGTAGATATTAAAATCCATGGTCCCTTTTATTATTTTTTTTGGAGAAATGGTTTCCACGAATTTTTCGAATTGGAACTTTGACGCGGCAAATTGTATCTTGATTACAGACTCATCTTTTGTTATGTCAATCTCCATGCTTCCCTTTCCCTTGCCGCCGAAGAGGCTTACCGAAAGCGGGCTTATGCCTAATATCCCGCCATTTCCCTTTATCCCAAACTTGATGTCTTTTAGCTCAAGGTCTTTTGTCCTGATCTCCTTAGCCTTAAAATCCCCTTCAAAAGAGATATTCTTTAAGATGCCCTCTTTTTTTTGACCTTTAAATTCAAGGTTGGTGACAGTCAAATCAAAATCTTTCAATTCACGGGACAGGCCGGAGAGTTTATCAAGATAAGAGACTTCTCCCTTGGATACCGAAACCTTTTCTATCGAGAGGAGTTCCGCGGGAAATCCCTTGTCCTTTTCAGGTTTCTTCTTCCGCTCAAAATTAAATTTCCCCTTCTTATCCCGCTCTATGAAGAACTTTGGCTTGTCCGCCGAGAACTTATTTATCCTGATTTCGCGTCTTAAGAGGGGAATAAATTCAAGCCCTATGACGAGCTTTTCTGCGGAGAGGAAGTCAGTATCCTTGTTTTTTACTCTTACATCATGCGCTGATAATCCGAAAGGCAAAAGCGTCATGCCCAGCCTGCCGTTAATCTTGAAATCCATTCCGAGGGCGTCTGATACAGCGGCCTCGGCAAACGGCTTGTAAACATTGGCATTGACAAAAACGAGGGTTAAAACAGCCGCAATGACAAGAAGCGCGGCAACACTCCCCAAATATAAGAATATTTTTTTCACTCGCTTTTTCATAGCAGGGATATTCTTATTATCTCACAGGATAGGGGTTTTTAGAAGGGCGAGATGGAGGGGAGGTTTTATGTATTATTCTATGATTCGAATTCTATTCGAGGCAGGCCGGATTGCCTGATTATTGATTGAAGAGTGCCGATGCGAATTTCGCTGTGGTTTGGGACTGGAACGGTTATTGTGCCTTGCAGTAATTTTCTTTGCATTATAATATGGCTGCCGCGCTGACGAATTTCTGAGAATCCATGTTTAGAAAGAATAGAGCATACTTCTTTGCCTGAAAGGGTTCGCAGTTTACCCAACTGCAACCTCAACTTGAGTTACAAAGACCTCACCATGCAAACGATGCCGTACCTCTTCGGGAGAGGCTGTTTCAAAGAATAATTCTAATGCCTCTTGAAGATTATTTCTTGCCTGCTCAATAGTATCGCCTTGGCTTGCAATATCTAATTCCGGACATAATGATACGTAGCCGTCGCCTTCGCGTTCAATAATCGCGGTCAGTTTCATTTGTTTACACCCCCCGTCATCCGTAGATGTCTTATTATCTCACAACAGATATATTTTAGGTAGTGCCCAATGCCTTAAACCGAGCGGGGGATGTTTTGAGATTTCAGGAAATGGAGAAAGCGGGGCTAATTATTATTTTTTAGCACATTATCTGACGAAGATGTAGTTGCGAGCAAGATAGAACAATATAATCGGGCAAATGAAACTTGCCGATGACAACCAGACAAGCGTAATCCGTCGTGGCTTCAAGATAAAAAAGAATATCAGCAGCGCGCTAATCCCTAAAATGCCTGCGGGGATTGTTAATATAAATGGGAGATTCCACAAGGCATCGATATTATTTAATGAGAGATTTGAATAATAAAAGAGTAATAACAAATCAAGTAACAACGATAGGCTGAGAAATATATATGCGATAATTTTTACTGTCTTCATTTTCTGAACCATCAATTAATAAGCGATTGTCACGCTTTCCCGAAATTTCCTAAATATACCATATCCCAAATATTTTTCAAATGTCTTTTATGGTAATATGGACAAAAGGCAGGTTGGTAAAACATGGCAAAATTAACTGAGTTCCTCTACATCCACATCCCGTTCTGCATAAAAAAATGCCTGTACTGTGATTTTCTTTCGGTGAGTTACAACGAATCACTTGCAAAGGCATACACGGACGCGCTGTGCAAGGAATTGGTACTTAAAAAAAATCTCGCTGGCGAATTAAAGACCATATATATCGGCGGCGGGACGCCGACTATTCTTCCTGACGAATGCTTTAAGCAGCTTTTCACTTGCCTGAAAGAAAATTACTCTTATGCAGCATCGGCTGAAATAACTGTTGAGGCAAATCCGGGAACTATTGATGAATCCAAGATAAACATGCTTCTTTCCCTTGGCGTAAACAGGATAAGTATCGGAGTCCAGTCATTTCATGACAATAAACTAAAGACTCTTGGAAGGATTCATACGTCTGAAGAGGCAATGAAGGGTATTGAGGCGGTAAAAAAATCAGGCATTAAAAATTTTTCAATAGACCTGATGTACGGAATTCCGGGGCAGACATTAGACTCATGGAAGCAGACGCTTGCCAAGGCAGTTGAATTTTCTCCGGCGCATATATCATCTTATGAACTCACCCCTGAAAAAAATACGCCCTTATACGAAATGATAAACACACCAGAGGGGGTTAAGATGCCTGATGAGGAATTAATTTTATCAATGTATAATTTAGCGATAGACTATCTTGCATCCAAGGGCTATGAGCATTATGAAATATCAAACTTTGCCCTGCCGCAGTTTAAATGCATCCACAATCTCAATTACTGGGACAGGGGAGAATACATTGCTGCCGGAGCAGGCGCGCATTCATTTGTCAAAGGCTTTCGCTCAAAGAACACGGACGATATAAGAAGGTATATAAAAGACCTGAATAAAGGGATTATTCCTGAGACTGAATTAACAGAGATAAAATGTGAGGATGCAATAAAGGAGTTTATATTTCTCGGTTTGAGAAAGACAGAGGGGATAAGCATTTTAAAGTCTGAAGAATTAGGGCTGGATATGCCTTCTGTCTGCAAGGGGTTAATTGAAGAGGGGCATCTGGAGAAGAAGGGCGGTTATCTGAAGCTGACGGGAAAAGGGCTTCCGATAGCGAATGCGGTTATTGTGAGGATATTTGAGGGATTAGAGAGTGAGTGAAAGTCTTGCTATATGAATAGACAAAGTTGGTTTGAGCGTCATCAGAGATTTTTCGTTGACGTTCTTAGCGAACGGAGCGTAACAGCCGCAACTGTTTGAGCGAAGCGAGTTTTGCGGATGTAGTGAAGTGAGCTTTAGAACGACAGAAAAATATCTGCAAAAAGCGAAAGCCAATTTTGTCTATTCATTCGGATAGAATATTTTTTGCTCTGGATTTATAATTATTGATTGTTATAAAATAGCTCCTATGCTAAAGAAGACCGAAAAGATATGGATGGACGGAAGGTTTGTAGATTGGGATAGCGCCAATGTGCATGTGATGACACATACCCTTCATTACGGGCTTGGAGTTTTTGAGGGCATCAGGTGTTATGAAACAAAAACCGGCCCTGCCATCTTCAGGCTCAAAGAGCATGTGGACCGCCTCTTCAAATCAGCCGATATCTTTCTGCTTAAGATTCCGTATTCGAGAAGCGAGATTGAGGATGCGATTATCAAGACGGTAAAGGTAAATAGGGTCAAGGAATGCTATATAAGGCCTATTGTGTATATAGGATACGGAGCCATGGGCATATATCCCAAGGATAACCCCGTAAATGTTGCAATAAGCGTATGGCCGTGGGGCGCGTATCTCGGAGAAGAAGGGCTTGAAAAGGGCATAAGGGTTAAGGTGTCGTCCTTTATACGGAACCATGTGAACTCCCAGATGAGCCGGGCCAAGGCTTGCGGCTATTACATTAATTCCCAGCTTGCAAAGAGAGAGGCAATCTCGCTTGGCTTTGATGAAGCGCTTATGCTTGACCCGGACGGATATGTGGCTGAAGGAAGCGGCGAGAATATATTTATCGTGAGGAACGGCGGGCTTAAGACCACGCCCCTGACCTCGGTTCTTGAGGGCATTACGAGAGAGAGCATAATGAAGATTGCCCAGGATTTAAAGATTGAAGTCACAGAAGAGAGATTCACAAGGGATGAACTCTATATAGCTGACGAGGCCTTCTTTACCGGAACTGCTGCGGAAGTGACGCCTATCAGAGAAGTTGACGGCAGGGTAATCGGAGAAGGCAAGGCGGGTAAGATTACAAAGAAACTTCAGTCCGTATTCTTTGACAGCGTAAAAGGGAAAAACAAAAAATACGGTTCCTGGCTTACAAAAGTTTAGAGTAAACTAAAGGAAATAAAAAAAGCCCTCCGAAATGCTTCGGAGGGCTTTTTATTTTACAGAATGTTTTTAGTAACCGCCTGCTGCTTTCTTGTGGCACTTTGCACAGTTTCCTGCGGTTGCGAAAGCCTTTGTTCCGTTATGGCATGCATAACAGAACGCCTTGCCTGCCTGATGGTCGGCCATTTTTATCTTTGCCGTGCCCTTTTTCATTTGAAAAATATTTGGGTGGCAGCTATCGCATTTCAACCCTTTGTCCGCATGTTTTTTCCCGTCAAAGGTGACCTTGCCCATTGCTCCGCCCTTAAACTCTGCCTTTTGTCCCGGAGGAACTGCCATTGCGCTGCTTACAAAAGCCACTGCGATTATCAGAGCTACGATTATTGTGAATTTCTTCATTTCTTCACCTCCCCTCACAAAAGATTATTTCCTAAAAAACTTAGGAATCAAATTACGTGCCAGTGAATACGTTTGATTTTAAACCTTATTTGAATAAATACATTTTCCTTTTTGAAGAATATCATCCTCAATTCAGGAAATGACAGTTAAGCTCAATATAATAGATATGTCTGTTTACTGTCAAGCTAAAAAAGTATCGCGCGATTTTAGTTTTGGGCTTAAATAGCGGGATTGATTTTTAGGGCCCGATATTTTATTCTTAGAAACATGGATTACACGAAGATATTCAAAAATTTCAGAAATAAAAAGGTGCTTGTAATAGGCGATCTCGTCCTTGACCGCTATATTTGGGGCAAAGTCAGCAGGATATCTCCGGAGGCTCCTGTTCCTGTTGTTGAAGTCACGAATGAAAACTTCCTCTTAGGCGGAGCCGCGAATGTCGCGCATAATATCGTCAGCCTTGAAGGCAAGGTTACGGTGGTCGGAATAATCGGCAATGACAGGACTGGCGATGTCTTAAGGAACATCCTCGACGAAAGGGGTATAGGCTCGTGCATCTTTGACGACCAGAGGCCCACAATAGTAAAGACAAGGGTGATTGCGCATAACCAGCAGGTAGTCAGGTTTGACAGGGAAGATAAGAGAAAGGTTTCGGGCAAGGCGTATGAGGCAATTATTGACTGCATAAAAAAATCAATCAACAGCCATGACGCGGTGATAATATCAGACTATAAAAAAGGCATGGTATCGTCTGAACTTGTGGAGGAAGTGGTGAAGGCTGCAAAAAAGAAAAATAAATTTATCGCGGTGGACCCCAAGACAGGCCATTTTCACTGCTATAAAAATGTATCGCTTATAACTCCGAATATTCTGGAGGCTTCGCACGGCGCGGGTATCGAGATTAGAGACGAGAAGTCTTTGATCAAGGCAGGAAAGGCGCTGCTCAAAAAAATTCCGTGCAAATCAGTGCTTATAACAAGAGGGGAAGAAGGCATGAGCCTCTTTGAAAAAGGCAGGATAACGCATATCCCGACTGCGGCAAAGCATGTTTACGATGTTACCGGCGCGGGTGATACTGTTATCGCGGCTTTCACTCTTGCGCATGCTTCAGGCGCGACAATGCATCAGGCAGCAATTATCTCGAATCACGCGGCAGGGATTGTTGTCGGCGAGGTTGGGACTGCTGTGACGACTCCGGTGAGAATTATGGAATCAATAAGCAGCCTTAAATAAACCCTAAAGCTTCAGCATCATAAGCGCCGCGTCTTCTTTTGGTTGGGTATAGTATCCTTTTCTATTTCCCACGACTTCGAATCCGAAACCTTCATAAAATTTCCTTGCGGCAATATTGGAAGCCCTGACCTCAAGGAATAAAAATCTGCATTCCCTTTCCTTCAGTTCTTCAAGGATGTCCCGGAAGAGTCTTTTTGCAATTCCCTTTCCTCTGAAGTCAGGGTGAACCGCAAGGTTCAGGATATGCCCCTCGTCAGCCACATAGTTTGAACATATGTAGCCAGTGACTTTTCCGTTTGCAGTTGCAACCTTGGCAATGGAACGCTGCTTATGGATTTCGTTGAAGAATAATATTTTAGACCACGGCGTAGTGAACGAAAGGCGCTCGATTTCAAATACAGAAGGCAGGTCGGATTCATGCATCAGCCTTATGTCTATTCGCTCATCGCTCATGCTCATAGCTCATCGCTCATGGCCGCAAATCAGCTATGAGCTATCAGCCATCAGCTACGAACTACTTTTATTTCTGCCTCTGATTTTCTTATGTACATGGGAGTAAGGCTTACGGGTTCCGTAAATTCCTTTGCAATCGCCTTTTTCAGCCCGAGAGACGCAACATTTGCAGGGGAGGGGAGCATTTTCTCAGGGCCGGGGAATATGGCCTTGCTGCCGAGTATCTCCTTTATTTTATTTCCGTAAAGCCCAACGCCCTCGCCGGCGCAGATAAATCCGTCATAACTCATGCGGAGCAATTTTTTAGAAAGCTCAACCGGGTCTATGGATGCCTCATCCACAATCTTTGCGAAGCCTTCATTCTTCCATTCAAACAAGGCAGCGTAGACTTCTTTTCTCCTCGCGTCAAGCATCAGGCACACGGGATATTTGCTGTACGGAAAATTCCACGCGAATGCCTCGAGGGTTGGGACTGAGACAATAGGTTTCCCTGTTGCATAAGAAAATCCTTTTGCCGTGCTTAACCCGATTCGAAGGCCGGTGAAGGAGCCGGGGCCTGTTGCTACGGCAAAGACGTCAATATCGGCTATCTTCATATTTGATTGTTTCAGGCAATGCTCAATCTCGGTCATAAGCCTTTCCGAGTGGGTGGATTTTACATTGAGCCTGCTTTCTGCAATCAGCGATGAATCGTCCATGACGGCTATCCCGCCGAGCATTGTTGATGTGTCTATCGCAAGTATTTTCATTTGCAAATAATTCTTTCAGAGAGGCTATAACTGCCTTTCGGCAATATTAAACTACCGTATCAAAAATAGATACCGTTTTTTATACAGTAGCTTTAACAAGTTTCACGCCGGGGCTATCCGCTCCACTTCGTTCCGTCTGCAGCCCCAATTCTGACCGACCCGTGAATCTTGCCTCAATCCAGCTATAACCTCAACATCTTTAGATTAATAATATCAAATTTTTTCCCTCAAATGTTTCATCGCAAATATCCCCGCTCCGGCAAGGCATATGAGAGATGCGGCTGCTACGGTGTTGGTGGTTCCAACGCGCTCCGACATTACGCCCATGAGGAAGTTGCCTATCGGCGTAAAGCCGAGGAATACGAAAGAATAAACGCTCATCACCCTTCCCCTGATGTAATCCGGCGCGGCGATCTGTATAAAGCTGTTCGCCGTAGCAAGAAAACTTACTATTCCCCAGCCGGTAACAACAAGCAATAGAAGCGATAACGCAAAAACCCTTGAGAAAGAAGCGCTGAGAAGCGCGAGCGAAAAACATAACCCTGACACGGACATTAATCCTAAGTTGTTTTTTATATCACTCCTGAACGCGAGCAAAAGCGCTGCTGAAAGGGCGCCCACTCCAGTGGCGCTCACGAGAAAGCCCAGGCCCGTTGGTCCGGCATTGAATATCTCTTCGGCAAATACGGGCAGGAAGCTTATGAACGGGATTCCGAAAAGGCTGAATACGGCAATAAGGATTATCATGTAAAAAATATCCTTCCGGCTCTTTATAAAATTAAAACCCTTGGCAAGATCCGTTAAGAATCCCTCCGGAGCGCTTTTTAATTCGCCTTTTGCGCTTATCATCGAAAGGGCGATTATCACGGGGATAAAACTTGCGGCATTAAGATAGAAACATGAAGGAATGCCGAGGTATGCTATTACAACGCCTGCGATTACAGGACCTATCATGCGCGCGCCGTTAAATGCCGCGGAATTAAGGGCGATGGCATTAAGGAGATGGCCTTTGCCCACCATCTCGATGACAAAGGCCTGTCTTGCCGGCATGTCAAAGGCATTGATTGTGCCTAAAAAAAATGCAAGGAATATTACCTGATAAACGGTTATTGTTCCGGAATCGGTCAGTATACCCAGCAAAAGCGCGGGTATTACTGATAGCGCCTGAGTAAGTATCAAAAGGTTTCTCTTCCCGAATCTGTCCGCGACGATTCCTCCGATTAATGTGAAGAGAAGTATTGGAAGGGTTGATGCGGCTGCTACCATTCCGAGGTAAAAAGGGGATTTTGTCAGGGAATATACAAGCCACCCCTGCGCCACAGACTGCATCCATGTTCCGGAGAGGGAGAGCAATTGGCTGAACCAAAAGAGACGGAAATCCCTGAAGTACAGGGCTGATGATGACGGTGTTTCAAAATTTTCCACAATGTTTCCTCATCGGGTTATAACTGTTTTTCGGCAACCTTAAACTATCTTTGTACAATTGCAAGCGAGATTCTATAGAAAAATGAAATGGCAATTTCTCAGGCGGGGCTATCCGCTCCACTTCGCTTCGTCTGCAGCCCCTATTCTGACAGACCCGTGAATTTTGCCTCAATCCAGTCATAGCCCTATTACTTAATATGACTTATTTTACATAAATGTAAGAAGTTAAAAAATAGTTGCGGTCGCGGAAGTTCTATGAGACAATTTTCTTAGGATTGAAGAATTTGCAAATAAGGAGGTGAAAGAAATGAGGATTCCTTTTTTCAGGCAGATAGCATGGTGCCTTATCGCGGCAATGTTTGTCATCGGGATTGTGCCGCGCGTTGAGGCAGGGCTTTCTTCTTCAGAGATTATTAATACCAGCATTGACCGGACAACTGACATTGCCAAGATTCAGGCGGCTATAGAGACAAAGATGGTCAAGGAGCGGCTGGAACAACTCGGTTACACAACAGAAGAGATAGAGGCAAGGCTCGTCCAACTCAGCGACAACCAGATTCACCAGATAGCTTTGAAGATTGACGACATCGATACCGGCGGCGACGGCTTAGGGATTGTCGCGGCGATACTCGCCATAATTATTCTCATCTGGCTTCTCTTCTGGCTGATGGGGCACAGGGTTGTTGTAAAAGAGTAAAGTCCGAACAACTTTTCATGCATGGGACAGGCAGGATTTCTTGTCTGTCCCTGTTTTTCTTAAATTCTTTCTTATCTGCTATAATCCTTTTAAATTATTATTTCGCCCGGAGGGCTCATGAAGCCATTGAGATTTATTTTTATATTACTTATTTCCCTTGCGGTTATGGTTTCCTCATGCGGGAAAAAGAGCGAGAAACAGCCCGCTATAAAAAAACTTATTGTCGTCACTACGTTATTTCCTCTTTATGATTTTGCGAGGAACATCGGAGGAGACAATATTGATGTCTCACTGCTGCTTCCCCCTGGCGTTGAGTCTCACGGTTTTGAGCCGAGGCCTGAGGATATAAAAAAGATAAACAAGGCGGGTGTTTTTATATACACCGGAGAGCATATGGAGCCCTGGGCCGCCAAGATTCTAAAAAGCATAGACAATAAAGGCATAATTGTTGTGGATTCAAGTTCCGATATAAAACTTATTAAAGAGGCTGAAGAAGAAGGACATGACGATAAGCGCGGCAAGGGCGGGGAAGAAATGGACCCTCATATCTGGCTTGATTTTGCCAACGCCCAAAAGATGGTTGATAATATGCTTGAAGGTTTTATCAGGGCTGATGCCGCAAACGCGAGTGAATACCGCAAAAATGCTGGAAAGTATAAAGCGTTGCTCGGAGAGCTTGACAATAAATTCCGCGAAGGGTTAGCCTCATGCGGCACAAAATATTTTATACACGGGGGGCATTATACCTTCGGATATATGACAAAGAGGTACGGCCTTAACTATATCTCCGCATACCACGGTTTCTCGCCTGATTCCGAGCCTTCCGCAAAGCGGCTC
>Ga0172371_10006465_pt1 | contig 17051 bp, 17 predicted proteins | sample Lak12m_FD_114543 | JGI IMG/M metagenome (GOLD analysis project Ga0172371, IMG submission 114543) | Freshwater microbial communities from Kabuno Bay, South-Kivu, Congo - kab_022012_12m | ecosystem: Environmental > Aquatic > Freshwater > Lake | place: Democratic Republic of the Congo: South-Kivu...
AGGAAGACAAAATCAAAGCCCGTTTCTGCGAATCCACCTGGCCGCCCGAGGTCGAGCTTCAAGCCCACTCAGCGCCGCTGGGTCTGCGTTTCCTGACCGAGCCGGCCTGGCCCGCAGGTTGGCAGGACAATCTCTTTGTCGCCTTCCACGGATCATGGAACCGCACCCAACCGACAGGATACAAGATAGTTCGCATCGATCAGAACCGGCAGGTGAGCGATTTCATCACCGGCTGGCTTGACCAATCCGGCACCGTCTGGGGCCGGCCGGTTGATATCTTCTTCACGAATAATAAAATGTACATCTCGGACGACTTCAGCGGCTCGATCTATATCGTGCAGCCCACCGCATAGGGAAGGTGTGAAATAACTTCGATTGTTTTCCGGAGGCATTCATGAATGAGGAAGAAAAAAAGGAAGCGAGTGAAATGACCGAGGAAGAACTGCGCGCGGAGATAGAAAAGCACTTCCGCGAGCAGCAGGTCGATGAGATGCTGGTCCAGTTCATGATCACTCTCACCAACCTTGCCTATATTAAAATGGGGCTCACCGAGGACACCGAGGATGTCAAGAATCTGCCACAGGCCAGTCTTGCCATCGACGCTTTCAAAGCGATTCTCGAAACGGTTCAGAAGCGGCTGCCCGAGCAGGACGCGCAGGCACTGGCCGGGGCGCTGTCGAGCATGCAGATGACCTTTGTTAAAGCCGGTTCGCCGGAATCTGCTGGCGGAGGCGGCGACGAGGGCGCTCCCGAAACCGAGGGAGGCGCTTCAGGCGCTGCTGATAAAGAGGGCGGGGAGGGCAAGAAGCCCGAAGGCGACGGCCCGGCGAGCCGTCTCTGGGTGCCTGGCAAGGATTAACTCCCTGGTTTAACGCAAATCAACAGAAAGTGATTGACAAATACGATCATTACTGTATTATTAGACATCAAATTTTTGTCAAACGGGCGCTCGGCGCCCGTTGTTACATTTTCAGGCAATGCGGGCACGGGGAGGAATGGGGATGAAGGCTTTACAATGTGGTATCGGCACGGCTCTATCGCAACGTGCTATCCGGCGCATTTTCTTTCTTATCATTCTGACAATCGCTGCTTCAGCATTTATGTTCTCCGTTAGTCAGGCCCAGTCGAGCACCGGCTGTGACGGTTACGGCGATCCCTATGGTTCCCCAGGTGTCCCATACGGTTCGCCCGGAACTCCAGGTTCCACGGGTTGTGACGCCTATTCGCTCCCCGACCTGACAATTACAAACGTAACCGTCCCCGATGTCGTTGGCAAGGGCACCTTGGTGGACATTTCCTGGGCGGTCACAAACGTGGGCGGAAGCACTGCAGCCTCTCCTTACGGGTGCACGACAGCTTCAACCGATGGCTCCAGCAACTACTATGATTCCTGCTGGTGGGACACTGTCTATCTCTCCATGGACGATCAGTTCGACCCCATGTCCGATTCCCAGTTGACTTCAAAAATCGTCACGGCGCCGCTTGATGCGGGCGATAGCTACACGGCAAATATGTCGACCTACATTGCCAACATTCCCAACGGGCATTATTACCTGATATTTATGACTGACGGATGGGGTAGCATCAACGAATCCAACAACGATAACAACGCCTTTGTCAGCCAGCAGATAACCGTGCAGGGCGACGACCCCGACCTGACGATTACCAGCGCCACCGCTCCCGCTACGCTCGCCAAGGAAGAAATCGCGGATATGTCCTTGACGGTCAAGAACCTCGGGCCAGGCGCCGCGGTGACCAACTGGGGTATTATGGACGGCGTCTTCTTCTCAACCGACGACCAGCTTGATACGTCAGTCGATAAATTTATCGGTATCAGCAGTACTCCAGGGCCGGTAGCGCCCGGTGATAGCTATACGGTGAATATTTCTCCCAATATCAACAACATCCCCTCTGGCGATGGCTACCTGATCTTCGTAACCGACCTGAGCTGCGGCATGGGAGGATGTGGAACCAACGGCAGAATCCTGGAGACCAATGAAAACAATAATGTCTTCGTCTTGCCGGCAACGGTCACGGGTGCGGACCCGGATCTGGTGCCGGTTTCTCTTGATACGCCGGACACGGCCGGCCCCGGTGATCAGATCAGCGCCTCCTGGACCGTATACAACGAGGGTGCGGGAAACGCATTCAGTGAAAACGAGTATCCCTGGATCGACGAACTGTTTTTTTCCACCGATGATCAGCTCGATTCATCGGACACGTACCTGTCTTATGGATATCCAAATCACCTGTACATGGGATCCTCCGTATCTTTTCCGCCAGGTGAAGGCTATTCGCTTTCAAACACATTGTCTCCTTGGGATCCAGGCATTCCCGATGTTGCCCCGGGAACGTACTACCTCATACTCAAGACAGATAAATGGGACGATATCTACGAATCCAATGAAGAAAACAATGTCCTGGTGAAACCAATCACCATAACCGAGCGCAAATACCCCGATCTTACCGTGACCTCCATCGATGCACCGGATTCCGTGAATGCCGGGGATGATATGCTAAGCGCTTCGTACACCGTTTACAATCAGGGAGAGGGAACCGCTACTGGTGGTTTCTTCATGAGCGGCTGGTCGGACAATGTCGTCTTGTCCACTGATACCACCTGGGACTCGGGCGATATTTTTGTAAGCCAGCCCTGGTATTCCGGATCTTTGGCTGCTGGCGCCAGCTACGAGTTAATTTTCGGGGCAAATACCGGCAGTCTTTCGCCCGGCACTTATTACCTGCTCGTAAAAGCTGATAACTATAACGACGTCAACGAGAGCGACGAAACCAACAACATCGCCGTCCATGAGTTCACGGTAACGGCGCCGGAGCCAACCGACCTGGTGCCAACCGCTCTGGATATACCAGATTCAATTGAGGCCGGCAGTTCGCTTACCGCATCCTGGACCGTCTACAACCAGGGTAGTCAGACGGCGATCGGAAGCTGGTGCAGCGGCTGCTGGCGCGATGAGCTATTCCTCTCAGCCGACGATCAACTGGATGGCAGTGACACCTTTCTCACGGATAACTGGAACATACATCCTGTGGATCCAGGAGCAGGTTACACATTGTCTAGTGCCGCAACCATCCCCATAGTCCCCGCCGGCAACTACTATCTGATCATCAAGACCGACGCCAACGGCTATGTCCCGGAAACAGACGAGGAAAACAATGTTCTTGCGAGACCGATAACGATCACAGCGAGCACCGCTCCAGTAATCTCAAATGTGGTGGTTACGCCAACCTGTACCGGCGCATCCGTAACATGGAATACAGACGAACCTGCAGATAGCTTTGTTTCGGTGTGGAACTCTTCCGGCCAGTATTTCTTCGGCGACGCGACGGTAACTACAACACATTCGATTAACGTTGTTGGGCTCGAATCAGGGCAGTCATATGATTATATTATTATGTCAACCGATGCCGCATGGAACTCGAGTGGCTTTTTTTCAGGTTTTACCGTTCCAGGCGGTAAACCTGTGCTGGGTCTGACTGGCCTGAGCGTGTACTGGGCCAGTTACGCTGATTATGACCTCAGGCAATTAAGCGTTAAGTACGATCTGGCCAATGAAGGGGATTCCATGGCATATGCTGTCGCCTTCACCGGTTCGAGTGCCACCGCCGGAGTTACATTGACCTCGAGTGCGACCATGGCTCTGGACGATCTGGCGCCGGGCGCTACCGTACAAGTGCCAGTCAAATACTATGTGCCCGAAGGCGTCGAAAAGTTCCGCGCCGACAACACCTTCAGCGCCGAGGATGAGTGCGGCAATCCGTATATTTATCCGTAACTATACGACTAAATAACCAGTCATATATTTCACCTGTTCGTGGTATCCTGATAATTACCATGAACGTAAAGAACCGCATCGATAGAGAACTGGCTCCCAAACCCGCGGGCGCTTGCAAATTCCTGTACAAGGATTCCGCGAAATACCGCACTGCACGCGACATCTGGCTCTGCACCAAGGACGAACGCTTCTCTGAAATCTCCCGCAAAAAGGCGGAGCAGTGCCTGTGCGGCAAATGGTGCGAGCGCTGATCGCCCCGCCGGGATTTTTCCCGGCCGCAAGTTCCAGCACCAATGCCCGATAAAATGCCTCGCGCCAAATAAGTAGTAAGCGAACTAATCCCCCCCTTTTGCCTTCGCGGCAAACAATAATTGAGCGTATCCCTACCCTTCAAATCGTAAATCTGATGCGCATAATTCGAAAAAGTGTTGCAAATAGTATGCAATTGTTGCGAAATGTACTGCAGAAATCCCGCCAATGTGGTATTATCACAAAGTTTGACGCGGGCGGAAGTTTCCTCTAGCACTTTGGTGCTACCTCGTTTTAATCCGCATGCGCCACGCCAACCATTGACCGGCATTGCGTTGAGCGATGCCTGCGTTTATATTCAGTTCCACGGTTTTAAGGAGGACCATGTCCACGAAACGAACTGTTTTTTTCATCGTCGTCCTGACCATCCTTATGGCGATTTTCACCGTTGGAATGGTACAGGCGGCTACGGGCGACACCACCCCGGCCAATCCCGGAGGTTCCGACTCCGGTCTGGTCTGGTGGGTCTGGCCGCTTATCCTTTTCGTCGTCACCTTTGTGCTAGGCATTCTGGCGGTGCTGGGCGGCGTCGGTGGCGCCGTGCTCTACACGCCGATCATCGGCGGCTTCTTCCCCTTCGGCATGGACTTTGTCAGGGGGGCCGGACTGCTCGTAGCCCTGGCAGGGTCGCTCGCAGCGGGTCCCGGTCTGCTTAAGAAGGGTTTCGCCGACCTGAGACTTGCCATTCCCGTGGCTTTGATCGCCTCGACTGCAGCCATCGCCGGCGCCATGGTCGGCCTGGCGCTTTCCGATGCGATCATTCAGACAGCCATGGGTCTGGCCATCCTCGCGATTGTCGTCATCATGTTCCTGGCCAAGAAATCCGAGTATCCGGTGGTCGAAAAGGCTGACAAACTTTCCACCGCCCTCAGGATCAGCGGTGTCTACCATGAGCCCTCTTCCGGCAAGGATATCGACTGGAAAATCCACCACACCATTCACGGGCTGGTCCTTTTCGTCGGTATCGGCTTCATGGCCGGCATGTTCGGCCTCGGCGCCGGTTGGGCCAATGTGCCGGTGCTGAACCTGGTCATGGGAGCGCCGCTGAAGATCTCGGTGGCAACCAGCAAATTCCTGCTGGCAACGACCGACACCTCGGCGGCATGGATGTACATGAACGCCGGGGACGTCATCCCCATGATCGTGGTGCCCTCGATTGTCGGCATCATGTTGGGCTCGCTGATGGGTGTGAAGATCCTGACAAGGACAAAACCTTCAGCTGTACGCGTCCTTGTACTGGTCATGCTAACCTTTGCCGGTTTGCGCGCACTGCTTAAAGGGCTTGGTATCTGGAAATAATACAGCCGGGTCTGCAACTGGTTGTGAAAGTGGTTAACGCGACAAGGAGGGAATTTTGGATAACAGGGAAAGCATAAAAAAAGTATCAACCATGGGCCCGAGTGATGAGCAGAAACGCTACGCCTCCATTCTCGGCGTCTGCATGAAAATAGGTCTGCTTGGTATCGTGATCACGTTCATCCTGTACCTGACCGGCATTTTGAAACCGCATGTGCCTCTGGACGAGGTCTCGCAATTCTGGGGACTCAAAGGCGACAAATATCTCGAGGAGATCGGCGTCCAAAAAGGCTGGAGCTGGGTATCGAGGCTAGGTGAGGGTGACTTCCTCAACTTCGCCCCCATCGCGTTTCTGGCGGGAGTGACAACATTATGTTACCTGGCCGTAATCCCCCTTTTCATCAAAAAGAAAGACAATGTCTACGCTATTCTGGCGGGCCTTGAAGTTCTGGTGCTGGTGCTTGCCGCATCCGGCGTGATTCCTTCGGGAGGTCATTGATATGGCTGACGTTTGCCCGATTAACAATCTGGAAAAGATCCTGCTGACCACGGATGGTTCTGAGTTTAGTGAGGGCGCCGTCAAGGAAGCGATCAGTCTTGCCGGCAAGTGCTCGAGTCAGCTGACCGCCATTTCCGTGGCCATCGCCAATGAAGAGTACGCCTCCGAGGCGCCGCAGCTTGTGGAGAAGGCTGAAGCTGAGGCCGCTTCAAATCTGGAAGCGGTGAAAGCCGTGGCCACCGCCGCCGGTATCGATTGCGCCACGGAAGTACATACGGGCGACAGTCCTTACCGTATAATCATCGATGAGGCAAAGAGGAACGGTTCCGAGCTTATCGTCATGGGACGCCGCGGCAGAACCGGCCTCAAGAAGGTCGCCATGGGCAGCGTTACCGCCAGGGTTATCGGTCATGCTCCCTGCGATGTGCTGGTTGTCCCGCGGGACTGCTCCCTGGAATTCAAGACCATCCTCGTGGCCACGGACGGTTCCGAGCACGGCGATAACGCTGCGATTGAAGCCATCAAAACGGCAAAAAAGGTCAGTGGCTCCATCCTTGCCCTTTCGGTTGCTTCGTCTGAATCAAAACAGGAAGAAGCGGTATTAAACGTCGCCAAGGTCAAACAGATGGCCGACGCCGAAGGCGTCGCCTGCGAAACCATGACCGCTGTCGGCAAGCACTACGTTAAGATCGTTGAGACGGCCACGGACAGTAAGGCCGATCTAATCGTTATCGGCTGCCATGGCAAGGGAGGCCTGGGATCGCTGTTGATGGGAAGCGTCACCGAAAGGGTCGTCGGGCACGCCAATTGCTCCGTGATGGTCGCCTGTCACAGTTGAGCGTCTGGAAATGCATCTGCGCCGGCCGGCCCGCCGGCTGGCAGGAATACTTATCGCTCTCCCGGGATAAAATAGAGTTACGGAGAGTGATATGGCAAAAAGAATACTCATAGCTACCGATGGTTCGGACCAGGCGAAGGATGCCACCAGCCTGGCGATCCAGATTGCCGGCAGGATGCGTCTGGGCCTGGTGGCGCTACGAGTCGTCGATGTCGATCGTTACGCCTCCGAGTTCGAGGCGGTGCGAGACGTCGTCATGAAGGAACTCGAGGACCAGGCCAACCGGATCCTGTCAGAAGCCAAAGCCCAGGTTGAAACTGCGGGGCTGCCGGTTGAGACCGAGATTCGTCATGGAGATTCCTCACGCGAGATCATCCGCTTTGCCCAGGAAGACCCTGAAATCGTCATGATCGTCCTGGGCGCCTCCGGTCGCCGTCGCCTTGGCCGTCAGCTAATCGGTAGTACCGCTGAGCGGGTTGTGCGGCAGGTAGGCAGGGATCTGCCCTGTGCCGTCGTGGTGGCACCCAGCCAGGTAACAACGGCGGAGGCAAGGCTGGAACTGTAGTTCTCAGGCTTCCACCACCATCACCGAACAGGGCGCAGCCCTGGTAACCTTGTGGACGAGGTTGCTGTCGAGGATGCGGTGCAAGAACCCCCTCTTTTTTTTAACGCTCATAATAATCAGGTCGCTGCCCTCTTCGGCGGCCACCCGGTTGATCGTTTCCGGCAGGTTGCCCTGCTCCACGCGCACCCGTGCGGCTTCTTCATTTCTAAGCGCCCGGTTCCAGGCGCGGCTTTCACCGAAGCGGTCAGAGGTGAGGACTTCACGGATATTCCTGATGCCGGTCAAATCGATATCCCCCTCGTATGGGGGAACCACTCTTAGCACGGTCACCCAGCAGTTCTCATCGTCAGCCAACCGCAGGCCGTGCTCCAGCGCAGCAGGTGAGCAGTTCGCTGCAACCAGCAGATTTCGGTAGCCTCTTTTCATGTTATCTCACCACCAGAACAGGAATGTTTGAAGTGGCGATAACACGTTCCGTCGTGCTGCCAAGAATGGACTTATCGATGCCGTGCCAGCCATGGCTGCCCAATACGATCAGGTCGCTGCCCAGGCCTTTGGCGGTGTCGACGATCTTGTCCGCCGCATTGCCTTCCTCGATTACGGTGTTGGCGGTGACGCCTTCCGCGGTAGCTATCTTCTCTCCTGCGAGGACGACTTTGGTAGCCTCCTCGCGAAGCCGCTCCTGTATGGAAGCGGTGCGGAAGAAGCCGACCATTTCCTCGTAGCGGGGGATAACATAGAGGATGGTTGCCGACGATTCGCCGGAGTTGGTGATGTTGACGACGCGGCCGACTGCCTTGCGGCTTAGCTCCGAGTCGTCGTATGGCACCAGGATGCGGCGATATTCGCCGGTGCATTCCTCACATGGTTTTTTCACAACCAGGACATCGCAGGGAGAGTTGAGTATTACTCCCGACGTGACGCTGCCCATGATCATACGCCGGATTCCCCGGCGCCCATAGGTGCCCATGGCGATCAGGTCCGCTCCCCTCTCACTGGCGACGGCCGGGATGACTTCGTGAGGCTCTCCCTGCACAACCAGGTATTCGAGCTCGGTCCCGAATTCAGGCGAATACTCCTCGACGGCTTTTTCGCAGGCCTCCTTGCCGTAGCATAGTCTTTCTTCCAGCTGGCTCGGAGAGATGCTGAACTCCTCAGAGTCGAAGAAGACCGCGTGCACGATCGTCACTTTGCTGTCATGAGTCCTGGCCCACGACAGGGTCTCGACGAGCGCCGCGCGACTGAACCTGGAATCGTCGAATCCCAGCAGGATGTTCTTGTAAGCGTTCAGTGGGACCCACCTCCGCTCTTGAAAATAAAGCCGACTCCGAAGCCGGCGGTCAGGGAGACGCCGATGGCAGCGGTGCCGTACAGGGCGCCGTTATTCTGCGCCATGTCCGAAAGAGCCTTGACGATGCCGTCCTGCTCGACGACGACTTTAGACTGAGCGGTGTCGGTTATGACGTGGTTCTTTATGGCGTAGACCGTAACATCGTAAGTATCTGGCGGCGCCTGAAACGGCCAGTCGAACTTCGTGTAGTACGATGGTTGCCCCGCATCGTTTGTATTCTGGTCGATTGACCCCAGCGACTGCGAGTAAACCTTTCCGTCTTCCTTGTACTTGATATAGTCATTGAGAAGTGATTTTTTCATGTCGGCACTCTTGGCCGGGCTGATATCAATCGTCTGCTCAAGCGCGCCATAACCGAGTTCATTAGCGATCAGCTGATCGGCGCTCAACAGGCTGTCCAGGTTGCTGGTGCTGCGGATGAAGTAGAAGTTCGGCGCATTTTCCATGGTCAGCTGTTCGACATTCATCCAGAGGCCGGCTTCCTTGTCCTTGCGCATCAGTTTCTCATCCGTGTTGCCGGAAGTAATCTTGATAATCAGATCCACGTTGGGGTCGGAGATGCCGCTGATACTGACAGTGCTGCCGTTGTAGTTGTAGTTGATCTTGATATCATCGTGGTTGGCCTTGGCGGTCAAGGCTGCCCAGGCGCTGGGAGCGCTAAAAGCAGCCGCCAGCGTCATCAGGAGCGTAGCGGCAATCAACGGTGCTATCCTTCGGAAAAAGAATCTCATTTTCATCCTCCCCCTCCTGCGGCGCCAAGTAATAGAGACGGCGTGAGTGTCAATTCGGACACCATCTTGACGGTGACCGCCAGCACCAGCAGCGCCAGCAGGATTTTCAGCTGCTCGCCCTGGAGCTTTCTGCCGAAAATCGCGCCAACCTGAGCGCCCAGCGTTGAGCCGATGAGAAGTAGTATCGCGAGCATGAAGTCAACGGTATGGTTGGTGTAGGCCTGCAGGAACGTTACCTCGATACAGTTGAACAGAATCTGGAAGAGGCTGGTGCCAACGACGACGTGCATCGGCATCCTCAGCATGTAAACCATCACTGGCACCAGCAGGAAACCGCCGCCGACGCCCATGACCGCTGCGAGCAGGCCGACGAAAACGCCAAAGAAGATCGGCACCAATGCTGAGTGAGTGACTCCTGATTTCTTGAATTCCATCTGGAATGGAAGCTTTTTCAACGCCCGGGCGATGCCCGACTCACCTTTCGGCTGCTGGACTACGTCTTTTTTCCTGGCGCGTCTCATGGCGTTTACGCTTTCGATGAACATGTAGCCGCCAACAAGGCCAAGCATGACGACGTAGGTCATTTTAATGACAAAGTCGGCATTGCCCATCGCCTTTAAGATTTTGATTACCTGAACCCCTGCCAGGCCTCCGGCGAACCCGCCGATGAGCAGGAAGATGCCCATCCTGAAATCAACGTTGCCAAGGCGCCAGTGGGCGTATGTTCCCGAAGTGGAGGCGCCGACGATCTGAGCCGAGTCGGTCGCGGCCGCTACCGTGGGTGGAATGCCGAACATGATCAACAAAGGCGTCATCAAAAAGCCGCCGCCGACGCCGAAAAGGCCCGACAGGAGTCCGACAGACAGGCCCAGGACGATCGGTACCAATATATTTATACTCGTATGCGCAACGGGTAGGTAGATGTACATTAAAGGTTATTTCCTCCCTTGATATTGTTTACGGATGTCGTTTACTGAATGTCAGGAATTGGTAAAGTGACGCCGCGCGCCATCGTGATAACCGGGCGTGGGGAGAACTTGACCACCTTGTTGAGCATGGAACGGCTTTCCGTCACCGAGGGGCTGAGCAGCACCATGTCGATCTTCTTTTGCCTGAGGAAGTTCATGATTACCGCGACGGTGGCTTCGAGCCCGATGTGGACCGTGGCCTCGATGCCTTCTTCCTCGCATTTCTGGGTCACGTAGTTCTGAATTGAGGCCGATTCCCTGACATCTCCGCCGTCAGTCAGCATCTCGCGGGCCGTGTCGCGCTCGTTGGCCTCCGCAAAGGTGACCGCGCTCATCAGGTTGTTGAATTTTCTGCCGATGCCGCTGCGGCTCAGAAGAACAACGCGAAGGGTTTCGCCCAGCAGGCCGGACAGATACAGGGCATACGAGATGCCTTCGTCCAGGGGCTCGTCCTTGTAGGCGACATACAGAATTTCTTGCTTTGACATATTCTTCTCACCTCCTTATTCGTATGACCATTGAATAAGAAGCAAGAAGCGTGCCAACTGCAAAATTACCTGCAAATGAGGGATTTATCCGGGGATGGCCTTAAGACCGAAGAAAGACATACGTTTCAAAATTGAACGCCGCTGAACGATGAAACGCGGAAACTGTCTGGGAGGGTTTATTCCTCTTCTTTGAGCATGCGCCAGAGGCTGGTGCGGGAAATGCCCAGAAGCCGCGCTGCTTCAGTCTTGTTGCCACCGAGCGTCTCCACAACATATCTGGCATAATCGCGGTCCAGTTGCTCAAGCGGCTTGATCTTGTCAGGTTCCAGGGTTTCAATCTGGAACAGTTTCAGGGATTGAGGCAGTGATTCGGGCGTGATGTACGGACTTTTCTCCAGGATGACCGCGCGTTCGATGATGTTTTCCAACTCACGGACATTGCCGGGATAACTGTAATTCTTGAGAATCTGCATCGCTTCACTGGTGAAACCATTGATCTTCTTCCGATAACCGGGAGCGTGCTTGGTCAGGAAGAAACGGCCGAGTGGCTCGATGTCCTTTTTCCGCTCCCGCAGCGGCGGAATATATATTTCCATGACATTGAGGCGATAATAGAGGTCCTTGCGGAAGGAGCCGGCCGCAATTGCCTGGCTCAGGTTCTGGTTGGTGGCGGCCAGGAACCGTACATCGATGCGTATGGGTTTCGTGCCTCCTACCCGGTAGAACTCCTGCTCCTCGATTACCTTGAGAAGCTTCGCCTGCAGGTTGGGGGAAAGCTCGGCGATTTCATCTAGGTACAGTGTGCCGCCATCGGCGATCTGCATCAGTCCCAGCTTCTGCGCCACGGCGCCCGTAAATGCTCCCTTTTCATGGCCGAAAAGCTCGCTGGCGAGCAGCTCCTCGGTGAAGGTGGCGCAGTTTAAGGATAGGAAAGGCCGGTCGCGTCGCGTACTCGAAAAGTGGATCACTTTCGCAAGCAGGTTCTTGCCGACGTCGCTCTCACCCGTAAGCAGCACGGTCGGGTTGGAATCCTGTATCCGGCGGATGATATCCAGGACTTTCTTCATGCTGTTGCTGACGGCGACGACGGAGATGTCTTCCTCCATGTTCAGGTACGCCTTCAGCGCCACATTTTCTTTTTTAAGCGCTTTCTGCTCGCGCAGGCGGTTGACCTTGATCACGAGTTCGTCGAGGTCAAAGGGTTTGGGCAGGTAATCGTCGGCGCCGTTCTTCATGGCCTCGACCGCGGAGCTGATGCTGCCGAAGCCGGTGATGACGATGACTTCCGTCTCCGGGGAACTGGCCTTGACCTTGCCCAGAAGCTCAAGGCCGTTCATCTTCGGCATTTTAATATCGGCTATGAGGACGTCGAAGTTGTCCTTCTCGATCATCTGGAAGGCATCGAAACCATTATCCGCGCCTTCGGCCTCATATTTTTCCTCGCGCAGGGCTCCCAGGATGTGCTTCCTGGTGATGTCCTCATCTTCGGCTACCAGTACCCTAAATGCCATTTCACTCACCTCTCGGGAGGGTGATTTCAAAAACAGTTCCCATGTTCTCCTGGCTTACCACGGAAATATTGCCTCCGTGCCTGACGATGACGTTCATCACGATCGCCAGCCCCAGCCCGGTACCCTTGTCTTTTTTCGTGAAGAAGGGATCGAAGATCTTCTCCCGGTCCTCTTCGGGTATGCCCTTGCCGGTGTCCGACACAAAGATTCTGACGATATCGTCTTCCGGTTCGATGCGGACGCCCAGGTTGCCGGACCCGGCCATTGCCGCGACCGCATTGGTGAACAGGTTGACGAACACCCGTTCCAGCTGTGCTGGATCGCCGCGCATCACGATGCGGTCCTCATCAGATTCCTGTGTCAGGGTGATGTGGCTGGTGTCGAGCGTGCCGCTCACCTGGTGGAAAGCGTTGGCCACCAGTGAGTTCAGTTCGACCTCCTGCAGTCGTGGCTCGCGCTCGCGGGCAAATTCGAGCAGGTTGCCGACGATTTCTTTTACCCGCGCCGTCTGTCCGACAATGTCGTTGATGATCTCCTTGACCTCGGCCGGGTCATTCTCGCGAACGTGTTTCTTCAGCACCTGGGCGGAGACGTTGATGTTGTTGAGAGGATTATTCAATTCATGGGCGACGCCGGCGGCCAGGGTGCCGATCGCCGCCAGCTTTTTGGACTGGAACAGCTCGCGGTTCTTGTCGTCAAGCTCGGCCTCCCAGCTGAGCAGCTGGGAGTTCATGATGTTGAATTTCTCGATCAGAACATCGACCTCGTCCTTGTGCCCGCCGCCGCCGCTCGGCGCCGGTTCGCCGTGCGTGAAACGGCTGCCGATCCTGTCGATGGCCACAGTCAGCGTCTTTAGTCTTTTTACCACATCGGTACTGATATAAAGCATGGCGGCCAAACCGAAAACCAGGAACAGGGGGAAGAAGACCAGGATCGCGAGCTCCGCCTGGCGGATGCCACGGTCGGCATCATCCCGGGCGTTACGGTCGAGTTCATCCGAAGTGGTGAGAATGTTTTCACCGGTCTGACGCAACGAGTTGATATCGGTGTCCAGCTGTTCCAATCTGATAATTTGAGGATCACTGGGCGATAACCCGACTGTGTTTTTGAGGAAGTCCGCTACATACAGAGGCTTGTCGCGGGAGTACGCCTCGGCCAAGGGAACAAAACTCTGGAAGGGTCCATACGCTTCTTTCCTGGTCTCGAAATCAACGGAAATGTCGGTCAGCAGGCTTTCAATCGTCGTGAAACGGGTGCCGTACTGGGAGACCAGGTCGCGCAGACTCGCAATTTTTACCGGGTCTCCGGACTGGAGATTGCCATTGATATCGTTGAGCTGGGCCAGATATTCATGCGTGGCGGCGGATTCGACAGCTGCCTTTTCCGGAAACAGGAAGAAGTTCTTCTCGTGCCGCCGCAACTCAAGGGAACGGTTGCGGATGGTGTCAGTTACCTCCAGGAACCTCATCCCGTTTCTGACCTGAACAAAATTAACGAGTTCGAAGGTTGCGAGGATGGTAATGATGATGGCGCTTATGGAGAAGCCGAATATTATCTTTTTTCTAAGTGACATGTCTTTTCACGAGACAGCTTCTCATTAATACGGGGGGGGCTGTACAGCCCCCCCCGTCAATAACAACATCCTTACTTTTCACATCGCCGGGTCTATCGACATCTCAGAAGGACCGGAAATTTGTCATGTTGCCCGGCGGTCGACTCAACATCAGTCAGGTCTGGTCACGAAAACAGCACAGGATGACAGGCCGATCACCTTTTCCGCAACGCTGCCCAGGAATATCTTCTTGAGGCCCGACAGTCCGCGGCTGCCCGTAAAGATGATGCCGGCCAGATTTTCCTTGGCGTAGGCTGTGATCTCCGCGCCCGGATCACCGTGTGACAGGTGTGTGACAAGCTTGACTCCGGCTGCGGCGGCCTGATTTTCAGCTTCTTTCAGAACAGCCATGCCTTTCTGCTCGAGTTTATCCACGACTCCGCTGGCATCGGCGTAGTGCTCCGGGTGCATATCGACGACGTTGAGGCCGGTAACGGTGCTGCCGTGGCTGATGGCAAAGCCCAGAGCTTTGTCAAGTGCTTTCTTGCTATTATTCGATCCATCCGTCGCCACGACGATATTCTCCCAGCCGATCTCGGCCTCGCGCGGAATCACCAGCACGTCCGTCGCCGCATGCACGATCACCTTGGCGGTGACGCTTCCCATCAGCATCCGCTCCAGGCGATGCAGGCCGCGCCGGCCCATGACGATCAGCGTACAGCTTTCTTTCTCCGCCGTATCTATGATCTGCTCGTAGGCTTCGCCCTTGGCGATGTCGACATTCACCCTGGCCGAGTCCGGTCCGATGATTTCCTTTGCCGCCTCGGTCAGCTCAGCCGTAGGGCCGCGCAACAATCCCTCCAGATCACGGATGCCGACGAGCTCCAGGTCTCCCTCGTAAGCCGGCACCACGATCAGCACTTTTAACCAGCTTTCCTCGAACTTATCAAGTGTCTGGCGCAGTGCGTTACGGCTTGATTCGGAACCGTCAAACGCAACGAGTATCTTGCTGTAATTACCCATCAGGCGCTCCCGGCAACAGCTGCCTCCCTTTCCTCGCTGCGAGCCCTGACAATACCCTTGACCATGGCTACTGCGATTATGCCCCCGGCGGTAAGGAGTGCCGCGATCAGCGACCAGAAGCTGATGTCATCGAGCAGATTGGAAACATTCTTGTCCAGTGAAATCATGCCCAAGTGCGCCAGATACACAGGCACTTTCACGCCCCTGCTGATGGCGACGATGAGCATCACTGTTCCCATCACCAGTTTGATCGTGTGGTCCCGGACGTAGGTCGTGCCCAATGCGCCCAGTTGAACCCCGAAGAGGGAACCGGCAAGAATGACAAGGACTAGCCGGATATCAATCAGACCCGCCATTGACCACTGGATCGAGCCCCAGAAGCCCATGACAAAAGCAACAAGCAGTTCTGTGGCGCTTGCCACCATGGCAGTAGCGCCGACGACATATACCATGCCAGGCACGCCAATGAAGCCGCCCACGGCAATGGTAGCCGCCAGTAAGCCGGTGGCAAAGCCAACCGGGAGAGTCACCCAGGCCGAGATAACGACATCGGCCTTTTTGAAATGGATCATTGGCGGGATCTTGATCTTCTGCAGTTTCAAGGCCAGCTTGGGAGTCTTGCCTTCATCATGTTTTTTTGCCGCGGTCAGGGCATCCTTGAAGACGATGCCCCCGACAACCACCAGGATAAATACAAAGACGACACTAACATAGAGGTCCGAACCAGCGCTGCCCCACGTATCGAGGATCCACTTCTGTATCTGGAAGCCCACCTGGACGCCGACGATGGACGAACCTGCAATCACCAGACCCAGCTTCACGTCGACCTGTCCGTAGCGGAAACGCTTATATGAACCGACCATGGCTTTCGGGAACTTATGGCACATATTGCTGGCAACAGCGACGGCTCCGGGTGCGCCCAGGGACATCATTGCCGGAGTTAGTACGAAAGCACCGCCTGAGCCGATAAAACCGCTAAGCAGGCCACCGACTAAACCGACTATCAGCAGAGCGATCAGTTTATCTTTGGTCAGCCCGAAAAACATTGCCGTGATCTCAGTGGCGACTTGCTCACCGTCAACATCCGCGAAAGAAACCATCGCCTTGTCATCCAGCTTGACGTCCGCTGGCGCGATGGAATCGTCGAGCCTGATGGTCGTGGATTCACCGGTGTCCGATGCCAGGAATGTCGCCGTATGGGAGGCTGCGTCCACCTGGGTGAACGAACCGATCTTGAAGTTGGAAGGCGGCGCACTCTCCGCGAAGGCGGAGGGGGCGAAGGCCAACGAAACAAATAACGCAGCAAACAGAATAACGAGCCATTTTTTCATCTTGTGTTCAAGCTCCTTTGTTGAGGTTTGAGAAAAGGCATTAATCTAATTGCCAGCGGCCGGAATCAATGCCCGGAGCCTGCAGCTGCCTGCAAGCCCACGATCGAAAGAACGGTGCTGGCAAAGGCGCCATAGACGATGGAGAAATAAAGGGCCGTCACGATCGGCAGGGCCGAATAGACCCCGCCCTTGACGAAGTTCTCCATTACCTGGTCAACATTGCTGAACAGGTAAGCATATGATGCGATTGACAAAGCTCCCAGCAGTACTGCTCGGAGATAAGGCTTTTTCTTGGTCGATTTACTCAAAAGGATCCTCCTTCATTCCAGTTTTTCCGACACGAGCGCCAGCGGGCAGCCCAGTTTTTCCCAGACACCGGCGAGCCGCCGTTGCTCACGGGAACAGTCGATATTGAGGGCGTCAGTCGATTCGATGACTACGCAAACGAGGTCGCGCCGGTTTTTTGCGTAGCTGATGAGGGCTTCCTTGATACAGCCGCTCTTTCTCACGGTCTTTATCTCAACCGCTTCCATGCGCGCTTCAGAAACGCTGATTTCCAGCGCGCTGTCGATTGCCTGGCCGTCCGATGGGGCCAGCACTTCGAGGCCGGCGCCGGTGCGCTTGGCGATGCTGATCGCATACTTGAGGGACTTGACGTCAGTTTCCCTGCCGGTCAGCACCAGCAGGACCTTTCTGTCGCCATCAATCAGGTCGCGCGCGGTTTCGAATTCTCCCGCTTCAGCGAAAGTGGCGGCGGAAAACAGCCCTTCCAGTTTTTTACCGATGTTGCCCAAG
>Ga0172371_10006466_pt1 | contig 17046 bp, 14 predicted proteins | sample Lak12m_FD_114543 | JGI IMG/M metagenome (GOLD analysis project Ga0172371, IMG submission 114543) | Freshwater microbial communities from Kabuno Bay, South-Kivu, Congo - kab_022012_12m | ecosystem: Environmental > Aquatic > Freshwater > Lake | place: Democratic Republic of the Congo: South-Kivu...
TGATTCAATGGAAATGATTCCAGATTTACTAACACTTTTTGCAAAGTTAGAGCAGAAACAAACAGAAACTTTACTTAGTCAGATCAGAGTGCGAATTCTAAAAGAAACTGAATTAGCAGATGCTATGGCAAAGTTGGCTAAATTAAATGGGCAAACAGAAATAGATGGAAAACCTATTGATGCATGGCTTATTGAAACAAAATCAAAATTAAACGAATTAAAACAAAAGATTCCAAAGCCTGTACATGGTGTGAAAAGATAGATCAATTTCTCAAAAGTAAAAAAGAATTAGAGGTGTTATAAGAGAAAGGTACTTTCTCGTTATCATCTGTTTAATTGTTTTTGCCTTATTTAAGTTCGATTTCTACGTAAACTGAACCTTTTATAAAAGCTTCAATGGAAAAGAGCCTATTACAATAAATTGTAATAGTTTAAAGTCTATGTTTTATTTACTTTAATTCTATTTCAACATAGACTTTGTCTGGCATTTCGATTCGCATAACTTTCTTTAGAATACGTTCGTCTGCATCTATGTCTATAAATCTCTTGTGAACTCTCATCTGCCAATGATCATAAGTCTCTGTTCCACCACCACATGGAGACTTTCTTGTTGGCAAAATAAGCTTCTTTGTTGGCAAATAAACTACTCCAGATCTCTTAAGACCAGATTTGTCAACGATGCCAATTATATCTTTACAGATATCGTCCAAAACCCTTGAATCTGGACTGCTTAATTTGATCCTTGCTTTAGCCATCATAAATCACTTAAAAATAAAAAGTGAAGAGAGATTTTATGCTCTCTTCTTTGCATCTATGATTATTCCTGCAGCAACTGTTGAACCCATATCTCTGATTGCAAATCTTCCTAATGCTGGGAAGTCTTTGAATACTTCAGCTGATAATGGTTTTAATGGTTTAACCTTAACAACAGCAGCATCTCCTGTCTTCAAGAACTTTGGATTTTCTTCAGTTGTTGCACCAGTTCTTGGATCCATCTTCTTTACAAGCTCTGTTAATGTACATGACAACTGAGCTGTGTGTAAGTGGAATACAGGTGTGTAGCCTGCAGCAATTGCTGTTGGGTGGTTTAAAACAACAATCTGTGCTGTGAACTCTTCTAATACTGAAGGTTTGCTATTAGTGTGTCCAATAACATCTCCCTTACCAACATCATCCTTAGTCCAGCCTCTTACGTTGAAACCAACATTGTCACCAGGTTTTGCTTCTGGTAATTGTGTGTGGTGAGTTTCAATACTCTTTATTTCTCCTTCTTTGTTGATTGGCATTACAACAACCTTATCGTTAGGTCTCATTATACCTGCTTCAACTCTTCCAACTGGGACTAATCCAATACCTTTGATATTATAAACATCTTCGATTGGTAATCTCAATGGCTTGTCTGTTGGTAATGCTGGAGGTTCAACTTCATCTAAATATTCAATTAATGTCTTACCTGTATACCATTTCATGTTTTCTGATTTCTTAACAACATTGTCTCCAACCCATGCTGATAATGGCAATGGCTGAATGTTCTCTGCCTTGAAACCTGAACCCATCAAAAGTTTCTTTGCGTTCTCTGAAACATCTTTATACTTAGCTTCATCATATTTAACTTCATCCATCTTGTTTACAGCTACGAAAATCTTCTTAATTCCCATAACCTGTGAGATGAATGCGTGCTCTTTAGTCTGTGGCATAACTCCTTCAGGAGCCGCAACAACTAATACCGCAACATCTGCCTGGCTTGTTCCTTTAATCATGTTCTTAATAAAGTCCTTGTGGCCAGGAGCATCAATAACAGTTATATCTCTGTTCTTTGTGTCTAATCTCTTGTAGTTTACATCAATTGTAACACCACGTTCTCTTTCTTCTTTTAGGTTATCCATCAAGTAAGCAAATGCAAATGTACCCTTACCTCTTGATTCAGCTTCTTCTTTAAGCTTCTTATAGGTTACCTCATCAAGCATGCCTGCATCGTACATAAGTCTTCCAACTAAAGTTGACTTACCGTGATCGACATGGCCAATGAATACAACGTTGTAGTGACCTTTCTGTGCAGCCATTTCAAACACCTCCAAATAAATGTCCTTTCTAAAAACAGCTAATAACTTATATATTTATTAGCAAAATCCTTTTAAACTCTATCCTTTCTTTACTCATGCTCTCAAGGGAGCGACCTGTGTAAAAAAATTGAAGAAAATGGACCTTTAACTGTCCATATATGTCTCTGCGCTCTGTGGTTCTGGTGATAAGCCCTTTCTTGTTCTAATTTCCTTTACAACCTTGTTGAAAAGTTCTCTAGGCAATGGTTCATATCCCCAATACTCAGCAGTCCAGATTGCTCTACCTTGTGATGCAGATCTTGCACTAGCACTGAATCCAATTAATTCACGAACTGGGGCTTTACCAACAACGTATGTTTCTTCACCTTCAGTTCTCATATCTTCCAATTGGACACGTCTGTTCTGCAATTCTTTTGTTACATCTCCTAAGTAGTCATTAGGGAAGCTAATACTCAATTTCTGCTTAGGTTCCTGGATTATAGGTTCTGCAGTCATTATTGCGGCATATATTCCTCTTGTTACTGCAGGCAATACTTGTGCTGGACCTCTATGGATTGCATCTTCGTGAAGAGTTGCATCATCAATGTAAATAAATGCACCTGTAACTCTTTCTTTTGATACAGGACCTGAATTTGTTGCATCAAAGAATGCTTGGATTATTAATTCCTTTACTTCTCCAATGTGTATAATTCCTTTTGTTCTATTTACAATTATATTTCCGTGATTCAAAGCCCAAACTCTTTTTGCAGTTTCTCTGTCAATTCCTATGTTGATAAGTTTTTGAACTTTTTCATCATCTTTGTTTTCTCTGATTTTTCCTTCAATTCCAGTTTCTAAAACTTTCTTATACATTTCTGTAGGAATTGGCTCTGCAATTATTTTAAATTTGTTGTGTTTGTTTGGTGTTTTTGCTTCAATTAATTGTGATGGTTTTGTAATTGTTTCTCTGTACACAACAATTGGTGGACTTACATTGATTGGAACCTTGTGATCGTGGTCAATTCTGTATTTAACAATTTCCAAATGTAATTCTCCCATTCCGTGTACTAACAATTCACCGGTGTCTTGATTAATATCGGTCTTAACATTTGGATCTTCTTTTGAAACTTGTTTTATAACTTCAATTAATCTGGGTAAATCTTTAGGATCTTTTGCTTCAACTGACATTGTGATAACTGGTTCTGCATTTGACATAAAGCTTTCAAACAAATCAATAGGTTTGCTTGCAACAGTTTCACCAGCATAAGCTTCTTTAACACCAATTAATGAACCTATGTTTCCTGCAGGTATTTCATCAACAATTACTCTATCAGCACCCATGAACAATGCAACTTGTTGTATCTTTGCAGTTTTGTTTAATCCAATCAAGTAAACATCTGTTCCTTTCTTTACTGATCCGCTGTAAACACGGCCTGTTGCAACATCTCCAGCATGCTGATCAATTACAACATCTGTTACCATCATTGTAAATGGACCTGACTTATCACAAGCTAACATTGATTTTCCTTCTTCGCTGTTTAAGTCTCCGCCCCAAATCTTTTTAATTCTGTATTTTTGTGATTCAATAGGGTTTGGCAAATGTGTAATTATCATGTCTATTATAACATCTGTTACTGGACTCTTCTTTGCCAATGTTGCTTGATCTCCATTTTTACAAAATTCATAAACATCTTTGAAACTAATTCCAGTTTTTTTCATTGAACTTATACTAACAGCCCAATGGTTGTATGCTGAACCGAATACAACAGTTCCTTCTTGAACTGAAACATCCCATTTACCTTTGTAATCTGCAGGAGCATAATCATTAATAATTTTATTAACGTGTGCTATAACCTTAACAAATCTTCTCTGCATTTCTTCAGGATCAACTTTCAATTCGTTAATCAATCTATCAACTTTGTTCAAGAACAAAACTGGCTTTACATGCTCTTTCAAAGCTTGTCTTACAACTGTTTCTGTCTGAGGCATTACACCTTCAACAACATCAACAACAACAATAACTCCATCAACAGCACGCATAGCTCTTATAACATCTCCACCAAAGTCAACGTGGCCTGGTGTATCAATTAGGTTAACTAAGTAATCATCACTATTATATTTGTAAACTAATGAAACATTGGCAGCATTAATTGTTATTCCTCTTTCTTGTTCTAATTCATAATAGTCCATGAACTGCTGTTTTCCAGCTAATTCTTCAGAGATTATTCCACTTGCAGCAACAAGACTATCACTCAATGTTGTTTTTCCGTGATCAATGTGTGCAACTATTCCTAAATTTCTAATATTTTTCTGATTTTGCATAAGTTTGTTTGCAATCTTTGCAATATCTTCTTTTTTTGCCATTTCTAATCCCTCATAAATTAAACGTAAAACAAAAATGGTACTGTTTGATGTTTTCGAATCATTTGAGAAAACTCAAACTTTGCCATTTCTAATCCCACCTATTTTGAAAGTAAGTATAAAAAATATTTGATGATTTGTTTAAGCAAAACAAATCAAAATAAAATAAAAAGGTAAAAGGTGTTGTTGAAAATAATTATCTTGATGATTTAGCAATTCTTTCAACTTCATCTTTTCTTTTTACTGCATAACTCTTTGGATCTCCTTCTGCAGCTAACATTATTTCGTCAGCTAATGATTCTGCGAAATCCTTTTTGTTATTAAATGTACTTGCAAATACTGCAAGTGCTAAATTTTTTAAAGATTCATTTAACTTTGTGTATGGTGAAACATCAACAGATTCTGTGTATGCGATCCCACCTTTCTTTAGTCTTGTAACATCTTCGTTTGGGGATGATCTTTCTAAAGCGGTTACTAAAACTTGGATTGGATTCTTCTTTGTTTTTGCAGCAATTATATCTAATGCTTTTTCAACTTCTTTAGTTATCATTAATTTTTTTCCAATTCCGCCTCTTCCTCTAATAAAGTGGCCACCAAGTTTTCTTTTTCCTTGTCCGGATCTCATTAATTTGTTGATCAATCTTTCAACAACGTTTTGTTCTTTTGCTCCAAACTTTTTGCTACCATAAACACCGTGACTATGCAAAACATATTTGTTTTTTAATCCAAGATATCTTGCAAGTCCAGCATCTTCAAGTTTTACATCTTCTGCACTATATTTTCCAAAAACCAATAATCCTGCCATAATATTCACCTAAAATATAAAAAGGATTTTATCTTCTTACCTTTTCTTTTCTACCCTTTCTCAATTCTTCCAAAGAAATTCCATTTACTTTCTCAACTTTATATCGCACACCCCAAAGGTCTCCTTTTGGTCCACCCTTAGCTCCGTTAATTCCTGATATTGTAACAGCATCGTGCTCATCAATATACTTAATTGCACCATCTCTAGGCGCGAAAGCTGTAACTTGTACACCGTTTGAAAGCTGTACTCTAACACATTTACGCAAAGCTGAATTTGGCTGTCTAGCTTCGACAGTTCTCTTTCCAATAACGATACCTTTTCTCATTGGTGCTCCGCCAAGTGGATTTCTCAATTTTTTAAGTTTTTTCTTAATACTTTTCATTTTTTTTGCAGATTTCTTAAGCCATTTCTTTCTTTTTCCTTGTAGCTGATCTGCCGCAAATTCTCCATAACCCATAAATACACCTTTAATTTAATCATAAATCCTTAAATATAAAAACTAAAACTTAAGCCAGATGGCTAAGAATAAGCTTATAAATAGTATATGCAGTTAGGTTTTTAAAACCTAAGATAACTATTTAAGCTCAATTTTTGCTTTTCCCTCATCTAAAACTGCCAATACACCTGCTGGATGTCCTTTTCCTATTATTTCACCCATTTCCAGATAGCTGTGAGCTAATTCCTTGTAAGGAACCTTTCCAACTTTAAGAATATGCAAAAATTTCTCTTTTGCTTGTTCATCTAGATCTTGTGACATGAATACAAATTTTGCTTGTCCTAACAAAATTGCCTTTTCACATTCCTTTGCACCAGCTATAACCTTTCCGGTAGTTGCTGCTCTTTTAATCTGTTCTTCAATTGCCATAACTTTCACCTAATTTACTTTATTAAACCTCACTTTAATTATTTCTTTGACTTCTTTTCCTTTTCTTTTTCCGTTGACTTTGTTTTCTTTGTTTCTTTTTCTTCAACATGTTTCTCTTTTTCATGTTTTTCCGCTTTCTCTGATTTTATCGGTTTTTCTTCTTTTTCCTTTGTTGTTTTTGATTCCGATTTAGGTTCGGATATTGGTTTTTGACCTTTGAAATCCATAATCAAATCAATATTTCCTACACCAACATTGATTGGTAAACCTGCCATTACGTTCTCAACTACTCCTCTAAATTTTTCAGTTTCTTCGTTGAATGCAGCATCAAACAAAACCTTTTCTGTTTGTTCAAATGCAGCTCTAGCTAATGGACTTGTTTTTGTACTTACAATTCCTGTTCTTACTGCACCTTTAATATTTCCATCAAAACACATTGAATCAACTAACAACAACAAGTGTCTCTTATCAATTGAAATTCCTGATGTGCTATAAACATCATACATCTCTTTAACTAAAAGTGCTCTTGCTGCTTCAATACCTAAAACCTTATGTGTTTCGAATATATCGTTTGTGTATGTTCTATTTGGATCAACAAATTCTAATGCAACAACTTTCTTGAAATTTGTTCCTTGTGTTTTAATGATTTTTTCGCCATCTAAATCTGTTATTATTGCATCAGTTATTCCATCTATACCTCTAACACTCAGTTCGCTAATCTTCATAAAGTATTTTCTTATGGAAATTAATCCTAAATTGTTGAAGTCATATTCCAATGAATTTTTTTCTTCTTTTGGTTTTAATTTCATTACAGGTTTTATCTTTTCTTTTATTTCTTCCATTGTTATTCCCAATTCAACAAGTGAATCTTTCTTTCCTTTAATAACTATCCTTCTTGCTTCCAAATCTTCAGTTACATCACAAACATCGCTAACCTTTTTGAAAACAATATCCTTCAAATAATTTATCATGTCTTTTTCCGTTTTTGGTTTATCTTTTCTAATGTAGATAGTCATTACAGGATATTTAGTTTTTGATCTAGCATCAACTAATTCTTCAAGTCTTTCTAATCCTGAACCAATTGAAACTTCGGCAGCACCAGCATAGTGCTTTGTTCTCAATGTGAACTGAGTTGCTGGCTCTCCCATTGAATGTGCAGCTAATAATCCTACAGGTTCATAAACTGGAACTCTACACTCAACATATTTCTCATATGCTTTTTTCATGAAAAGTTCTTTTTCTTTTCCTTGAAGTCCTTTTCCTTCTGCGAACTTTATAACTTTCTCTTCAACATTGCTTGGCCAATCATAACGCATAACATCACCTTTAGGACTTCTTAACCTCTCTGTATATATTTTCTAAACGAGCATCATACAGAGGATTACCTAAATATGTTTTTTGTGGATATATTCCATCTTCACCATATTTGAATTGTATCATTTTATTATCTGAAGTTCTTACACTGTAATCTGGCATTACTAATACATCTCTTAATGCATTAGATACTCTCCTGTAAAAGTAACCTGAGGTTTTTGTTGAAACACCTGTGTCAACTTCTCCCTGTCTTCCACCCATTGCGTGGAAATATAATTCTCTTGATGATAATCCTTCATAAAATGATTTTGTTACAAATCCTTTTGCTAATGCACCTAGATCGTGTCTCTTGTGTGTTGACAATACTCTTCCAGTATAACCTCTACTAGGTCTCTTTTCTCTAACAGCACATTGCCCCCACAAACCAACAATGTTTGTAAGGTTGCTTGTTTTTCCACGAGCACCACTTAATATCATCACTAATGAATTGTATTTTGGTTTCTCATCAAACAAAGTTGTAATCTTTTCTTTTACAATTATCTTTTCAATCTTTTTCTTTGCATCTGATGCTCTTCCAACCATGTATGTTTCAAATGAATCATCATAACTTTTTCCAGGTATCTTTTCTAAAGTACCATCTTTGTATTTTGCTTCTATCTTCTTCGTTTCATCAAAGAACTTATCAAATACTTCTTTCTTATCTTCTAAAAGAGTTTCTGATGGTTCGTATTCTGTTAATCCAACACTTAATCCCAATTTGGTTATTAAATCAATTGAAATTTTGTTTAAATTATTGTAAAACTTAATTACTGTGTCTCCATCATATTTATCATAGATTTCAGTAACCAATTTAGCTACACCTTCACCTAAACTTGTTTTGTCAATAACACCTGATTTCAATGTTCCATTTTCTATTTCTAAAGCTACATCCTTCTTTAGATTCTTGTAAGGTGTACTGTTTTTTTCTGTTGTGTCTAAGAAATTGTTTAACATTGTGTTATACTTCATTGAAATATCTTTTGGTAAAAGTAAACTAAAAATTAATTTACCTGAATACACATTATTTTCTAAGTCTGGTTTTGGTGCTTCTTCTAATCCTATTATTTGGAAATATTTCATTGCCATATCTCTAGGAATCTTTGTTGAATCCAATGTTAATAAGAACGCACCAGAAATACTATCTTCCTGCATTGTAATAACTGGAGCACCATATCTTGGAGAAACAATTTGTTTATCAACACTTATTAATTCTTTTGATTCAACGATACCTTCCTCTGATTGAGGTACGTGCATGTTCATTTCATCTCCATCGTAGTCTGCGTTGTATGGTTTACAAACTGTTGGATTTAATCTAAACGTATCTCCTTTTGTTATTCTAACTTTGTGTGCCATTACCGAACTTCTGTGCAATGATGGTTGTCTGTTAAACAAAACAAGATCTCCATTTTGCAATTTTCTTTCTATTGCACAACCTACTTCAACTTCAGCTAACAATGCTTCTTTGTTTGCATCAGTTATTTTCTTTCTTGCGCCACTAGGTTTTACTAAATATTCTACAAGGCTTGTGTTCTTTACTAAATTAACACATTCTTCCTTGTTGTAATCTGTTATCTTAATTCTTTTTGTTAATGAATCTGCAACATATTCTGGAACACCCAATTCATCAACACTGATAAAAAGGTCAGGGCTAATTGTTGCACGAGCAGCATAGTTAACTCTTTTTCCCATTAGGTTGTTTCTTATAATTCCAGACTTACCTTTTATTCTTTGAACAATTGTTCTCAGCACTCTACCTGATCTATGTTTTGCTGGAGGTACAGCTGGTGTGTTGTTGTTAAAGTAAGTTGTAACGTTGTATTGCAAAAGATTCCACAAATCTTCAATAATTAATTGTGGGGTTCCTGCATTTATGTTGTCCTTTAGTCTTTTGTTTGTTACAACAATATCAACTAATTTAAATGTTAAGTCATCTTCTGACTTTATTCCATTATCTAATGTAATTGATGGGTGCATGTTGACTGGAGGTATTGGTAATGCAGTTAAAATAAAATTTTCTGGTCTTACATTGAATCCAATCTTCTGCAAATCATCGTTTTTTACTTTCTCAAATATTTCTCTGATTTCGTTTGGGTACATCTTTGCAAATCCACCTTCAACCTCTGCATTTTCAATATAGAAATTTGTTGGAGGATCTAATTTTATCTTTGCCTTCTTTGCACCACAATGAGGGCATACTGGTTTTGCTCTTCCTCTTGTTTGTAATGCGCTATAAAATTCTTCTTTCTTTTTCTGTTTTGCAACTGAGCTTATTTCATCATCTGTTAAAATCAATTTGCTACAATCATTACAAACTATTGTAAGCAATAAATCTACTTTCTTAAAAAAACCAACGTGGATTACAGGTCTTACTAATTCAATGTGTCCAAAGTGTCCTGTACATCTATCCATTGTTTGCCCACAGGTCTTACATCTTCTTCCTCTTTCAACAACACCTAAATGAGGATCCATTAGGCCGCCTTCAACAGGGAATCCATCTTTATCATACAAATCAGGACTTTTGATCTCCAAAACAGATAATTTTCTGATCTGCTCAGGGGACATTACACTAAATTTTAAACCGCCAAGTCTCTTAAACATACATATCCCCCTTATATTCCATCCTTTGTTATGATTCGTGGATAAATTGTCATTGCTCTTAATTCATCTAAGAATAATTTGAATGAGTAAGGCATTGAAACATTGATGACTGTTGTGCTTCCACATGAAACACAATATTTCTTTCCTTGTGTTCTATCGTCAATTGCAACAATTCCACATTCAGGACATAATGGAAGGTTTACCTTGTCTGAATTTTCAACAAGCTTTTCGTTCAGAAGCATTGCTGCACCATATCCAACTAAACAATCACTTTCCATCTCTCCAAATTTCAGTCCACCTTCTTTTTCTTTTCCTTCAGTTGGCTGTCTTGTTAATACTTGGACTGGACCTCTTGATCTTGCTTGGATTTTGTGTGCAGAAATGTGGTAAAGTCTTCTATATGCAATTACGCCTGTATAAATTTCTCCAACAATTTTTCTTCCGCTTAAACCATCATAAAATATTTCATAGCCATCAGGTCTTAATCCTGCATCAGCTAACATCTTCTTTAATTCATCTAATGTTACATCTGAGAATGGTGTTCCATTAATAATTTCACCTTTTAGTGATGCTGCTTTTCCACCTAACATTTCTAAAAGATCTCCAATTGTCATTCTACTTGGAATTGAGTGTGGATTCAAAATTAAATCTGGAACAATTCCCCTTGTGCTAATTGGCATATCTCTTTCTTCCGCAACTAATCCAACAACACCTTTTTGTCCGTGTTTTGATGAGAACTTGTCTCCGTTGCTTGGGATTCTTAATGATCTTACTTTTACTTTGACCATTTTTGCGTCTCCATCGCTTGTTAAGTATACTTTCTCAACAATTCCTTCCATACCTTTCTTTACATATGATGAATTATCTTCAAATTTTTCCTCAACCAATCCAAATTCTGTAATATCTTCAATGTACTTTGGTGGTGAAACTTTTGCAATTAAAACTGTATCTCTATCAGCAGTTGTGCCAACTTCAGGGAAATTATCTTCTCCAATTATTTTGTATGCTTCAGCACCTAAATGTTCATCTGATCCTTCATCAGGTATTCTGAAATAATCTCTTTGGCCCCCAGGATACAAAACTTCTTTATCTGTATAACTTCTGTAATAAGATAATCTGCCTAATCCTCTTTCAACACTACCCTTGTTCAAAACAACAGCATCGTACATGTTGAATCCGTAATAAGGCATTATTGCCACAACAAAATTCTGAATAATAGGACGTTCATCTGAATCAATTAAATCCATTGTGTTTGTTTTTACTAAATGTCTTTGCGGATAATAAAGCATAAATGATTCTGTATCAGTTTTCAATGCTTGATTTGATGCATAATAACCTATTGCTTGCTTAAACATTTTTGCACCGTGCAATGTTTTTGTTGCCATGTCGTGCTCTAAAAATGGAACCATTGATGTAACCATACTAAAAAGTAATATTGGATCTATCTCAACATGTGTGTGTTCTGCACTTGCTTTCTTAAGTTCTGGAGCAACATATGCATTATCTTCTTCATCTGTGTCTAAATATTCAATTACGCCTTCTTTTACTAAATCATCAAACTCTATCTTTCCTTCTTTTAAATCTTGTACGTGCTTCTCTGTAATTATTGGTTTACCATCTTTCAAAACCAACAAAGGTCTTTGCACACGACCTGCGGATGTGTTGATGTAAACTTCGTTAGTGTCGTCTTTGTAACCAACATTAACAATACTATTTATTTTTCCCTTATTCCTAAATATCTTGAATTTATTTACAAAATCGTGAGGATTATTATGAAATCCAACAAGTTTCCCATCTAAATATACTTTCGCAGCCTTCATTATATCACCTTTAGGAAAGTCGGTGAATCTAAATTAAGATAATTTAATTCACCCTTATAAAACTTCTGAAAGTAGAAGTTTGATAATGATACCCAAAAAAGGTATGTGCCAATTGCATTGTCAGCATACATAGTATCACTTCTTCTCATATACGCCTAAAGTGCGTAATATGTCTTCAACTTGTTTTGGATCTGCATCTGTTGTAACCTTTGCAGTTAATGCAAGATTTTTTGTCAAACCACAATTTGGTCCATCAGGTGTTTCAACAGGACAAATTCTTCCCCATCCTGTTCCATGCACATCTCTTGCTTCATAGTTTTCTCTACTTCTATCTAATGTTGATTTAACTTTTCTATTTTCAATTATGTGGTTTAACCAATTTACTTTTGGAACATATTCACTTACACCTGTAAGTCTTCCAACCCAATTACCTGTTGCCATTCCAAACAATACTCTATCGGTTATTGCATTTGCTCTAATTATTGTATTAATTTTCAATCTTCTTCTTCTGACAAGACTTCTATCAATTTGGAATTTTACATCATTCACAAAGTATTTGAATGCATATCTGAATTCGTGCTCTAAAAGTTTTCCACTTAATTCAACTCTCTTGTTCATGTAACTATCTTTATCATCAGCTTCACGTAATCCATATGCTAATTCAATTGCTTTAACTGCCATTCCTGCAATGTAATAAGCTTTTAATAATCTTTTATCTTCTGATTGTCCAATGTGTGGTAATAAGAAATTATCAATTACTTCGTTTGCTCTTCTCAATCTGTAATTCAAAATCTGACCTGGAGCAACATATTTTCCAATGTAATCTAATGCTGCCTCATATGAATCAACATTCATTCTACTGTAATTTAATAATACATCGTTTCTAACCTCAGGAATATCTTCAAATGCATCCAAGAAGTCTTCAACTTTTTCTAATCCTAATGCTCTAAGCAATACAAACAATTTCAATTTCTTTGGGCTTGATGGGAAGCTTACTTCTAAAACTCCATTTGATGTTCTTACAATCTTAACTCTACCCTTAAATGCACCTTTTGTTGAGATAACTTCTGCAACTGTTTTCTTTGCATCTTCTGAAATTAAAACTTTATCTGATGCTAATACTTCTTGACTAATTAGAATTTTTTCAACACCGTTAATTATAAAATATCCACCTAAATCTTTTGCATCTTCGCCTAATTCAACTAATTCTTCTTCGCTTAAGCCATAAAGATTACATTTTTTTGATTTAACCATTACTGGAATTTCTCCAATGTATGTTCTTTTTGTATCCTGTAAAACATCTTTTCTAATCAAGTTGATGTCTGCGTAAACTGGAGCTGTGTAGTTTTTATCTCTCAATCTAGCTTCCATTGGATAAAAATCTGTTCTTCTTGAGCCATCTTCTTCAATAATCTGTGGTTTTAAGACTTGAACATTGTTAAGTTCCAATCTAACATTCTCAACCTTAGACTCAATTGTACTAAATTCTTCAATAATCTGAGGTATCTTCTCAGAAATAAATTGGTTGTATGATTCAATATCCTGCTGGACGGGGTTTGTGTTTTTGTAATATGCCTTTATTAAATCCCAGCCATTCATCTTCCAAACTGCCATTCAATCACCCAAAGCTTATTCAACAAGACGGTAATAGTGTACTTTTCCGCCAAATTCTGAATCTCTTTCGATCTTTACTACATCGCCAGCCTTAGGCTTAAGCTCTGCAATTCCCATATCGCCACGCTTTATTCTTGGCAAATCTTCTAAAGAAATAGAATATGTTTCTAAAAGTTCCTTAACATCCTTATCGGACATCAGACTATGTTTAGGAACCAAAAAATGCGTATTAATATCAAACTTCGTCAAGACAAACCCTCCAACAATTAGATTCCATGCACAGAAATAAGAGTGTTTAATATATCTTTATATAGAAAGGTATTTAAATGTTAGCGCGTTAAGTGAAAGAATAAACTTGTTAAAAATGCTCAAAAAATTACTGCTTATGTTTACAAAAGCAATGTTGCCATTCCTAAAAATATCAAAAATCCGCACACATCTGTTGTAGCTGTTATGAAAATACTCGATGCAGTTGCTGGATCTTTTCCAAATGCCTTCATAACTATTGGCATTAACGAACCCATCAAGCAAGCAACCATAAGATTTACTACCAAAGAAACACCTAAAATTACGCCTAACATTGGATTTTGATTTAAGAAAAATGATACAATTCCTAAAACTGTTCCTACTATTAACCCATTGATAAGACCAGTTATCACTTCATTAAATATTACATATCTCGCGTTTTTCCATTCAACTTCTTTTAACGTTAATCCTCTAACCATTACTGCCATTGCTTGAGTTCCTGCATTTCCGCCCATTCCTGCAATTATAGGCATGTATGCTGCTAAAATTACATATTTTGCAATTGTTGCATCAAATTGGCTAACAACGAATGCACCTAATGACGCAGTTAAAAGATTTATTAAAAGCCATTTCCATCTGTGTTTCACTTTTGTTAAAAACAAATCAAGAACATCTTCCTCACGATGCACACCTGCAAAATTGTAAACTCCTTCTTTTGCATTTTCATCAATCAGACTTATTGCATCGTCTGAATAAATTATTCCTAAAATAGAATCATCTTCATCTAAAACAACAACTTTGTTATGTCTATGAGCCTTAAACATTGCGATTACTTCTTCTTTAGGTGCATCATATTTTATCGTTGGGACTTTCTTAACATGTTTTTGTTCAATCTTGTTTATTTCTGGCATAGCTAAACAATACCACGGAAATTCGCCTAAAACACTAGTTCCATCAATTACTAAAACCAAGGGAACTTTTCCTGTACGTTCATCATGTACTTTAACTAGTTTTGCAATTTCATTAGAGCTAGTTCCAATCTTTGTTTCAATATAATCTAAACTCATAATTCCTGCTGCTGATTTCGGATTAAATTTCAATAAGAATTCGACTTTATCTTTCATATCTTGTTCTAATAAATCCAATACTTTTTTCTGTCGGTTTTTATCAATTAATTGCAATAAATCTGTTATTGTATCTGGAGCAAGAAATCTAAAAAGTTTTAACAATTGCTCATCTGTTTGTGATTCCAATAATACTTTTTTCAGATGAGGTCGCATTCCTGAAATTAGCTGAGCCTGTATGTTAAGCGGTTGTTCCATAAATAAAACTAATCTTTCAGAATGATCTGCAGTCTTTATCTTCTGTCTTAACTTTACTAAATCTCCATTATTTCCGTTCATGTAAAATCATTTAATGTTTTAAAATTGCATTTTATTCAATCGGTTTTCAAAATATAATCATCAACTTTTGATTTAGCTTTTTCTCTTGCATCATTATGCTTTTCTAAAAATGCTTGAAGCTTATCTATAAGAATGACCTTAAGCTCACCACTTAGCATCTTTCCTGATTTATAATCATCACATATCTGCTTTAATTTTTTATCATTCTCTTCTAATCCATATCTCAACATTTGATATGGTACATCAATATCTGGATTCCCGCCTAATTTTCTGTGTTCTTCTAATGTTGGTCTGCCTCCAGAAAATGCATATTTGTTTATTTTTCCTTTTATCTTTGTTGGATCTTCATCTAATGAAACATAAGACATTGGATCAGACGATGACATTTTTCCGCCTTTTAATCCAGGCATGAAAAAGTGGTATGTTGATGAAAGTTTTTCAAAATTGTATTCTTTTATTCTATCTGCAACATCTCTAGCTAACCTTAAGTGTGGATCTTGATCAATACCAACAGGAACAACAGTTGGAGTTCTTCCTTCATATTCAGGTAATTGAGGATGTAACATATCAGAAGCTTGTAAAAGTGAAGCACTCATTTTTCCTGGGCTTATTTCACCATATATTGCTTGCATTTCATTAAAAGTAATATGTCTTGAAAGCATTGATGCTAATTTGTAATATGAATTTGCTTTCTTACCATCTTTTGCTCTTTCTGATTGAAAATAAAAATGACAGTTCTTTGGCTTTAGGCCTAATGCAATATAATTCAACAAATATTGATCAATTGCTGTTTCTCTAAGCTCTTTCATATTTGGATTTCTCGAAGCATATGCTTCTAAATCAGCTACCGCAATGTAAATCTTAGCACCCAATGATTGATACAAAAGTATCTGATCTGCAACCAGCTTGTGACCAAAGTGAAATTTACCTGATGGCATTAACCCGGTCATCATTACAAATGGCTTATTTGTTTTGATTGCATTTGTTATTTTATCAAAATCTCTGTGTGCAAATATTATACCTCTTCTAAAAAGCACATGCTCACTAAATGCGTTAGGCAATTCACCAAGCTTTTTCAATCCAAATTCCTTTATCAATTTATCATAATCTATGTTTCCTTTTACTTCCCAAGGAGTTACGTTAAAATCATCATTAGGCATTTAATCACCGTTCTCTGTTATATATAAAAGAAAAAGGTATATAAAACTATGTTACGGCCACATTTGTCAGAGATAAGAATAAATACATTAGCTACTTTTTATTATAGATCATTATGTTGAGTGCTAGGTTTATTGAAGGCTTTTTAGAACACAAAATAAAGAAGAATATGACTGTTGCTTTAGGCACAAGTAAAACTGCTTACAAAGTAATAAGAGAACTTGCCCTAAAAGACGTTTTAAAAAATTTAAATGTTAAGGTAATGCCTACATCTTTAGATATTGCTGAACTTTGCCACCATTACGGGTTAAAGCTGGCAAATGGAAATGAAAAAATAGATTTAGTAATTGAATTTGCATCAAGTGTTGATCATTTATACAATTACACAAAGAGTGATACTCAGTCTTTGATTAGAGATCAATTAATCGCTTACTATGCAAAAGAACTAATTGTTTTTGTTGAAAAAGCAAACATACATGCAAAGATTACAGAGATACCTGTTGAAGTTGCAACATTTGGATTAGAAAAAACGTTAAACGCATTAGATGTATTTGGAAAAGCAAAAGTAAGAATGAATGGAAAGAAACCATTTAAAACTTTAGGACAAAATCAAATTGTTGATTTAAAATTAGACAAAGTTTACGATTATCAGGATCTAGATTTAAGAATAAAAGAAATTCCTGGTGTTTTGGAAACGGGTTTGTTTGTAAACATGGCAGACAGAATATTTATAGTAGATAAAAAGAAACTCAGCAAGTTTGCTGAGTTAAAACACAAATAA
>Ga0172371_10006468_pt1 | contig 17042 bp, 7 predicted proteins | sample Lak12m_FD_114543 | JGI IMG/M metagenome (GOLD analysis project Ga0172371, IMG submission 114543) | Freshwater microbial communities from Kabuno Bay, South-Kivu, Congo - kab_022012_12m | ecosystem: Environmental > Aquatic > Freshwater > Lake | place: Democratic Republic of the Congo: South-Kivu...
ATGGGCGTGGTCGACAACACCTTGATCTTCTTCCTCTCCGACAATGGCGCAAGTGCCGAGCAGATCATCCGCGGCGACCGGCACGACCGCACCGTGCCGCCCGGCTCGGCCGGGAGTTATCTCAGCATCGGCCCGGGCTGGTCGAGCGCGGCCAATACGCCCTTCCGGCTGCACAAGTCCTGGGTCCATGAAGGCGGCATCGCCACGCCGCTGGTGGTTCACTGGCCCAAGGGGATTTCCGCCCGCGGCGAGCTGCGTCACGACCCGGGCCACCTGATCGACCTCGCGCCGACGATCCTCGACGTGGCGGGCGGCAAGTGGCCGGCCGACTTCGCCGGCAAGCCCGTGCCGCCCCCGCCCGGCAAGAGCCTCGTGCCGGCATTCGTCAAAGACGGTTCGGTCACGCACGAGTACTTCTGGTGGTATCACATCGGGAACCGCGCCATCCGCGTCGGCGACTGGAAGCTGGTGGCCGCCGACCGGTCGCCCTGGGATCTCTACGACCTCCGCTTCGACCGCTCCGAGACCAAGAATCTTGCAGCGGAATTTCCCGACAAGGCCAAGGAGCTCGACCAGGCGTGGACTCGCCATGCGGAGGAATTCCGCGCGCTGGCCATGCGGGACGGCCCCCCGGACAGATCCGGCGCAAAGGCCAGACCCAAGAGAAAGCCGAGCGAGTGAAGACGGCCGCCTGGCATGACTTAAGGCGGCCGAGACCGATGCTGTCGGTGGCGGCTCTCCTGGCAGCGAGAGACAGAGGAACAGGCACGTTCTCCAAGGGCGGAAAACGCCACCGCCCCCTACCCGCTACTCCGCCTGCTTCTTCGGCGCGCCCTCCCCGCTCAGCGGCGTGGTTATGCCCTCCATCACGTTCTTCCGTAGCAGCACGTCCCGGGCGCCCTTGTGGACGATAAGGCCCCGGTCCGCATGCCGGATCGTGTTCCCTTCCACCAGCACGTCCCGCCAGGAGTTGTTGATCTCAATGTTGGCGTTGTTCTCCAGGACATTCCCCCGGATCACTCCGGCGCGGTTCATAGGGCCGGCGTTGGGGGGATTGCTGCCCAGCAGGGCCACGTGGCTGTCCAGCGGCACCGCCTCGTTCAGCGGGCCGTTCAGGCCGTTGCCCTCGGTGATGCGGTTGTTCAGGAAGCGCTGGAACCACGAGGGCTGCCAGCCGTAGTAGTTGATTCCCATCGCGTGATACCCGCCGCCGCGGGCACAAGTGTTGTCGGCGGTCACGTGCTCGATGGAGATGCCGTAGTACTGCACCGCGATCGTGTCGTCGGAGAACTCGTTGCCGACCACAACGTAATGACGCTGGAGCATGGTGATGGAAACCAGGGACTCCGCGTCGGGGACGACGAGCCAGGGGCGGTCCAGGTTGACGGTGCGCCCCTCGACGGATTTGATCTGCCGGTACTGTCCCGCGCCCGTGCCGTCCAGAATGAACAGGCATGCTCCCACCCAACTGCGTTTCTGCCAGTCAACGTCGGCAGCCAGCACCACGGTAGCGCCCTTGGCCGAAGCGATTTTCCCGAGATACGCTCCCCCGCCCGCGTCCGAGGTCATCGCCTCGCGGTCGCAGCCGAAGATGTGGTGCAGACGATTGCGGGCGAAGTAGACGTTTTGCGAGCAGGTCGAGCCGTCGAGGCAGTTGATCCCGCCGCTGTTGCCCTGCAGGTCGCAGGCCGATATCTCGTTGTCCTCGAAGATCAGCCCGTCGGACCCCGCCAGGCAATACCAGCCCATGCGCCCGTTGTAGAATTTGTTGCGGGCGACGTAGCCGCCGCGCATCTGGCTGAACGAGATCGACATGCCGGACGACAGCACGTCGCAGTCGGTGATGCGGACGTTGCTTCCGCCCAGGTGGATCGCCTCGGGATTGGGGGCGCGGAAGCGCCGGTCGGTCTCGGCCGGTTCGCGGACGTGGAGATACTGGCTAAAGCGTATTCGCACCCGGTTGAGCGTGATGTGGCCGGAGTCCGCCACGGAGCCCCGGTCGGCGGATATCCCCTGCTTGAAGTTGAGGCACGCCAGAGTCAGGTCTTCGATGGCGAAACTATTGGTTCCGGCGATCAATTTCGGCAGCGGGTCCTTGCGGTCGGGCCAGTACAACTCGCACAGCGCCATAGCCTCTCCGGCCAGGCGCACGCGCGGCGGCAGTTTGAGCGTGTCGTTGATCAGATACCGCCCGCGCGGCGCCAGCACCGTCCCGCCCGTCCCGGCCGCTGCGGCGATCGCCTTCTTGAATGCCTCGGTCTGATCCTTGCCGTCGTTGGCAACCGCCCCGTAGTCGGTCACGTGGTACGTGGGCCCATCCCAAGGGACAACGGGCGTGCCCACGGAGATCCGCCCCGCCTTCCCCCACCCGCCGACCCCACCCAGGCCGTTATGGGCGTAGACGGTATATAACCCCGGCGAGGTCCCGGCCGGAATGGTCCCAGCCAGCGCGTACGGCGTGCGGCTGCCTGGCCCCGACATATCGAGGGGAATGAACTTCCCTTGCCCGCTCATCAGACCGAGCTGCGCCTGACCGTCGAAATCCAAGCACACACCGAAGACTCGCACCCGCGCGCCTGGCGGCACCGGATCGGTTCCCTCTGCCTGGCTCCAGAAGACTCGCGGGAGGTTGAGGACGACCACGTTCTTCCCGCCCGCGATCCGGCAACAGTACAAGGCTTTCGGGCCGTCGGCCGGCAGCACAAACTTGATCGATTCCGGCCCCACCTGGAGCGGCTTGATCGAAGTCCACGGTCCTGCCTCGGGCTCGCGCCCCGGCGCCGGCGTTCCCGCCTCGGCACGGGGCACCGCCGCCAACTCCACCTGGCTTTCGGGAGTGAAACGGGCGCCGGTGAGTATCACCGCCTCGCCAGGGGACGCCGGGTCGGAGGCCCACAGAATAGTCGCACCCCCTGCCGCGTGTGCGGGGGCGACCTGTAGGAGCAACCGGGCGATCAAGGCGGCGAGTACCAACGCCGGGTATACCACATAAGAACGACTCGACATAAAAAACCTCCACGAAGGGGCGTACCTAGGGTGTCGACGGCGCAGTTCCGCGCGGGTCGAAGGCAACTGGATCCGACATTGCCCATTTGCTGTGAGCCTGACACGGATCCAGGCCCGTTTGGCCATTCATCTTACCAAGGCGTCCCCACCCGCGTCTAGCGTCTGCGGAGGTCTTCGTTGTCCGGCAGGCATAGTCGCTCGCCCCGCGCGCCTAGCGCCCCGCATCTCCCTCTTGAAGCAGCGGCTTCAAGGCGGCGGCCCAGATCGCGTAGCCTTGCTCCGTCGGGTGGCAGAAATCGCTCATCAGGGTGCGGGGGAGCTCGCCGCCGGGCCTGAGGAACTGCTCGCCAATGTCGAGGAACGCGATTCCGGGAACCTTGCCGAATTCCCGCAAGAGCTTGTTCAGCTCGGCGATCTTGGCGCGGAACGGATCGTCGGCCTTGGCCCCGCGGGGAAGGACTCCCATGACGATGATCCGCGATTCGGGCGACTTCGAGCGGATGCGGGTGCAGATGGCCCGGATCGCCTCGGCGACCTGCGCCGGGGTGTTGGCCTTGGCGTGGGAGGTGGTGGAGAAGTTGTTGGTGCCGATGTTGATGACGACGTAGCGCGGGTGCAGGCCGTCGAACTCGCCGTGGTCCAGACGCCAGAGGACGTTCTGGGTGCGGTCCCAGCCGAAGCCCAGGTTGAGCACGCGCCGCTCCCCGTAGAGATCCTTCCATGCCTTGGGGCCGCGTTGGATAGGGCCCTCGGGCGGGCCCGCCCAGAAGTGCGTGATCGAGTCCCCGATCATCACGATCTCCGGGTTGACCCGGTCCTTGGCCTTCAGCACGCCCGCGTGGCGGGCGTACCAGTCGTAGCTGTCGTCTTCCAGCTTGGGCACGGGGACCAACGCGGTGTTGCCGGCCGGCGCCGTGTCGCGGCTCTGGTCGCCCATCAACTCCGACAACTTGGGCTCCATCGCCTTGGCCCAAAGGAGCGCGCCCTTGGGCGAGGGGTGAAGCCGGTCGGGCATCAGCTCGGGGTCGATCGAGCCGTCGAGGCGGAGGAATACGTGGTTCACGTCCAAATAGTGCACCATCTTCCCGTCGGCGAGCTTGGCGACCAGTTCCGAGGCCCGCTGGTTGGTGAGGAATCGTCGCCGTGCGCTGCCGCGCTCCGCGTTGCCGCTGGTGTAGACGTTGGTGCGGGGGAAGATGCGGAGCAAGAGGATTCTCGTTTGGGGCAGCTCCCGGCGCAACAGCCCCACGATGGCCTTCGTCCCCTCGGCGATCTGCTCGGGCGTGTGGACGACGCGGTAATTCGCGTCGTCGGAGTTGTTCGTGCCGATGAGGAGCACCGCGACCTTGGGCGACTGGTTCTCCAGCTCGCCGTGGGCCAGGTTCCAGAGGATGTTTTCGGTGCGGGCGCCGCTGTAGCCCAGGTCAAGCGCGTGGCGCGGGGCGAAGAATTCTTGCCAGACCTCTTGGTAGGCGGGCAGGTCCAGGTTGTGCGTAATCGAGTCGCCGATCAGCAGCAGGTCGTGCTTCTCCGCTCGTGCGGCCCGGACCTTCTCCGCATGACGCGCCGCCATGCCGCCTTGCGGTGCGGCGACCACGGCGGTGTTCGCCGGCGTTTGCGCCCTGGCGACGGGCGAGATGCCCAACGCCACGGCGGCCGCCAGAATCATCCCCGTCAGAACCCGACCATGGTGGAGGACATGGTATTGCATGGGTGTGGTAGGAACTCCTGGAATCGTGGCAGTGCCCGTTGATGGGCCTCGGCCGGCCAGCCAACGTTGGCCGCCGGAAGGGACCATTATCATTCCGCACCGGCGGCGATGCAAGCCGTCCGACGCGGTGCCGCCAACTCCGGCAGGCGCCGCCGCCTCGGCCCTTGGCTCCCGTGCGTGCGGTGGCTGGATTCTAAATGGGTTTTCACAATTCCGGGAGGGCGAGGCTCCTGCCGAGCCATCGTGGACGTCGGAAGACGTACGCTCGTCGCAGGCTCGGCAGGAGCCTCGCCCTCTTGGAATCACGCAAGGTCATTTAGGAATCAGGCTGAGACGGACGTGGAATTGAAGCCACGGCGACGCAGCGCGTGGCCCCAATACGGCGAGCATTATAGTAGGATCACCGATTCCCGGGCGCTTTCGTGGATATCAGTGACGACCCTTTTGCTGCCTCCGATCACTCCAATCGTGAGCCAAACCCTTCGCAAAAATCCCCCTGCTGTCGTAATCGTTCCTTCGGCTCTCGTCCGTGAAATGACAATGTTCGGTCAACTGCAAACTCCCGTCGGGGAGGAGTTTCAACGCTTGACTTCTGACACAGAACCCCTGATTCCATGTCAGGGACAAGCCTTGGTCTTTCGCGATAGCCGTTGCTTCCCCCCAATCGCATTCCTTGGGATGGCATCTACCCCACATGTGAATAACGGCACGGTTACCATCAAGCCGGATATGTACACGCGTGATATCGCCGGTCTCGAAATCCTTATTGGTCCACTCTCCAACAAAACTGGCGATTTCCGTTGCCGCCGGCAGTCCGTTGACCGGTGTACCGGTCGCCACCGGCGGCGGTTCGGCAGGCTTGGGTGGTCTCTGCGACTTGACAGACTCTTGATCCGCCTCCGCCGCCACCCGGGAAACACGGAAGCCCAGGAAGTAGCCGCGGGGATAGGGCACGCCCTGGGTGCGGGCCGCCGACCGGCAGAGGCAGGCGTAGTTGGGCCAGGCGCCGCCGCGCGTCACGCGGCCCGAGCCCGTTGCAGGCCCGGTTGGGTCTTCAGGCTCCGACTTCCCGTAGTAGCGAGGATCATACCAATCCGCACACCATTCGCATACGTTCCCGTGCATGTCATACAAACCCCAAGCGTTCGGCTTTTTCTCGCCCACCGGACGCGTCGTCATCCATCCTGCGTTCTTGACGTACCAGCCGCACTCCTGCAAACCCGCCTCGTCGTCGCCGCAATACCAACGGGTCGTCGTTCCCGCACGGCAGGCGTATTCCCACTCCGCCTCCGTCGGAATCCGATACACGCGCCGGGCAGCGCGCTCCGCAGGCAATGCGCCCAGTCGACGGCAGAACTCCACCGCATCCTCCCAACTGACCGTTTCCACCGGATGGCGACTGGTGTCCTTGCCTACCAACTTCTTCGCGACTTCCTGCCGAGACTCTCTCTCTTTCTCCCCCAGCCGCGGACTGAAGGCGGAAGCATCCACGGGCTTCTCTCGGAACGCGCTCGGGTTAACGCCCATCACCTTCTCGTAATCGCCTTGGGTCGCGTCGTACATTCCGAGGTAAAACGGCCTGCTGATCCTTACCCGGTGGCGAGGGCCTTCGTAGGAGAGCATCTTCAAGACAGATTGCGGCTCGTTGTTCTTCTTGGCTCGCTCAGTTTCCGCGGCGATTTCCTCGGGCGTGGAACCCATATCAAACTCGCCGGGCGGGATGAGAATCAGCTTCATGCCGATCGAGTTGGTTTGTTCCACGGGCACGCCGAGGTGCTTGGCCCACACTTCTTGGTGCTCTTTGGCTTTCTGGGCGTCGAAGGGAGCGACGGCTGGGGGCGGGGCCGCCCTCACCCCCGGCCCCTCTCCCGCAAGCGGGCGAGAGGAGGCGGCCGGCTCTTGCCTCCCGGTTTCTGCCTTCGTCCTTCCGCCTTCCGCCTCAGGCGCAATCTCGCACACCACGCGAAACCCGACGTGGCGGGTGCGGCCGACGGGCCCTAAGCGATTGCGAAAAGCGGAGCGGCAGAGGGACGGGTACGCGGACCACCCGCCGCCGCGTGCAACGCGTTCGATGCCGGTAAGAGGCCCGACGGGATCGCTCGGCGGAGACTGCCGGTAGTACTCGGCTGAGTACCAGTCGCCGCAGCACTGCCACATATTCCCGCTCATATCGTACAGCCCCCAGGCATTAGGCCTCTTCTGGCCAACGGGATGCGGCATACCGTCTGGCCCGCTGAACGATGCCACATCCGCCACGCGCGCTTCATCGTCGCCACAATACCAGCGCGTCGTCGTTCCGGCGCGGCACGCATACTCGAACTCCGCTTCGGTCGGCAGACGATAGACCCGCCCTGCCGCGCGCTCCGCAGGGGTCGCGGACAGGCGGCGACAGAACTCCCTCGCGTCGTCCCAGCTCACGGTCTCGACCGGATAACGGCTGGTGTCCTTGCCCAGCACCTTGTTGACCTCCTGTTTCCGATGCTCGACCTCCATTTTCGCCAGGGGCGGCTTGAAGGCCGACACATCCATCTGCTTCTCGGTGAATGCACTCGGGTTGATGCCCATCACTTTTTCATAATCTGCCTGGGTGACCTGATACCGGCCCAGGCAGAATGACCTGGTGATTCTCACCCGGTGCCGCGGCGCTTCGCTCTGCACACGCGGCACATACCAATTGTCGCCCGCATGGGCCTTCAACTCCTCTTCGATCAGTTCCTTGGGCGAGCCCATCGTGAATTCGCCCGGTGGGATCAGCATTAGCTTCATCCCGATGGAGTTGGTCGTTTCCACTGGTACGCCGAGGTGCTTGGACCAGGCTTCTTGGTGCTCTCTGGCTTTCTTCGCGTCGAAGGGGGCGACGGCGGGGGGAGGGATTGGGGATTGGGGATTAGGGATTGGAGTCGCGGCCGATGGTTGCTTGTCAGGCGGAGCCTGACCTACAGACTTGTCCGCCAAAACTTGGGAGGCACGGAAGCCCAGGTCGTAGCGACGGTGCCCGGGCCCGCCGTTGCCGCGGCCCGCCGACCGGCAGCGCCCCGCCGGGCTGCCCGAGCTACCGCCGCGATCCACGCGGTGCGAGCCACCCGGAGGACCGCCAGGATCATCTACAGGCGAACTCGTGTAATACCCCTTGTCGTACCAGTCCTGGCACCACTCCCAGACGTTCCCGTGCATATCGTACAATCCCCATGCGCTCGGCCGCTTCCCACCTACGGCATGCGTCATCCCCACAGAGTTGTCGCTGGACCAACCGTAGTCGGACAGTTCCTTCTCCTCCTTGGGAACCCCGCTGCGGCCCAAACTGAAGCCGTACCGACCCGTACTTCCGGCGCGGCACGCATACTCCCACTGCGCCTCCGATGGCAGGCGATACCATCGCCCCGCTGCCTTCTCCTCCGGCAAAGCCGATAACTTCCGGCAGAACTCCACCGCCTCGTCCCACGACACCATCTCCACCGGGAACCGCTTCGTGTCCTGGCCTGCAACTTTGTCTTTCTGCTTGCCCGTGGCCGAGAACTCGCTGGGGTTGGTGCCCATGACCCGCTGGTACTCCTCCTGCGTCACCTCGTACATCCCCAAGTAAAACGGCTTGGTGATCCGCACCCGGTGTCTCGGCCCCTCGGTTAGCAGCATACCCTTGTACCACTGTTGTTCATCACCAAGTGCCTTCAACTCTTCTTCGATCAGTTCCTTGGGCGAGCCCATGTCGAACTCGCCGGGCGGGATGAGGGCGAGCTTCATGCCGATGGAGTTGGTCTCTTCCACAGGCACACTAAGGTGCTTGGCCCAGGATTCCTGGTGCTCTTTGGCTTTCTTCGCGTCGAAGGGGGCGACGGCGGGTGGCGGAGCGGCCCTCACCCCCGGCCCCTCTCCCGAAGGGCCAGGGGAGATTGTTGCCCTCACCCCCGGCCCCTCTCCCGCTTGCGGGCGAGGGGAGGTAGTCGTTTGCTCGGACTTCGGCAATGTCACGTCCACGTCGCCCTTCTGGTTGATTGCGACCTTGCTCCCGTCGGGCACGGTCACGCTCGTTGCTTTCCCGTCGGGGTGGCGAACGCGGATCGTGACCGCCCAGAGAAGGGTCCCCACCACGGCCAGCGTTGCCAGGCCGATGGCTGCGGCGAGGGCCTTGTTCTCTCGCGGAACTGCCAAGAGTTTCTGAGCAAGCCCGCGGAATCTGCCGGTTTCCTCCGCCTGTCGCCTTAAGGTTTCCTCCCGCTTTTCCGCGACGTGTTTCTTGGCGGCCATGGCCGTGCCGCCGGAGGACGACTTGTGCAGGGGGATGACATCGGCACTCGCTTGCGCAATGCTGGGCGCCGCAATGGGCAACTCCTCCCGCGCCCAGAACAAGAAACCCTCCAACGCCGTCACGACCTCCGCCATCGACTGGTAGCGGTCTTCCGGGCGCTTGGCCACCAGCTTCTGGAAAATGCCCTCCAGCTCGGCGGGCACGTCGTCACGGGCCTTCGCCAGCACGGGGATCGGCGCCTCGCGATGGGCGATCAAAACTTGGACCAGGCTGTCGGCCAGGTACGGCGCTTTGGCCGTCAGCAGCCGGTAGAGCGTGCAGCCCAGCGAGTAGATGTCGGCACGGTGATCGGCCGAATGCGTATCGAACGCCTGCTCGGGGGCCATGTAGTCGCAGGTGCCCATCACCTCCCCGCTGGCCGTCAGCCGGTCCTTGTCGTCCTGGCCCGCCGGTCCGCCGATCCGAGCCAGGCCCATATCGAGGATCTTCACCGTGCCTTCCCGGTCCAGGAGCAGGTTGCTGGGCTTGATGTCGCGGTGGACGACGCCCTGCTTGTGCGCATATTCGAGACCCCGGGCCGCCTGCACCACGTAATCGACGGCCTGCCTGATGGGCAGCGGACCTCGCTCCTTGACCACGGCCGCCAAATCCTTGCCATCGACGTACTGCATCACCAGGTAGTGCCCGCCTTCGTGCTCGCCCGCATCGTGCGCGGCCACGATGTTGGGATGCTCCAGCCTGGCGGCGGCCCTGACTTCCCGATAGAAGCGTTTCACGGCGTCGGGCGACTTCATCTGCGTGGCGGAGATCATCTTCACCGCCACGATCCGCTCCATGCGCCGGTGTTCGGCCTTCAGGACCACGCCCATGCCGCCCTGGCCCAGTTTGTCCAACACGCGATACTCGCCGAACACCAGCCCTTTGGTCTTCCCAGAATAGACCACCTGGGCCTGATACTTGGTCAGCTTGTTGGCGCGGACCAACTCCCGGGCGAGCCCTTCGGCATCCTTGGGGCGTCGGCTGGGCGAGAGGCTTTCTTGCAAGGAAGCGACCTCCGCGGCAGACAAGAGGCCGCTGGCGGTCAAGTTCTGGACGAGTTGTTCCATGCTGATGGCCACGGTATCGCCTCCGAGTTCACCACCGGACCAAGGGCAAACCCGACCCAAGAGTCCCGATTATACCACCCCAAATGCGTGTAGCAAGTGCCTTCCGAGCCGTCGCCGGCGTGCCTCGGTTCGCAGCAGGGTTGTCCGTAGGAACCGTCTCGCGCTGCGTAGACTTCCGAAGTCTCGCAGACTTCGGAAGTCTGTTGTGGAGCCGGCAACTGGAGCCGAGGAACGTGTGCCAATCGCGGGTGCGATCCAGTCCCTCGGGCGTCACCTGCTCCCAGCGATCGGGCTCGATAAACTTTTCTATGGCAACTGTGAGAAATGCCGGCTAGCCCTGCAGCGTCACACGGCTTCGCGCGAGTTTCAGAAAGGTAGGATGCGTGCTCTGGAGCATCCTACGGGTTTCCCTCACCCCCGGCAGCGGAGCGGTTGAACCGCCGCGCCACGATCACGAACGCCGCGGTCACCGGGACCATGCCCAACGCAAACAGCGCGAAGTAGCGCCCCGGCGACAGCTCGAAGCCGAACACCTTTTCCCCGTAGAGCGGCGTGATCTGGGCGTTGAAAATGTCGCCGAAGAAGACCGTGAGGAGCCAGCAAGCGGTCACGAAACTCTTCATCGTGGCGGGGGCGGCGGTGAAGGCCAGTTCCAGGCCGACCACGGAAATGCAAATCTCCGAGACCGTGATCAGCAGGTAGGACACGACTTCCCAAAGCACGGAGACCCTCCCCGCCTCGGCAGCCAGGAACCCGCCCGCCGACATAATTGCCATCGTGATCGTCGTGAGGACGAAGCCGATGAGCATCTTGCTCGTCGGCTTGAGGTCGTAGCCGATTCGCGCGAGGAAATGCCAGAGCATCGTGATGGGGGGCAAGAGCACGATAATCAGCACCGGGTTGATCGCCTGGAGCAGGTCCGGCGGGAGCGACGTGCCGAACAGGTCAATCCCCAGCGAGTCCCGGATGAACTGGAGCAGGGAATGCTGCCACGTGCCCGGCGGGCAATTGAACACGTCGAGCGCCAAGTGATCCTTGGCAAACAACGTCCACGTGGTGGCCGACTGGTCGAAAATGCTCCAGAAGAAAGCCACCACGATGAACAGGCCGAGGACGCGTCGGAGCACCACGAGGCGCTCGCGGCGCTCCTCAGGCGTGAGCCGGGTCCGCTGGATCGTCTCGGTCCCGTAAAACGGCTTGCCCGAGGCGAACACGATGAAAGCCATCGTCATCAAGACCGCCGGGAAAAGGAACGCCATGGCGTAGCCGTACTTGTCGCGGATCCAGGGCATGGCAAACGACGAGATGGCCGCCCCGATGTTGATCGCGCCGTAGAAGATGGCGAAGGCGTCGCTGCGGAGCTTGGTGCGCCCGGGCCGCTTCTGATCGTAGGTCAGGCCCATGAGCGTGGAGATGTTCGGCTTGATCACCCCGCTGCCCATGGCCAACAGCCCGAGGGATACGTAGAGCATCGTGCGATTCTGGAGAGTTTCGATCCCCAGCATCAACTGCCCGATGATGTACGGGATCGAGAATCCCACGATCGTGCGGTACTTGCCGAGAAAGTTGTCGGCCAGGTAACCGCCCACCAGCGGCAACAGATAGCACGACGCGATGAAGTACGACATCACGCGACTGGCCTGCCCGTCGCTGAAGTCGAGGACGCGGATCATGTAGAGAAGCAGGATCGTCCGCATGCCGTAGTAGCAGCATCGCTCGGCGAACTCGCCCCAGAAGAAGAACCAGAAGCCTATCGGGTGGTCGAGAACGCCCGACCGCCGGTCCAGCGGCGGCTCGTGCTTCGCGGGGGCGTAAGGGTTTTCTTCGCTCCGGCTCATGGGGCCTCACTTGGCGCTGAAGTCGCGGGCGAACGCCTTGGGGCTCAGCGCTTCGCCGGTGGCGTGCTTGGTGAGTTGGTTCCAGTCGAGGGTGCGCCCGGGGGCGTAGACCCGCTCGATCATGTACCGCCCGACCGCCTTGTTGCCCACGTACACGGCCGTGGCCGGGTCGGCCCCGGCGAGCACGTCGCGGGCGATCGTGTGGTGGACCTGGGCGGCGAACAGCTCGCCCAACTGGTAGTTGTGATAGTACGCCGGGGCGATCACGATGTGGATCTTCGCGGCGTAGTCGGGCGCGTTGCGTCCTTCGGGACGCTTCACCCCCTGGTACTTCTCCACCAGGTCCCACCAGGTCCGGTTCAAGTCGGCCTCGGGATCGGCATAGAGCGCTTTCTCGAAGCGGAACATCACCTGGCACCAGCGGGAGAAGATGAGAAGCTGGTTCCTGCGGATCTTCATCGCCCGCTGCTGGAACGCCCGGGGGTCGGGCACCTCCACGCCGAGCGCCGCGAGCCACGCGGGGTTGCGCACGAACCGCTCGAACATCATCGCCACCCCTTCCGTGGTGAGCGTGTGGGCCTCGGTCCGGAGCACGTAGGAAACGCTCGCCGGGATGTTCTTGCTGGAGTAGGTGGCGTGGCCCAGCTCGTGCATCATGGTCGAAAGCCACTGCTCGTTGGGGACGATGTTGGCCAGCACGCGCACGTCGCCGTTGCGGTCGAGGTCGATGCAGAAGGCGTGCGGGTTCTTGCCCGGCTTCTCGTAGAGGTCGCTGCGGGCCAGGACGTCGTCGATCCCGAGCCCGATCCCGGCGTAGAACTCGCGGCAGACCTTGAGGATATCGACCTTGGCGAAAAGGGCGTCGTCGGGCTTGCCGAACACCGCGGGCGATTCCTGGAAGAAGGGGTCGTGGTAGTGCCAGGGGCGGAGGTCGGCCACGGCAACGCCGCAGTTCCGGGCCAGCACCCCGTCGAGTTCGGCCTTGGCGGCGAGGAAGGGCCCGCGCGTCAGGGCGTCGAGCTCGTCGAAGAGCTTCAGTACCTGCTCCTGGCTCTGTTCGCCCAGGGCGAGCTGCATGACGTGGTAGTCCTTGTAGCCCAACTTCTTGGCCACCCGGTTGCGGAGCCGGACGAGTTCCCTCAAGTCGGCCTCGACGACCCGGCCGACCCCTTTACTCGCCTCCCAGACCGCCCTGCGCTGGAGCGAATCGGTCGACGTGCGGAGCACGCGGCGCACGTCGCTATCGCTCAACGCCTTGTCCCCGACCTTCGCGCGGAAAACGTTGAATGCCTGCTCGATCTTGTTCGACTTGGCCAGTATTGCCTTGAGCAGCTCGGGATCGACCTGCCGGCCCAGGTATTGCAGATACAGCACCTGAATCTGCCTCGCCACGAGCGGATCCGCAAGCCGGCCTTCGTGAATCGCCTTCAACTCGGCGAAGGTCTTAGGATCGGCAAGTTGCAGCTCCAGCCGGGTTTCCGCCTCCTGCTTGAGCCGGTAGTCGTCGTCCTTGCCCGACACGTTCGCGGTCCACCAGCGGCGGTTTACCTCGATCTCCAGCGGCTTGACGGTGGCCTCGTGCCGGGCGACGAACCGCCGGGCACGAGCCTCGTTGCTATCGTCGGCGTCGAGTGCGGCGGCCGTGCGCCCCGCAATCGCCATTCCCACGACCCCCGCCAGCGACGCCAGACACAGTTGCCATATCGACATGGTCGGTTTCCCTTCTGATCGCAGCCTCGGAGATTGATCGACGATATCCGAGCCGGGCCGTGTCGGCCCGGTGTGTTTCCCGCAATCCCTCGTTCGCCCCCTACCCCGGGCCGACACGGCCCGGCTCGAAAATCCCGGAACCGCGAACGTCCCAGAAGGGTGCAAGTCCTTTTTCAGAAATGTCGCCCTATTCTGCCAGAACTCCTCGCACGGGGCAACCCCTGGCGGGGGCTGCGTTGCGTATGAGATTGTGTGGCACAGCCGCCCTCGGCTGTGCACACGGTCCTGCACAGCCGAGGGCGGCTGTGCCACATGAGATCATCGCTTCATCCATCGAGACCATGTCAGACGGGTCCCTAGCGCCGGTATCCAAGTGCTGCGCCGCCGTCGGGACAGATCACCTGGCCGGTGACGAACGAGGCTTCGTCGCTGGCCAGGAACGCGCAGACCTCGCCGATCTCGTCGATGGTGGCCATCCGTCCGAGCGGGTGCCAGCTATCGACCATGGCCAGGGCGGCCCGGGGATCGTATTGCGAGTCGGCCCACTCGTGCATCAGCGGAGTGAGCACGCCCGCCGGGCAGACCGCGTTGACCCGGACGCCGTCCTTCGCCAAATCGAGCGCTAGCGCGCGGCTCAGGCCGATCTGGCCCGCCTTGGTCGAGACGTAGGCCGGCGCCTGGGCCTGCCCGATGAGCGCGACCTCGCTCGACATGTTGATGATGCTCCCGCGCGTGGCGCGGAGGTAAGGCAGGGCCAACTTGCAACCCAGGAACGTGCTGGTGAGATTCAACCGCAACAGTTGCTCGAAATCGGCCAGGCCGATCTGGTCGATGGTCATGGCCGGGGGATGCCACCCGGCGTTGTTGACGATGCAGTCGAGCCGGCCGAAGCGGTCGACCGTGGCCGCCACCAGCGCCTGCACGTCGGCCTCCTGCGTGACGTCGGTAGGAACGAACCAGGCCGTCCCGCCGCGATCGGCGATTTCCTTCTCGGCATCTTTCCCGGCCTTCTCGCCCCGCGCGGCGAGCACCACGCTCGAGCCGTGCTTGGCAAACACTCGCCCGCAGCCCAGGCCGATGCCTTTCGAGCCGCCGGTGATAATCGCCACCTTCCCCTGGAGCTTCATCAGGCACTCCTTACAACAAGGTACGAAGCGGCTGCATTATAGGCCCCTCTCATGGCACAGCAAGGGACGCCTCTGCCCCACGAGCGGGAGTGTTTCACAACGTTCGCGCCGGGGGTAGAATACGCCAGTCCGGCGTCGAGTGCAATCACCTTTCCTTCCACGCGAACAACGCGAGGGCATCGCCATGACTGCAAGTCTCGTTCTGACCCTGGGACTGCTGGGAATCACCGTAGAGGGGCGGACGAACGCCGACATCCAGGCCGCCGTCGACCGCATCGGCGCCCGGAGCGGCGGAGAGGTCTTCCTTCCCGCCGGGACCTATGAGATGGACGATTCGCTCCACCTCCGCAGCCACGTGCGGATTCGCGGAGAAGGCGACAAGACGATCTTGAAGAAGCGGCCCAGCGTGAGTACGCGACTCTCCGCGGACCTGGGCTACGGGCATTTCGACGTCTCGCTGGCCGAGCCCGACAAGTTCCACGTGGGCATGGGCGTGCACATCCACGACGACCGCAGCGGAGGCTTCTACGACACCGTGGCCACGTTCACCTGGCGCGATTCGGACCGCTTCGGCACCAGCCGGATGCTCAACCACGACTACGGCCGCTATGCGAACGCCGTGGTCACGTCGATCTATCCCGTGATCAGCGGCTACCACGTCGAGGACGTGACCATCGAGAACCTGGCGATCGACGGCAACAAGTCGCAGAACGCCCACCTCAACGGCTGCCGCGGCGGCGGGGTCTTTCTCCTCCAGGCCCACCAGGTGAAGCTCAAGGGCCTGCACGTCCGGGACTACAACGGCGACGGGATCAGTTTCCAGCAGTGCCGCGGCACGGTGGTCGAGCGGTGCCTGCTGGAAGGGATGGCCGGCCTCGGCCTGCACCCGGGCAGCGGCTCCGTGGGCGCGATCCTCCACGCCAACACCTGCCGGAACAACGGCTCCGACGGGATCTTCTATTGCCTGCGCGTCTCCTTTTCGCTGTGCGAAGACAACACGATCGAGGACAACGGCGGTTTCGGCATCTCGATCGGCGGGCGCGACACCGATCACCTGATCCGCCGCAACACGATCCGCAACAATGCCAAGCCGGGAATCCATTTCCGCGACCACGATGCCGCCATGGCCGGCAGCCGCAATCGCCTGGAAGAGAACACCCTCGAAGACAACTGCCGCAAGGAAGGCCCGGCGGAGATCGAAATCCGCGGCAGCACCTGCGACATCCAGATCGTCAACAACACGCTGCGCCCCGGCGCGAGCCGGGGCAAACCGCTGCCCGCCGTTTGGGTCAGCCCGCAGGCGAAGCGGATTGTTCTGTTCGGCAACCGCATGGCCCCGGGCACGATCGCCGTGGCCGGCGAGGGCCGCCAGACCGCCGTGAGCACCGAATCGCCCGCCAAGCCATTGGCGGTCGGTCCGGATCACATTTCCTCCGCCGGCGCAGCCCACCTTGGAGCCACCGGCGTTCAGCGCGGTTCACAGCCGTGACGGGCCCCGCACGGCGCCGTCGACGAGCACCTGCCTCTTCAAGCCAACCACTTTCACGAGGTAGCTGAATAGAGGTTCTCCAGTCGCGGGGCGCCTGGAACGTTATTTTTCGCTCGCCAATCGCCAGCCGGGATTGACCTCGGGTTTCTGACCGGGTGGGAGGGGCTCGACGAGCTTGGCATAGAGTTCCGGGCGGCGGGCGCGGAGATAGCGTCGGCCGCCGGACCGCTCGATCTTCTCCGGCGTGCAGAGGCCCACGACCACGTCGTCGCCCAAGGCCCGCGATTCGGCGATGATCTCGCCGTAGGGGTCGATGACCATCGCGTTGCCCGTCTTGATTGTGTCGTGATCGACGCCCACGGCATTGGAAAAGACGTAATAGACGCCGTTTTCATAGGCCCGGGTTGGGAGCCAGTGCATGAGCCAGGCGCGACCCTTGGGGCCCTGGAACTCCATGGCCAAGGGCACCGGATCGCGCTGGCGATTGTCCCAGAGCTTTCGATCGATCTTCCCGCGGCCGGGCATGGGGCTCTCCAGGCCGCAGGTGACATGCGGGGCAAAGATCACCTCCGCGCCCATGAGCGTCAGGATCCGCGGGTTCTCGACCATGTTGTTGTCGTAGCAGGTGAGAATACCGCAGCGGATGCCGCACACCTCGAAGGTCCGCAGGTCGTCGCCCCAGCCAAGGTGCGGGCTGATGAACTCGTGGATCTTGCGGTGCTTGGCCACAAACCCCGCAGACGTTACGGCGACGTAGCAGTTGAACAGCTTGTCGGCGTCAATCTCCACGAGGCCTGCGAGGATCGCGG
>Ga0172371_10006469_pt1 | contig 17036 bp, 13 predicted proteins | sample Lak12m_FD_114543 | JGI IMG/M metagenome (GOLD analysis project Ga0172371, IMG submission 114543) | Freshwater microbial communities from Kabuno Bay, South-Kivu, Congo - kab_022012_12m | ecosystem: Environmental > Aquatic > Freshwater > Lake | place: Democratic Republic of the Congo: South-Kivu...
CCATTTCTCTTTCTTGGTAGGGCGGTGAGTCCCTTCACCGCCGCACTTCGGCGCGCAAGGGACTGCGCGCCCTACCATCACATAATGATCCTGTCGGTTATGCAACTGTGACGCGGCTACAGATAATTTTAAACCGCTCTAAATGGCCAATAAAATTAACCACTGATTACTCGGATTACGATTAAAACTAAGTCGAAATAAAGAGGGTGAGATCAGTCCAGTAGTCTTTTCTGTCCCTCGAGTTTCCTTATGTTTTCAACGTCCTGGGTACATTCCATGCAGCCAAGGTATTTGCCCTGGTAATCCCTGAGTGCATAGAACTCGATAAAGATCTTGTGTTTCTCCTTCTCTGGACCAACTGGCAGATCGATCCAGAAACTCGCCTTTTCCCTCTTCCCGGTCCTCATCTCGTCAACTATCTGGATAACCATCGGCAGGCTCTCCTGCGGGTGGCATTCCCGGAAGTTTGCGCCCATTGAAGTCAGGGGGCGCTTGAAAAGTCTCTTGTCGTGCTTATTCCATCCGATGACCTCATCGTTGGCGTCGATGATGGTTATTTCCATCGGCAATGTTTCAAGAATGGAGTTCAGGACAGATTCATCCATTTTGTCGATGTGCATGTTTCCTCTATTTCTTTGTGTTGTTTTCCAGGGCGGATTCAAGCGCCAGCAGGGTATAGGATGTCACAAGCACCGGGTCACTTTCCCAGTAGCGGTTCTGCGTGTTCTCCCAGTATCCTTCGCCGGTGGCCGCGTCAGTCTTCTGGAGCGAAACAAGTTTCCTGGCCAGTTCCACTTTCCAGTCGAGCAGTTTACCGTCTTTGAGCGGAATGGCCTGTGCGCCATAGGCCGACAGTGACCTGCTTAGGATATTGTAGAAGAAATAGACGCCGTTACCGCCCATGCCCGGGTTTTCTTCCAGCGACCAGTGTTTCGCCGACCAGTCAAAAGCCGATTTTACCCGCACGTCATCACGTGATACGTTGGCGTAGACAAGGGCAAGCATTCCGGCGTACGTGATACTGCCGTAGGAGCGGAATACCACAACGCCGTTCTTGTTGGTGCTTGTGCCGGCTTTGGGATCGCTTGGATTATAATAGAAACCACCGGAATCCTCGTCCCCCGATTCCGGTTTGTTCTGCATCTTTTCTATATATTTAACTGTCTCTTTCCAGTCAATGTCCACGCGCTTCTCGTTTTTCGGGCGGGTGTCTTCCACATCAGCTGTGCGGGCCATGGCCTCTGCAGCATAAAAAGTGTTTAGGAGATCGGTATATTTTCTTTCATTGTCACGGTCATATCCGAATCCTCCGCTGTAATTGTCATCGCCAAAATGCTGGGCCCCGGCGATGAATTTCCTGGCATTCCTGATTACGGGTGCGAGGGACTGGTCTCCGGTGGCGTGAAGTGCAGTCATGCAGATGGCTGTATTGTAGTTGCTGAGGCCGCCGCCTTTCCGGCCCTTGACTTCCTTGTATATACCCCCGTTTTCGTTGACGCAGGAAAGAATGTATTTAACTCCCTTTGCGATGATCGCCTCTTTGCCGGGGTAGGAGCTTTTTGCGAATGCCCAGACCGGAAGGGCCGTGAGCGCCGGAAAATTGCCTTCTGACCAGGAGCCGTCCTCTTTCTGGTGTGAGGCCAGCCATTTCAACGAACGGTTCAGCGAGGCGTTGACCTCGTTCGCAAGGGAAGTGTCGAGAACACCGAGTGGCGGCATTGATGATGTAAGTGCAACCGGTTTGGCATCCTCAGCGCTGCAGGTTGAATATCCGGCAGCAGCGATCAGTAAAACAAGCGTGGCTGTAAGTGCTTTTGTCATCGTAGTTCCTTTTCTTTTTATGTTGCACGACTATACCTTAATAACGTTTGATATATCAACAAGGTTCAATATCCTTATGCGGAGGACACCGGTATGAACAGGGTAATTCTTTCTATTATTGCGGTACAGCTGGTGGTGTTGAATAACGGATGCGCGGAAAATTCGACGGAGCCGCGGAAAGACGGCGCGGGTACTGAAAAGAAAGGAGAAGAAACAATGTTAACCAACCAGGATAAGGAATTCCTGATCAACCTGGCCCGGCAGACCGTGAGCTGGTATGTGAAGGACCGGAAAATTCCAAAACCGGACAAGGGCACGCTGAGCGAAGCAGTACAGCAGAAAGCAGGCTGTTTCGTTACGCTGACCACGAAACCGGCGTACAAGGGCGATAACGGGCTGCGAGGCTGCATAGGCGTTTTCGAAAGAGACAGGCCCCTCTATGAAAATGTAATCAGCCGTGCGATTGCCGCCGCCACTGAGGATACCAGGTTCAATCCTGTAAAATACAGCGAGCTGGACGGCATTAAGATTGAAATAAGCGTGCTGACCGAGCCGAAGGATTTTCTGTTCAAATCACCGGAGGACCTGCTGGCGAGGCTCAGGCCTTTGAAAGACGGAGTGATCCTGAGGACCAGGTATGGAGGTTCAACTTTCCTGCCTCAGGTCTGGGAACAGCTGCCTGACAAGGAACAGTTTCTTTCCCATCTCTGCATGAAACACGGCGCACCAGGCAATGCCTGGAAGAATGACTATAAAAATGTCCAGGTGCTGACTTACGAGGCGATTGTCTTTGGCGAAGAGGAATACGGGCGGAAGGTGACCGGCGTGAATGGCGCGGTTGTGGGAAAAGGAGGAGCAGTCATCGAAGGTACAGCGGCCCCCGCGAAGAAAGGCGCAGAGAAGACAGCCGGAAGAAAAGCTGCGCAGGGGACAAAGCTGGAGCCTGGTACTGTTTGCAGTCCCGGATCGGATATAACGGATATTCAAACGGCTGGGAACTAAAAGAAATAATCCTTCGTGTATGGGCTGTGACGGGAATACATCAGGTTCAAGGCTGGTTGGCAGGGGCAGGATGCTTGCTGCGATGTTCCTTCTTGGCGCGTTTTCCACGCTTGCGCAAGTCACGTTCTTGAGGGAAATGCTTGTTGTTTTCTTCGGTAACGAGCTGGTTATCGGCACGATAATGGCTAGCTGGCTGGTTGGCATAAGCCTTGGCGCCTTTCTTGCGCGCATCTTGTCGCGATACATAACTGGTGACATCAGGATTACCAGTCTCATTTCGGCTTCGCTCCTTTCCATGGCTGTATTGCTGCCTTTCCAGGTTTATGCGGTCAAGGTGGCAAGGCTGATATTTTATGTGCCAGCCGGTGAATATGCGTCTTTCGCCAGCATCCTGGCCGGCTCATTCCTGATATTCCTGCCGACTTGTGCCGGGATCGGACTTATTTTCCCGTTTGCATGCGAACTGGAATCACGTTCCGGCAGGGATGGGGAGCAGCATGCTGCGGGCGCTGTAAGCCTGATTTATAAATGGGAATCGCTCGGCAGTATGATTGGCGGCGTTGTGCTGACATATGTTCTCCTGCCGCTGATAAGTCCGTTAAGGATTGTTCTCGCGGCGGTGTCCATTTGCTCTGTTTCTGCGGCGATGTTTGCCGCAGGAAAGTCCCTTCGCTGGGCGTCGGCACTGCTCGCGCTCGGCGCGGCTCTTGTCATGCCGCTGGGGGTTATTGACAGGGTTGAACACCGGGCTGTCGAGGACCAGTGGAGGACTTTCGGGGTGTTTGGAGAGGGGGGTGACCAGGCAGGTGCAACAGTGACCCGGCTTGTTGCTTCCGAGAATTCGGTTTATCAGAACCTTGCTGTTACGGAATCTGCCGGGCAATTTGCATTTTATGCGAATGGCCGGGTGATGTTTATTTTCCCTGACCCGATTGGATATGAGCACAGTGTTCATTTTGTGATGGCGCAGAATCCAGGGGCGAAAAGAGTGCTGTTGATCGGCGGTAACCCGGTAGGCGACATTCCTGAGCTGCTCAAGTATCCGCTGGAGCGTCTTGTGTACGTCGAGTTGGACCCGACCGTGGGTCGTCTTGTTGAAAGGATCAAGCCTGAAGAATACAGGATGATACGGAGCGATAAAAGAGTCACGTTTATTTCCCGGGATGCTCCGCGGTATGTGCAGGGCTGCAGGGAGCAGTTTGACGCCATACTGGTAAACGCTCCCGAGCCGGCGACTGCGGCGGCAAACAGGTTCTACACGCTTGAATTCTACCGCAATGTCCGGCGCATTCTTGCCGCCGACGGGTTCATGTACACATCGCTGAGCTCATCTGAGCGGCTGCAGTCCGAAACCGCCGACATGGGCGCATCAGTATACAGGACAATCAGGGAGGTCTTTCCCGTTGTGCTGGTTACAGCCGAGATGCAGAACAGGTATTTTGCCGGCCGGCCTGAATCCGGCCTGACGTTTAACCGCGATATCCTGTGCGAAAGAAGCACGAAAGCCGCTGTAAAAACCCAGTACTTCCAGCCGAAGTACTTCCTTGGCCTTGATGAAATTGCACCTGACAAGACGCAATTCGTGAAGGACAGGTTTTCGTCCGTGAGATTCAGTTTGAATACGAACCTCAAGCCGGTGACCTATTTCTACAACCTGATGCTGTGGAGCAGGTTCAGCGGGTCCGGTCTCGAATCCGTGCTTGGTAAACTGAAGTCTGTAGATTTTCGGAAGTTGACCGGCTGCATATTTGGCTGCGGACTGTTTCTGCTTGTTGCTGGAATTGCAGTGAGGATGACAGGCCGTACTGGAGGAGCGGATGCCGGGGCAGGGAAAACATGGATGAGGCTCATGGCGGTCGTGCTGATTGCCACGACAGGTTTTTGCGGCATGGCGCTTGAGGTGCTGCTCATTTTCATTTTCCAGGGGCTGTACGGGTATGTTTATTCGATGATGGGTCTGATTGTCGCCGTATTCATGCTGGGGCTCGTGCTTGGCGCGCCGTCGGGCCGGATGATGGCAGGAAAGGGGGCGTTCGTTTTGTGGTTCTCAATAGCGCTGATAGAAGCCCTGCTCCTTGTGATTGCGCTTGCTGTCCCCGGCCTTTTCGATTTGGTCTCGACTGTATCGGGATCCGGCAGGCTGATGAAGCTGTTTGAAATCCTGATTTATGTTTCTGTTGGTGTCATCGGGTGGGCGGTTGGGGCGGAGTTTCCGCTGGTGAACAGGCTGTATTCTGAGAGCGGTGTTTCGGTGGGGAGAAGCGCGGCGGTCACTGACGTGGCGGACCATCTCGGTGCGGCGGTTGGCGCTGTGGTGGTGGGGGTTGTGCTTGTGCCGGTGATGGGGATTGAAATCTCGTGCGTGGTGATTGCCGCTGTAAAATGCCTTGGGCTGCTCGGTCTTGCGGCGGCATTTGTCTCAAAAACGTCCAACACCGAACGCTGAATGTCCAGCCGATTGTCAGTCATGAATTGAATCCGACCACGCCTGATTCCTTACGGCTGCAAACCCAGTCCAGCCGGCTGGAATTGCTAGTACTGACCCATCATCAACAACTTACAACAAATAATTTTCTCGCCATTTTGCAATTCAATCTCTTCTTTCTCATACATCGATTATCGGGCCTTTGCCGGGAGGAGGGCCGTTGGTTGTAAGATCATCGGGCGGCTCCTGGCGGTCGACCACAATGCGTCTCTTTGCCCTGGGATAACCCAGGAACATGCTTACAACACTTATAACCAGGCTTCCTCCAACTGCGGGCCAGAAACCCGTGACATGAAAGCCGTGCACAAGCCCTGATGTTATGCGAAGCAGGATCGCATTGATTACTATCAGGAACAGGCCCAGCGTCATTATGATAAAGGGAATCGAAAGGACCTGCAGAACCGGTTTTACCAGCGAGTTGAGTATTCCAAGGACAAGCGCGGCGATAAGCAGGCTCTGCCAGTCATCATAGGAAATGCCGGAAACAATCTTTGTTGCAGCCCAGACTGCAATCATCTGCACGATCCATCTGAAGATAAATTTACTCATAATCGATATCCTGCATTTCCTGCTTTCTTTGAGATGAGGAAATCAGGGAAAGATTTCAACGCGAAGATCGCAAAGTCAAGAACGCAAAGTCAGATACGCCAAGTAACATATTCCAGCTACTCCAAATGTTCCTCTATTACCTGCAACTGAACAAGAAGATCCGAGACTTCCCTCTGCCAGAACGCGTCCGTGCCCCATTCGGGGTGATTTGTACGGAACTTGAAATCATTTACCTGTCGGCTGCACCAGGAGAGATAATAAATAATGCGCATTGCCCGAAGCGGCTCTATCAGCCGGATGGAAGGAAAGTCAAACTCCCTGAACTGCCCATATCCCTGCAGTAAAAGATCAAGTTCACGGCGGGACTTGTCGGCCCGCTCTGGCAGCAGCAGCCAGAGGTCCTGGATCGGTGGACCAACCATCATATCGTCAAAATCGATTATCATTATGCCTTCACCCGGCCGATCAAGAAGATTGCCGCAGTGACAGTCGCCGTGGATCCTGATGAACTCAAGATTCTCGAAAAGCGGCGCAATCAGTTCAAGAATCCGGGATGTCGCATCCTTGAATGCTTCCGCATGCCGCGGCGTCACGAACCTGTTGTCGATGAGGTGGCTTACATGCCCGGCTATGGACCGTGCGGGATGCAGGACAGTGCGCACACTGGATTCGCGACGGCTGCCGGCAGTGTGGACCCGGCCAAGCAGGCGGCCGACCCTCAGCCAGTCCTCGTCGGTGTTTATTTCCAGCTGGCGGCCGAACCGCTTCGGAAAGACCGTGAAATAGATTCCGCCTGCATCATGAAGTGTCTTGTCGCCGTTAAGTTTCATAGGGGCGATTACAGGTATTTCATCCGCGGCACAGTCTGCCATGAAATCATGTTCATCCTGCAGGGCGGCGAGTGACCATCTGCCCGGCCTGTAGAACTTGGTTATCAGCCGTTCACCGGCATTGGTCTCGATTTCGTAAACGCGGTTGATGTAGCTGGGCAGGGGGGTGGCCAGGCCGGTAAGCTTCAGGCCGGTTGATTGTTCAACCAGGTCCAGCATTGTATCCGGCACGAGATGTTCAAAATCCGAAGAATCGTTCAATTCAATATCCTCCAAACGGCGCGACATAGTACACGCATGGCCGGATATTGTCATTAACAGACAATTTGGCCTCTGAGGTCGACGTGGTGCGCACGCTGCGCAGGTCTTGCCCGTGCTTCGCCCAAAGGGCTATACCAAAGCTTGCCGTCCGCCCCGACCCTTCGCAAACGCGTCAACCTAAGAAATGCTGGATTTATTGGGATGGCGGAGATGTCGTCTCGTTACACCACACAACTTATCGTCACCCTCACCTAACCTCTCCCCTGAAGGGAGAGGAATTCCCGTCTTCTTCCTCGCCCCTTTGGGGAGCCGCCTTCGCTCGAGAGCTATGGCGAGCCAGGGAGGATTGATGGCGCGTTCCGCGCCATTGAGGTCAGTGGTGTTTTCGTATTCTTCCTCGCCCCTTGGGGGAGAGGATTGAGGTGAGGGGTGTTTCCGCATTCTCCTGCTTAGGTTGACGCGTATGCAAAGAGTCGGGGCGGAATTCAGATAATAAGAAAATCTTTTTCAAAAGGGTTAGCCAAGGCTGAAACCTTGAGCAAAGTGTTATAGCACTTATTACGTGAGTCCACAAATTTTCGTGCAATAAGCGGCCTAGAATAGGTTTGACGCTTCCGTTTGAATAGAATTATGTAATGTTTCAACGGGAGCGTACATTATGGGAGTATCATGACCTTAAGATATCCGCGTCTGATCGTAACCTTCTGCCTTGCTGTCAGTATGAGCGCCTGCACAACTATGGCTGACGAATCGCCGGCAGCTTTGTCCAAAATCGGCCTTGGTAAATACGGCAGGATTTGCGACCGGGATGCTGCTGATCCCGTCAATCTTGGTCCCACGGGCGCCGTCGGCTGGCCGGTTGGCCGCGAGATTGTCGTCACGGCGGTGGACCGGAATTCCCCGGCAGACGGTCTGCTCCAGGAGGATGACATCATTCTCGCCGCCAATGGCAGAATGCTGGAGGAAGATCCGCGCAGGACGCTGGGCAGGGCGATCACGGAAAGCGAGAGCACGTCGCGCAACGGCAGGCTGGAGCTTACTGTCTGGCAGGCCGGCAAGCTGAAAGAGGTTGCAGTGACTCTACCGGTAATGGGAGAGTACAGCGCGACCTGGCCGGTAAATTGTGCAAAATCAAAAAAGGTACTGCACAATACCTGTGAATGGCTTTCAGAGAACCAGCTGACGAACGGTCTCTTCCTGACATGCTCCGGCACGGATGCCTACACAGCCTGTGCCGTCAACGGCCTGGTATTCCTTGCCAGCGGCGAAGCCAGGTATATCGAGAACGCGCGGCACCTGGCATATCACCTTGTCAGGAACAGGCTCCCAAATCCCAAAGGTGATACCGGCCTCGCAAACTGGGCCTGGTCATATTCAGCCGTTTTCCTTTCGGAGTATTACCTGTTGACGGGTGACGCCAATGTCCTGCCTTATCTCAAGGACCTGCAGGAGTGGATTACCGATGGCCAGACGGAGTGCGGGTCGTGGTCCTACGGCCCGAAAAGCGGAAAACCGTCTGAAGAGAATCAGAACCAGGTCGGGTTGACATGCTTCCTTGCCATGGCGCTAATACGTGAATGCGGCGTGGACATTAACGAAAAAGCGCTGGACAGGTCCGTCAAATTCTTCGAGCGCTTTGTTAACAATGAAAGCATTGGCTATGGCGATCACCGGCCCTGGGCTGAGGCGGCAGGAAGCGGCAAGGATGCTCAAGCGGCGATTACTTTCAGGCTGCTGGGCGGAAACCGGACGGCGGCGTCATATTTTGCCCAGAGGGTTGCGGATCTTTATCCCTGGATGGAGCGGGCGCCCACCGGTCCGTATTTCAGTGTTTTGTGGAGCCCCCCCGCCGCAAACCTCGCCCCGGAGAAATGGGCCCGAAGGTTCCTGGATAACTGGCAGTGGTATTATGATTTGTCGCGGACCTGGAAAGGAAGTTTCCTGCTTCCTCCGACTTCTATCATCACCGGCAACCAGTACACGCTGAGGGGGCCGCTGTTCACCACCGGCGCGGCGGCGCTGGTATACGGGCTCGGGGAAAAGAATCTCCAGGTCCTTGGAGCGCCCAAAAGCGTTTTCTCAAGAGTTAAACTGTCGTCCAAACTTGAAAAGGCGAAGGCGCTCTTTGCGCAGAAGAAGTGGGATGAGGTTGAGAAGCTGCAGGCTGATGAGCGCGGCAGGCTCTCGGACGCGGAACAGAAATATGCGCTTCAGCTTATTGAAGCCGCAAAGAAGATGACGGAGACGACACGCCTGACATTAAGCGCCATTTCGCAGAACGTCGCGAATCACGACCTGTCCCTGGCGAAAGTGCAGATGGAGGACCTCCAGATGCTGCTTGGGCATGCAATGCCACAGCTGTCAGCTTCTGCTGCTGAAATTAACAGGCCAGAACACCGGCACGTTTTTGAAGCGGAGAAACTTTTTGAGGACAATCGATACCTTTGCGCCGTTGATGGCGATGCTCGAAAGGTTGTACAGCAGTTGGCGTCCGATACGGGTATTGGCTCCATACGGAACCAGGCAATCGAAGCGCTGAACGACAGCCGTCAATGGCCGTCGTATAAAGACAGTTTTACTTCGGAAGAACAGCTGATGATCTATGGCGGCAGATGGGGCGGCGCCAAGCCTGATAAAACGGCATTAAAAATTGCCGACAAGCTTGCGCATATCCCGGGGCGGTTCTGGGTTTATCTTCCGGCAAGAAAGGCGCTGGAAAAGGCGGGCATTTCCAAGGAAGGCCGTACCGGTGACTCGTTGATAGGAGCGCTCGATGCCTGTCCTGTGAAATGGCGATATCTGTACCCGAAGCAGGGGGATGCTGTAAACGGCTGGCAGACGCTGCCTTTTGATGATTCCAGCTGGAACAGAGGAACCCGTCTTTTTGCAGCCGGGGAAGGTTGGGTTACAAACGCTACCCGGATGATTATCCGCGGAAACTTTGAGCTGAAGAATCCTCATTATGACAGGATACTCATTTATTGCCGCACCGATACGCCCGCTGATCTGTATCTCAACGGCGAGCTTGTAGGTAAATTCCAGAGGGATACTGACGGGTGGTATGAGAGCTTTAAACTGTCAAGATCCGCCGCAGCATTGTTGCGGAATGGAACCAATGTCGTGGCGATGGCCGCGGAGGGTAAGGATGGCGGAATTGTAATGAGCGTCGGGCTCCAGGGGATTGCCTCTGATGTGGCGGAACCCATGATGCAATCCGGGGAGACTGCGCAACAAGGCAGTCTGCCGGAAAACGGCCAGGTCCCACGGCGCGGGGAAATTCCGGAGGAATATGATCTTTCAGGAAAGAGCGTCACTGAACTGATTAAACTGCTTGGTGATGAGTCGGGACTGGTGAGGTGGCATGCCGCGGCAGCCTTTGAAGGCAAAGGATCTGATGCTATACCTGTGCTGACAGGGATACTTTCGCACAAGGATCCGCTTATGAGGCAGGGCGGGGCAATGGCGCTGGGTTACATTGGAGAGAGCGCAGAGAAAGTCATTCCTGATCTGTTAAAACGGCTTAAGAAAGACAGGGACCCGTTAGTCAAGCGGTCTGCCGCTGATGCCATTGGTTATATTGCCTCGGCCAGGGATGGCAAGCTTTCGGCCTTAAAAGACGTGCTGCCGGCGCTGGTGAAATCTCTGAAGGACGAGGATTATAATGTGCGTGACAGTGCCGCACGGGCGCTGGGCAACATAGGGCCTAATGCGGCGTCGGTGATTCCAAACCTTGAAAAAGCGCTGAAAGACAGGGAGTGGTGGGTACGTGAAAGCGCAGCCAAGGCGCTCACAAGTATTGATCCATCCGGGAAGGTGGTGCGGCCGATACTCGAGAAGGCGGCTGAGACGGAGACCCACCGGTGGGTGCTTAAGGCGCTTGGCAAGCCTATTACCGGGGTCGATATGCCTATCGACGTCGATAATCCGAATGCTATTCCGCGGTCGTAAATCGTGACTTCGGATACTGGATGCTGGCTACCGGGTTCTCTGTCCATCTCCTAGAGCGGTTTAAACTATTCTGTAGCCGCGTCACAGCTGCATAACCGACAGGATCATTATATGATGGTAGGGCGCGCAGTCCCTTGCGCGCCGAAGTACGGCGGTGAAGGGACTCACCGCCCTACCAATAAAGAGAAATGGTTCAACGGCTATAGTTCTATTTAAACCGCTCTAAAGTTTCTTTTACAAATGAGTCTTGTTTTTGCAGGGATTTCAGGGCATAATTCATTTCAAATGAACAGGCGTTTTCTCAAGTATCTCAAGATTGTTGCGAGCTGCCATATCGGGCTTGTGGTTGTCCTGCTTACCACATCCGGCTGGACGGGTATATTTGACAGGAAGCAGGAGGAGACAACCCGGATGGAATTCTGCATTGCGGTTGAGGGTGCCCCGGTTCCACATGGCGTGATGAACTTTGTTGAACCGGTAAAGGAAAAGAAGAAACCCCCAGCGGACCCAGGCGAGAGTACTCTCGCATCCATAAAGAGTGATACCGGAAGCTGGAAAAAGAAGACTATAGAAATAAGTCGCAAAAAAATCGTACGGTCCGTTGACAAACCCAGGGGCGGGGGCGGCGCGCCCAGGACAAACCTGAGTCCTGAGCAGATAAAACGGTTCCTGGCCGAAGGCGCTCGCATGTCGGACCATGATTATATCCCGGATGACGACGAGGTCCGCTGCAAGGCGATCATAAAGAACACGATGGATGAGGCGTGGAACCAGCCGAGCAAGGAGGATACGGGAGATGTTTCTGCCGAAGCTACCATTGGTCTTTCAAGGGACGGCAGGGTGACGTGGAGGAAGCTGTCAAAGAAATCCGGGAACGCCCTGTTTGATGAATCGGTGATGCAGGCGGTAACTTCGGTGGAAGCCATTCAACACCTGACGCCGGGCTTCCTGGACAAATTTCATGAGGCAAAAGTAACGTTCAAGTTTGAATAGCATTTCAATGTTGCAGTGGGCCGGTCTTGTTCATATTCTCCGTCCTTCATCCTGCGAGGTTGAATCCAAAAAGGAATTTATGACTAAAATCTGTCTCAAAACTGGTTTTGCTGTTTTCTTTCTTTTCATGGTTCTTGCGGCGCCTGCGGATGAGGTTTCCGTGGTGGTCCCGAAGCCGGGCGCAAATGCCAAGTATGTCCTCGACCTGTCCGGCATGAAACAGTCGGGCGGGGCGGCAGAAGCGCTGTTCCGTCAGACCCTGGAAAATGACCTCAAGCTTTCAGGCTGGTTCACTCTGTCAAAAGAAGGCAGGAAAGGCGCGTATGCCGTTTCGGGCACATGCAGGCAGTCCGGGAGCAGCCTGGCCGTCAGGTGCCAGGTTGATAACGTGATGAACAGCACGGTGCTCTTGAGCAAGTCTTATGACGGAGAAACGGCCAGGGCGCGCAGGCTTGCGCATGCAGCGGCAGATGACATTGTCTTTGCGATCAAGAAGGTCAAGGGCATGGCTTCGTCAAGAATCGCGTTTGCCGGCAAGAGGGACGGGAAGAGGAACGTCTATGTCTGTGATGCCGACGGAGCGAACATGATGCAGATCACGCATGACAATGTGATATGCCGGTGTATTGAATGGAGCCCGGACATGTCCAAAATCATCTATACGGGATACCTTAGCAGCTATGCCGATGTTTATACGATTAATATGTCAAACAACAGCCGGAGAAAGGTGTCGTCGTACCCCGGGATCAACGTTGGGGCCGTTTATTCCCCGGACGGAAACCGTATTGCGATTGTCCTTTCGAAGGATGGCAACCCGGACCTGTACCTGATGGATGCATCAGGTGGAAATCCGAGAAGAATCGTCAGGACTCCGTTTGCGGCCGAAGCGAGTCCATCGTGGTCACCGGATGGCGAACAGATTGTATTTGTGTCGGACAAGTCAGGTTCCCCGCATCTTTACATTGTCGGCAGCGACGGAGGGGACCCCAAAAGAATTACCTGGAAAGGAAATGAAGATGTCTCACCCGACTGGGGCGCCAATGGAAAGATTGTTTACACGAGCAGGCGGCAGGGGAAGTACCAGGTCTGTATCTATGATCCTTCCACGAAGAAGGAAGAGCAGTTGACGGGTGACTGGGCTGATCACGAGGATCCTTCCTGGGCGCCGGATGGCAGGCACATTGTCTGTTCCCAGACAGTGAACTACCATTCGGACCTGTATATCCTTGACACTCTTGGCGATCCTTCTGTACGTTTGACAAGAGTTCCGGGGGAGTGGTACTCTCCATCCTGGTCCTCAAAGTAATAAACATAATTAAATGAAGTTCTAAGGAGGTAGTGATAATGAAGCTGAACGGGTATTTGAGAAGTGCAGTAGTTGCCGGTTGTGTTTGCGGATTGATTGTCAGCTCAGGTTGCAGGCCGAAGCCAAAAGCGACTACCGGTACAGGCGGGGACACAGGGTCAGGAACTGATGTTCCAGGGAATGTGATGCCTCAGCGTCCTGATGCTGAAGGGGAGCCGATCAAGGGCTTGAATCTCAGGAACATACAATTTGCATATGACAGCTTCCAGATTACAGACTCGGAAGTCCCGAAAATCAGGGAAATCGCGGATTACATGCAGGTCAATGCGAATACCAGGCTCGTAGCTGAAGGAAATTGCGACGAACGCGGTACGGCTGAATACAACATATCGCTTGGCGAGAACCGTGCTCAGGCTGTTCGCGCATACCTGATTGGCCTGAAAGTCGATGGCTCCAGGATCCAGACAAAGAGCTACGGCAAAGACAAGCCTCTCGACGAAGGACACAACGAAGCCGCCTGGTCGAAGAATCGCCGGGTAGAGCCTGTGCTTTACAAGAACTAGAGTTTCTTCTCTGTCCTGGAAACCGTCAATCGGATAAGACCCGGATTTTCGTTCGGGATGGTGGTGATTGACCATGCAGACGACGCTGGCTTTCCTGTTTGGGGCACCTGGTGGACCAGAAATTCTGCTGATTCTAGTTGCTGTCCTCCTCATGTTCGGGCCCAGGAAACTGCCTGAAATTGCGAGGAGCGTCGGCAAGGCAATGGAAACCCTCCGCAAGACATCCCAGGAGTTCCGTGACCAGGTCATGAGCCTCGACAAGGAACTGCCGAAGGTTGATCTTGAACTGCCAAAGATGAACCTTGACCTGGATGAAAACCAGGCAGCCGTGGTGGACGACGGGACAACCCAGCCAGGCCCGGTGACGGAGAACGGCCAGACAGAACTGCCTTTTGAAAAAGGGGACACGTCTTCCACCGCTCCTGCTGACCCATATGGCCTTTCCGAGGATAAGAGTAACAGCGTGGCATCACAATCGCCTGAGCCGCAAAATGATACGGCAGCGGGCAAGGAACAGGAAAATGCTGCAGAAATTAAGTCAAGCGCTCCGGAAAATCCGTCAGGGGTATCAAGCCTGGAACACCAGGAAGATAGCCGCAAAGACGGAATCGCTGGATGAAGACGGTTTGCCCGAATCTTCTTCCAAGCCATTTCTAGAGCACCTGGAGGACCTGAGGAAAACAATAGTCAGGTCTGTCATAGCTCTTTTCGCGGGAATGGTAATAGCGATTCCTGTTGCCCCGTGGATACTGCGCATTCTCAAGATGCCATTGAAGAAGGCCGGCATAGAAGATCCGGAGAAGTTCCTGAAGATACTCGATGTTACCGGCGGATTGTCCCTTGCAACCCAGACGGTTTTCTGGAGCGGCTTGCTGATAAGCGCGCCGTTTATCATTTTCTTTATCTGGAGTTTCATTTTTCCCGGCCTGACAAAGAGGGAACGGAGCGCCGTTACCGGTTCAGTCGGGTTTGCGCTGATCCTGTTCATCTCAGGAGTGCTTATCGGGTATTTCGTTGCGGTGGCTCCCGGCATCAAGGTGATGCTCTGGTTTACCGCGTGGATAGGGGCAAGCCAGGATTTCTTCCTTGCCACCGACTATGTCCGCTTCGTGATAATACTCCTGTTGAGTTTCGGAATATGTTTTGAATTGCCAATAGTCCTGCTGATCCTGGGCAAGCTTGGCATAATAGATTCCGATACCCTGAGGAAGAGAAGGAAACAGGCCTTTGTCATAATCCTTATCGTCGCTGCGATTGTTACCCCGACAACGGACATGTTCTGCCAGCTTGTCATGGCAATCCCGCTGTATATCCTCTACGAAGCATGCATATGGATAATGCTGTCGCGGGAACGCAAGGCAGCCAGGTTAAACGCGTAATTATCCGCTATCCTTTACGCAAGATTTCTGCCTTTTGATGTTGACTGACAGCTCGCCTCGGTATATCTCTCTTTATGCAAAACTGATACATGGTCATTGTACGTTTTCTGTCTCGAGGTGGGGGGAGTTAATGAACTGTCACCAACTTAGTCGTCTTCAAAGAACTAATCAAAGCACGGAACACCACATTAGAAGACTTTTTGGAACTTTCGTTTGCTATCTAAGAATCTGAGAGACGTTTTGTGTTTCTAACACGGAGTAGCATGATTTTGACAGGGTTTCTAAAAACGTCAGTCCTGACGGTGGTATCAGCGGCAATTCTGGTGTGCTTCGCAGAACAATCGCTTGCTGCGACCATCTTCAGTGACAGCTTCGAAAGCCCCGACACGACAGGTCGGGTCACGAACTCACCTGCAGGATGGGTAACAACCAGGAGCGACAAGACGGGAATCAGTGACACCAACATTACAGCAAAAACCGGAAGCCAGTATGCCTTCGTTGATGAATAACGCTTCACAGATAACTATTAACGGCCTCACTGTCTCCTCGACCAGTAAATCCGGCGTCCAGACAACATTCGGTCATGACGCTCTTGGTCGCCAGGTTTTAGTTCTTAACAATGGAGGGTCGCGCTCTGTCGCGACCGTTACCCATTTTAATGAAAAAGGCCAGGTTGATTGGACTCAGGATGCGGCCTCAAACCGTACCAGCTATGCCTTCGACCCGGACACCGGCAGGCAGATTTCCACAACCGATGCGCTATCGAATTCAATTTACACAGCGTATGACAATGAAAAGAATGTAGTCGTTGGCAAATGGGGCGCAACATACCCGGTATTTTATGAATTTGACGACTTCAACCGCATGACCGCCATGTATACATACCGCGGCACAAACCCCATTTCTTCTTATTCTGATATCTTAAATCTCAAATCTTCGATGGACAAAACAAGCTGGAAGTATGAACCCGCCACGGGCCTTCTGACCAATAAACTCTACGCCGACACCAACGGTCCGAGTTATGTCTACACGACAGACGGCAAACTTGCGTCTCGAACCTGGGCGCGTCCAATGACCAATGGCCAACCGCTGGTGACTTCTTATGTCTATACGAACACCGGAGAAATGGTATCAATCGGTTATAGCGATTCCACACCAGGAGTTGGATTTACCTTCAATCGCCTTGGCCAGCAGATAACTGTGACTGACGGGCAGGGTACCCGCGCCTTCACCTATAACGACCAGATGCAACTCGCCGCTGAAACAAATGTAATGGGGGAAATTGCCAGAAACTATGACGGCTTGGGCAGAAACACCGGGTTCAGTTTTAATTCTGACTATTCTGTTAATTATGTCTACTCGGATATCGGCCGCTTCTCGTCCATCTCCTCCTCTGTGTACTCCGCGTCCTCCGTGGTGAATTACTCTTACCTGCCCAACTCCGATCTTATTTCCGGCTGGTCGAACGGCATCGTGAGCGTTGTAAAGAGTTATGAAATGAATCGAAACCTTCTGACAAGCGTTGACAACAGAACCAACGGTGCAACAATCTCCAGGTTCGATTATCAGAACGATGCCCTTGGTCGCCGCAACCGTCGTCTTGACACTTCGTTATCTTCGTTGCCTTCTGTTCAAACAAATGATTTTAGTTATAATCTCCGCTCCGAACTCATAAACGCGTTGATGGGCGCAAACTCTTATGCGTGGGAATTCGATAGCATCGGTAACCGTATAAGTGACACCACTAACTCGGTAACTCACAGCTACACGGCCAACAATCTGAACCAGTACACTCAGATTACCAACGGCGGATTGAAAGCACTGGCATATGATCTGGATGGCAACCTCACGAATGACGGTGTGTTCGCATTTACCTGGGACGCTGAAAACAGGCTGACG
>Ga0172371_10006473_pt1 | contig 17032 bp, 18 predicted proteins | sample Lak12m_FD_114543 | JGI IMG/M metagenome (GOLD analysis project Ga0172371, IMG submission 114543) | Freshwater microbial communities from Kabuno Bay, South-Kivu, Congo - kab_022012_12m | ecosystem: Environmental > Aquatic > Freshwater > Lake | place: Democratic Republic of the Congo: South-Kivu...
ACTCGCTCCCACCGAGGAGCGCATCCAATATGGCCCTTCCAACTTCCCGGACAATGTGGATCCGCTGACCGGGCTCATTGTCAGCGACCCCGCGTTCCTCAACCGCCGCCCGGTGATGGTGAAAGTAGCAAACTTCCCGCGTGAGGGGCGCCCGCATGCCGGGCTCTCATTTGCCGATATCGTCTTTGACTATTACACAGGTGAAGGTGCCAACCGCTTTGTTGCCCTCTTCTACGGGCAGGATACCGTGCAAGCTGGGCCGGTGCGTTCCGGTCGGCTCATCGACCGCTGGCTGGTCAACATGTACAAGGGCATCCTGGGCATGGAATACGCCTACGGACCCGTTTATGACGCGATTGTCAACCAGCTCGGCAGCCGCATGATCAGCGGTGATCATTGTGACGACAAATTCAAAGCCATCTGCACTGACGGTCCCGCCACTGAAACCAGCCGCTTTGCCAACACCGCCGAGATGAGTAAGTATTACGCTAGCAAGCAATCCGCCACCAACACCAGGCAGAACCTCGACGGTATGACCTTCGATTCAGTAGCCCCTGCCGGCGGGGTGGATGGTCATGAAGTGACCATGCGTTTTGGCAAGAACAATGAAGCCCAATGGAAGTACGATGCCGCCAGCGGCAAATACCTGCGCTTCATCGACTCACTTGATGCGAACAATCAACTGCTGATGATCCCCCTGGTGGACCGCATCACTGGTAATCAACTTACTTTCTCCAACGTAATCATAGCGTTTGCTGAGATCGAAACCCTCAATGGGGCAACCGACACACTGCATGAGATTCACATCGCCGGTGCCAAAGGCCGGGCGCTGCTCTACCGCGATGGCCAGATGTACGAAGGCACCTGGAAAGGTGTGTACGATACCCCGCTCACCTTTTACGACAAAGATGGCAATCCGATACCGCTCAAACCGGGCAACACCTGGATCCATTTTGCCGGTATGACCTCAAGAATTGTGGAAGATCCCGCCGGTGTTTGGAAAGTGACCAATTACACACCTTAATGAAAATGCTTAAAATTCAACCCCGAAGTCTCCACCGCGTCACCTTCCTCACGGTTGTGATGATGCTATTGTCGCTAACTGCCGCCGCGTGCCAGTTGGTCAATCCGGCGACCCCCACCCCTCCTCAGGTCGCTGGTAATACCCCCGCGCCAGTTGAAAATGCCGGCAATACGGTATCACCGGTTACCGCTGCCACTGAGATTCCCGCCACCCCAACCCCGGCAGTTTACGATCCGGCTAATCCAGCTTCCTGGATTTATCTTCCTGTAATACCTGAGCACCTGAGTCAGCGTGTACGCGACCTGTATGAAATGGGCAAAACAAGTGGATTGAACCAGCATGCCTTTTCAAAGGCGGGTGACTGTGAAACCTCCACTCAGTACTTCCTGGCACCATTCGATATGAACCCGAACGGTTACCGGCTTGGGAATTATGGAACTATTGCCGACATTATTGCATATTATGAGGGGTCTTTCGAACGCGTCAGCCTGGCTGCAAGTTCCGGTGGTTCAGTTGCCAAAGTGCTTTCACCCCTCTGGGCAGATACCACCCAGTGCCGCGAAAATGAATCTCCGCTGGTATGCGAGATCCGCATCCATCGTCCGGCAGTCCTGTTGGTGATGTTTGGCACCAACGACGTGAAAGCCAGCTCTCCCGAGAACTTTGAACTCAATCTCAAAAAACTGGTTGATATTTCATTATCAAATAATGTTGTACCGGTACTTGTCACCAAAGCCGATAACCTCGAGGGGGATAACAGCATGAATGCCATTATCGTCCGCGTGGCAAATGAATACGAACTGCCGGTGCTCAATATGTGGCGCGCCATGCAGGAACTTCCAAATAAGGGTCTGCAGCCGGATGGCATTCATCTCACCTACGCGCAGCCGTATTTTGACCTGCCCGAGAATATGCAGATGGGCTGGCCGGTCCGCAACCTGGTGACCCTGCAAATGCTGGAATACCTGCATAACGAACTGGAACCTTAAAACGAAACAGCCCTCACGGACTGTTTCGTTTATTTTGGTGATGAAGCAAATTGCAAACGGTTGCCATCCGGGTCATAGAACGTGCCAAAACACACCACCCCCGGGATGTTCACTGCATCGTCACACTTCACCCCCCGTGCTCGCAAGAATTCAGTGGTCTTTAAAGCATCTTCGACGCCTAATACTGCGATAACACCGCCTTCTCCTGCCACCAAAGGTGTTCCCTCATCCAATCGGGAAATCGCGATATGGGTCTCGTTCTCACGCCCATATTCATACCAGCCGATCTCATCATCTGCCCAGCAAACCGGCCATTCAATGATCTCGCTGTAAAATTTCTTTGCCCGATCCCAATCGCGCACGTGGTATTGGACGACGTTAACATTCTTAAAAATGGACATGGTCTTCCTCCAAATATATGACAATATTAGTCCGATTTATAAGGGTTGTCAACAAGGAATCTAGTAGTTAAGATTTCATAACAAAAGTACCATCTCGCAGATCCTGCAGTGCCTTTTGGATCTCCTCCTGGGTATTCATCACGAATGGACCATAACGCGCGATTGGTTCCCCCAGCGGTTTGCCTGAAATAAGCAGAAACCGTGCTCCTTTTTCTTCAGCCTGTACATTAATCTTCTCACCAGTTCCAAAAACTACCAGGCGGGTGGCAGCAATCCCGGTCCCTCCAAACCTGGCAAACCCATCATACAAATAAGCCAGGGCAGTATGATCATTCTCAACAGTAAATATGTACTCCTTCCCTGCAACGAGGTGGACATCAAAATACGCCGGATCTGCCGCGATCTCGCTTACTGGTCCCCTCACACCAGCTACCTCACCGGCAATCACGCGAATTTCAACACCATCTTCGGGTGATGCAATTGGAATCGCTGCAGAAGAGATTTCCTGGTATCTTGGCTTGCACATTTTCAACCGCGCTGGCAAATTGACCCACAATTGGAACCCATTCAAGGGTTCCGAAACCAACTGGGGCATTTCCTCATGCAGTATCCCGCCGCCGGCAGTCATCCACTGCATATCGCCGGCACCGATGACTCCTGTGTTTCCCATGCTGTCGGTATGGCGTACTGCTCCTGAAAGCATATAGGTCACTGTTTCAATACCGCGGTGCGGGTGCATTGGAAAACCCGGCAAATAATCCTTTGGGTCATCCGAACCAAAATGGTCGAAAAGCAGGAATGGATCGAGGTAATCCAATTGTCGCGTAGCAATGCTTCGGCGCAACCTTACTCCCGCCCCTTCCAGGACATAAATCGGGTCGATGACTCTTTCGACTTTACGAATGTTTGACATAATTACTCCATTCTTTACTAATAAAAAAATCCCCGGCGTTTATTGCCGGGGAGTGAACTGTTAGATATCCAAATTGCGAACTGCATGCGCGTGGGTGGTGATGAAACGGGTCCTCGGTGGTACTTCCGAGCCCATCAGCATGTCAAAGGTGCGGTCTGCCGCGGGTTCATCTTCCACTGCTACCTGTAGCAAAGTGCGCGTTTCAGGGTTCATGGTGGTCTCCCACAATTGCTCAGGGTTCATTTCTCCCAGACCCTTATAACGCTGCATTGAAACTTTTTCTGCCTGCGCGCCTAGCTGTTTGAGATAGGCATCCTTTTCAGCATCGCTGTATACATAGCGATGGTCATTTTTATAAGAGATGCGGTATAAAGGCGGTTGGGCGATGTAAACGTGTCCGTTCTCGATAAGCGAAGGGAGGTAACGGAAGAATAATGTCAGCAGCAGAGTACGGATGTGGGCGCCATCAACATCTGCATCGGTCATGATGATGATTCGACCATAACGCAAATTTTTAAGATCGAAGTTATCCCCGATGCCGGTTCCGAAGGCAGAGATCATCGATTTGATCTCTTCATTACCCAGCATTTTGTCCAACCTGGCACGCTCAACATTGAGGATTTTTCCTCGCAGCGGGAGGATCGCCTGGAAGTGGCGGTCGCGTCCCTGCTTGGCAGAGCCACCTGCGGAATTACCTTCAACGATATAGATTTCAGTCTTGGAGCTGTCGCGTTCTGAGCAATCTGCTAGCTTACCGGGAAGCGTCAGGCTTTCCAACGCAGATTTGCGGATGACGAGGTCGCGGGCTTTACGAGCTGCATCCCTGGCACGGGCTGATGTGAGGCATTTCTGCACGATCGCTTTGGCAGCAGCCGGGTTCTCCTCAAGGAATGCCCCAAAAGCCTCGCCAATCACCTGCTGGGCATAGGTCTGGACCTCGGGATTCATGAGTTTGACTTTGGTTTGGCTCTCGAATTGCGGATCCGGGTGCTTGATACTAACGATGGCAGTCATGCCTTCACGGGTGTCATCACCGGTGAAATTTGGATCAGCGTCCTTGAGCAAATTGGTGCGCCGTGCGTAATCGTTAATGACGCGGGTGATCGCCATACGCAAACCAGTCAGGTGGGTTCCGCCATCGATGGTATTGATAGTGTTAGCAAATGAATAGATCGATTCGTTGTAAGAATCAGTAAACTGGACCGCGGCTTCAATGCCGATATGCTCAACCTCTTTTTCAACATAAAAAACAGGATGCAATGTTTCGCGGTTGCGATTGATGTAGCGGACGAAGGAGTTGATCCCTCCCTCGAAGAGGAAGGTCGTTTCCCGCTCGGGGCTGCGTTTATCCATTAATTTGATGAGCACATTTCGCGTCACAAACGCCATCTCACGGAAGCGTTGCGCAAGAGTTTCGAACTTGAAATCCATTTCCCCTTTGAAGATCTCAGTATCAAAGCGGAAGGTGGTGCTGGTACCTGTCTTATCTTTATGAGCCTTACCGATGGCTTTTACAGGTTCCTTGGGGATACCGCGCTCGTAGCGTTGAAAGTATTCCTGTCCATCGCGATAGACATGTACTTCGCACCATTCTGAAAGCGCATTTACCGCAGAGACACCAACCCCATGCAAACCACCAGACACTTTGTATGATGAATGTCCGAACTTGCCGCCGGCATGCAGCACGGTCATTACGACCTCGAGTGCAGATTTCTTCTTCTCCGGGTGAATATCCACTGGGATACCCCGGCCGTTATCCACCACGGTGACACTGCTGTCAGCGTTGATTGTCACCTCGATACGGTTGCAGGCGCCAGCCAGTGCCTCATCGATCGAGTTATCAACAACCTCATAGACCAGGTGATGCAAGGCTTTAAGGTCAGTTCCACCAACATACATACCGGGGCGGCGGCGTACAGCCTCCAACCCCTCCAGAACCTGGATATCCTTAGCGCCGTAAGAGGCGACTTCGTTATTGCTCAATGGGTGTCCCTCCATCTGCCTGCACATTCTTACGCTGGCTGGCTAACAGGGTAATGTTATCCTGCATCCAGCGTAAGCCCTCACGAAAATATATGAAACTGGCAACGATCAATCCAGTCACAACAAAAGCATGCCCTCCCACTCCCAGCAATAATAGCCACGAACTGGCATCAGGGAGCATCCATAATTTGTTCAACAATTCACTTACCAGTGCCGCGGTCATAAAGAATAATCCGGTGCCTGGCAGAAAGAAACGCACCAGTCGGATCGAGAGTATGGCTGATTGAACAGGTTTTTTCTTGAGTACAAAAATCCCATGAACGCTGAAAATCAACGGAATGACCAGCCAAAGCAAGCCAAACCCGGCGAGCAAAATAAAGAACTGTGCAATTCCAGCACCAAATATTGACAGAATCGACAGGATGATCAGGAAAGGAATAGATACCAGGATTGCCACGCCTAGAAGCAAACCAAATAGTGCCAGGCTGTTCACATATCCGTAGAAATATTCTTTTATATCAAAAGCTTTTTTTTCTTTCTGGGTTTCCAAGGCAACCAGGTAAAAGAACAGGCTGCCCAGGAGAAATCCAAGCGTTAACAGGATGCCCAGGGAGGCAACCGCCCAGTTCAATGAAGGTAATTCGATGATTGGATTCCAGGATAGCGGGGAATTAATTGGGGATAACCGTGCCATGAGGCTCGGAACTCCTACCGGGATCGTACGGATCGCGGTGGTGAGGTTATATTGATCGAGAGTTTGCGCCCACAATGTCTGGGTGGCTTTTACTGTCTCTACCAAGTCTGTTGGTGCGACCCGCAGCATCTCCTTGGTTAATGTATCGATTGTAGGTAGAAGCAGGGTTTTTAATCGTAATTTGGGACCCAGCCAGATGACAAGGTCTATCACTATTGGTAGGATGATCAGGTAGATATGTTCAGCTACCTTATTGAAACCAGCCAGGAAGGTTTTAAACATTCTTGGGGGAGATCCAACGAGTGTAACGCGTGGTTGTTCCATATCGGCATTGATTTTACCATAGATGGCTATTCTCACTTTTTCACCGGCAATCCCCCGTTTTATTCCAAGGCATGTAAAATAGAGGGGTGAATGAACATCGGAACCTGCCGGATGTAGACCGTTTCAGTGTGGTGATGGCAATGATCCTCATTGCGTATTCCCTCACTGCAGTGATCTCTTTTCCTGCCAAATCACTTTCCATCCAATTGCCGGGTTTCCTGCTTGCATTTGACCTCAACTTTGTGACCATAATTTCAATCCTGGTAGCCGCACTGGCAACCGCAGGGTGCGATTGGTTGATCTCTGACCATCCTTATTTTGACAAAAAGAATCGTTGGAGACACTGGTTTCTTCCAGCACTGACCGCACTGGTCATTGGAGTTCCCCTTAATGTTCTTGAAGTCTCACCCGCCTGGTGGGGGGTTTTTGCCCTTGGCGGTTTATTGATCGCCGGTGTGATCTTATCGGAATATATTTCTGTCGATCCCGGAGACATCCGCAACCCGCTTGCAATCATCAGCCTCACCGCAGTATCTCTAGCGCTGTTCTTAACTCTTGCCATCGCCTTACGCGGTTCCGGCACGAGGCTTTACCTGGTAATCGCGGCTTTTATTCCTGCAGGTTTCCTTGTATCTGCCAGGAGCCTGATGCTGCGCACCGGAGAATATGCAATCAACCACTGGGCAATAGGCATCACCATCGTCACCATCACCGTAGCAGCCGGTTTGTTCTACCTCCCCTTCAAACCTATTCCCTTTGGCCTGATGCTTACAGGGCTGCTTTTTGCACTGGTCATCCTGGCTGGAAATGTTGAAGAACACCGAAGCGAACAAGGTCTTTGGTTGGAACCATTGCTGATAGCAATTCTTTTCTGCCTGCTCCCTATTTTGCTCTAAAACTTCAAGCATCGCTTTTTTATTCCAGGGGTTATATTACTCGTAAGTATTACAGGAGAGCGTTGATGGTATTGAAAATCTTTTTATTACTGGTAGCTTCCTACCTGGTCGGATCGATTCCAGTCGGTCTTTTTGTGGTCAGATTATTTACCGGCAAGGATGTTCGGAAGGTAGGCAGCGGCAGGGTTGGCGGTACAAATGCCATGCGGGCTGCCGGGTTGCTGGCAGGTATTCTGACCGCAGCAATGGATGCAGGAAAGGCAATTTTGGCTGGTTATCTTTCAGGACTTTTATTCCCCGGTAACACATGGGTAAAAGTGGCCGCCGTGGTCGTGGCTGTCCTTGGTCAGGTTTATTCTGTATTCCTGGTTGAACGAAATGCAGAGAATAAGCTTGTGTTCCATGGAGGCGCAGGCGGCGCCACTACCCTTGGCGGAGCAATCGCCTTGTTCCCGGCAAGTTGGGTCATTATTCTCCCGTTAGTGGTCCTGGTTTTCATAATCATTGGTTATGCATCTGTCACGACCATCAGCATTGCGTTGTTTTCACTTATCTTGTTTTTGATCCGCGCCATCAATGGCCAGGGACCCTGGCAATTTGTTGCCTACGGTGGGATTGCATTGATCATTGTGCTGTATGCTTTACGTCCGAATCTTAAGCGCTTGCGTGAAGGGACTGAACGGGTTGTGGGACTGCGCGCTTATTTCCAGAAAAAAAAGGAAAACCAACCGAGCAAATAAAAATCCGGATATTCTCCGGATTTTTCTTACTCACTCTGAGGTTCGTCTTCGAGATGACGGTAGAGGTAAGCCACATTCCGCTTATGAAGCTCTACCCCCAATCCAGCCAGCGTTACACGGCTTTTACCGCAGGACTCAATATCGATCTCTGAAAGGGCTTCCACCGGGTCACGTTTTTTGGCAGCGACTTTTACTGCCTTGCGAACCGCAGCCAAGTAAGCCAGGTTTTCTCGCGTAGCTTCTTCTATCTCACCTCGCAGGATGATATCCCCATGCCCCTGGATGATGTTTTCCAATCCCATTTTCCCGATCGTTTTGATTGATGCAGCAAGCGTATCAGGATCCCCATCCACCACGTATGGGATTGGCATGAAAGCGTCACCAGCAAACAGGACCTTATCCTCCTCTACCAGCACCGAAATTCCGTCTATAGAATGACCTGGCATGGGAGAAAGGGTTAGTGTTTTCTTGCCTACCCTCATTGTCATCTGTCCTTCGCTAAAGGTCATGTGAGGTTCGACTAACTTGACCTGTTTAAACAGTGGGTTTTGTTTTTTAACTGCTTCCAGTGATGGGGCTCCTTTTTCAAGCATGATCGTACGGCTTAATGCATGAGATATGACCGTGGCGCCTGGAAAGAAGCAATTTCCCCACGCATGATCGGCATGGTAGTGGGTATTGATCACATATCGTACCGGAACACCAAGGGTTTCTTCAACATAACTTCGCATCTCAACAGCTTCATCAGGTAAAGCAAGGGTATCGATCACCACAGCCCATTGCGGTCCTGTAATTACCCCGGCAGTAACCTGCGCGTATACTTCACTTTGAAACCAGTAAACATTATCTGATACCCGCTCTCGATGCATCTGCCCTATCCTTTATAAAAATATACCTTGTTGCAAGTAAAGAGAATAACACGTTTGAGGTCAAAAGTCAAAAAATCTCCTTTTTCAAGGAGATTTTCGATATGCTAGAGGACTTTGCTGAGGAAAGATTTGGTCCTTTCCTCTTTCGGATGGTCGAACAATACCTCAGGAGGTGCTTGTTCAATGATTTGCCCGCCATCCATGAGGATTGCCCGATCTGCCGCTGCTTTGGCAAAACCGATCTCATGCGAGACCACAACCATGGTCATTCCCTCTTTCGCCAAGCTCATCATAACGTCCAACACTTCCTGGATCATTTCGGGATCAAGTGCACTGGTGGGCTCATCGAACAACATGATCTTGGGGTTCATTGCCAGTGCACGGGCTATCGCCACTCGCTGCTGCTGGCCGCCTGAAAGCTGCCCCGGGAAGAAATCAGCCTTTTCCGGGATGCCCACTTTTGTCAGCAGCTGCCTTGCGACATTCTCTGCTTCGATCGTACTTCGTTTGCGGATGACCTTTTGCGCCAGGGTGATGTTGTTGAGAACGGTCAGATGCGGGAAAAGGTTGAATTGTTGGAATACCATTCCCACTTCGGTACGAACAGCATTGATGTTCTCAGCCGAGTCGAGCGGGATGCCATCCACGGTGATGCTGCCGGCATCGAACTCCTCCAGGCGGTTGATACAACGCAGTAATGTTGATTTTCCGGAACCGGAAGGCCCGATAATGACCACTACGTCGCCTTTTTCAACCTCAAGGTTGACACCCTTGAGGGCATGAACACTGCCAAAATGCTTGTGCACGTTTAAGATCTGGATGATCGGTGTCATGTTATTTCTCCATCTTGAATTCACGTTCCATCCAGGTGACCAACCGTGTTGCCAGCAAGGTCATGATCAGGTAGATCAGTGCCACCATGATCCAGGGCTCAATGGCTATGTAATACTTCCCCTGGAATTCACGACCGCGGCGAGTTAGGTCTGCTACCCCCATCACTGAAATTAGCGATGAATCCTTAAGAAGGGTTATGAATTCATTCCCAACTGGAGGAAGTATCACCCGAACAGCTTGGGGTAGGATCACATAACGCATCGCCTGGAAATAAGTCATTCCCAGGCTGCGGGCAGCTTCCATTTGACCTTTGGAAATACTTTGAATGCCAGCGCGGTAAACCTCACTCATGTAAGCTGAGTAACCGAAGGATAATCCAAGGATTGCCATGACCTGGGGGTCAGCATTGTAATTGCTGAACGACTGGATGTTCCACGAGGCTCCCAGTTCCTGGATGATCGACGGGATCACAAAATACCAGATGAACAGCTGCACCAGGATTGGTATTCCGCGAATGATCTCAACATATACGGTGGAAATTCCCTTGATGATCCTCACTTTGGATAACCGTGCCAACGCAACAATCAGCCCAAATACCATGACGATTGCGAAGGAGATTAAGGTGACCTTAACCGTCATCCATAGTCCGTTTTTAATGAAATTAATTATATTGAGATAAGGGTCTGGTTTAAAGATCATCAATCCCGCGGTCAGCAAGACCACTGCGATCACCAGGATCCACCATTTATCAAACTTCATTTTTTGGGCATTCACATTTACTGCACCCTTCTTTTCGCCAGGTTGTCCTTTATTTAACCAAGCCATCTTAGATCCTTCTTAATAGGATCTGCGGGGGTTTCCCCCCGCAGTTAAGGATTTATTCTATTTAATCCAGGTTTTTGCCAGTTCGTTCAGATAGCCTGCATCAATTAATTCTTTAAGAGCTTTATTGATCTTGGTTTGAAGTTCAGCGTTGTCCTTGCAGATGGCAATACCATATTGGTCGTTATTGAACACCCCACCAACTGCTTTTACTTTTTCAGGGTTGGCAGCAATATATCCCATCGCAACCGGGTTGTCTGCAATAACAGCGTCCACACCTTTATTGGCAAGTTCGAGAAATGCCAATTCATAGGAATCATACGGTTTGTAGGTGACACCCTCAATCTTTTGGGCTTCGATTTCACCGGTGGTTCCCAGTTGGGCTGCAACGGTTTTATTCTTCAGGTCAGCCAAACCATTGATATCGGTGGTCGCTTTGTTCACTACTACAACCAAACCTGCATCCAGGTAGGGATCTGAGAAGAGCATGGAAGCTTTGCGGTCATCAGTGATGCTGATGGCTGCAATGGCGGCATCGTACTGGCAGGAAGAAAGACCAGCCAGGGCAGAATCAAAGGGTACATTCTCCCATTGGATAGTAATTCCTGCTTTTTCAGCAATCTTGTTCATCAAATCAATATCATAGCCAACCAGGTTGCCCTTGTCATCAGTAGATTCGAAAGGCGCAAAGGTGGCATCAGTGACTACTTTAACCGCTGCGGGTTTCGCGCAAGCGCTAAGCGTTAATGCAGCCACAAGAACCAAAACCAGAATAAAAGTTAGGCGTTTCACTTCATTTCTCCTTTTTTTCCTCTTATGATGAATCGATTTTTTTTGGTGAGGATTTAACAAATATATTATGAAGTTTTTTAATAGAATTGTCAAATGCGCCTGGTGATACATTTTTCGACCTTGCAACCATGTAAAGCAATTGGAATGCAATTCAACTGTATAATCCAAATAGGCTACTTCTTGATGGAAAATAAACGAATTACCCCTTTGAAACAACTTGTACCCAGCTTATTGCTTGGGTTCATCGTAATGTTAGGGTTGTTATTAATAAGTGGAATTCAAAACGTCAGCCTGTATTTATTGAAATTTAACCTGGAGTTCTTTGCGCTGGCATTGGGATTAACTTTTTTTAGCAACACGTTACGATTCCTCAAACGCGCATTTACATTACGCATTTCCGGAATAAAAAACCTGTCCTTCGGGACTTCCCTCCAATTATTCCTTGCAAGCCTGCCGCTGGACGCTGCCCCTACACACATCGGTGATTCTTTTAAATCTTTATGGTTGTTCCGGGTTGTTGGTCAACCAGCCATTCGCTCGGCATCAATTTATTTACTGGAGCAGTTGTCAGATAACTTGAGCATCTTCCTGTTAACTACATTCGGCGCCATTGCTTATCCAGCCTACTGGCCTATGTTTGTATTGGTGCTGTTGTTATTTTTACTTGCTACCACACTCCTGCGGGTCAAGCACAAAGATGTAGACATGGCTGCGATGGGCGAGAAACTTCCTGCCTACAAGCAGTTCTTCCAGGAATTGCATTCCTGTATCGATGCACACCCTGAACTGTTTTCAAATGCACACCTGGCAATGACTTTCCTGCTTGGAGTTATCTCCAGGGCATCCGAAGGGGCGGTATTCTTCTTTGTCTTGTGCGGATTGGGCATGGAGCCAACCTTGCCTTTGGCTGTAGCTTCGATCCTCATCTACGCGTTTTCAGCTAGCATCGCCTCTATCACTGGCATCCCTGGGGGAATGGGAGTAGTGGAAGCCTCGATGGCGCTGCTGATGACCGTCTTGTTTGATTTTAATCCTGGTGTTGCGGTGGCTGCCACCCTGCTTTTCCGTTTGATCACCTTCTGGATCAACCTGGGTATAGGTATGTTAGTTTGGGTGGTTTCCCGCAAGAAACTCGGTTTGATCAATGGAGACGTTCACATTGTTGAAAGTTGATTTCCACTGCCATACCTACCATTCACCGGATAGTCTCACAAAAATCGACACTCTTGTCCGTTATGCCCGGAAACGAGGTATCGATCGTGTCGTGGTAACCGACCATAACTGCCTGGCAGGAGCGGATGAAGCCTATTTGGTTGCCCCTGAATTGATAATCATCGGTGAGGAAGTTCAGACAACCGAAGGTGAATTCCTGGCTTCTTTCGTCACCCGGGAAGTCCCGAAAGGGCTCGAGCCAATGGAAGCGTACAAACGATTACGCGACCAGGGAGCTTTCATCAGTGTTTCCCATCCCTTTGATCCGCAGCGTTCAGGATGGAGCTTGGAAACATTAGAAAAGATAGCGCCCCTGGTAGATGCCATTGAGGGTTTCAATGCCAGAGTGATGAATATGGTATACAACGGCAAGGCTTACCGGTTTGCCAATGATCACCATCTGCCGATGACCACAGGTTCTGATGCACACCATCCCTCAGAGATAGGGAGGGCATACTCCGAATTGCCAGAATTCAATGATGCGGACAGTTTACGAGAGGCAATGCCCTATGCACTCGTGAAAGGTTACCTTTCCTCCCCATTGGTACATTTTTATTCATCCTGGGCAAGGTTCATGAAGGCAGTTCGAGCCTGACCAATTACCTTTTTTCAGTTTAAAGGGATTATTGTCGGCCTGCAAAAATGTTTGTTTGAGGGGTTACCAAATTCTGAAACGGTAAACGCCGGATAAATACTGACGCGTAGAATCCAACCATCATCATCTTCATAAAAAACACTTTTTTCAGGAACAGGTGAAATCTTGTCAAATTTGTAATACTTTGGGACTTCGGTTAATTTCATTTTCTGCCCCTTTCACGGGGAGTATCCGATAACAATTCCTTCAACCGCTTAATTCATCTGAGAGAAAATATTTTTGCCGTAAAGAATATCTCAGAAATGGTACGTTTTTTGCTAAAAACGAGTCATCTGTCCCCCTCTTTGATTATACCCTTTTACCTGGTTTTGAAATCTTAATGTCAAAAAACAAAAAATGAGTTAAAATCGGAACTGGCTGGGGCGATGGCGGAATAGGCAGACGCAACGGACTTAAAATCCGTCGATGGTGACATCGTGAGGGTTCGACCCCCTCTCGCCCCACAAGATAGGGTAAGGAAAGTTGTTAACCACCATATATTGGTACATTCAGCACACAAAAGGAGTGTGCTTTATGTTTTTAAATTCCCAAGAGCAACGGACTATTCTTAAATCAAATGTAGATGACTACCTTGAGACTTGGATGGAAGCTTTCCTGATGGACCGAAAAGCTAATGGAGTAGCTAAAGGGACAATGGTTTTCTATTCTCAAAAGCTTAGGGCTTTTGCAGATTATTGCGATGCTCAGGAGGTGAAACAAATCAGCCAAATCACTCCAAACTTTTTGAGGCAATATTTTCTTCACCTTGAAGAGACGCATCATAATCCAGGTGGCCGGCATGCATTTTTTCGCGTTATTCGAGCATTCCTCCTATGGTATGAAAATGAAGTCGAGCCAAATAATTGGAGTAATCCAATTCACAAGGTGAAAGCACCCAGAGTACCTATTGAACCAATCGAGCCTGTATCCAATGAAGTGGTGTTAATGATGATTAAATCCTGCAAGGTCAATACATTTGGAGGCGATAGAGATGCAGCTATTCTTTTTATACTTCTCGATACCGGTGTCAGAGCAAGTGAGTTTCTCTCAATAAACCTGGATGATGTCAATCAGGCAAAAGGAGAGATTCTAATAAGACAAGGCAAAGGGAAAAAACCGCGCTATGTTTTTTTCGGGCGACAATCTAAGAGAGCCTTACGAAAGTATTTATCGCACAGACGAGATGAAGACCAAGCGCTATGGGTTAAACAACCCAAATATGAATCTGAACGAATCAGTTATAACGGCTTACGAGGGATTTTGACACGTAGGGCTGTGGACGCCAATGTAAACATTCCTTCGCTACATGACTTTAGACGAGCTTTTGCGTTGACAATGCTTAGAAATGGAACGGACGTGTTTACCCTTGCCAAATTAATGGGGCACGAAGGAATTTTCGTTTTGCAAAGATATTTAAAACAGTCCGACCGTGACGTTGAATTGGCTCATCGAAGAGCTGGACCAGTTGATAACATTCTAAAATTTAATTAATTTAGGATTAAACAGGAAAAATCAATTCGTAAAATTCTCTTTATTTACTTGAGCTAGAATGGCCAGAACAATATACATTGGTATAGCAATTGCCTGTATCCAAGTGCCATTCAATAATTGATAAACTCCCCAAATTCCACCTACTATCCCTAAGAATATAAGAGCATTTACTACCTTTCGCGAACGTTTAACTACCCCACGAATTAAATAAAGGTTAACAATTGATGCTAAGATATTCCATCCTCCAGCAAGATATTCACCTGAAATTCCAATTTGAAAGAAAGCAATAACCAACCAAAACATTCCCATAATAATCAGAATCTATCCAGACCATCAAAATGATGTACATCGAGGCTCACGGTATTTTTTCCTGAATTTAGATGAAGAGGAATTCTTTTACCACCTACAATTATGTCAAAAATATTCCCCTGCCGTATTAGATTTATCATTTCATTTCGGGAAAAATCAAATGGAAATTGCGAAGGTGGGAAAAATAAGGAGAAATTTACACTTGAAAGGTATCCTCTAGCTAGTACAACCTGGTCATTTTCAATCCTAATTGCATCAATAATATAGATGTTCATACTTTTATTGTAGCACATTAGTTCTATTTTATATCACTAACAAAAGGGCTTTTTTGCAACGAATCATATCAAAAGAGTAACCTTAAAAATCAAGGGGTTCCCACAATTCCTAAACTTTAATAAAATAATGGATTAGTTAAAATGCTAAGGGCGCACTGAAATAACTAAAAAATGAGTATAGGTGTCTTTTGATTAATACCAGAAGTGAAGTTGATTGAAATCTAAATAAACAAAGTTCAAGCCATTAGGCTAGTCACCACCCATTTGGTCATCGGGGACGATTCCGTCTTCCAAATCACTTTGTTCTCTTAGTAGCATCGCATCATGATAATCTAACTGCTGACCACCAATTTCAGTCCATGTTCCATCTTGATTGTCATGTAAACCATATTCATCGATATCATAATCATCAGAGTCATCAAGGCAATCCGGTTCGGATTCTTCTAGACCTGAAACATCGGAATATTGTTTAGGAGGTTCTACATCTGAGATATTTTTTTCCTTGAATTTTTCTTCTACGTGGAATTTTCTCCAAAATCCTGGAGACATTTTTTCGTAAATCCGGATAGTCGACAATTCAAAATCTTTAAGTGGAGGAAAAATAAAACCTAATATTTCGACAAAATTAAAATCAATTTTCCCATGAAAATATGGTGAGTAGTTTTTCATGATGAAGATTTTATCGAAGTTGACTAAAATATTCAGAATATAAAAAGGGCGGGTTTTTTCGTCATAATCATTCGATTCAATTGCATATTTTTTTCTGAATGATTCGTTGCACATTTGACGACCATTTCTTGTTTTACTGACCGATACATAATCCCCAAATGAAATTGAAACACTGTCAAAATCCCCTGATGAAGTTCCCCAAAAGAATTCTAGAGGGAAATCAAATCCAAAATCAACATCTCCCGCACATGGATTTTGGTTAATCTGAAGACTCAGTAAGTATGGAACCATGTCAGAAAAGTCTACCTGAAAAGGGATTGTAATAAAACTTTTAGTAGGATTATGAAGGCATCCTTTCCTGTCTTTTTTGGTAAAGGATACAGGAATTTTTTGAAAATCATCGAGGTACTCTAACCCATCCAAGAACTCTTCTGAATTGGAATCCATCATATCTCCTGGTAAAAATGGTCCGATAAAAAGTATTTTGATGTTCCTAAAATCATCTGAGACTTATCAAATTAACTGAACTTTATTTTCAAATTGTTCTTGCTTTGTCCGATATAAAAATTGCTGCTCACCTCACTCAGCCTCGTCCCAGGCAGAACTCAGAAATGTTTGGGCATCAGTTATTTTTTCTTTTTCGACTCTTCTATAAGTTTTGACATACTTAAATGGGGTTTCAGGAACAAATTTTGTCAGAGAGTCAATCTGAGTTTGTAAAGAGGTATCCCCAATTTTCTTAAGGTAGTACTTTATAAGAGGTTCCAAGATTTTTTTGTGCCCTCCATAACTTTTTGATTCGATTAACAATGTTTCCCTTGCGTTTTCCTTACCCATTGCATATTCCTGAAGCGCTTTCATAATTGAATTAGTTGGTATTAATTCCATTTCCTCAATGAACCTTGAAGAAGCACCTGCATCTGGAATCCCGATAAACACTCCCTTTTTTGCCCGAGTGATGGCTACATAGAATAACCGACGTTCATTCTCAATTTCCTCTGATACCTCTGGTTCTGAAATCTCGCCGGATAAATCATATGTCCTATTCTCAGAAGGATATAAACAAGGCATAAATCCCTCATTGCAATCTGGAATAAACACAAAATCGAACTCCATTCCTTTTGTCTTAAATACCGATGCCATGAGAATTATTTTTGTATC
>Ga0172371_10006479_pt1 | contig 17023 bp, 9 predicted proteins | sample Lak12m_FD_114543 | JGI IMG/M metagenome (GOLD analysis project Ga0172371, IMG submission 114543) | Freshwater microbial communities from Kabuno Bay, South-Kivu, Congo - kab_022012_12m | ecosystem: Environmental > Aquatic > Freshwater > Lake | place: Democratic Republic of the Congo: South-Kivu...
GCAGACGAAACAGGGGGCGATCGCTTCTGGTCTTGATCGCTTCGACGGCGGCGTCCAAGGACTGGAGCGGGATCTCCAATTCTTCGCAGCCCTGGCCTGCTTTCTGCCACGCCCGGTTCCACGCATCGAGTTGCGATTCCGAGTAGCCTTCCGTGGCGAGCAGTTCGATGGTGTGCGTCACACCGTGCCCCAGTTTGGCGGCCGCCTTATTGTTCACGTACAACGGGACCAGTGCCGCGATGTAACCATCCCATTCCTGATGCCCTCGACGCAGAACCATCGCAAGCAAATCCCCCGGGGTTCCGCCGTAGCATTCCGCCGCGCTGTCGCCGGTCCGGAACGCAGATTCGAGAGCTGCGATAACCTGCTCGCGACTTGCACCGGCGATCACCGCTTCCGGAAGTGCGAACAATGCAGCCGTCATCTGCTGGGGCGGCAAATCCGGGACAGCAAGGAGTTGTTCGAAGCTTTGCTGCGCCGGCCCAAACTGACCCAGTTGCCATTGCGCCACACCTCGATTGAAGAGCGCCTGCGCCTTTTGCTCCGCCGGGGCCTCGGCCATGTCGAGGACGGCCGTGTAGTCCGCCAGTGCCCGCTCCGTGTCACCCCGCTGACGGTAGGTCACACCTCGATTGACGAGCGCCTGCGCCTTTTGCTCCGCCGGGGCTTCGGCCATGTCGAGGATTTTAGACAACTCCTCCGCGCACTCCTCGTAACTCCCGCTACGAGCCAGAACTTCGACCCTGACCAGGCTGGCGGAAAGCGGAGCGACGAAATTCAACTCGCTGGACAGTTCCAGGGCTCTGTCGAACTGCCGATTGCTGATGCACTTGCTGATCTCCGCGTTCAGGTTCACCCTGAGGAACTTCTCGATCCCCGCGTCCGTCTCCAACGCAGCGGCCCGATACGCGTCGCCGCGAGACGATGCCCCAGACGCCGGATTCAGGGTTTTCTGCAACTGCGATTCGGGAAACCAGGCACGCAAGAACTTGGCCACCAGTTTCAGGGGGCGGCCTCGTTGGTTCTTGACCTCCAGGCAAAGCCGCATCAAAGGTTCTGCCATTTCATAGAACGATTCTTTGCCCCGTTTCTGCGATTGCACGTAACCACGCTGTTTCAGGTTGCCCAGTTGCTTAGAGCAATTACCCTCGGCAATGAAGCTGTCTTCGGCGACCTCCTTGACCGTCATCGCCCTGTTGGCGTTGCACAGGCACTGCACGATGCGGGCCTGCTGGGGCGGCAAGGTGCGAACGCGTTCCTGGAAATAGGGCGTCAGATCTTCGGCCAGATGCTCGAACGCATGGACGAGATCGTCCAACGATTCCTTGGTCAGAAACTCGGCCAGCAGCACGTACACGCGATGATTCCCGCCGGCCAGATGATGCAGAGCACGAATTCGATAGCGTCCTTCGGCCGAATCGAGATAAGCCACCAGATCGCCCTTCTTCTGTTCCAGGCTGATCTTGCGGATCAGTTCTCTGGCATCGTCTACGGACAGGGGCGTAAGGTGCTGGATGTCAAAGAATCCGAAGAACGCCTCGTCGCGTCTGGCGATTCCGTCGAACAGTTGCTGCGACGTGGCCAGCGTGGCAATGCGTGGTTGCTCTTGCAGGAAAGCCCGCCACTTCTTCTGCCCCAGATCGCCAAGTCCACTGAAGACCCGATCCAAGTTCTCCATGATCAAGAGGATATTCCGTTTGTCGAGGCGGGCGATGATCGACTTCAAGATCGATTCGGCGGCATCATCCGAATTCAGACCGCGGACGGGCGTGCGGTAGTCCGCGTCAAACTCCTCCGGGTATTCCGTCGCCAACTGGCCGGCAATTCCGAGCGCGATATCGATCAAGCCCGTGAACGTATCGTCTTCGCCCAACCAGGCGACCCGCATCGCGTCCGACAGCTCGCCCCGCCTGCGCAATTCGTATTCGACGAGAGCGACCAAGTGCGTCTTCCCGCTGCCGCGCGGACCGATCAGCAGAATGTGATGCTTGTCGTCGGTCAACATGCTGCGAGCCAGCCGGTCGACGATTTGGTCCAGCAGACGCTCACGCTGAACGAAGATCCGCTTCAGCAATTCGCGATCCGTGTTGCTGGGCGTGTAGGCTGAGATGACAAGGCGACGGTTCATGAGCGGATCCCCTGGGCCAATACCCACCATTGCCGGATCAAGGGAAAACGGAAGGAATAGCGTTTTTCCGGATCGCTGGTCAGATAGTGATCCTGGGCCAGTGACTTGAGCAGCTGGATGATCTGATCGCGATTATCCAATGCCAGTCGGGCCTTCATGGCCGCCCACACTTCGTCGATCGTCTGTGGCGTGGGGGCAATCGCCAGGAGATCCAAAATGGCACTGGCAAGGCTGGCATTCAGAATCGGCCTGCCGTTGGCATCGCCCGACGAGCCGTGGTAGTCGATCTTCAGACGCCCCCGAAAATGCTCCATCTCCCACACTCTTCATGACCGTTGTCTTGCCGATACGCCTTTCGGCGGTGAGGCGGAGCACTTCAACTCAAGCTTCTTCCATATCTGCTCGATCAAGCGATCCCTTCCGACGACATTCTGTGGACTAATCTGCCCTGACATCAAACACCTCGAATAAAGAACGGCTTTCAACGTGCGACAAATAAATCGTACGACAAAATCATCGCACGTCAATATGTCAACGGCGGTGCCTTTCGCAGTTCATTCAGGTTCAGTTGCGTCATAAATTCTTATAAGTATTGAAGTTATGGCGAAAAATGCTAGTTCGGATAATGTTAGTTGGATTCCTTCGGTCGCCACCTCGGTCCGTGCCGTAATGTTCCCAAAATCGCTTTTTGGAGCAGCAGTACAATGAACTTGCCCGCGATTGCTGGTCCACAACGGCCTCGGCGGAGCGGCGACGTGGCGGAAGGTTGGGGAGCTGAACGTGGTCCCGCCGCCGACGTGGAAGACGGAGGTCTTCACCGTGGCGGTGCAAGGCGATGGCGCGGTGGTCGATGCGGCGATTCCTGATGCTGATCAACCCGGGCGAGACCTTTCGGGGCAGGAAGGCCCCGGATCGGATCAGTGAGGGCGATGTAAGGAACAGACATGATGAAGATTCGCTACCTCATAAGCCTTGGGGTCCTGCTCGCCGCCACAGCGGGTTTCGCGCAGGATTCGGCCCAGTCGGAACTCACGCTCGATCTGCTTCCCAACGAAGCTTGGTGGGGCGGTGCCGTCACGCTCGGCACGAAGATGCCCTATGGCGTCGCGCCGATCGACATCAATCTCGACGGCGACAACCGCGGGAATCAGTACGCGCCGTTGCTCGTCTCGTCAAAGGGCCGGTATGTCTGGTGCGAGAAAGCGTTCCGCTTCGCGTTCCAGGATCAGACCCTGCGCGTCACGTCGGCGGGCAACACGTTTCGCTACGGTCAGGCGGGACAGAATTTGCGGGACGCCTACCGCCACGCGGCGAAGAGCTTCTTCCCAACCGACGGCCAGTTGCCGGACCGCGCGCTGTTCGGCACGCCGCAGTACAACACGTGGATCGAGTTGATGTACGACCAGAACCAGCGGGACGTACTCAAATATGCGCATGCCATCGTGGACAACGGCCTGCCGCCCGGCGTGCTGATGATCGACGACAACTGGCAGGAAGACTACGGCAAGTGGACGTTCCATCCCGGCCGTTTTCCCGATCCCAAGGCGATGATGAACGAATTGCACGCCCTCGGCTTCAAGGTGATGGTCTGGGTCTGCCCGTTTGTCAGCCCGGACTGCGACGTGTACCGCGCGCTGGCCAAGCAGAAGGCGTTCTTTCTGGATCAACCCGGCGATCCCGCGATGGTCAAATGGTGGAACGGCAAAAGCGCGATGCTCGACCTCTCGAACCCGGCCGCCAAGACGTGGTTCACCGGCGAACTCACTCGCCTGCAAAGCACCTACGGCGTGGACGGCTTCAAGCTCGACGCCGGCGACACGACGTTCTACAAACCGCAGTATCTGGCCCACGAGAGACTCGACGCCAACGAGCACGCCCGGCTGTTCGGCGAACTCGGTCTCGCCTTTCCGCTGAACGAGTATCGCGCCACGTGGAAGCTCGCAGGCCGGCCACTCGTGCAACGCCTCCGCGACAAGAGCCACCACTGGGCCGACCTCGAACAGCTCATCCCCGACATGATCGCCGCCGGGCTGCTGGGGTACACGTTTGTCTGTCCCGATCTGATCGGCGGGGGCGAATTCACGTCCTTCCTCGATCAGGCGACCATAGATCAAGACCTGATCGTGCGGTCCGCGCAGGTCCACGCCCTCGCGCCGATGCCCAAGACGAGAATTCGGTCCGCTACTTCGGGACGCTGGCGGGCGGGACGCACACCGATGCGAATTTTGAAACGGCCGGCGCCGTGGGGATCGAAATCGCTCGCGTCAACGGCCAGCCGATTCGTGCCGCAGCGGCGCATCCGCAGCGCAGAGCGTCAGCTCGCTTTATCAATTGACGGCGTGTTCTTCAACATGATCGGTTACTCTCCCAAGACTGCCTGATCCGGGATGGGACCGCCCGACGTCTGCCTCGGCGCGCCGATCTGGTTGGGGCGGCCGGGGAGAATCTCTTCCAGCACGAGGACGGGCTGCGTCGGCTGAGCCCTTGAAGCCTCCGTGGGACGCCCCCGGCGTCACGGGTTCTTCTCGTACAACAGCCAGACACCCTGGCCGACCTGCGGGTCGTCGGCCGAGATGGCGCCCCGGCCCAGGACCTGGAAGCGTGGCAGGCCGGCCTTGGTGGCCCACTCCTGCATCTGCTCGGGGCGGCGCAACTCGACGAACCGCTTCCACTTCTCCGCTTCCTCGCCCTGCATCTTCTCCTGGCGGTCCCGGATCAGATCGTCCACCGCCCATTTCGGATACCCGCTGCCGGCCCCCCCGCCGATGAACGCCTTGCCACCCGGCCGCAACACCCGCTGGACTTCGCGCAGGCCCTGCGCGGGATCGTCCCAGAAAAAGATCGAGCCGCGGCTGACCACCAAGTCGACCGTGCCGTCGGGGAACGGCAGGGACTCGGCGACTCCGACGACGGCGAGCAACCGATTTTCGAGCTTTTTTTCCCGGGCGAGCTTGAGTCCCTCGAACATCGCGTCGGCCTTCGGCTCGAGCATCACGACCGGATTGCCGGTGGCTTCGATCAAGGGGATCGCGACCTGGCCTTCGCCGGCGCCCAGATCGACCCAGAAGCCAGGCTTCGGCTGACACAGCTTCAACAGGTCCTGGACGACGTAGGCATGCCGTCCCGGCAGGGATTGTTCGCCTTTCAGTCCTTGGGGCGCCGAGTCCGCCGCAGCGGCGAACCCGCAGGTGAATCCCAGGCAACAAACAGCCAATACGCTGTGAGCCAACGCCGAAACTCTCATTCTCGTCTCCTCGGTCGAATCCGCGGATCTGTCATCCTGTTTTAGCACGGGGGCCGTGCGCCGGCGAGCAAGGCTTGCGTTCACAGCTGCAGCGTCATGGGCTGCTGGTCATCCCGGGCACCGAGCAGCTGGTAGACGCCGACGTTTCCCTGATTGGCCAGGTTGGCAAAGTCCGAGGGATTGCTGCTGTTTCCGGGGCTCAGGCCGCCCGTTCGCGAATCGATACTGTCCGCGATGAAATGCACCGAACCATCGACGAAACAGAACTGGGCCCCGCCCGCATGGTGGCTGCTGAAGGAGTGCATGTTTGTCGGATGGTTCAGGCGTTCCGCCACGCTCGAACTAACCGTGCTGCCGATGCCCAGCCCGCCGGGACCACACCAGGACGGCCACTTGCTCGGGTCCGCCTGATGCGCCGCCAAGACCGTGCGTTCCCCCAACGCCAACGTGTTGCTGGTGCCATCGACGACATCCTGCATCTGCAGGCCGCTCTGGGCGAACAGCACGCCATTGTTCGGCTTGGTCAAGTGCGTGGTTCCCGAGTAGTCAAAGTACCCGCGGCAGCAGGTGTAATTGGCCGTGGCCACCAGTTGGCCGCCGCCCTGAAACTCGCGGAGCGGCTGCATCGGACTGGAGGGACACGAAAACACGCTCAGCCGCATCTGCAGCATGGGCAGCAGCGCGGGGTCCGTGATCACTTCGGCCAGGGTGTACTTCGTGGGGCTCAGTTCCGCCTGCAGCGGGCTTTGTTCGATGAACGGCATCAAGAACACGCCCCAGGCCCAGCCGCCCGAGACCGTCCCCGACTTGTTCACCGCCATGAAGCCCGGCGGAAACCGTCCCAACGTGTCATGGTAGTTTTGCAGGGCCAGCCCCAACTGCCGGAGGTGGTTGGAACACTGCATCCGCCTCGCGGCGTCGCGGGCCGCCTGAATCGCCGGCAGCAGCAGGGCGACCAGGATTCCGATGATGGCAATGACGACCAGTAGCTCGACTAACGTAAATGCCCGGCTGGACGTCGTTCGGCGAGGCATGGGGTTCCTCGGCAAGGGATTGGCGAAGGCTCGATGGGGGATTCGAAACACGGTATCCAGTATGAATACCGTCCGTCGAACCTGCGCGTGGACCGGACCCGCCTGGAATTCTGCTGGTTTTGTCGCTTGTTCCTGGAGCAGGAGAAAGCCCGTTACCACGTCACGCAGCAGGCTGGGACGAGCCGCCCTGACGATCCCACTCGCTGGCGAACACGAGCGCAAGGGCGAAGGCAGCGGCGAGATGCTCATCGCGTGCCCTGCTTGATTGCTGCCAGCCGCCGGAGACCGACGTAGAATAGCACGGCCCCCAGGGCGAACGCGGCCAAGCTGCTGCGAACCCAGAAGTACCAAGGCTTCCCGGTGTCCGCGATCTCCAGCGGAAGGAAAAGGAAGAGCACGCCCAGCACCAATGCGGCCGACGACCGAAACAGGAAGAAGATGATCTCGACGCGGTTCGCCTCGGTCGGGGAGGATTCGTCGTCGGTTGTCATGGATGTGCCCCACGGTGCTGTCGTTCGACTCGGTGCCGCGGCGGATTGCGGCAGGTGTCGTTTCATCTTCCCAATCGCCGGATTCAGTTGCCAGAGCCCTTGCCGTGGAACCTCGGATCATCCCCGGTCACAGGCTCATTGTTCGCACTGGTCCGAATCGCGATGCCGAAGTCGCCCATCCCGCGGGCTACTCAGATCATCACATTCGCCCAGTGCCGCTCCAGCCGTTTGGTCGAAACGGGAACGATCGTCCCCAACTCTTGGGCGAACAGCGAGACGCGGAACTCTTCCAACAGCCAGCGGAATTCGACCAACGCCGGATCGAAGATCCCACGCCGCTGGTGGTCGGCCGCTCGCCCACGGTACGCGTCCAGGAACGGCTCCAATTCGGCATAAATCCTCCCGTCCCGCTGCCAGCCGGAACCGGCGATTTTCTCGATCCTCAACGTCATGGCGCGAAAGTACCGCGGATACTGTTGCAGCCAGCGCCACGGCGTCGCGATCAGGAACCCCGTCTCGCCGGCCGTCAACTCGGCCAACTGGTCGCGCAGATCCTCGACGGCCAACTGCCAATGCGGCGACCGGGCCTCCTCCAGGGCCAGCCGCACGTGCTGAAAACCTTCCAGCAACGGCAGGACCAACCGCGTGACGTCCTGGACGCCCAAGCCGATCCGCTCCCGGCCGCGAGCCAGCAACCGCTGGAACTCGTCGGCGTTGTGCGGTCGCGGGTCCTCGTCCAGGAAACTGCGGTCCGCGATCAGCTCGGCCAACTGCCGCTCCAACTCGCGGCCGCTGCACAAGGGCATGGCCAGCAGCCGGATCCGGTCCATCCGCGGGAGCCAGGCCAGCTGGGCGCGCAGTTCGTGCCAATCGGCCAGGCAGCACAGCCGCCGCAACCCGGCCCGGGTCTGCCATACGGCCGCTTGCGGCGTGTCGGCCAGCCGTAGCCAGACCTCCGCACCGCGGTCGACCAGCATCGGGAACGCCACCAGCGTGACCCCGCCGCTGGGAATCGATACCTGCTCCGGCAGCTCGCCGAACTCCCAGCTGCGAATGCCGTCCCGCTGCCAATCCGGATGATAGAACTCGGCGGGCACCGACGATTCGCTGTCCTGGCCCAAGTCCCGCTGCAATTGGTCCACGTCGCGGCCGCGAGCCAGCACCTGGCCGCCGTCGTCCACCACGCGGACGTTGATGTGCAAGTGCTGCGGCAGCTTGTCCGCTTGAAAATCCGCCGCGGCCACCGGCTCGCCGCCGACCCGAGTCAAGGCTTCCGCCACCGCCGCCAAGAACGAACCTTGGCCAAACTGCAATTCGCCCAGGACCCGCTTGGCGACGTCCGGAGCCGGCACGAAGTTCCTGCGGATGCCCTTGGGCAACGAGCGGATCAGGGCCACGATCTTGTCTTCCAACAGCCCCGGCACGAGCCAGCCCAGCCGGCCGGAGGTCAATTGCTTCAGCGCCGCGTGCGGGACCGTCACGGTGATGCCGTCGTCCTGCTCGCCCGGCTCGTACCGGTATTCGAGCGGCAGGCTGACCGGACCGACTTGCAAGGCGTCCGGAAAGCTGCCGACGGTCACGCCATCCAGTTCAGTGGAATCGAGATCCGCACGCTCCATGTGCAACTTGCGGGGCTCCTGCCGTTCGATGGTCCGCAGCCAGCGTTGCACGCGGTGCGCGTCGTAGACGTCCGGCGGCAACCGCTGGTCGTAGAACTGGAATTGCTGTTGGTCCTGGACGAACAAGTCGTACCGCCGCAACCGGGTCGCCCGGTCGTTCAGTTCGGCGATCAGGTCGAGATTGTGCTTGAGGAACCGCAGGGGGATCTTCAGGTCGCCTTCGATCAGTCCGTGGCGGATGAACAACTCACGCGCCGCCGCCGGATCGACCGGGCCCAGCGGCACGCGCCGCCGCGGTACGACCGGCAAGCCGAACAGGCTGACGCGCTCGTAGACCATGGCCGAGCCGGCGGGGCGGCTCCAGTGCGGCTGGTTGTACGAACGCTTGACCAGGTGCCCGGCCAGCGGCTCGATCCACGCCGAATTGATCCGGGCCACCGTGCGGGCATAGTTGCGGGTCGTCTCGACCAGTTCGGCAGCCACGATCCAGTCGGGCTTGGACCCGAAGATTCCGGACCCGGGCCACAGGTAGAACTTGGCATTGCCGGCCCCGGTATACTCGTACGCCTCGCTTCGCAGCGCGACGTTGGACAGCAGCCCGGACAGCAGCGCCCGATGAATGGCCCCGTACAGCAGCTGGTCGATGTTCGGCACTCGCGGGGCCAGCGGCCGGCCGCCCAGCGACGTCAGCTCCAGATTCACGGTCTCCAGCTCGACGTCGGCGGTCGGCCGATAGTGCAAGCCGTGGCGGTGCCGTCGCTGGCCGCGATGGGGACCGCGCGGGGTCTGCGGGGCCGCGCCCATTTTCGCCGCCGCCTTGCCCGACAGCACCGCCGCGTCATCCACCAGTTGCTTCAATTGGCGATGGATGTCCAGCCACTCGCGCATCCGATTGAACGACAGGAAGTTCTGCTGACAGGCCCGCCGCAGCTGGTTCCGCGACAGCTTTTCCCGCAGGTCGTGATAGAAGTTCCAGAGTTTGAGGTAGCTCAAGAAATCCGACGCCGGGTCCGCGAACTGGGCATGCCGCTCGTCGGCCGCCTGCTGCTTTTCCGCCGGCCGCTCGCGCGGGTCCTGGACCTCCAACGCGGCCGCGATCACCAGCACCTCGGGCACGCAGCCTTCGTCGGCCGCCGCCAGGATCATGCGGCCGATGCGGGGATCGACGGGCAAGCGAGCCAGACGCCGGCCGATGTCCGTCAATTCGCCGCCGTCGTCGATCGCGCCCAACTCGTGCAACGTGCGGTAGCCGTCCTGGATGGCGTCGGGGCGCGGCGGATCCAGGAACGGAAACTCTTCGATCGCACCCAGCCGAAACGCCTTGGTCTGCAGGATCACCGCCGCCAGGTTGGTGCGGCGGATCTCGGGCGTGGCAAACCGCTCGCGGGACAGGTAATCGTCTTCGCGGTACAGCCGCACGCAGATCCCCGGGCCGACGCGGCCGCAGCGCCCGGCCCGCTGGTCGGCCGAGGCCTGCGCGACGGCCTCGATCGGCAGCCGCTGGACTTTGCGCCGCGGCGAATAGCGGCTGATCCGCGCCGTGCCCGTGTCGATCACAAACCGGATGTTGGGCACGGTCAGCGACGATTCGGCCACGTTCGTTGCGAGCACGATGCGGCGCCGGCCGTGCAGCTGGAAGATCTTGTTCTGGTCGCTGGCGGACAGCCGGGCGTACAGCGGCAGGATCTCGGTCTGCCGGCCATCGCCGGAAATCGAGCGGCCGCGGAGCGTCTTGGCCGCCTCGCGGATATCCCGCTCCGTCGGCAGGAACACGAGCATGTCCCCCGGCCCGGACCGCGCCAACTGTTCGACCGTGTCGGCGATCGCCCGCTGGACGTCGATCTCGCCGCTGCCCTCATCGTCTGCCTGCAACGGCTGGTAGCGAATCTCGATTGGGTACCCGCGCCCCGACACCTCGACGATCGGCGCCGGCCGGCCGGTCCGTGGGCAAGCGAAATGCGCGGCGAATCGCTCGGCGTCGATCGTGGCGGACGTGATGATCAGTTTCAAGTCCCGCCGCGCGGACAGCAGCCGCTGGATGTAGCCCAGCAGGAAGTCGATGTTCAGCGACCGCTCGTGGGCCTCGTCGATAATCAGCGTGTCGTACTGGTTCAAGAAGCGGTCCTGCTGGGTCTCGGCCAGCAGGATGCCGTCCGTCATCAGCTTGATGTACGTCTCGGGACGCGTGGTGTCGGTAAAGCGGACCTTGAAGCCGACGGCCGAGCCCAGCGGGACGCCTAGTTCATCCGCTAGCCGGGCCGCGATCGCCCGAGCGGCAATTCGCCGAGGCTGCGTGTGCCCGATGAAGCCGTCCACCCCGCGGCCCAGTTGCAGGCAGATCTTGGGCAGTTGGGTCGACTTGCCCGACCCGGTCTCGCCGCACACGATCGTGACCGCATGATCGCGGATCGCCTGCTGGATCTCGTCGCACTTGGCGGTGATCGGCAAGGCGGGGTCCAGGCTGATGGCGGGGATGCCCGCCAGCCGCTCCGTCCGCCGCTGGACGGATTGCTCCAGTTCCTCCTGCCACCGCGCCAGATTGCGGTCGAACGGCTTGCCGGACCGCCGCGCCTGGTCGATCGAACGCAGCCGCTGGCGGAGGCGGAAACGCTGGCTGCCCAAGGCCAAATCGATGCGGGCTTCGAGTTCGGTGAAGTCGGTCATATCGGATTTTAGGCTCATGCCGGTTGAAACGCCTAGCCGATTCATACCAGCAGGTTGAACCGCGCCGTGCGGGACAATCAGAATCGATGAGCCACTGGGAATACAGGGGGGAAGCGCGATGGTTCGTCGTGCGATCTTGGCCTTGCTAGCGTGCAGCGTCCTTGCCATCTGCCTGTCGGCCACCGCCGCTCGCGCCGAGCAACAAGCCTTTAACCGTGTCTGGGGCGGAGCTTACGGTCAAAACGACTGGGAGCGATTCTACCACTATCCGTACGTTTTCTATCCCCAGAACTTCTGGGGCAACGAATATTATCGGAGTGCGGAAAGCCTGTACTACCGGTATCCTCCTGAGATGCGGATCCCGGTGTACAACAAGAAGTGGCACAACGAGCTGCCCGCCGGCCAGCTGTACCACTCCGGGCATCACTTCATGCTAGACATGTTCTGATTCGGTTGGTTCGACCGGCCCCACGTGTTCCAGTCTCTCCGAGACTGGTCGCGAGTCTCGGAGAGACTCGCCTACGTGGCTACTGGCGTCGCGGCTGCAACGCCAGCCAGGCTTGCATCTGGTAACTGCAAGCGCACTTCGCGGACCCGTCCGGCACCAGCACTTGGCCGCCGGCGGGAATGGCGTTGAACCAGCAGCTGCTGCGGACGCCGCCATAGTTCTCCGTGCCGACATCGCGCGTCAGGTCCAGGTAGCCCAGGGTGGCCGAGCGAAACAGCATCAAGTTGCAGCTGGCCGCGATCTGGCCGCAGCCATAGGACCGCGCGAACTTCCACGGCACAGGCTCGCCCGTCTTCAGACTCCACGCCCCGCCTTCGGCATAGATCACCTCGCCGTTGATGATCGGCCGCGTCTTGTAGTCGGCGGGCCGATCCCACAGCCGCACGCCGGACTCGAGCGACAGGGCCGCCATCCGACCCCCGATCTCGGACGGCAACCGGAAGAAGTCGTGCTTCACGCCCTGGTAGTACATCAGCAGCACGCCGTGCGGAATGCTGGCCGCCAGCTGGGTGCCAAAGATGTCGTCCTTCGACCGCCAGACCTCCTGGCCGCTGCGGGCTTCCAGTGCCACCAGCGTCCCGCCCGGGTGCTCGCCCGGCCGCAACCGCGGACGATGCTTGCCGTTGGGCGACGGCTCGGTGATCCGATCCGCCATCGCCAACGGCCGATCGATCAGGTACACGCGGCCGCCGCCAATCGCGATCGCGTTGTTGCGGAGCGAATCCGCGGGCTGGTATTTCCACAGGACTTGCCCCGTGCACGCATCCAGGGCAAAAAATAGCACCGATTCGGTCCGCAAGCCGATGCCGTTGTACCGCGGACTGACCGTGTGAGCCTGGTTCAGCACCGATCCGAACAGGATGCCGTCGGCATGAGCGACGTAGCCCCAGTTGCGATCCGCAGCGTCCGCCGCCACCGGCGTCGGGAATTCGGCGGCCAAGCGGCCGGTCGCCAAATCGATCTTCAGGCAGCGCGCGTCGGTCCGCACAAAGACCGCGTCGTCGCTGAGGCAGAAGTTGCTGCCCGTGTCGCCCACGCCCACGTCGTGATGCACGCCGTCCCAGTCGGCCAGGACGTCGGGAATCGGATAGACCCAGCGCGTGCGGCCGTTGTAGGCGTCCAGCGCACACACCCCGTGCACGCCCTCGACGACCAGGTAGCCGCGGTTGCACAACGGGGCCGGCCCCTGCGCATGCCGATCGGGGATTTCCAACACGCCGTCGTGATACCAGGCCACTTCCAACGGACCGCGGACCAGTCGGTCGCTCGAACACAGCGTGTTGGCCGCGTCGGAATTCTGATGCGTCCACGAGCCGGCGTCAGTCAGATCGCCGCGGCGCTGGATCGCAAAGCTCCCCGGCGAGCCCAAACAGACCACGCCGCCAAGGGGACGCTGCAGCCGCTGGATCTCCGCGAGATCGAGCGTGGCGCCGGGATCGGCCGCCCGCCGCGAGGACACGATCAGGTCCGCACAGTACTGGGGATACCCGGTGTCGGCCGGATCGCCCTGCAACACGGCCACGCGCCTGCCGTACAGTCCGGCCGCCAGCAATCGGTGGCGCGCCCGCAGCACCCGGTCCGGATCGCCCTCGATCCCGACGACCTGCAGGTCGGACCGGCGGGCCAATTCCAGGGCCAGTTGCCCGTCGCCACAGCCCAGGTCCAGGCACAGCCCGGCGGTCACGCCGGTCGTCTTCAGGATCTCGTCGGCCGCCGCGGCGATGTCCGCATCGACCGCCCCCGCATCGGCCGCCGGCGTCTCAACCGCCGGCGCCGTGGATGTCGAGATCGCCGCCCCGCCCGCCGCAGCCTCGGCGGCGGGCGCGCCGAACGCGTACAACGCTCCGCCCGTGGTCGCGACCAGCAGCAGACCGTCTGCTGCTGCCAGCCCGACGGCGTCGCCTTCGACCGGACGCGACCAACGCACCTGCTGGGCCGCCAGATCGACGACCGCCACGCGCCCGGGCATCCCGCACACGGCCTCGCGGCCCGCAGCGATCACTTCGTTGGTCCGCTCATAAGCCGCCGCCTGGAACGGCTCCACCTCCGCCCCCAATCGTTCCACATCCGGCCGGCTCTGCGCCAGCACACGTTCCAGTCCGGTCTGCCGCGGGATCGAGTCGTCGGCGTTCTTGAACAGGATCTCGGCCTGGAACAGGTTCTTCAACCCCGGCAGGCTGGCGACGACTTGTTCGGCCCGCCGGACCTGCGGCGACTCGTCGGCGACTTGGATTTCCCCAGTCTTCTGCAGACCCCGATAGCGCACCAGGTCGCCCTTGCGATTCCGCGTCTCGACGTCGCCCCAGCGATACGCCAGCAGCCGGCTGCCGGTGAACTGCAGCAGACCGTCCGGCAGGACGCTGAACACGCCGCGGCCGCCGCGCGCGGCCAGATCGCCCGTGGCGATCTCCAGAAAGCAGCCGCCGTTGACCAGGAACCGGTCGGCGAGCAAGGCCCGCGCGCCGCCGATCGAGCCGTTGTCCTGCAAGCGATAATGCTCCAATTCGCCGTCGCCGCGGCGAAAGGCGGCCGGCACCGCCCGGCCGGTCGGCACGAACAGCTGGTCCGCGCTGGCCAATAGGTACCCCTGCGCCGCCACTCCGCTGGCCGCGGTGGCCCCGCCGTGCGGCTGTGGCATGGTCAGACTGCCGGCCTGGTCATTGGTCCACCGCACCTCGCCGCTGGCCGCGTCCAGGGCGTGCAAATAGATCCCTTCGCTGGGCCAGATCCCGGCCGCATAGTAGACCGTGTCCTCCCACACCACCGGACCGCCGCGAGCCGGCCAGCGGGAGACCATCCGGCCGTTGCCCAGGCAACTCCGCGCGCTGGGACCGCCGCGATGCTTCCACAGTACGCGGCCGTCGGCCAGCGCCAACGCGACCAGATGGCCGTCGTCACTGGCCACCAACACGCGATCCCGCCAGGCTGCCGGGGCAAATCGCACCGGTCCCCCGGCGAAGAAGTCCCAACGCAACCGGCCGGTGGCGGAATCCAGAGCCAGTACGCGATCGTCGGCGCTGCTGCCCACAATCACCGTGCCGCCGACCAGGATCGGCTGGGCCGCAAAGTCATAGGTGATCCGCGCGGACTGAGGCCAAGCCGGCGCGGGCGGCGGCAGGCGGTGCACCCAACGCAACTCGAGATTCGCCGGCAACGCGTCCGCCGAGTAGCCGCTGCGAGCCGCATCGGCCCGAAACGCGGGCCAATCGCCCGCCCAGGCCGGGGTGACCAACAGAGTGACCACAAGCAAGTGAGTGAATCGCATCCGGGTGCCTCTTCCTCAGCTCGTTTAACCGCGACCCAACGGGGAGCGCGTCGAACCTCGCCCAACGGGGAGCGTGTCTAACCTCGCCCAACCGGGAGCGAGTCGCCCACACGCTTCCCGTTGGGACGCGGTTAAATGATGATCGGCTAAACGGTGATCGACGAATGTGCCATCCTCAACCGCGGGCAGCTAGCCCGCAAACCGCTGCATGTACTCGATGCTGGCGCGGGCCAGAGTCTCCACGCCGGGTGTGTAGTCGAACACTTCGACCGAGACCCAGCCTTGATAGTCGATCTGGCGCAGGGCGGCGAAGATCGGCCCAAAGTCGACGGCCCCCATGCCGGGGCCGCGGCGGTTGGGGTCGTTGGCGTGAAAGTGGGCAATCCACGTCGCACTGTCGCGAATGATGTCCGGGATCGGCTTGGCTTCCGTCGACATCGCCTTGACATCCAGATGCAGCCGGCAGCGGGGCGAATCGACCATCTGGGCCAAGCGGACACCCAGCTCGGCCGTCCGCAAGAAATCGCCTTCTTCCGGACCCAGCGGCTCGACGGCCAGCACCGCGTCGCATTCCTCCAGCGTCGGCACCACGCGGCCGAGCACGTCGGCCGCGTACTCCATCGCCTGGTCATGGGTGACGCCGGGCAGCAGGTTCCGCTGCTTGGGCGAGCCCAGCACCAGGACGCGGCCGCCCAGGTCGCGGCCCAGGCGGACCAATTCGGCCAGGTACTCGGCGGTCCGCCGCCGCACGTCGGCCTCGGGACTGGTCAGGTAATATCCTTCGGTAAAGGCCAGCAGCCAATGCAGGCCGACCACGGTCAAGCCGGCAGCCTCGGCCTGGCGGCGAATCTCGCTCCGCCGAGCCGCCGAAATCTCGTAAGCGTTCTTGTGGATCGTGAACGGCGCGAACTCGATCCCCGTGTACCCGCACTCCCGGGCAAAGGCAAACGCTTTTTCAAACGGCCAGTCCTGAAAGGTCTCGTTACAGATGGCGAACTTCATGATCTGGGCTCCTGCGGAACTCGTCGGAATGGCGGCCCGTCGCTGCGGGCACACCGCTGGGGGATATTGTGACGAACGCCCCGCGAATTACAACGCGTCAGCCGCTGCCAGGCTGTCATTGCGAGGCAGGAACTCACCGCCCGTGCAGCTGCAGCATCGCCTGGCCCATCGCTTGGCCGATCAGCCAGTAAGTCTCCGCGTTGGTGTTCCAGTGATAACCTTGGCCGCTGGGCGATTGGTCCTGGGCCCGCCAGAACGCCCGGGTGCCCACAAACGCCACGTTGCCCTGGAACTCGGGGTACTGGGCGACCGCGGCCTGAGCTTTCATCAGCGACAGCGCCCGGGGATGCGTTTCCTCCGGTCCGCTCATGCCGGTCTCCGCGATGACGAACGGCAGCTTCGCGGCGCCCAGGTCCCGGCGGATGTCGCGGATGAAGTTGGCCATGTTCTGTTCGTACTCGTCGTTGAATGCCTGGTTGATGCGGTCGTTCCAGCCTTGGTGCCAGCCGAAGCCGGCCAGTTCGTACCCGCGCCCGCCGTACGCCGGAAACAAGTTATCCAGCTGTGACAGCACCTGCTTGGTCAGTTGCACGATTTGCGTATAATACGGCCCGACCTCGCCCCCGGAGCTGGGCGGACGAAAATCCTTGGCCAAGCTCTTGCCGCCCCAGGCACACTTGATCAGCAGCACCTGGTTGTCAATCGCCTCACCGACCACCCACCCGAACCCCAGCTCCGGGCCGATCCTGTCCTCCCTGGCCCCATAGCCCGCCGTCAGCGCCCCGTGGCGTCCCAGGTACCAGATCCACACATCGTCCCGCGCCGCCCACTTGCCGTCGGCAGCCAGCAACGGCTGGAAACGCTCGGCCGTCGCGGGGTTCTTTGCCAGGTACTCGAGGCTCCCGCGGCCCTCGTTGCGATTGGGATCGGCCGGGATCAAACCGTGCCCTTCCATATTCGACTGGCCGGCCAGAACAAAAACCTTCACCGGCGGAGCCGCGTCAGCGGCGGGCGCCCGGACAAGGAAACTGAGCAGCACCGCCAAGAAAGCCACAAGTCGTCGCATGA
>Ga0172371_10006480_pt1 | contig 17023 bp, 17 predicted proteins | sample Lak12m_FD_114543 | JGI IMG/M metagenome (GOLD analysis project Ga0172371, IMG submission 114543) | Freshwater microbial communities from Kabuno Bay, South-Kivu, Congo - kab_022012_12m | ecosystem: Environmental > Aquatic > Freshwater > Lake | place: Democratic Republic of the Congo: South-Kivu...
CGCGAGGCTGCAGCAGTCCGTCGCCACGGCCGAACCAGCGACCTCGACGCCTGACTCCCCCGCGGAGACCAGCACCACGGCTGCGGCGCCGTCTCCCACGCCGCTGCACTCCATCATGTGGATGGGGTCTGCCTCCATGGGGCTATCCATGGCGCGGTCGATGCTCATCCTGAAGGGGTACTGGGCGTGCTTGCAGCCCACCGAGTGGTCGTGGCCCTTCACGGCCATCATGCCCACCTGGGCAGGCTCCGCGTACAGGTCCAGGTAGAGCCTGTGGAGCATGGCGCTCAGCCCCGCCTGAGTGACCCCAGTGTAAGCAGTGTACTCCTGCTCCTCGGACATGACCATGGCGGTGGTCGCGGCCTCGGGCAGCACGTCGCTCATCTTCTCCACGCCGCCCACTAGGACGCATTCGTTGTAGCCGGACGCGACGGCTTTGACGGCCTCGTGGAAGGCGACTCCTCCGCTGGCCGTGCCAGCCTCGATCCTCACGGCCGGCAGGCCGGGCCTACCCAGAGAGTCGGCTATTAGGGCCCCCAGGTTGATCTGGTCCTGCATTAGGGAGCTGCTCATGTTGGACACGTATACGCTGTCCACATCGTCGGTGCCCGCGTCCCTCAGCGCCTTGAGGGCGGCCTCGGCAAATAGATCCTGTACGCTCCTGTCCCAGTACTCCTTGACGGGTATGAACCCGATTCCCGCAACCGCGACTCGTCTCACTGTATGATCTGCCCCCTGTGCCGCAGGTACGTGGCGTAGTCCACGTTCTTCTTCCGATCGATGTAGCTGCCCAGCTTGGGCCCGCCCCTCTTATCCTTCAGGGCGTCCTGGGTCGTGAATATGAAGGCGTCGCTACCGCTCCCCGAGCCGTAGCTCACCATGAATATGCGTTCACCGGGCTCGGCCACGTCCAGCGTGGCGGCCAGCCCCATGGGGCTGCTCCCCGCGTAGGTGTTGCCCACCTTGCCCACGACGAGCCCCGGGTTGATCTGGTCTATGCTGAACCCCAGGCTCCTAGCCACGGTTATTGGGAACTTGGTGTTGGGCTGGTGGAAGACCGCGTACTTGAAGTCCTCAGGTCTGTACCCGGTCTCCTGTAGGAGCCCCTTGGTTGCCCCCGTTATGTGCTTGAAGTAGGCGGGCTCGCCCGTGAACCTGTTTCCGTGCCTGGGGTACATCTCCTTTGCGCGCCTCCAGAAGTCCGGGGTGTCCGTGACGTAGCTGTACGACGACTCCAGGTAGGCCACTGTCTCGGCGCTCCTCTCCGTGAAGATGTATGCGGCGCCGCCGCAGGCCGCCGTGTACTCCAGGGCGTCCGCGGGTCGCCCCTGCGCCGTGTCGGCCCCGATGGCCATGGCGTACTTCTGCATGCCGCTGCCCACAAGGCCGACGCAGGTCTGCATGGCCTCGGTGCCCGCCTTGCACGCGAACTCGTAGTCGGCCGTGGACACGCTGGGCGTAGCCCCTATAACCTCGGCGACTATTGTGCCGCTGGGCTTCACCGCGTAGGGCTTGCTCTCCGTGCCCACGTAGACTGCTCCGATCATGGAGGGGTCGATCCCGGCGCGCTTCACAGCCAACTTGGCGCACTCCACCGAGATGGTGACCGTGTCCTCGTCCAGGGCCACCACGCTCTTCTCCTCCACGGGGGCCCCCGAGGTGCCCCACATCCTGTTGACCTCGGCAGCGTTCAAACGGTACATGGGCACATAGGCGCCGTAGCCCGAAATGCCCACCTGTCTAAGCGTCTTCAATGTGACCACTGCGGATATTGGTGAACATCACGCGGGCTGCCTATTTAAGAACCTCGACACTCATCGTAGGGTGCTTCGACAGGAGACGTTCAGCCCAGGTAGACTTCCTTGATCGCCTTCAAAGACTTCAGAGTTGCTTTTAGACTGTAGGGGGGCTCGAACCTGTGCACGCAAGAGGCCCAGTCGTCCCCCACCATCTCAATCTCATCCATCCCCGTTGGGCCAGCGCCCAGCCTGGCCGCCTCAGCCACGTGGCGAACCGCGGATGGTTCGTAGCCCATGATGCGGCAGCAGACGGAGTCCACGGCCACCACGTTCCTGCCGGCCACGAACAGGTTAAGGCACACAGGGTTACCCACGATGGGGCCGTTTCCCTCCATGCAGGTGAGGCCGTCTGCCAGCGTGAGGTCGCACCTCACCGTCTTGGCTAGGTACGGCAGGATGGCGTCCAGCTTGCTGTGGTACTTGCTCTTCTTGGCCTGCTGGAAGACGCCGTACAGGTTCTTGACGCCTAGGGTGAGGAGGGTGTGGGCGCACGTCTTCATCTTAGGCAGGTTGACGAGGTACTCCGCGTCCAGCACGGCGCGGGGGATCCTGAGGTTCACGCCCGCCACCTGGTGCTCCTCGTAGTCCCCGTGGCTGAGGTTCATGAAGGGGACGTCCCACTCGCTCAGCAGCTCCATGAGGCCGGAGCCCTCAACGCGGCTCTCGGCGGTGCCCGCTATGTTGTCTGACTCGACCACGGTGGCGTCGCAGCCCTCCTCCCTGGCTAGGTCGATGACGGCCTTGACGACCCTGAAGTCGGTGAGCACCATGCCTTCGGGGTTCTTGGGGTTGCATACGTTGGGCTTTATGAGGACGTTCTCGCCGCCCTCCAGCCCTGTGCCGCCCAGCAGCTCCACGCTCCTGCGAACAGCGGCATCGACGTCCTCGCCGGACCTGACCACCGAGACCCTCTCCATGGTCACCTGCTCCTCGGAGTCTCCCCGAGCATACCTGAGACCCTCCCCATGATCCCCAGCATGGCCGCCTCATCCTCCACCGTAATGAGGGGCTCCTCCGTGCCGGCGACGAGCCCCGCGAAGTGCCTGTACTGTCCCTGGAAGCTCGGGTGTTTGAACCTGACTAGGTCCAGATACCAGTCCAGGCCTCTCTCATTGAATGTCTCCTTGTGGCCGCTCTTCTCAAGTGTAACCGAGTAGGGGCCCACCATGAGGTCCGTCTCGAGGCGCCCCTCGGAGCCCTCCACCTCCACCCTGAACCTGGGCACGAGCCTCGTCCAGCTGAGGCTACACTCGATCTCGGCGCCCTTCACCGCGTCCAGGGTGGCCCTGATGTTGTCGCAGACATCGTACTGTTTACACCACCAGGATAGGTCGCGCACGTCCTTGACTGGCCCCGCCAGGGGGGCGGAGACGCTGAGCACGTGCGGGAATACGTCCTCCACCAGCCCGTTCTCCTGGTGGGTCCTGAAATCGGTCTGGCTCCTGTATACCCTGAGGTTGTTCTCGAAGTAGACGCGCATCCTCTGGACCTCGCCCACTGCTCCGCCCTTCACCAGCTCAACCATCCTGAGGATGCTGGGCGTGAAAGCATAGTTGTGGGCCGGGAGAACGTGCAGGCCGGTCCTACGCTGCGCCTCGCCTATCCTGTTGCAGCCCTCCACGGTCTGAGCCAGGGGCTTCTCGCAGAGAACATGCTTTCCATGGCCCAGTGATTCGAGAGCCATCTCCTCGTGGAACCTTGGCGGGGTGTTGATGGCCACGGCGTCCACGTCCCGGTCATCCAGGAGCTCCATGTAATCTGTGTAGGTCTTCGCCTGGGCGCAGCTGCCCTGCACGTCCCTGACCCGCTCCTCGCTCACGTCGGAGACCGCCGTCACCTTCACGCCCTCCACCTCCTTTATGGCGTTGAGGTGGAACATGGTGGTGACCCGGCCGCAGCCGATGATGCCGAGACGGAGCATACATCCTACGACCATGCGTCCACGTATTTATGTTCCGATGAGTCTACTCTAGGAACCTGGCGAAGAGCATCCCGGCGATACCGGTGGGCTGCTCCATGTTCTTGGGCCGGGGCGGGTTGGGGATGTTGCAGAAGTGCTTCCAGTAAAGGTACTTTCCTATGGTGACCTCCAGCTTGAATGTCCTGTGGAGGAACACGTCCACGGTGCCCATCCAGCGGCGGCCGAGGAAGCTGCCCGCGAAGGCCATGCCCAGCAGGTAGACGCATACGCCTGCCACTATGTTGATGCCCAGCTGAAGCGTGGGATCCATATTAAATCACTAGCGATACAGCCCGGTCGGAGAATAAAAGCTTATCGCTAGCGTAACGGCTCGGCGGTGATCTCCCTCAGAGCCTCCCTGTACCCGAAGCGGAGGCTCACCAAGCCGCATACCACTAGCTCCAGCCAGTAGGTGGCAAGTCTGGTCAGGAGGCTTATGGCCGCGGCCTCGCCGAGGGGGATGCCCGTGACCACCAGGGCTCCTGTAAGCCCGGCGTCCACAATGCCAAGGCCGCTGGGGACAACAACGTTGAGCTGCTGGATGAACTCGACGACGCCATATACGAGGATGACCACCCAGATGCTGAGGGGTACCCCGAGGCTGAGGGCTACCAGGTACGTGGTCAGGGCCCCGGAGCCCCAGTGGAGCCCCGCCATGAGGACGCTCAGCAGGCTGGTCACCGGCTTACGCCTGAGGGCCTCCAAGGCTAGGCCCATCTCCTCAGCGAAGGCGCTGAAGCTCCCTAGACCCGAGCCAGGCCCGTATACCCTGTCCAAAAGGCTCCTCCTAAGCCACTTGGGGCTACCCTCGTACAGACGGATGAGCAGCCTGGGGGAGAGGAGGACTCCGAAGACCAGGGTGTTCAGGGCGGCGTAGGCCACCACCAACCACACGAGGAGAGGATGGACGGGGATCACGCCGCCCCCCACAACCGTGACGACGAAAGCAGCCGACAGTATCAACGCGCTGAAGGCCACGTAGTAGTAAACCTTGCTCACCATCACGGAGCTCACGGCCCTGCCGAGGCCGAGGCCCTCCTCGTCCTTCACCAGGTAGGCCCTGACGATCTCAAAGCCTGAGGGGACCGGGAACAGGAACACCACGAAGAGGCCAGCTAAGGTCACCTGGGCCGTCCTCCACAGGCTGAGCCTGCCGCCCATAGCCCACAGAAGCACGTGCCATGAGCCTGCGAGGAACACGAGACCAGCCATGTCCAATGCGACTGCCCACCCGTACAGCCACAGGTCCAGCCTCCCCGCCTCCAGGAGGACGCTGAAGGGATTCGCGTAGGTTAGGTATGCGGCGAAAAGGACTAGCCCCAGGGCCGTGAGAACCCTCACCCAGCCCTTTCTGCTCGGCATGGATCAACTACCCCTCGCCGCGTCGACAATAAATAGGTTGCACATCGCGTGTTTTATCTTTGGGCTGCCTCATCAAGGGGGGTGGGCGGCGGTTGTTGCAGGGGCTTGCCATCAGGGAGCTGGAAGAGGGGGATCTTGACACTGTATACGCCATCGAGCAGGAGTCCTACCCTAGGCCCTGGACCCGCAACTTCTTCCGCCTCATGGCCCACACGGCGCGGGGCCTGTTCCTCGTGGCGCATGTGAGCGGTAAGATAGTGGGGTATAGCGTCGGCGAGGTGGACACACGGGGTAACGGCAGGAAGCTGGGGCACATAATGAACATCGCGGTGAGGGAGCCCCACAGGAACCTGGGCGTGGGGACGGCCCTGCTGGACGAACAGGAACGAAGGTTCAAGGAGGCCGGCGCTATCGCATCGTACCTTGAGGTTCGGGTGAGCAACGAGACGGCCCAGAGGCTCTACACGGGCAGGGGCTACAGGATACTGAGGAGGGCTGACGGTTACTATGGAGACGAGGACGGGTACGTGATGACTAAGGCTTTGAAGCCGATTAACGTCTGAGATAATGTAATTCGTGTTTATAGTCTACAAATCCTAAAAGCATGCCATGGCAATCATAAAGGATTGAAGCAGTATGCTGCGCGAATTGTACAGGAAAACCTTGTTTCTGCTATTGGCGGTTTCAGCCCTGTCGTTAACACCTGTGTACGGGCTGGACTACACGCCGGCTACACTATCGCTGAACGTCTTCCCAGATGGAAACGTAGCCGTTGAGTACGTTATCGAGCCCGACCCCACGATGGTCAAGGTGAACGTGACGCTGCCGGGCTCAGACCCCTTCGATCTGCTGCTCATAGACTCCACCGGCCTTATACTGGACTGGTCCCTGGAGCCGAGCGGGATAGCGGTGGATACTCTGGGCTCAGACGAGGTGACTGTATACTACTCGACACAGTCGCTGACGAACAAGACGGGCTCCACGTGGTCCGTGACCGTGGACGTCGCCGTCAACCCCATAATCACTCTGCCCGCGGGTGCGGTGCTGGTCGGATTGAATCCGGCTCCTCAAGACATATCTGTCGTCGACAACAGGGTAGCCGTGACGATGCCGTCGGGACAGTCGCGTGTGTCGTACCTCCTGGGTACCACAGGGACGCGGGAGCACGCACTGGTGCTTCTGAGCGGGGCTAAGAGGGCGGTCAGCGACGCCGGGCTGGAAGGCGTCGTCGTGGATGACGCGGAGGCGGCACTAGCACAGGCGAGGGCCGCCTACGACGCGGGTCAGTACAGCATGTCCGAGCGATATTCGACCCAGGCGTCGAGGCTCGTTGAGGAGGCTGTGACCCTATCGGGGGACGCGGAGGCAGCCATCCAAGACGCCAAGACGCTCATCCAGAGCAAGCAGGGCAAGATCAGCCAGGACACCCTCAAGGCGGCCTCCGACCTCATCGAAGCAGCCGAGGAGGCCTACGCCTCCGGGGAGTACGCCTCGGCGCTCAGCAGAGCCAAGGAGGCCGGCACCATGCTCTCCGAGGCCGAGGAGATCAGGGGCGACCAGACGCTCCTCATAGCGGGGGCGGCGCTGGTCGTCCTGGCAGCTGCCAGCGTATACGCGCTCCGCAGGCGCGGCGTGGCAGAGCTGCCTGAGAAGCCCGACGAGACCCCCGTGGAAGTTGACCTGGACGCAGTGTTCAGGGACCGGCCTCACCTCAGGACAGACGATAAGGCCGTGCTGAGGTTCATACAGGGCAAGGGGGGCGCCTTCATAACGGAGGTCAGGGACCACTTCAACATCCCGAAGTCCAGCGCCTGGAGGATGGCCAGGAGGCTGGAGGGGGAGGGGCTCCTCAAGGTGACCAGCGTGGGCCGAGAGACATACCTGCAGCTCAGGGATCAGGAGGGTTCGCAGTGAAACCAGGGTTCCGTCTGGTTCCTCCGGGTTCTTATTATTATATCAGGCCCACTGGCTCCACAGTGACGGTGATGAACAGGAAGTTTACGTCTCTTATCGTGATGGCGCTTCTGGTCACATCGGCCTCGGGCCTAGATCTCATCCCAGTCCAAGCCAAGGGGCCGAGTGACCAGTCGGCCGAGACCATGCTCGGCCTTCTTGAGCAGAGCCACGCCGAGGTGACAGCCCTCTTCGACTCGATTACAGCTGCGGGCGGGCAGGTGCCCGCGGGCGCCCAGGAGCAGCTCCAGGAAGCGGTACAGCTCAGGGCGGAGGCGCAGGCCTACTTCGACGCTGGTGAGTACGAGGAGTGTATAGAGAAGGCGACGGATGCCCTCAATACCTACGGTAAGGCAGCCTCCAAGGTCAACGAGGCCGCGGAGGAGGACGATGAGGAAGCCGAGGACGATGAAGGTGAGGACGACGCCGAGGAAGAGGAAGTCGAGAAGAATCTCGGCCTCTTCACGGCCGTCGAGAGGGCGCGGGCATACCTGGAGAAGCTCCGCAGCATAGCTGCGGACTTGGAGAGCCAGGGCATCGACGTTGCAGAGGCCGAGAGCCTCCTGGGCCAAGCCGAGGCGGCGCTGGGCAGCGTCGAGGAGGCCCTCAACCAGGGAGACTTCGACCTCGCGGAGGCGCTGCTTGAGGAGGCCAGATCCCTCATGGGCCAGGCCACAGGCGACCTCAGGAGCCTGAGCGAGCCCAAGAAGAAGGAGAAGATGGAGCACTTCGTGAACCAGACCATGATCAGGGTCCGGCATCTAGAGGAGAAGATGCTGAGGATACTGAGCAAGTACGGCGTCTCGGAGGAGGACACCCAGGCGCTCAAAGCGGAGTTCAAGGCCATGATAGCCGCCCTGGAGGGTTTGGACGTTGCCAGGGACGACATGGACGATGTCGTCGACCAGCTTAAGGGCCTGGTCAAGGAGTCCCACGAGTTCGGGAAAGACTACGACGAGGTGGAGGGCGAGACCATCGAGAGGCTCAACGACGTCAGCAAGCTGGAGGCGAAGCTCAACAGGTACCGTGAGAGGCTCCGAGAACTGGAGCAGCTGGGCTACAACACAGGCAACATGACGGGAGTCTACACCGAGGCCGAGGGGCTGCTTGAGGAGGCCATGGTCATGCTAGAGAGCGGCGACCGCGAGGCAGCCGAGGAGCTCATCGACCGGGTCGACGAGATGCTGGACGACATCGACGAGATGGTGGACGAAGCCGAGGAGGAGGCCGAGGAAGACGACGATGACAAGGGCAGGCAAGGCCACAGCTACGAGGAGAGGCTGGCCGACCTTCATGAGAAGACTCACGAGTACGCCGAGAAGATAGAGAGGCTGAAGTCCAGGGGCGAGAACACCACCGGCCTTGAGGCGAAGCTAGGGGAGATAAGGCAAGCCCTGGAGGAGGCTGTCAGCGACGAAGACCTCGAGGAGGCCGAGTCGATGCTGGACGAGCTTGACGACCTTATAGACGGCAGCGACGACGACCATGGCAACGGCTCCAAGGACGACGATGAGGACGATGAGGAAGACGACGAGGAAGAGCCTGAAGAAGAGCCTGAAGAAGAGCCAGAGGAGGAGCCTGGCGGCGAAGGCGAGGGCTCAAGCCCCGGTTAACCACATCAACAGTTCCCATCCCCCCGTTTTCACTTTTTACCTGCTCAAACGTTACCCTTGTATACTGGTTGACTTTGTTCATAGGTATACGGTGAGACGCGTTGGGCGAGATACGTGTAGCCCTGGCCGGGGTGGGCAACTGCTGCTCGGCCCTGGTCCAGGGCGTGGAGTACTACAGGGGCGACGGAGGGCTCGGACTGCTCCACCCCACGCTTGGAGGGTACCGTGTCGGGGACATCGCATTCGTCGCGGCCTTCGACGTGGACCAAGGCAAGGTGGGCCTGGACCTATCGGAGGCCATACGCGCAGAGCCCAACAAGGCCCCCACATTCAAGGAGTTGGAGGGCACAGGCGTCAAGGTGCAGCTGGGCCCATCACCCGACAGGGTCGAGGGAAACTCCATGAGCCGCATAGAGAAGGCCCAGGGGAAGCACGTGGACGTGTCCAAGGCGCTCAGGGAAGCAGAGGCTGACATCCTCGTCAACATCATCTCCGGGGGCTCCGACAAGGCTAGCAGGCTCTACGCTGAGGAGGCGCTGAAGGCCGGGTGCGGCTTCCTCAACGCGACGCCGTCCGGCATAGTCAACGACCTCAGCCTCTCGGCAGGCTACAGGAGGGCAGGGCTGCCCCTGGCCGGGGATGACCTCCTGAGCCAGGTGGGGGCCACAGCGGTCCACATGGGGCTCCTAGAGTATTTGGGCAGCCGAGGCGCCCACGTGGATGAGAGCTACCAGCTGGACGTGGGCGGCGGCTCAGAGAGCATAGACACCCTGGAGAAGACCCGCGACTCCAAGAGGCTCATAAAGACGGAGGCGGTGAAGAGCAGCGTGCCCTACGACTTCCCCCTGGTCTCCGGGTCCGCCGACTTCGTGGACTTCCTAGTCAACGGCAGGGACAGCTTCTTCTGGGTAAAGGGCACCTACTTCGGCGGGCGCCCCTTCACCATAGACGTGAAGCTGAGCACCGAGGACGCCCCCAACGCGGGGGCAGTCCTCGTCGACTCCATCAGAGGTCTAAAAATCGCCTTGGACAGGGGCCTCGGCGGGCCCGTGGAGCCCGTCTGCGCCTACGGCTTCAAGAGGCCCCCTAGGAGATACAGGGTGGCCGAGGCGTACCGACTGTTCAGGGAGTTCGCCGGGGACTAGCCTTGAACCTAGTCTTCGTCCTCGGCACGGCCGGCTCCGGCAAGTCCACATTCACGGCCAAGTTCACCAGGTTCCTAGAGTACAACAGGGAGGACGTCATGGCTGTGAACCTAGACCCGGGGAGCGTCATACTCCCTTACGCGGCCAACGTGGACGTCCGCGAGTACATCAAGGTGGAGGATCTCATGGAGGAGTATGGGCTGGGCCCCAACGGCGGCCTCATGCTGGCCCACGACATGATGGCAGGCATAGTCCAAGAGCTGAGCAACGACATAGAGGACTTCACCCCCGACATCTGCATCGTGGACACCCCCGGCCAGATGGAGCTCTTCGCGTTCCGTGACATAGGCGCGCAGATAGCTAAGGAGCTGACGGACGCCGAGAAGGGCGTCATATACCTCTTCGACGGCGTCTTCTGCAAGGACCCCCTCAACTACGTGATGAACATGTTCCTAGCCTCGGCAATAAACACCAGGTTCCTGCTCCCCCAGTTCCAGGTTATAAGCAAAACAGACCTGCTGGAGCCACACGAGCTGGAGGAGATAATGGGCTGGGCCGAGGATCCGTACCTCCTTGAGGAGTCCATAGACGCCAGGCTCACGGGAATGAACAGGATAATCAGCCAGGACATGATCGAGGTCATAGAGCGCCTGGGCGTCGAGTTCAGCCCCCTGCCCGTAAGCAGCACCACCAACGAGGGCTTCAACGAGCTCTACGCGGAGCTCATGAGGGTCTTCACCGACGGCGGGAAGTTCACGCCCTAGCCGCTGGAGAGGGCCGTGTGGATCAGGCTGAGCATCTCAAGCCTGAACTCATCCTCATAGCTCTTGACGAACACCAGGCTCCTGTCCTCGGGCACCTCCCCACACCTGAAGTCGACGCCATGATCGATCATCGCCTTACAGATGTCCGAGACGTCCTCGAACATGACGTCCGAGACGACCAGGGGCACACCCCTGTAGCCGTTGGAGTCGAGGATGGCGCGCCTCCTCTTGCCGTACCTGTAGATGTCGTGGCCCAGCTTCAGGTTGATGGGGTGGTGCCCCCAGAAGACGCGCCTCAGGGGGAAGAAGTCGAACCTGCTATCCCCCACCCTGTACTCGTGGTGGACTTTCCCCGGAGGTATGCCCAGGTGCTTCACGTACCTGTAGCACTGGACCTCCTGGAAGCTGTTGAAGAACCTTTCGTCGTACACGTAGCCGTTCCCAGAGGGCTCGATCCTCAACGACGTAGACTCGTCCGCCGCGAGTCGTTGCCGGGGCTCGGCTGGTGCACCTCGGGAGAAGAATGGTAGCCGCAGCATGTCCCAATGTTCTCTCGAATTAATAGATGCCGCCGCCTGTAGATAATGTTTGCTCGGATCGGCTCCACAGAGGAACATGTATCTACACAGTACCGTATCTGGTGAACGGCTATTGTCTCACCGCCCGGAGACGATCTATTTGTGCCTAGACGATGTGGACTCCACTGCTCACGACGTTTGCGGCACCGACGAAAATGCTCCATCAAGGTGCCTGAGCCTTTACTCGAAACAATTAAAGCCGTGTCCATCCAACTCATGGTTGAATCAAGTTGACTCTGTACCTTACGCAGAAGCAGGTCCAGAAGGTCCTGGACATGAAGAGCACCTTGGAGGCCGTGGAGAACGCCTTCAGGGAGATGGGAAACGAAAAGATAGAGATGCCGCCCAGGGTCTACCTCCACTTCGACAAGGGCGTGCTCATAGCCATGCCCGCCTACATGCCTGGCCTCAACGCCGCGGGCACGAAGATCGTGACGGTCCACCCGGGTAACAAGAAGGACTACGGGCTACCAGCCGTCATCGCAAGAATCATCCTCAACGCCCCCGAGAACGGCGTGCCCCTGGCCATCATGGACGGCACCTACATCACTGCCCTCAGGACGGGCGCCGCAGGTGCCACAGGCATCAAGTACCTGAGCCGGAGCGACAGCAAGGTGGCCGGCGTATGCGGGGCCGGCGTCCAAGGCAAGAGCCAGGTCATGGGTCTTATGGAGGTCCGACCAGGAATCCAGAGGGTAAAGGTCTACGACATCATCCCCGAGGCCAAGAAGGCGTTCGCCGAGGAGATGCGGAAGATGTACCCAAGTGTGGAGTTCGTGCCGGTGGACAGTGCCAAGGAGGCCGCCACGGACAGCGACATAGTCATCACCTGCACCCCCAGCCCGCAGGCCTTCATGGACGGCGCATGGATCAAGAAGGGGGCTCACGTCTCGGCCATCGGAGCCGACACAGGCGCCAAGCGGGAGCTCATGACCAGCGTCATCAAGAAAGCGGATAAGCTGGTGGTGGACTTCATCCCCCAGGCCTTCGTCACCGGCGACTTCAGGGTCCCCAAGGAGGAGGGCGTCATCACCGAGAACAGTGTCTACGCGCAGTTGGGCACCATCGTCGCGGGCAAGAAGCCTGGAAGGGAGAAGCCGGGAGAGATCACTGTGTTCAAGGCCACAGGCCTGGCGATACAGGACGTGGGCACGGCCCACAAGGTCTACCAGCTGGCTAAGGAGAAGAAGGTCGGCAAGGAGATTTAGTCTCCCCTATTTTTCTTTCCCAACTGCTGGGATTTACTGTTTCATCGGCCGCGCTTCTCCAGTAATACCCCGTAGCCTTTGACGCCCGGTTTGCCAAGCCTCCTCAGAGCGGCCCACATTGATGCCTGGTTGCTGGTGACCACGGGCAGCCGGTGCTTTTCCTCCAGGGCCTGGATGAGGGGAGCGGCTGGAAGGTTGGTGCAGCTGATGAAAATGCAGTCGACCTCCTGCCCGGGGCTCACAAGCGCCTCTATCTCCGTCTGCGTGGTTCTCCCGATCTTCAGGTTGTCAACGAGGCCGAGGCCTCTTATGGAGGCAACCTGGAATCCCTGGGCCTCCAGGAACGCCTTCTCGAGCCGGTTGACGAGGTCCGTGTAGGGCGTGAAGACCCGTATCTTACGGGCGTCGAGGGCCCTGAGGGATTCCACAACGGCGCCCGCCGTGGTGACGGTCCTGGTGTTCGAGGCCCTCTCAACCCTGTTGACCAGGTTCGTCTCCCAATCCACGCCTCTGATGAGGCTGCCTGATGTGCAGCCGTAGACCATGAGGTCAACGTCCGCCGTGGAGAGCAGCCTCGCAGCTGATTCGGCTTCGACGGCCATCCTCTCCAGGCTCTCGGGAGTCACGTCCTCTAGGAGCATCCTGGCCGTGTGGACCGTGACGCCTTCCGGCGCCATCCTCACGAAGTCGGGCTCCATCGTCGTGTTGCTCGACGGGAGTAGCAGACCTATCCGGCTCAAGGCTTTCACTTGATCAGGTTGTGCGGCACAGAGATAGGGTTGTCGGATGGGTCTAGCTGTAGTCGGTGTAAGGGCTCTCGCAGTGGTTGCCGGGGCAGTAGTAGACCCGGGGTCGCCCCCCCAGTGCGATGAGGGTGCTGCTCGTCTGCCTGTACTCTGGGTGGTGCCAGCAGATGCTGGACTCGGTCCTGCCGTAGGCGTGGTCGGCTGAGACCCTCATCAGCGTTTCTACTGCTTCATCGATGCTTGCGGGCCTGTAGCCGTCCAGAAGCTGGTGGGCCCTTGCGACGCGCCTCTCCGAGCTCTCATGGATTTGGCGGCTGTGGTCGCTCCACGTGATTCCGGGGACCACGGTGACGGTGCCCATTGCGAAGAGCCCGGGCCCGATATCGTAGTGGTGAGTGGCAGCGTCCCAGACCACATGGTGGCCCGACTCGGCGTCCAAGACTGCGAAGTTACCTGTCCTGTAGGGCTTCCTAGTCTCAGGGTCGATGAGCACGTCTCTTGCCTCATCCGCTGTGGCGCAGTCCCCGAGGATGTCTAGGGCCAGTAGGCCCCTGCTGCGCCCAGGCTTCTCAAGGGTCTGGGTCTCCTGGTTGGTTATGGCCAGGAGCAGGCCGTCATCGTTGAAGCCTATCCAGGTGCCCCCAGACGCGATGTCCATGGGGCAGACCACGCCGCCAATCCTCCTTGGGGGCTCCTCGACGGTGTCCTTCCCCAGGTACCTGTTGTGGAGCGCGACGATGGGGTAGTCCCCTAGTAGTCTGTGTAATACGATGAGGGTGCACATGGCACGTTGCAGACGGGGATGCGACCCAATGTTTTAAAGTTTGTCACCGGGCCAAGTGATACCTATTTATCCGTCAAATCCCAATATTCTTCGGGTTTCTAGATTTGGCGAAGACACTCGTTGAGCTAGCAGAGACGCAGATAGCTGAACTATTCCACAGCCCGGGAAGTGTATTCAGCCCTGACGACCAGGCCAGCAAGGTGCTCGGCTACCTGAAGGACACGGGGCGGTACGAGGCGGCTGCCAGCGGTGGGGGCAAGGCTGGCATCGTAACATTGCGTGACCTCCTCGGGGTGGACCACCCTGAGAGGACGAGGGTTGAGAGCATCTGGGAGCTTGTTGGCACCGTGGACGCCGAGGTCACCGTCATAGACGTCGCGGAGAACCTCATAGAGAAGGGCGTGAGGGCGATGCCTGTGGTGGAGCGGGGCGATGTGGCGGGAATCATAAGCCAGGTGGACATCATGGGAGCCCTCACCGAGGTGAGTGAGCTCAAGTCGATGGCCGTCAAGGACGTTATGAGGTCCCCCGTTGCCACCCTCAACATAGAGGACGGTGTAGCCCAGGCCAGGCGCCTCATGCTTGACAGGGGCATAAGCCACGTCCCCGTTCTAGGCGACGGCAAGCTGAGGGGGATGATAACGGCCGAGATCATCGTGAACACTTTCACATTGCCCGCCTCCAAGACGAAGATCGGTGAAAGGGTTGGCGAAAAGGTGTCCCGGCTCCCCGGCCAGGTGAGCGGAGTCATGGACAGGCAGCCACTAAAGGCTGGAGTGGACTCGAACGTGCTCGGCGCTGCGAGGGAGATGACGAGGCTGGGTAAGAGCGCTTGCATCATGGTGGACGAAGAGGACAGGGTCCTGGGGATCGTCACGCCGCGTGAGCTCCTGCAGCTAATCTACGAACTGAGGGGCGAGGACGAGCTGCCCGTCTACATAGTGGGTATAACTGGGGAGGACTTTTTCGAGAGGGCCGTGGCGGAGGAGAAGCTGAGGCGCGTCGTGGTGAAGAGCATGAGGATGCAGCCCGGAATCACGGAGGTGAGGGTAAACGTGAAGAAGCAGAGGACGCAGGGCGAGCGCACCAGGTACAGCCTCACGGCGCGGGCGCTGGGCCCAGAGTTGAGCTTCAACGCCGAGAACGAGGGCTGGGGACTCATGGAGGCCTTCGACGGCCTCGTCTCGGCCCTGAACAAGGTCATGTCGAGAGCTAAGAAGGAGCCCCTCAAGAAGCCCAGGCACGGCCGCAGGAGGCCGACCCGGGAACCCAACCCTTAACCATCTTCAGCATAGTCTTCCCCCAGGTGCCTCGTGTGCCACCATTCAGGGTAATAGTCGCAGAGCCCATCAACCAGGTGGGCGTCGAGTACCTCAGGAAGAAGCGCGTCAACGTCTACGAGCTACCGCCAGGCAGCAGCGATGTTGACCTCATGGAGCTCATCGGTGAGGCTGACGGCCTCATATCCAGGGGCAGTATTAGGGTCACACGGGAGATGATGGAGAGGAGCCCACGGCTGAAGGTCGTGGGGGTCCACGGCCAAGGCTGCGACCATGTAGACCTCAAGGCGGCCGCTGAGCTGGGCAAGGTCGTCTGCAACACCCCCGACGCGTTGACGGTGACGGTCGCTGAGATGACCTTAGCCATGACCCTGGCCGCCTTCCGCAACCTGGTGGCGGCAGACAAGGCCGTCCGCGCGGGTCAGTGGAACCGGAAGTACGGCGACCTCATAGGCCTGGAGCTAGCTGGTAAGATCGTGGGAATAGTTGGCCTGGGCAGAATCGGCGTGGCCACAGCCAAGCGTCTGCGAGCCTTCGACGCCGAGGTCGTGTACTGGAGCAGGACCAGGAGGCCCGAGGCTGAGAGGGAGCTGGGGATCAGGTGGGCGGAGCTGGACGAGCTGCTTAGTATCAGCGACGTGGTGAGCCTCCACGTCCCAGGCACAGCCGAGACCCGCCGACTCATCGGCGAGCGAGAGCTGGGCCTCATGAAGCAGGGCGTCATCCTCGTGAACATGGCGCGGGGAATAGTCGTGGACGAGGGCGCCCTGATCAAGGCTCTCAGGTCAGGCAAGATTAGGGCCGTGGCGCTTGACGTCTTCGAGAAGGAGCCCATCAGCCCAGATAACCCCTTGCTGAAGATGGATAACGTCATCCTGACGCCTCACCTCGGCGCCTGCAACCTTGAGGGGATGCAGAGGATGGCTCTCCAGGTGGCGGAGGGCGTCTGGAAGGTCATGAACGGGCAGCGGCCCGACAACCCCGTCGTGATCTGATTTGCGGGTCGCGGCCCTGCTCAGCGGAGGCAAGGACAGCGTCCTCGCGGCGAGGCTGGCTGAGGAGGAGGGCCACGAGCTCCTCTGCCTCGTGACCATGCGTTCGGCGAATCCTGACAGCTACATGTTCCACACCGTTAACGTCGAGGCCGTGGGGCTCCAAGCTGAAGCGTGGGGGAAGCGGTGGGTCCAGGCGTGGACGCCTGGAGAGAAGGAGAGGGAGCTGGAAGACCTGAAGGCAGCGCTGAGGGGGCTGCCCGTGGAGGGCGTCGTGTCGGGCGCCATAGCGTCCAGCTACCAGAGGGACCGGGTCGATGGCGTGTGCGTGGAGCTGGGGCTCGCCCACGTGTCCCCCCTCTGGAGCAGGGACAGGGAGGGGCTCCTCAGGGCCATCCTCGGCAAGGGCATGAGGGTGATGTTCACGGCCGTGGCCGCTCAGGGGCTGGACGAGTCTTGGCTCGGAGCTGAACTCGACGAGGCGGCCGTCGGACGGCTACTTCGGCTCAACGCTGCGTACGGCGTCGACCCATGCGGCGAAGGCGGAGAGTACGAGACCCTGGTCCTAGACGCGCCGTGGTTCAGGAAGAGGATCATCATGTCCAGAGCTGAGAAGACCTGGGACGGCGTCAGCGGCCGCTACGTCATCAGCGAGGCGCACCTGGGCCCGAAGGCCTAGGTCCCCAGTATCTTCATGGCTTCACGTATGTCCTCGGCTATCATCCTGCGTTTACTTTGCTCGATGAAGAAGCTGGGGCCCGCCTGAAGGTATGACGGGAACACCCTTACGCCGCCGTAGAAGTACCGGCACCCCCTGATTTTATAGGTCGAACCCGACG
>Ga0172371_10006481_pt1 | contig 17022 bp, 18 predicted proteins | sample Lak12m_FD_114543 | JGI IMG/M metagenome (GOLD analysis project Ga0172371, IMG submission 114543) | Freshwater microbial communities from Kabuno Bay, South-Kivu, Congo - kab_022012_12m | ecosystem: Environmental > Aquatic > Freshwater > Lake | place: Democratic Republic of the Congo: South-Kivu...
AACCTGTACGCAACCTGCGCCAATACTGCCCGATAGATAGCATGTAATATGCAGGTATATTAAGACGTGCGTCTCTCACTCGTAATGAGCAGGTCAAGAGTTCGAGTCTCTTCGTCGGCTTACCACTTTCCGCTGCTAAGCGGCACCTTTCTAAACCCACCTGTCTACACGGTTGTGTACCCTCTTGCCCGTAAATACTGGGTTTAACGTTCATCGTGTTTACCCTGTGCTTGCCCAGCACGACCGACTCACCACCGTTGAGGCGGCTCTAGCGTCTAGCCAGGTAAGCAGAAGAGGTCCATAATCGCCGGGTAAGCACCTCAGGTAAGTAGAAGACAGGGAGTGAGCGACATGGGACGGCTCACGAAGCGGGTGATTGATAGTGCCGACCACGGCCAGATAGTCGCGAAGCTGGACGCAGAAGCCCTGCAAGCGGGCAAACCTGCGAGCACCCGTGATCGCAAAGTGTTCCTGTGGGACAGCGACCTACCGGGCTTCGGCTTGTGCGTCACAAAGGCCGGTGTCAAGTCTCACGTGGTCAAATACCGAGACGCGGCAGGCCGCACCCGTCGACTGGCGTTCGCCAAAGCTGGGACGCTTACCGCCGAAGAAGCACGGAAACTCGCGCTGCAGAAGCTGGCCGACGTGACCAAGGGTGGCGACTCGGCAGCTGAGAAGAGAGCACAGCGGCAGGCCGACACAGTGAAAGAACTCATCGTGGGTTTCAAGGCCGATCACATGGAGAGGCCGGTCAAGCCCCTAAAGCCCGCGACCAAACGCGAGTATCTGCGTGCGCTCGAACTCACAGAGACGAAGTTCGGGAGCATGAAGGTGGTTGAGGTAGACAGCGAACTTGTGGAGACGGTCCGCGACGAACTGTCGGCGCATCCAGCTTGGGCAAACAAGGTGCTCGCCGTGATCTCGAGTCTCTTCACGTACGCGGAGTCGAAGAAGCATCGGGCACCGTACACCAACCCGGGCGAAGAAGACGTTGACCTGTCCGAGGTGACCTTGCACGCCTTGCGCCACACCTACGCGCGCACCGGAGCCGCCGCCGGCGTCGGACTCAGCGTGGTGGGTGGCCTGCTGGGGCAACGCGGCTATCTCTTCAGTCGTGTTGTTCTGTTTGCGTCGTCGGCGAGGGTGCGGGACCCTTCCCTTGGTCGTGCTTTCGGGGAAAACATGTGACGACATCACTGAGCCAGCGCTCGCTCGAGTACTCCAAGCTCTACCGCCCGGTTCTTCCCCCGAGAGCATTGAGCAGATCTGGTGGCAAATGCCCGGTCCGCCGTTGCCGAGGTTGATGATGGGGCTGCGTCCATGGCCTCTCCTGGTGAAGACGGTCGGGACCGCTCCTTTCGACACCAAGAGTGGGAGCCCACCTGGGGACGGTCCACCAAACGGGAGGAGAAGCAGTTGGAACCATGGTTGACGGTATCCACGGTGGGTACCAGCCTTCTGACGAACCACGCGCGCGAGCGTTTGCCTGAGGCGCAGCCGCTGTTGCGGCGCACGGCTAACCTCCAACATCAGGAGTTGACTGACGGAGAGGGGGCCACCGTCGACTCTCTCGTGAGGGCTGTGAGGAGTTCACTGACTGTGCCCGAGAAGGAGAGAGCGAGGCAACTTAGCGCTGAGCTCAACGGCATCGTCGCGTACTACGGTGACCGCATACGCGATGCCAAACGTCTCGCCAGAGATCAGCACATGCTGCTGGCGACGGATACGTATCAGGGTGGCATGGCGGCCACACTCGTTCGAGAGTGGCTCGAGAGCCGCGGCTTTTCGTCGGTTCAGGAAGTGCGGCTGGCGGGTCTCAGCACTCGTAATCAGCAGTCGTTTGCTCACGGTGTGGGGAGACTCCTCGAGTGGGCCGGCGCGACCCTGCCCGGGTATCGAGAAGCCGGTTTTCGTGTGGTCTTCAATCTCGTGGGGGGCTTCAAGAGCCTGCAGGGGTATATGAACACTCTCGGGATGCTGTATGCGGACGAGATCACGTACATCTTCGAGGACGCGCAATCCGGACTCATCCGTATCCCAAGGCTTCCTCTGACCCTTGCTGATCTTGCGTGTCTGCGCGAGCATGCCAGTCAACTCGCTCTTCTTGAGCAGCATGAAGTGGCACCCAGGCAAAGTGTCGCAGGCATTCCCGAGGCTCTGTTCGAATACGATGATCGTGGCAATTGCACGTTCAGCACATGGGGTACTACCATTTGGGCGGCGAACAAAGGCGCAATCCTCGGCGAAGCTGGCCTCCTCGCCTTCCCAAGACTGGAGTACTCTGAGCGGTTCGAGAGGGAGTTCGGCAGTCTGCGCGAGAAGAAGCTCAGGGCCAAAGTGCTCAGCACCTTGGCCAGAGTGTCCGTGGTGCTTGGGAGCGGGCGGGTCGACCTGCTGAAGGCAGACGGTGGTCTACTGTACGAAGATCTGAAGGGATTTCCCGGTGTGGGTCATTTCCGTGTAGACCAGGACTCGCGCATCACCTGCCAGGTGAAGGGCCGCAGCCTGCTGCTTCGTCGCGTGGGTGACCACGAGATCCTGAAAGATCCGTGATCAGGAGGCGTCGATCTCCAAGCAGGAAGAGCTTCCGGGGTTCGGGCCACCTGTCGACGACGGTTCTAGGGGCACGAGTCTGCGAACTCGGTGGCCGCGATTACCAAGGATGAGGGCGAGTTCATGCGCCACAGTTTCCAGGATTGGGGCCATGCCGCCCATCTGCACCAGGACCGTGCACTTTTCGCCCAGGGCGAGATCTCGCTCCAAGGCTAGAGCCTGGCCGTGGCAGGCAGCGGCGAGGGATTCGCCGGCTCTTGGCTGGCTGTGCGCGACTGCAACAAGCTTCACCTCCACCTGCGGGTCGCGTGCAGCTGCATATGCAAGAATCGCCTGGCCTTGAGCGCTCCTGCTGTCACTGAGGGCCACGGCCACTGCCGCCCCCGGCGTGAGCGCGCCCGTGGTCGGCATGAGCGCGAAGGCTTCATCGGGCATGGCCTGGACCGCCGCCCAGGCAGATCGGAAGTCGTTCGCCATCTGCGCGGGTTTCAATTCGACGTTCTGAAAACCACCATGGGATAGGGAGTTGCGAAGGTCGAACAGCTGCTGGAGAGGCGCGGCCTCGGAGCTCCTGGAGCGAAGATACGTCGCACCAAGCGATGCCTCTGCGCCCACTCTTGCAGGGCGCTCGAGCCACTTCGAGGCGTGGCCTGAGGCCAAGAGCGCCCGATTGACCACCCACTCTCGGGCCAGCCGGTAGGCGGTTCCCATATCGAATACGTCCAGGGCATGGTCTATCACCCGCCGTTGACGGTCCTGTTCGGCTTGATCGAGCACAACGCTCGTCTTCTTGTAGTGCCGCGCGGGGACCAATAGGCTCAGGATGGTCTGATCCAGACTACGCGCCAGCCGGGTCGCCGGCGGAGCGATGTTGCGCAATCTGGCTACGAGATCGGATTTGTGAAGACGTGCTGCTGCCAACCCCGCCTCCAAAGGGAGACCGGCCCTGATAGACGACCCCAGCTGACGGAGTTGGTGCAGGTCGTTGCCGTGTAGGTGTATTTCGCGGCGGCGATCCTCAATGAGGGTGGCCAGAGCCCGCGGATCCAGGTCTTTCTCGAGGTCGCTGATGGCCCGAGCCCAGCGGTCCATGTGGGTGATCACACTCAGATCGAACATGGGCGCCACGTTCTTCGCGTTTCGCGCCTCCCAGGCACCGTAGAGTACTCTTGGCGCGGGGACGTTGTTGGTTTCGGTGACAAAGCGCAGCGCCGAAACCGCTACCAGTGGGGTCGAGCGGAAGCCGTGAGTGACATCCAGAATCACGGGGCCGTCAGCCGCGGAACTCGCCCTATCGAAGATGGTCCAGAGCTCGGTTTCATCGCTGCCCAGTGGAATGAGAAGAGGCTCGAACGTGGTGGTCCTTGACAAGGCGGTGATTTCGGCCTGCAATGGCCCGAGATGCTGATCTGCGGCTTCGGCTGTGAGTAGTACACGCACGTGTGACACGGGCACGCCGGCTTGGGCCAGAAGGTCCAGAGCCGCGACCGGAGCGAACCGGGTAGGCTTGGAGACCAGACCGTCAAGTGCGTAGCACACCGACTGATAGTTCCCTGTGCCCAGCATGGTGAGCAGCACCGTCGCTGGGCATATGTTCTCTTCTTGTGAGGCAGGGCCGGTCATGATGCCCGCAACCTACCCCTCTCGGCCTAGCCACGTCAAGGGCCGGCTCGCGTGCGGCGAAGAGACTCCGGGAGGTACGCATTGGACGACGCTCTGCTCTGCGGCGGCCTCGACCATGAGGACGAAGTGTTCGGACCGAGGATCTAGAGGGTCCACGCGCAGAATGAAAGCCATGCGGCTTTCGAATGCATTCTACTGGCGGCCGGAGTAGCCAAGAAGAGCACCGACGATGCAGTGCGGCAGAAACAGATACTCAAGCGCAAGGCGCGCAACCTCTTGATCGACTGTCTCCGACGCAGCCTGCCAACCGCCACGGACGAGTACGGCAATCCTGGATTTCGCTTCGAGGTCGCTTACGATAGCGACAAGGTGGACTCGATCCTGAACGAGAGCGAATCGCCGCTGATGGGTCCAGATCTGTCGTGGGAGTCTCTGGACCCCGAAGCCATGCACGCCGCCCTTCGTGGGCGCTTTACGCAGGAGCAGATCCGGCTCTTCGAACTTTCCGTGACCGGTGCCTCCTCTGAGGCTATCGGCCAAAAGCTGGCTCTTGCCGCGACCACCGTCCGCAAGCGCTGGGAGCGGCTGCGGCCGCCCTCTCCGACGGCATCGCTGAGGTGACCGGGCTCGAGCACTACTTATGTGGCCCGGCTGTTTGGAACGCCCCGGGTTTGACGGAGGCTCCATATCTGGGATTCTAGAATCTCAGAGGAAGGAGTCCGTGACCCATGAGAGCTTCCAAGTGTTCACCTGAGTTCCGGGAACGCGCTGTGCGCCTAGCCCGGGAATCAGAGCGACCGACGAGCGCTGTCGCCCATGATCTCGGAGTCCACCCCGACAGCCGGCGCAAGTGAATGCTCCACGAGGAGGCCGACAACGGGACCCGCAGCGACCGTCTGACGACCCCCGAACGGGAGAACGTGCCGGGCTACGCCGCGAGGTCCGATACCTGCGCCGTTCGAATGAGATCCTCAAGGCGGCGAGTGTGTTTTTCGCCCGCGAACTCGACCAGCCCCGTCCGAAGTGAGCGCGTTCATCGACGCGCACCGCGACCGCTTCGGGGTCGAGCCAATATGCCGGGAAATGGAAGTCTCAGCCAGCGCCTACTGGGCCAGAAAGACCCGGCCTCCCTCTGCGCGGGCGTACCCTCTCGGGGCCATACGGCGCGTCCACAGCTCCTCTGGCGGCGTCTATGGCCGGCTCAAAGTGGGGGACGAACTGCTGGACGAGAGCATCACCGCGGCCCGCTGCATCGTGGAGCGGCTGATGCGCACAAATGGCCTCCAGGGCGTGTGCAACGGGCAAATCACGCGCACCACCGTGCCCGGCCTGTCCCCGGTGGCGGCCCAAGATCTGGTGCGCCGCAACTTCACCGCCGATCGCCCCGATGCCGTGTGGCTGTCGGATTTCACCCACATCCGCACCTGGGAGGGTTGGAGCTACTTCGCGGTCGTCCTTGACCTGCACGCCCGGCGGATCGTGGGCTGGCAACTTGCCAACCACATGCGCCAGAGCCTGGTGGGCGACGCCCTGGAGATGGCCATCGCCGCAAGCAAAAAACGCGAGGCCGGAACGATCGCCCACTCCGACAACGGGAGCCACTACACGTCATATGCGTACACCGAGCGCCTGAAGAAGGCCGGCATCGCCCCCAGCCGGGGGCGTACCGGGACGGCGCTGGATAACGCCATGGCCGAGAGCATCATGGCGCCCCTCAAACGCGAGCTGACCAAGCGCTACACGTGGAAGACGCGCCTCGACCTCGAGCTCGCCGTCCTCACCTACGTCGGTTGGTACAACTCCCGGCGCAAGCACCGCTCGCTCAGGGTCGTCGAGGACGGGCGGATCAGGCGTAGGCGGCTGTCACCCCTACAAATGCTCGAGCGCTACAATCAGCAAGTCGCCACTTCAGTCGTGGCATACGAGTGAAAGAGCCTACGCGGAACCCGGGGCGTCCGTGGTCTGGTCACGGAGTTGCCTGTCACCGTCCGGGAGGAGTGGTTCTCTGGGACTGGCGCCTGAATCGTCGCGTCGGTCTGCTATTATGTGTAGGGACTCATCGAGTCTAGCGTCGGCGCTATATTGGCCGGGGGGAGGCGTCTTGACGAGGGCCGAGCTGGTTATCGTTGTCCCACTGTCGAGATCCTCCCGGCTCACCTCGTCGTCGCACTCCCTGGGTGCCGGTAGCACCTGTTCTCTGCCTTCTCACCGCGGCTCGGAATCTCCCGTTCGTCACGTGCAGCCCGCGTCTTGACGTCAGTGCCGCCTACAATTCGGTCACGGTTGTCCCATCGGCTACCGAAGTCGATACGGGGGATTGGTGACACTTGGGGCCTCCGCCTAGGCCGTCGGTAGGAGGTAGTAGACGTGGAGGGTTCGATATCGCGTGACGCCGTGCAGATCATTCATGCGCTCGGACCGCTCCGATTCCTGCGGTTGCGCTTTGCGATGAAGGCTTTGGAGCCGCTGCGCCTGCCGCCATATAAAGGCAGCACGCTGCGCGGCGCCTTCGGGGCTGCGTTCAAAGAGGCGGCGTGCATGTCCGAGGAGAAGGTCTGTGCCGGCTGCATACTGTCGGCGAACTGCCCCTATTGCTATGTGTTCGACACACCGATTCCGCCCGAAAGCCAACGGATGCGCAAGTACACGTTCGCGCCGCACCCGTTCATTCTCGAGCCACCTTTCGAGGAGCGCACGAACTACGCCCCCGGCGACAGATTCGAGTTCGGGCTAGTTCTGGTGGGAAGAGCCGTAGAACTCCTCTCGTATTTCGTATTCGTCTTCGACCGTATGGGCCGGCGCAATGGATTGGGGAGCGGACGAGGACACTTGAGCCTCGTGGATGTGTCGTGGATTCCCGTGGGAGCCGAAGCGGGGCAGGCAGAGCCGATCTACGAGCTGCCGGATCGTCAACTCCGCAACGTGTACCGGGCCGCCACCATCGAAGACCTTCTCGATGGTGCGTCAGAAGGGCGCGCAGATGAAGTGGATAGAGTGACGGTCCGCTTTCAGACGCCGTGTCGACTGGTCCGCGGCGCGGAACTCACGGAGCGTCCAGATTTCCACGTGCTCTTCCGTTCGCTCCTGCGGCGAATGAGCAGCCTTGCGTATTTTCATTGCGGCTCGGATCTTGACCTTGACTATTCCGCGCTGGCCACCGCCGCGGAGCGGGTTCGTCTGGTCCGCGACGAGACGCGCTGGTTCGACTGGGAACGCTATTCCTCCCGCCAGGATGCGCGGATGAGTCTCGGCGGCATCGTCGGAGAGGCCGACTACGAGGGAGACATGACCCCGCTGGTTCCATTCCTACTACTGGGAGAGGCGATGCACGTGGGCAAGGGCACCGCATTCGGACTGGGAAGGTACAACATCGCGTGCAACGTGGGATCGGAGGGTGCATGATGACGGCACCGGAAGGCTATCTGACCGCGGATTGGGAGCGTCTGCTTGCCTCGTGGTTGCATGACCCGCCTGACAAGGCTCTTTCGATCCGGGATCATGAATCACGAGCGCTGAGGTATCTGACTGCTGCTCTAGGCTTCGATTCGGGCAGAAGTGGGCGCGGTCGAGAGACGGTTACCGGCGACACCGCGGCGTCGAGCGCCGATCGGCTGCCGGTTCCTGGATATGGAACCGACTACCGCTGGGCGGTGGGACCCGAGGCCGGCCGACTCACGGCGGTTCACCCTCTGTCAGGTGAGAGCTTCCTCCTGGAACTCCAGGACGTAGATGCCGCCGACGTGGAGGCCACGATCTCTTCCATCGTGAGGGGCGTTGAAGATCTTCGGCTGCGATACCTCGCTTTGTGGCGCCTCTTGCCGGAGAAGCTCGGGGCGAGGTATCCATTTCTCAATCGGTTGCCGGCGGACACTCGTGTGCCGGATCACACGATATGGCAGCATCTCGACGCGACTGCGGGCTTGTCGCTGGCACTTGCGGACTCGGGAGGAGCAGGTTTTCTCTCGTACTCACTTGGGCCGGTGCAGCCCTTCATCGCGGCCGCACGCTCGCTGCGCGATCTCTGGGCGGGCAGCGCCATCCTCTCGTGGCTGGTGTTCCAGGGTCTCGTCCCGATCCTAGAGAGGCTTGGACCGACCGCACTGGTGTTTCCGGCACTGCGCAGTACGCCGCTTATGGATATATGGCTGCGAGAGCAAGGCCTCAACGACGGCGACCGCGTCGCCATGCCGTCTCCGGAGGCTCGGCGGGCTCCCTGCATCCCCAACCGGTTCCTCGCCATCGTTCCGATGGGTCGGGGCGGCGCCTCAGCGGTCACCCTCGCAGCAGAGTGCGAGTCACGCACGAAGCAGGCGTGGGACCAACTGTCGAGCGGTTGTCGGACTGTGTTTCGAAAGGCCCTTCCCGAACCGTGGGCTTCCTCCTGGTCCAACGAATGGGATGCACGGTGGCGACGCCAAACCTCGTCATTCTTCGAGGTGCGGACGGCCGTGCTTCCTTGGCAAGAGTGCTCAGAAGAGTCGATCGCGTGGCTGCATGGGACGCGGCCCTTTGGGGACACCTTCCCCGCACTCGCCGCTGTGAGGGGGCTCGCGCAGGCGATACCTCCAGAGGAGCGACCGGGTTTTCACCCCACTCAGCGGCCGAGCGGCTACCGTCAAGATCAGGCGGGTAGTTGGCAGACGAAGCTCATGCTGTCGACCAGGCTCATGGAGGCGGAGCGCGACATTCGCCATGTTCCGGACTATGTTCCAACGCCGGACGAGAATGGTCGATTCGGGCTCAAGTGCACGCTCATGGGCACCTACGAGCAGGTAGGCCCGGCCGAACGGGAGCCTTCGAAGGAGTTCTGGAAGGAAGTGGAATGCCACGTGAGGATCCCCGGCGCCCGGCTTCGCGAGGGCGAGCGTTTTTGCGCTGTCGCTCTCACCAAGCGCCTGGCCCTGGGCGGTGGGCTGGGCGATGCTCTGGACCTTCGCCCGCGTGATCTGCGTTTCGACGACACCGCCACCTTGGCCGCCGCGGACTGGCTTAATGAGACTGGGCTGGACATTGGGAAGCTCAGCGAGTGGAACGGGCAATGGCTTCATCTGCCCGGCCGTCAGCTCGATGAGCCCGATGTTCCCGGCGACGTGGCCGCAGCGATCAGGGGTGTGCGCAAGAGAGCAGAGGATTACGGTGTGCCACCGGCCTACTACGCGATCATCGTTATGGATGGTGACCACCTGGGCCGCTGGCTCCGCGGTGAGAATGCGCCCACTGTGGCCGAGGTGTATCAGTCAAAGATCGCCGGCTACTTCAAGGATCTCCCGAACACCGAGACAGCGCTGGGAGCCCGCAGGCCGGTTGGACCCGGCCTCCACGCCGCCATCAGCGAGGCCCTGACGAACTTCGCGGTTCGCGTGGTGCCGGGCGTCGTGGAACGACACCACGGCAGCCTCATCTACGCCGGCGGGGACGACGTGCTCGCGCTGATGCCGTGCCGTCGCGCCATGGCATGCGCGAGAGAACTCGAGTCGGCGTTCAGAGGGGTTGCTGGTGCGGATGCCTCGGAGCGCGGATTCTTCAGAGCGCCCGGAGCGAACAACCTTGGTGGCACCGATCTATTGATGATGGGGCCGAAGGCCACTGTGTCGGCCGGCATCGCAATCGTGCATTACAGGGATGACCTGCGCGATTCGCTTGAACTTGCCAGACGAACCGAGCGCGCGGCCAAAGCCGCCGGACGGAATGCCGTTCAGATAGCGGTCGCTCGACGGTCAGGTGAAGAGGTATCCGCCATGACGCCTTGGGCTTGGTTGGAGAACATGACGCGCTGGACGGACGCGTTCCTCGCGGGAGCATCCGACAGATGGACGTACCAACTCCGGGCCGAGATGCCGACGCTCGCGGGGCTGCCGGTCGAGGCCATGGCCGCCGAGATACGGCGCTACGTCTCGCACGCGGAAGCAGCAACCGGAGCGGCCGTGGCGGCAGCATTCGATTGGAAAGAGCGATCAACAGCGGGCGAGATGGTGGCAGCGCAGTTTCTCGAGTACACGAGGCTACGGGAAGCGCACGCTTCGGGGGGCAGCCCGCCGGCGACACGACCTGGCTCCGGTCACGTTTTGCGTGACTTCCTCGCACTGATTCAGACCGCAGCCTTCGTAGCCCGAGGGAGGGAGGCAGAATGAGTTTGACAGGGCGCATGATCGGAATTGCCCTACGACCGCTCGACGTTCTCTTCTTCCGCGACGGCCGTCCCATGGTCGCGGGTTGGCAAGTTGCAAGCGGGTTACCGTTGCCACAGACGCTTGCCGGCGCTTTGCGCACCTGGCTACTCAACATGGCCGGCTGCGATTTCGAGCGCCTGGGGCGGACCGTGAGGGGCGGTGCGACGCTGCTTGACGCGGCGAGCGATGGTCAACCGGCCGAGGTGGAGGAGATACTCGAATTGCGTTTCCGCGGACCTTGGCTTGCCCGGAAGTGCAGTGGCGCCTGGACACCGTTCGTGGCTGCGCCTGCGAACCTGTCGATTACAAAAGAGGACGCGGGGCATGGGTCCTTGAGCCGAGCGGATCCTCTGTCCACTGTTGCCGTTCCGGGCTGGCACCCGGTAGAAGACGGCATGCGGCCGCTGTGGAGGCGGGAGACGGAGCCCGCGGAGAGGGCGCAGGGTTTCCTGACCTTGTCGGGGCTTGGGACCTACCTGGCCGGAGGTGTGCCGGGCCGCGACGAACTCATCGATCCGAGCGACCTGTTTGGGTTGGATCGCCGAACAGGCATAGGCATGGGCCCCGTGACCCGCACGGCAGAGGACGGTCGCATTTACGGCGCCGGGTATCTCGCGTTGAGGGAAGGGGTCGGGTTCTACGCTGAGATTGACGACGTCGCGGGTGTTGCCGCCCGGTTGCTGCAGAGGAACGCGCCCGCGGAGTTCATCAGTTTTGGTGGAGATGGCAAGCGGTCCGTGGTTGAGCCCACTCAGCCTGTGGTGTGGCCCGAGGCGCAACCGGTGAAAGGTCAGGGACAGTCTCTCGTCCTCACGACGCCGGCTCCTGTCGGCGGTAACGCGGCTGCGTGGCTGCCGGAGGCGATCGCAGGACGCGTGGTGTCTGCCGCCATGCCGGGATATCGCGCGTTCTCGGGTTGGGATCTGGCTCGTCATGGACCTAAGCCCACCAGGTTCGCGGTTGAAGCCGGGTCCGTCTACTTCCTCGCCGAGCCTCTCGGAGCCTCCGATTCCCCGTTGCTGTGTTCGGTGGATGATGCGGCGCTCGGTTGGGGTCACTTCGTGAAAGGGGTCTGGAATCATGTCTGAGAAAGCGCTCTTGTTCATTCATGCGGTTACCGGTCTGCATCCGGGGTCGGGCACGGCGCTGGGGACTGTGGACCTCCCCATCCAGCGGGAAAGACACACGGGCTGGCCGGTGATTCCAGGATCCTCGCTGAAGGGTGTTTTGCGCGACGAATGCAGACGTGCGGTCGCGACGGCTTCGTACTCCGGCGACCTGATCAAGGCCAACAACAATGACCCGCAACTGACTGCTGTCTTTGGCCCGGCCAAGGTGGAGGCCGACACATCATACGCCGGCGCTCTCAGCATCTCGGACGCTCGCATTCTCGCCTTCCCGGTGCGGTCTCTGGTGGGGGTTTTCGCCTGGGTCACTTGTCCCGCGGTGCTGGAGCGGTTTCAGCGAGACCTCTCCTATGTGGCACAGGCCGGCAATTCGGCGCGGGCAGCCACGGCGTGGCCCGGCGGGATCCCCGCCCCCGCGCAGGGTGAAGCGGTGTGCGCGGCGGACTCCCCTTTGTTGAGCAACGGCGCGGAGATGGTGCTCGAGGAATTCGAGTTCATCAGATCCGAGAAGGCTGTAGGCGACCCGATTGCAGACTGGATCGCGTGTGTGGTCAAGGATGGGGCCACGGGCGCTCGGTTGGCCAAGACCCTGGTCATCCTTCACGATGACGACTTCCAACACTTTGTGGCCCACGCCACCGAAGTAGTGGCGCGCGTGGGGCTGGACTACGAGCGCAAGACCGTGAAGCGCGGCGCGCTCTTCTACGAGGAGTTCTTGCCTCCAGAGACCCTTTTCTACTCGCTGCTTGCGGCCGACACAGGCAGACAAGCCGGTGGCTCCCCGATGGCGGCAGGCGCAGTGCTTGAGTTTCTGGAGGCGCGTATTCCGCCGTTCGTCCAGATAGGGGCCGACGAGACCATCGGCAAGGGCATCTGCGCCGTCAACCTGGTGAAGTGAGGAGGTCACGATGAACCAGACTCTCGACCAGCGCCGAGCCAAGCACGCGTGGGAAGCGGTGCAGGCCGCCAAGGGGGGGCGCGACGCCAAAGAGTTCGGCAGGCAGGCCAAGAAGCTACCCGCACGCATCATGGCGTCTGGGCTGGGCCAGGCGCTCGCGTTCCTCAACGGCAAGAAGCAGACTCCGAAGCTGCTGGCCGCCATCGGGGACTGGGTGCTCGACAAACGGTCCAACCCCACAAGCACGGCCGCGGAACCTCAGTCCGATGCTCTGATCAAGGCCATCATGGCGGGTGATTCCACGTTCCTGCGTCGAGCTACCGGCGAAGCCCTTGCCTACCTGCAATGGCTGACGCGATTCGGCGACGCCGAGGGGCTGACCGACGATGATTAGCAACATCCCGGCATCAACCGCAGCCGTGGTTGAACGCGTCCTGACCGCGCGAAGACACCCCGGGTTGCAGCTCGACAAGTTCAGCTCGGCGGTAAATCAAGAGGGGCAGAAACAGGCCCTCGATCACGTGGTCACCTGCAAGGGCGATGGGCAGCTGCTGGTGACTTTGCTGGAGGGGCGAAAGAGGCTGTTGGATGCCGTGGGAGCCGCGGAGTGGTCAGGCGTCACGACCGGTCCCCTCACTCTGCATCTGGCACGCGCGTCGGCGCTGGAGAATGCAGGAATCTGCCTGCACCCGATGTATGGGTTCACGTATCTCCCCGGGAGCGGCCTGAAAGGGATGGCGCGGGCCTACGCGGAAGCCGTCTGGCTGAAGGAGCAACCCGAACGGTACGTCGCCTGGGAACAGATCGAGAACGTCTTCGGATGGGCGCCCAACCGTGACCGTGCGGGGCAGATTCTCGACGACAAGCATCCGGCAGTTGAGCGGATGGCCCCGACGACTGACGGGAGGGACGTCATCGTCGACGCGTGCGTTGGGGGTGTTGTATTCCATGACGCCTGGCCACACAAGTGGCCACAGCTTGATGTGGACATCGTCAACAATCACCACCCCGCCTACTACGGGGCCCCCTGGGGCGAGTCCGCGGAGCCAGGTGACTGGGAGAACCCAGTGCCGGTGTACTTCCTCTGCGCGAGACCCGGCACGACATACAGTTTCGCTGTTTCGCCAAGAAGCAGCGGCGCGGCCGATGCTTCTCTGCGTCTGGCGCAGGAGTGGTTGAGGGGCGCGCTCACCTGGCTCGGAGCAGGCGCGAAGACCGCCGCGGGCTATGGTCGCTTCGCCTTCGCGGAGGGCCAGGCTGTCGCAGCACCCAAGGCGCTCGATACGCATGAGACGACAGTGGAGCTCGTCACGCCCGCGTTTCTGGCAGGAGCCAATCAAGTTGCTGCCGACTGCGATCTGCGCTCGGCCTCTCTGCGGGGCGTACTGCGTTCGTGGTGGCGCACCATTCACGCGGACGCGGTGAAACCCCGGCAGTTGAGGGAACTTGAGAGTGCCATCTGGGGGAGCACTGAGAGTGGTGGCGCCGTCCAGGTTTTGGTGCAGGCTGAATCGGCGGTCAAGCCCGAGCTCTATGCGATCAAAGATCGAAACGCCCTCGATCGGAGTTTCGCGGCGAAACACTCTCTTGGCGGCAGTGGATCCGGACGGACTCCCGGTCTGCTCTATCTCTCGTACGGCATGGACGATGGAAAGACGCACCGCTACTACATGCCTCCGGGGGCGTCATGGCGGGTGCGGCTCGTGACGCGAGACACGACCTTTGTTGCGAGCAGGAATAGCGACAATGGTGCTCCGTCGGCAGAGGTGCACCTTGACGCGAATGTGGTCCTGGACCAAGCGCGCGCCGCCCTTTGGCTCCTGCGTCACTTCGGCGGAGTGGGAGCCAAGAGCCGCAAGGGCTTCGGCTCCTTGGATGCGGACGAAGGAGTGGACCTGCAGTGGTGCATCCAAGCAGGTGCTGAACTGAGGCGAAGCTGTGGCCTCAACCCTTCGCCCACGGTTGCGTATTCGGCACATTGCTTGGCGGAGATCAAGCTGCCTGCCGCCGATTGCTGGTGGGTTCTCCAGGAGTTGGGTTTTGCCGTGCAGGGTTTTGCCAGCGCTCGGAAGCACGATCCGAAGAAGGAAGCCTTGGGCCTCCCGCGCAAGATCCATGGTCCCACGGACCGACCGCTTGGACACCAGAAGACTCACGAGCATCCCGTGTGGTTGGGCGCGCATCACCCGATGCTTGCGGGCAGAAGCCCCGCCAACATGAGGCATGCAGCCCCCGTCTATTATCACGTAGCGCGGGCTGCCGACGGCACGCACTGCGTTCGAGTGGTTGCCTTCCCGCACCGGTTCCTTCCAGATATCGCGACGAGCCGGGCCATACTCCAGGAGGTTGTGAGTTCGGTTTCCAGAGACCTGACGGCGTCGGCGTGCAACGTCCCGGCAGGTGCAAGACGACACGCTCAGGCAGGCGGTGCGAGCCTTGATGCGCCTCCGCGGATTTCAGGCCAGGACAAACAGTCAACACAGCCCCAGCCTCAACCCAAGCCGCCCGCGCCGCGGATCATCCCAGCCAAGAGCCCAGGCGAGGAGTTCTTCGACTGGTTTGATAGCCAGAAGTTCTCGTCCGCGAACAAGGGCAGGCACGACTCAATACGCCGGAAGATCGAGAGCCTTCCTACCGATGATCTACGTTCACAGGCGAAGGCGGCCGTGAGGGAGAAACTGAAGAAGAATGACACCACTCCTTCCCTCTGCGCCTATCTCAACAGCTGATGAACCATGCCTAACCTCTACCTCACAGAACAGGGCTCGGTACTCCGAAAGACGGGCGACCGTCTGCTGGTCGAGAAGGACGACGTTGAGCTATTGGAAGTGGAGTGTTTCAAGCTCGACGCGGTCTTTTTGTTCGGCGGCATAACGGTGACCACACCGGCTCTGGCCGAGTTGCTGGCTCAGGGGATCAGCCTCAGCCTGCTCACGCGTGACGGTCGCCTCAAGGGCCGGCTGGTGCCACCCTTGGCCAAGAACGTGCTCCTTCGGGTCGCACAGTACGAGCGTCGAAAGGATCCGGCGTTCTGTTTGGCGCTGGCCACCGCCCATATCGGCGCCAAGGTCGGCAGCGCGGCCGAACTCCTCTCCCGGCACGCGCGCAATCACCCCGAGACCGATCTGGCGCCCATCCTCGCCCGGCTGAAGAGCGCAGAAGGCAAGGTGGCTGCGGCTGCCTCGATCCAGGAACTTTTGGGTTTCGAAGGTACTGCGGCTCGAACCTACTTCGAAGGGTTTGGGCTCGCGTGCCGTCGAGAACTGTCGTTCCCGCGGCGCCGCCGGCGTCCGCCCACAGACCCGGTCAATGCGTTGTTGTCGCTCGGCTACGTGATGCTGTCGTCGGAGATTCTCGCCCTGCTCGAGGGCACGGGGTTCGATTCGTACCTGGGGTTCTACCACCAGGTGGACTACGGCCGACCATCGCTGGCGCTGGATCTTCTTGAGGAGTTCCGCGTGGTGGTCGACCAACTCGTGCTGCGCCTGGCCAATCTGGGCATCATGAGCCAGGATGACTTCGAGCCCGTTCCGGTGGACGACGATGCCGTCCGCGGCCCCGCCGAGACCGGTGGCATTCGTTTGAAGCCAGGTTCATTTCGCACGTTCCTTTCGGCATACGGAGAGCACCTGGAGGGATCGATCACCGATGGCGCAGACGGGTCCACGACCACCTTGCGCAGGGCTATTCGCAGGCAGGTCGAGCGGTTGGCCGCGCATGTCCAGAAGGGAGAATCGTACGAACCTTGTCTCTTACGCCCGTAGTGTACGAGGGTGAACACTGATCGCGTCTGTCTGGCTGGCGAAGGTGGTAGGCTAGAAAGAAGTCATGGACGAACTCTTCTACATAGTGGCCTACGACATTCCGGATGACCGTCGGCGAACACAGGTGGCGAAGATACTGGAGGATTTCGGCGACCGCGTACAGTTCAGCGTATTCGAACTGCTGCTGGACAGCCCACGGCGCCTGGCGATCCTTCGCACGCGCCTTCTACGGGCTATCGACCTCGAGAAGGACAGTGTGCGAATCTACTCCCTCTGCGCCGCGTGCAGACCGGGCGTCGAAATTCTAGGCTTGGGCACCACTACGGAGAATCCTCGTGCATATGTGGTCTGAGTCGAGCATCACCGGTCTGGCAGGTCGGTCGACACCCGCTTGTGTGGTCGGGGATGGGACCCACGGAAGGGTTGGAATACGAGAGGGAAGGCTAGCCAGAATGGAGGGTGGCAAAAGTATGCGGTCTTACAGGCATTTCTTCCATGGTGTGCCGCGAGACGCTCCTCCGGGTTGCAGCCTGCCCACAAGAGCGGGCAGGTTAGCCAAAACGACTCCGAGCGCCGCTATGGAAAGCCAAGAAAGGAGGGTGCCCTAGGAATTGATGACCTGATGAACAAGGGATTGAGACGTGCGCTACAAGGTCTGCGCGGTTGACGGAGATGCGATTCGACATCTAGGAATTGATGACCTGATGAACAAGGGATTGAGACGTCAAGGCGTACATCGACTGGATAGCGGCTGACGGCGTACTAGGAATTGATGACCTGATGAACAAGGGATTGAGACTTGGTGAGCCCCATCCGCATAGTGAACAGTGGCATTGTGAGCTAGGAATTGATGACCTGATGAACAAGGGATTGAGACGAACACCCTA
>Ga0172371_10006482_pt1 | contig 17020 bp, 26 predicted proteins | sample Lak12m_FD_114543 | JGI IMG/M metagenome (GOLD analysis project Ga0172371, IMG submission 114543) | Freshwater microbial communities from Kabuno Bay, South-Kivu, Congo - kab_022012_12m | ecosystem: Environmental > Aquatic > Freshwater > Lake | place: Democratic Republic of the Congo: South-Kivu...
TTATAAACTTGCTGACGAACAAGTTTTAATGAGTTTAAAGAACATCTCATTTTGCTTCTATGAACGAGCATCTGTAAAAAGAGTTTTTCAAGTTATCTTGAAAGAAACAACTACATCTTTAGTTTAGTGTAGTTGTAGTTCATGTCAATAATTTTATATAAATCCAAAAAATCTATTTTTATTGTCATTCATCGCTGAGTCAAATAAAAAACATAACGATAAATATGATTATTCTTTAGTAGAATATAAATCTTATGATAAAAAAGTAAATATAATATGCCCAAAACATGGTATCTTTCAGCAAACACCTGGAAAACACATGCGCGGACAAGGATGTTTAAAATGTTTTCACGAAAAAGAATCATCCGACGACAAAGAATTCATTAAAGAATCTAGAGTTGTTCATGGAGATGAATTTGATTACTCACTTAAATAGTTATATCAAAATAAAGATAATATGTAAAAAACATGGAATTTTTGAACAAAAACCAAACGCCCATTTAAATGGTCAGAAATGTAAAAAATGCATCAACGAAAAATAAACCAGCAGTAAATCAGATTTTATTAAAAAATCTAATAAAGTCCATAATAATAAATATGATTATTCTCTAGCGAAATATAAAAATAATGAATCCAAAGTAAAAATAATATGTAAAAAACATGGTGTTTTTGAGTAAAAAGCATCAAATCATTTGAGTGGAAATGGGTGCTCTAAATGTAAAATAGACGAAAAAGAAATAATTTGGATGATTATTTAAATAAATGTAAAATAAAGTTCAATAATAAATATGATTATTCATTAATAAAAAACTATATAAATAACAATAATAAGGTAAGTATAATATGTCTAGAACACGGAATTTTTAAACAATCTTTAAAAAGTCATTTAAAAAACGATGGATGTCCATATTGTTCTGGTAAAAAGATGAATACTCATTTTTTTATTGAAAAAGCTAATAAAGTCCATAATAATAAGTATGATTATTATCTAGTGGATTATAAAGGGGCTTTTAAAAAAGTAAAAATAATATGCCCTATTCATGGTATATTCGAGTAAAAAGCGAGTATTCATTTATTTGGTAGTGGATGTCAAATTTGTAAATTTTTTAAAGGAGAAAATGACATAATGAAAATTTTAAAAGAAAAAAATATAAAATTTGAAACACAAAAAACATTTGAAAAATGCTCATATAAAAGCAAATTATATTTCGATTTTTATCTACCAGATAGAAAATTATGCATAGAATATAATGGCATTTAACATTATTATCCTCTCGATTTTTTTGGCGGTGAAGATGGGCTAGATATGATAAAAACAAGAGATAATATTAAAAAGAAATTTTGTAAAGAGAACGATTTAAAACTTATTATTATAAATTATAAAAACGATACAGCCAAAAAATTAAATTCTATATTATGATAAAGGAAAAGTCGATAGAAGAAAAATATTTACATTTAGAGCACAGAGATCAGATTCTATTAAGACCAGATACTTATATTGGCAACGTAACAACAGAGGCCAGATGTTTATTTGTTGCTGAAGTGGGTAGTGATTTTAAAGATTTGAAAATTGTTAATAAAACAACAAAATATAATCCTGGTTTTTTTAAGATTATTGATGAGATATTGACCAACGCCTCAGATCATTATATAAGAACCGGTAAAGTTAAATACATCAAAATTTATGTAAACAATGATCATATATCAATCGAAAATGACGGCCCAGGGATTCCTGTAGTTATTCACAAAAAAGAAAAAATGTATCTTCCTGAAATGTTATTCGGAAATACATTTACGTCTGAAAATTTTGATGATTCCATAAAGAGAACATGGGGTGGTAGAAATGGAATAGGAGCCAAAATTACTAATATTTTTTCAAAGAAATTTATAATTGAAACCGCTGATGGGAAAAATAAATATTACCAAGAATTTTCAGATAATATGTCCAAAAAGACAAAACCATCAATAAAGAAACTTAAAAAAAATTATACCAAAATAACTTTTTATCCAGATTTTGAGAGATTTGGTTTAACAGAAATAGATGATGAAATTAAATCAGTGTTGTTACGTCGCTGTATAGATGTCGCGGTTTATTGCAATCCAGTTAAAGTATATTATAATGATAAATTAATATCAGTAAAGAATTTCAAGGAATACATGAAAATGTACATTAATGATATTTCTGAATTGTTTGTTGAAAAATTAGATGAAAATTGGGAAATAGGAATAACAAAATCAATAAACGGTGGTTTTGATCAAGTTTCTATGGTTAATGGCATATCCACGTATAAAGGTGGAAGTCATGTGAATTATATCATTAATAAATTAACTAAGGGTTCATTAGATATACTTTCAAAAAAGTATAAGGGTTTAAATATAAAACCAAACGATATTAAAAATAATATTTTTATTTTTATTAATTCTAAAATAGTTAACCCGATGTTTGATGAACAATCGAAAGAAACTCTAAGTGGTAAAATCAACGGTGACGCTCCGGAATTATCAGATAGAATAATAAAACAATTTTCTAATTCTACCATCATAGATGATGTTATAAGATTATTAGAAATAAAGGAACATGCCAATACTAAAAAAGAAGTAGCCAAATCCAAAATAAAAATAAATAAATTAGATGATGCCCCAAAAGCTGGGACATCAGAAAGCGAAAAATGTTATTTATTTTTAACAGAAGGGGATAGCGCGCAAACTTCTGTATTGGCTGGAATATCAGCTTTAAACGAAGAAAGAGAATACATAGGGGCTTTCCCACTGCGTGGAAAACCATTAAATGTAAGAGACGTTAATATATCAAAAATTAAAGATAATGAAGAGGTTAAAAATATCATAAATATATTAGGGCTCGAGTTTGGTAAAAAATATACTGACACTAAAAAATTGAGATATGGAAAAGTAGTGTTGATGGCTGATGCTGATTGTATTGACGAAAACACATTAGTTCTAACCAAAGGGGGATATGTTCCAATTAAAGACATTACTTACAAAGATTATGTCTTTACTCATAATAATAGATGGAAAAAAGTAAAGAATATCATTAAATCTGTTAAAACTAATGTGGTGAATATCACTATAAACGGAGAAATATATTCTTTTGGTGAGGATCACAAACTTCCTATATTAAGAGGAAAAGAAGTTATGTTGGTGAAAACAAAAGATATATTAAAGACAGATAAGGTTTTAAAAAAGAAATTAAATATTATATCTTTATTATCTTCTGTATCAACAATTCTTTACTATATATTAAAATAAAATATCAAAATTAAATTAAACCCACATTATTAAATATATAACAAAAAAAAAATGAATAATAATGAAGTTAAATCCCAATGATTTTGATGTTTTAGATATAGATAATATAGAAATACTCACAAAAGATACAACAATGTATGATATAGAATCAGAAGATGATAATACCTTCTATATTTCTAAAAATAAAAAAGACAATATTTTAGTTCATAATTGTGATGGAAATCACATTAGAGGACTTCTAATGAACCTCTTTGATACTTATTGGCCCGAACTCCTTTATATGGACTTTGTATATGATTTTGTTACTCCAATAATAAAAACAACCAAAGGAAAAGTTTATAAATATTATTATAAATTATCTGATTATCAAAAAGATAAAAGCAATCTACATGGATATGATATCAAATGGATAAAAGGGCTTGGCACCATTGAGCCAAATGAGATGAAAGAATTTTTTAAAAAAATTGATAAACATCTTATACGTTTCCACTATGATAAACCAGAGACAAGAGAACTTTTCGATATGATATTTAATCAGAAAAGAGCTGACGATAGAAAAGAATGGTTAAAAACATATTCACCCACTGAGTTTATCGATAAGTTTTCTATAAAGCAGACATATGATAAATTCATAAACAATGAGTATATAGAATATTCTATGTATAATAACATAAGAAATATTCAAAATGTTATAGATGGATTTAAACCAAGTCAAAGAAAAACATTTTGCACTCTTGTGAAAAAGAATATTAAAAATGAGATAAAAGTTAGCTCTTTATCTGGAGCTATCATAGAAATAATGGCATATCATCACGGTCCACAATCTTTGGAGGAAACCATAATTGGTATGGCTCAAAATTTTGTTGGCACAAATAATATAAATTTATTATCACCAAAAGGCCAATTTGGATCAAGAATGAAAGGCGGATCAGATAGTGCATCACCAAGATACATATTTACTAAACTTAGTGATTTAACACCTTTTATTTTTAGAAAAGAGGATAATGAAATTCTAGATTATCTGAATGATGATGGGCTTCCTATTGAGCCGAAATATTATGCGCCAATAATTCCTATGGTTTTAGTAAATGGTTCGTTTGGTCTTGGATCTGGATATTCTAGTAATGTTCCAATGTTCAATCCAATGGATATAGTTGGTTATTTGATTAATAAAATAGAAGATAAGAGATGTAAAAAATTGATCCCATATTATAAGAATTTTAATGGAGATATAATATATGATGAAAAAAATGAAAGATATATAACAAGAGGGATATATAATAAATTAAACGATAATGTTATCAGAATAACAGAATTACCAATAGGTATGTGGAACGATAAGTATTTTGAGAAACTTGATAAATTGGTTGATGAAAAAACAATAAAAGATTATGTTAAAAATTGTACAGACGAAACAATAGATATAAAACTAATTTTAACTAAAGAAAATATGATGCGGTTGTTAAGTAACGATCCATATAAAACGTTAAACCTAGAAACTTATATTTCAGTGAAGAATATGCACTTATTTGACGCTGATTGTAAAATAAAAAAATATAATGATCAATATGAAATAATAGAAGATTTTTATAAAGTTAGATTAGAATATTACACTAGAAGAAAAAATTATCAGTTAGCTGAATTTGAGAGAGAAATAAATATAATTCAAAATAGAATCAGATTCTTAAAAGTGGTCATGGATGGTACTATTAAAATAAATAAAAGAGGTAAAGATTTAGTGGAAAAAAATCTTGATAAATTAGAATTTAATAAAATAGATGACTCTTATAATTATCTATTAAATATGTCTATTATGTCATTCACAAAAGAAAAATTACAAGATCTTAAAGAACAACAGGATAAATTAATATTGAAAAATAAAGAACTTAAATCAACAGAAGAAAAAACAATATGGTTAAACGAGCTAAAAGAACTAAAAAACGAGCTTAAGGCATGAATATAATAAATAACGACCAATTAGTTATATCTGGACCGCCGAGATGTGGAAACACAAAAATAAAACAAGTATTTAGTTTAATATTTGATAACGTAGGGATGTTTAGATACGAGAAGAATAGAATATCAACATTAAGAAATAGAGCCAAAGGACATTATAACACAGTAGTTGGGCATCACCATTTTGTTCATTATAATGATATAGTTCCACACACAGTAATTGTATATAGAGATTTCAGAGATTCCCTTTTATCTTATATGAGAGTTATAAGGTACAATTATGATCTAAAATCATTTCTTTCAGAGGTTAACGATAAAGATAATATAAAACATTATTATAAAGAATATTCTAAATTTATAAAACATTTATCGGATTATAATAATGATTATATCATGAAATTTAAATATGAAGATTTTTGGAATAATGATGATTTTATATATGATGAAATAGAAAAAAATTATAATTTTGAAATTCATAAAGGTGAAAGAGATATAATAAGTGACATCACATCTTTAACTAGAAATAAAGAAATATCAGATAGAGAGAAAGGATTTGAAAGAATAGATAAAAATAGTGGAATTCACGGTAATCATATTTATTCGCCAGAACCAGGATTATGGAAAAAATTATTGGACGATAAAACCAAAAAGCTCATAACAAATTTATTAGAAGAGGATTTAAATAAATGGGGTTATATTTCTTTATATAGATAGTGTAATCTTGGCAATGTCCCCCATAACCATATTTAATCTTTCCTAAATTTAATAGCATCACTATGTAAAGCTTTTAACATTCCAAAAGTAAATTCACGAGGGGCGGTAGCTAGATATTTATATAAATTACCTTCTTTGGCGATTTCTTTAATTCTTTTATAAACAGGATCTTCTGGATCTTTTGGTATTCTATTTATAACACTATCAAGATCTAGATTTAATCCATTATCAAAATCTCTAACTTCTTCGTTTAATTCATTATATGACTTTAAGTTATTCATTATGTTAAAGATTTCTTATATTTTTTATTTATTTTTGAATGAAACTTTCATCATTTATTCCTATATATTAAAACAAAATAGTAAAATATTGAAACAGATAAACTATTTTAAATTTTTAGAGATGTTTCCAGAATTTATAGATGTGAGTGATAATGAAATTGTCAAATTCACTTTATTATCAATAGTGAGGAAAAGATATTGGAGAAAAAAAGAGAATGAAGGTGAAATAAGATTGTTACCAATTTCATTTAAAAATGTAAGTGAAGATCCAAAATATTATATGAATAAAGGGCTGGATAAATTTAATTATGCCATAACTTTTAGAAGGCATAGATTATTCACAATGCATCTAATAGAAAGGGACTTAGCTTCAAATCCATCTGGAAATTTACCAAGAGTTTTTTTCTCAGATAAAACACATCCCTGGGGACTAAAATTATATGTAACAGACTCTTCAAAAATAAAATTTATGTCAAAAGAAGAGATAACAAATTGGAAAAGAGACATATTAATAGAAAATATGATAAAATAAAATGAGAGATTATAATGGCAACGAAGAAACAAAACCAATAGCTATATATGTTTGGCACGATATGGGACTTGGCGATAATATGTTCTTAACTCCAATAATTAGAAAATTACATAATATTTACAATGAAAAAATAACGCTGTTTAGTCCGACATATGGTTTAGAATCATTTAGAGAATTTTTTAAAAACAACCCTTATGTGGAAAAGGTTATCAGAGTCCATGATAAAGAAAATGAAAATAGTTGGGATGAATTGATAGCTAAATATGATAAATATATTGTGTTTAATGATAACTGGAGCGATTACTATTATTGTGATCTAAGACAACTTGTAGCGACTAAAATTGGATTTACTTTGAAAGAAGAAGAGATGGATCTAGATTATTATCCAGATCCCTACATAAAAATAAATGAACTGCCAGAAAAATATGTTTGTATCAATCCATATATAAGTGGGGTTGATAGAAACTGGGAAAAACAAAAATGGCAAGATTTAGTAGATAAACTAAACTATGATGGTATATATGTTGTAGCGATAGGTAAAGGTCAAGAAGGTGTAAAATTTCATAATTTGGATATAAGATTGGGAGCAAATCTTTGTAATCGTCAGAACAACCTGTCCCAAACTTGGCATATTATAAACATGAGTGATGCTTTTGTAACGTTTGATTGTAGTATGTATGTTCTAGCTGGAACTACTAATACTCATATAATTCAAATTGGATGGTATGGCGATCCATTTTATCACATGCCAATAAGAAAAGGTATAAGAGGATATAAATATGATAACGTTAATGGTAATTGTGATGTTTATTGTTTAACAGATCCTCAATTTGATGTTAAAATTTGTGGGTCAATAAGACAAAGACATGTAGTTCAAAAATGTATGTTAGATAGAGATTGGATTTGTAAACCATCACCAGATAAAGTATATGGAGTGGTTAAGAAACGATGGAAAAATAATGAAAATTCTATTTAATCTAACAATACAAAATTATCATATAAAAATAGGAAAAGTAATAGAAGAAATATTTTTAGGAGACCAGTCATACGATTCGATGATGACAAAAATCAAGTGGAATATAAATCTTTAGAAATAGCTTCAAAGTTAAATAACATTAAAAACAAAGGCAATATAGTTTTAGTTTGTCAAAATAAAAGGAAAACAGCCGGTGGTTTTTCTTGGAAATATAAAGAATGATACGGAAAAAATATTGAATGAAAAGGTAGAACAAAAAAGATACATTGTTGTAAATAAAATGATTTTTAATCCTGATGATATTGATAAATTTTTTCTCACTAGAGAGGAATTTTTGAATTATAATAGGATTAATTGATAAAATGTTAGATGGATAAAGATTTTGATATAGGTTAGTGGATAAATAGTCATGTATTGTGTCCAAGATGTCATAACGCGGTGAATTATACTATAATGCACAACAATGCAGCTATTATAGAAGTATCAAAAATTGATAGCATAAGTTATGCTGACATGGATGTTGGAATTAAATGTAATTGTGAAAAATGTGAATGGGAGGGAGATGTATTAGAACTTTTACAAACAACTGAAGCTAAAAATATAAAAAGAACAAAATTAATTAATGACATGTTAGATGATAATTAATTCAATATCAATAAGGAATTTTAAAAGTTATGGAAATAACTTACAAAAACTGGACTTTACAAAGGGTGGGTCCCTTATTTTATTGACCGCTCCTAACGGAAATGGTAAATGTGTTCATGAAAGCACGTCAATAGATATTGATATAAATGATATAATATTATCAAATGAACTTATAAATTTTTTGGATACAACAGAATTGGGAAATAAAATTTTTATATATATAAAAGAAAACAAATCTTTTTTATATGAAAAAATTCAAAAATTTAGAACTGATTCAGAAAAATAAAACTCAATTAGAAGATTATCTATCAGATTTTCATGATGAAAAATCCAAAGAATTTAGAAAGTTGTTTAATGATGATGATTTTAATTGCGGTCGATCAGTATTTAAACTAAAAATGAAATCTATGTTAGCAATGCCTAAGATCGGTAAAAACACATTAAAATATTGGACAAGTAGGGGTTGGAGTAAAGAAGAATCGGAAAAATTAAGAATAAAAAGAAAAAGCGATCCTAAAAAATCACCAATGAATAAAAATTATTGGATAAGTAGAGGACTAACGATAGATGAAGCTGAATATAAAATAAAATCGTTTAGAAAAAATAATATTGAATATTGGTTGGAAAGAGGTTATTCTAAAGATGAATCAGAAAAGAAAAGAAAAGAATTTCAGATAAAAAATAATAAGAAATTCATTATCAAATATAAGACGAATAAAGATTTTAAAAAAGAGATTGATTCAAAAAGAAATAATAATTTAAATTATTGGTTAGAAAAAGGATATTCCCAAGAAAAAGCTAAAGAAAAATTATCCAATAGGCAAAGAACGTTTTCGAAAGAAATATGTATAAAAAAACATGGAAAAATTAAAGGAGAAAAAATCTTTAAAGATAGGCAACTCAAATGGCAAAAATCTTTAAGAGATTCTAATTATGATGGACATTTTGGGAAGGGAGTAAAAATAGAGAATAGGATGGAAAAATATAATGTTGAAAAACTGATAAACTCTATAACCTTAAAAAATAAAGATTTATTTATAAGATTATTTAAAGAATGTGACACAATAGAAAATTTTATAAATGCATATAGTGACACTTTTAATAAATGTGATGAAATATCTCTATATAAGATCATAAAACCTATAAAAAAATTGAAAATATTACACACATTCTATAACACAACAGAAAATCACATGATGTCACTCATAATACCTAAAATAGCTAGATCTAAATCTATGTATTCATATTATTCTTGGTTTAATAATCATGTTTGTAGAAGTGATGGAGAATATATTATAGCCAACTTTTTATTTAGAAATAATATTAATTACATATATGAAAAAAAATATGAAAATTCTGTGTATATATGTGATTTTTATTTACCAAAATATGATTTGTATATAGAATATTTGGGTATGATGAAAAAAAATCGAAATCCATATAAAACAAAATTAAACTATCTTAACAAGAGTAATATAAACCATATATCTTCTGATAATATAGATGAAATCAAAATAAATATAATGAGATATGTTAACAGTTCAAATAAAAGACATATTTGAATTATCTAAATATACTGATATATTAAAGTCTGATATAAAAGTTATGACCCCAAATGGGTTAAAAAAAGTATATGATGTCGATATAACGTCATATAATAGTGATGTTATTACAATAAAAACACATAAACATGAGTTGATGTGCTCGCCAGATCATTTAATAAAATCAAATAATAAATGGATAAAATCTAAAGATTTTAAAATAAATGATCCAATTGATACTAAATACGGGACATTCCGCGTTAAAGAAATGTCTATTTCGGTTGAACAAGAAGATTTGCTAGATTTACATGTTGATGGTAATGAATATTATACGAACGATATATTAAGTCATAATTCTAGTCTATTAGAGTCTATTGATTTTTCTTTATTTAATATAGTCAGGGGTAAAAACACCAAAAGGGTCCCGCTCTATATTCTTCCTAATAGAACTAATAAAAATTTAGAAACAGAGATAGATTTCATTAATTGGAATAATGATCATGTTGTCATCAATAAAAAATTAAATCCTAAGGGGTTTAATATATCTATTAATGGTATAAATAAAACAAATCAGTATGATTTAATGATGCAGCAAGATAAAGATGATATTATAGGTATAGATTATAATACTTATAAATCATTGATATCTTTAAACTTAGCAGACTTTGCCAATTTTATTAATTTAGATACAGATACAAAAAGAAAATTATTGAACAAAATGTTCAATATAGAAGAATTAGATAGTTATTTATCTATAGCTAAAGAACTCTTAAAAAATGGTTATCTAAAGAGAGAGAAAATAGAAACAAAAATTATCACTAATAAAAATGTTATAGAAACATATAAAAATAATATAGAATCTATATTATTAAAAAGTGATACTATTGACAGAGAAGAGATTAAAAGTAAATTATTATCACTCAAAGATAAATATATTGCTTTAAAAAGTGAAATAAACGATATAAATTTATTAATTAGGGGATTAGATCCTATTATAGAATCTAAAAGAGAAGTTTACATGTCAAAAAAGAAAAAAATATCCATCGATGAATTCAATTTAAATGAACTTAATAAAAAAATAGATATTTTTAAAAGTGGCACTTGCCCTTTCTGTGGCAGTATATTGACAGATGATGTTCATAAAATTGATCGTGAAAGTCTAGAAATCGATTACAATGAAAACTCATCAGATTTATTAGAATTGAAAAGAAGTTTTAATACATTAAGAAATGACATCGGAGGCAATATAGCAGAAAAGAAAAAACTGATAGATGATAGAAATATAAAAAAAGAAGATATAGTCAAAATAAAAAATGAAATTATAGATCTCAAAAGGATGTATAAAAGTGATATAAATGTAATATCTATAGATGAAATAAATAAAAATATAAGAAATTTAGAAGAAGAAAATATTAGATATGATAAAGGATTAAATATGTTAAATGATAAAATTCAAAATTATCAAAAATTGGTCGATGTACTATCGGAGAAAGGCATTAGAAAGGGAATTATAAATAATATAGTAGATCCAATAAATGAACATCTCGCTAAATATCTAATAGAACTAGAATCTAATTATAACGTCAAATTAAATGATGAATTTGATGCTGTTATAAAAAAATACTCCGATGAAATACACATAGAATCTTTATCAACGGGTGAAGCTAGGAAAATCAATGTCGCCATAGCTTTATCTTATATGGAAATAATTTTGAGCATGAATAAAAAAACAAATATTTTATTCATGGATGAAGTCTTTGCTTCTGTTGATCCAGACAATATAGACATTATGTTAAAAGTTTTGAGAACTTTTTCAGAAAATAATAATATAAGCGTTATAATAGTCAACCACAGCCAATTTGATACCGCTAAGTTTGACAGAGTTATAGAAATTGAAAAGAAATTAGGGTTTTCATTTATTAAAGAAAGTTAAAATGAGAAAATTAATAACAAGAGTAATATATGCAAATATTCGAGGATTAACTCGAAATCAGGCTGCATTTTACGAATATAAAAAATGAGAACAACAGTTTTATATAGAATTAAAAAAATAAATGATTGGTATTGGATTCAATATAGAGGATATTTATGGTAGAGAAAATTGTATATTGCTTATTACACAAGTAATGTTCCTATGAAATTCGAAACATATAATGAAGCTCAGATTGAACTAAATAAATATAAGGAAAATACGGAATATTCTAAGATATTCTCAATAGATAGGCTACTTGAGTATTCCATGTTTTACATGATGATAATTGGCGTTTGTTTTATGGTAGGTATGTATATTATAAGCATAATTTAAATTTTTTATTTTAAATTAATTTTTATAACTTTGCCCAAACATATAAATATATAAGAATGGACATAAAAGAAACTTTTTTAAAATTAACTAGTTACACTATTCCATATGGTATGGAATATGCACTCGAACCATACTTTCCAAAGGAAGTTGTTGAGGACGGGTATGAGAATTACTATATAACAATAGGTGATAGCAGAACAATATTTACTTCTCACATGGATACAGCTTGCTGGTCGCATCAAAGAGTAAATCATGTCATTAAGAATAACATTATCACCACAGATGGGAGCACAGTTCTAAGTGGTGATGATAAGAATGGGATGACTATAATGTTCTATATGATCGAACGAAAAGTTCCAGGAACTTATTATTTCTTCGCTGGCGAAGAAAGCGGTATGGTTGGAGCTCATAATGTTATTAGATACAATAGAGCATTTTTTGAAGATTTTGATAGAATGGTGTCATTTGATAGGCGTGGGTTTAACTCCGTTATAACACACCAAATGGGAAAACGTGGATGTAGTGAAGAATTTGCTCTAGCGCTAGCAGATGAATTGGGGTATCATGATTTAAGATACAGGCCTGATAGAACAGGCATTTTTACAGATAGTGCTTCTTTTATAGGGATTATACCTGAAGTTACTAATTTATCAGTTGGTTATTTTAACGAGCATAGTCATGTAGAGAGAACAGACATAGATTTCGTTGAAAAATTAGCAAAAGCTGCTTGTTTGGTAGACTGGGAAAATTTACCTATAGGTGATAAAAACAAAGTAAGTGATAATAGATATGATTATGATGATTATTATGGGGATCATGACATGTACTATTTCTAAAAAATAATATTTAAAAATGGCAGAATCAGCTAAAAAAAGATTTTTTAAGATCAATAGAAAAAACAGAGCTAATAAGATCAAGAATAGAAAAATGGTAAAAAGTAACAATAAAGTTATTAAGAAATTATCTTCAACTTTGAAATGAAATGAAAAAGCATAATCCGGCTAGATATGGAGAAATATATGAGCCGCAACATATTAAAAATCAAATAGAAGAACTAGAAAAGATCAAGCCTTGGATAATTTTATCTGGCGGATGGGCATGGCATTTTATGTCACCAAGTACTTAATTGAAACTGGGGGATATTTATAATGTATTACGAAGATATTACTAAATTCGAATATTTTGGAAATATAGATGATATTCCAATAGATATACAAAAAATAAATCCTATTGTCCATAAAAAGTTGATGGATCATTATAATAACAGCTTAAATATAGGTTGGTTAGATGAAAATCATGATTATGAAAAGGGAGAAACGCCACCTAATTTTCTAAGTATATTGAAAAAGAAAGAGATGAATATTTTCACGTTTGGATCACATTGTTGTCCTTTTTGTAAAAATCATCATGGTGGCGGAGTATACGAAATAAAAGGAAAAGGTAAAACTTATTATACTCTAGAAATGATAATTCATTATATTGAGAAGCACAATTATAAGCCTCCACAAGAATTTATTGACTCTGTTTTGGCACTGAAAAGACGAGGATTATTTCTAAATAAATACTAAAATATTTTATTTTACCGTTTTTAATTTTTATATTTGTAGCGAATATGGCAACATCGGCAAACGTAATAGAATATAATATTGAAAGAAATGGTAAATAGTAAAACTTTACGTAAATTCTCTGAAATAGCGAAAGAATTAGAAGAGGATAATAGAGAGTATAAAACATATTATTGCGGAGGGCCATCATCAAGTGTAGCTGGTTATATTAGAGTTATGAATAGATTCAAATTTTATGAAGTGGATGAAAATTGGGATATATTTGTTCCTTGTGGATATAATAGAGTAGAGTTGGAATTAGAAGAAATAAATCCTGATAATGATCATCAAATATTTTTAGCTATTCCAGGGTGTGATGTTATGGTTGGTAAAACAAGCTTGTGGAAGGCATTAGAGAATAAATATGGTAGAGAAATGGCTTCTACAATCATACCAGAAACATTCGTTTTAAATAATGATGATCATGTCAATCTTTTTAAAGAGATATATGAACCAGATAAAATCTATATTTTAAAAAATAAAAGACAGAGAAAAGAAGGCATCAAATTAACAAAAGATATAAATGAAATCGTTTCCGACGATATGAACTACACTTTAGTTCAAAAATATATTAATGACATTCTCTTAGTAAATAACAGAAAGTTAAATCTCAGGATATATCTTCTTTTAACATTAAAAGATGGGGTGTTAGAAGGGCACTTAAATAGATTCGGAACGTGTATTTATAGTAACAAAGATTATATAGAGGGGTCTATGGAATTTGAAAGTAATATAACTAGCTATAATCTAAATCTTGAAATATATAATAAAAATCCTCTCACCTTTAAGCAATTAAGAACTTATTTGTTAGAAAATGGGTATGAAGACCCAGATATACTTTTCTCTAGAATTGATAATAAAGTTCGATTATTGTGTGATGCAATAAAAACTTCCTTTGGTAATGAAAATCTAAAAAATAATCTTTGTGCTCAAATTTTTGGATTAGATTTTATAGTAAATAAAAACCTAGAACCTTATTTGTTAGAATGTAATAAAGGTCCAGAAATGGCTCCGAGAAAAGACTCTGGATTTGCCACAATTATAAATAATATAGAAGATTTTTATGCTACTGAAGAATTGGTCGAAAGAGCATACCCAGATGGTTATAAAACTGGAAATGGTCTTAAAGCTCAAAGAGATATGTTTAAGTATCTCGATATAATAAAAATGAAAACTTGTAATAATGTAGGATTTTATAAAATATATTAAAAATGAACTCAGCCGGTTATTTTATATTAGGAATATCACTCAGTGTATTACTTTTTTTACTTGTATTACCATATATTGTATTAGGATTTTGGTGGGGAATTTTAGTAACAATAATTTCCTATTTTTGGTTTAATTTTTTGGCATGGATTGTGTGTGATGGAGAAATATCGTACTTAAAAATAATGATAATTCCTTTTGAGAGATTATTGGAATGGATAAAAACTATTAAAAAATGAAAAGTGTCTTTTATGTATTTGGATCAATAATACTATTATTCCTCGGTTGGATTGTTATAAAATCATTTTACCCAGTTGAAAAAATTGGAACATCTCCATTTGAAATTCAGCCACCCATTGTATCATGGGTCGATGATGAATATAGTGAGGAAACATACGTTCTTATTGAAGAATTATGTAAACTCAAATTAGAATATAGGGATTATGATACCATTATTTCTATTGATGGTGATAAATGTAAATTTTTTTATCATGTAACAGTATCCGTACCATATGAAAATGTTAATCCGTTTAATTATGGGGCTGTAGAGTATTTTTATTATTTAGATTACACTGAATGTCCAATGCCAGAAAATTTTAATTATGTTTTACAAAGATAAATATTTTAAATATATTATAGGATTGGCTTTATCTTTTACGGTTGTCGGTGGAATATTAATATTTCAAGACATAATAAACAGAAAAGATGTGCCTGAAAAACCATTTGTGATAAATCAATTTACATATAAAGAAGGAGATTCTGTTTATATAAAACCAGATTCGAGTTTAGTAAAAATAGTATGGAGAGGCAAATTGGCTTCAAATGGGGACACATCTATAATATATGGTGTTTCAAAAGCATGGAACGATGTTCTTGTTATAACAAATGATCAGATTTATGAAAGGTGATGGAAATGTGTCGTTCGGTGGAGTCATTCTATTTATTTTATTAATAGTTGTAATAGGAATTCTAGGGTTAATTTATAAATATTATTTTAAATGAATATTAGAGATTATATAAAAAGCGAAGTATATTATAGTCCACACGGCCAGCAAATATTTTTTAAAAATGAGAAAGGCGGTGATCAACTCTTATTGGATGTAAGAGGTTGGGGGAATATTCAATATTTGTTTCAAGATGAAAATAAAAACATAGACTTTAGAAAAGCTGAGAATTTTCAAGATTTCATCGGTGAATGGATCGCTGAGTCTATTAACCAAAAACTTAAATCAAATGAATAGTTTAAGAAAATTCGTGACTAAGGATTTTTATCATGAGAAACCTAGTTTCTACATGAGAAAATTGGGCTCCCTAATTATGTTAAAATTTTTGACACAATAGAAGAGGCAAAAAAAGAAACAGAACGTTGGAAAAATTAAAAAAAATTGAAATGAAAGAGAAAGAAAACAAAGACATATTCTTAGATGATATGAGTTTTATTATAAAGAATGCGAATAAAGAAGCTGAATGTGAATTAGTTAAAAAAGCTGTTAAAGAATCAATGGAAAATAATACTTATCCTGAAATATATTATTAATTAAAAAATAAAACAATGGACTTATTCTCAAAAGAAAAATACAGAATATTAAAAATTACAAATCCAAATGGAGCGATTTTGTATTACCCTCAGTATCTTTCTGAGTTTGGAAAATGGAAACAAATAAAAAATTCAATGAACAGAGACACTAAAGTATATTTCACAGATCCTGATGAATGTGAAAAATGGTTATCAACTTATACGGGCGGTTACTCAATAGTAGAGGTCGGATTTTAAATGTTTGCTAACGATTGGGTGTATGAAACGTAACCTAACCACGAACTTTGATATTAACCACTGAACTATAATAGGTTATGTTTTATATACCTTGTCATAAATAAAAAATAAAACTATGTTCAAAGAATTATTAGAGAACAAAATGGAAACCATTGCTAAATTAGGTAATGGTATTAGTGAAATTTTAAAATCAAACGCTGTTTCTGAAATAACAGAAAA
>Ga0172371_10006483_pt1 | contig 17020 bp, 12 predicted proteins | sample Lak12m_FD_114543 | JGI IMG/M metagenome (GOLD analysis project Ga0172371, IMG submission 114543) | Freshwater microbial communities from Kabuno Bay, South-Kivu, Congo - kab_022012_12m | ecosystem: Environmental > Aquatic > Freshwater > Lake | place: Democratic Republic of the Congo: South-Kivu...
ATGGGTGTTTGCAGAGGTTTTAACCCCTGCTGAAGCAATTAGACCGGGTGTGACCGAGCCAATCCTGGAATTTTTCGAGAAACAGTGCAATCAGCCGATTGCCTATTATGTCGCCTCGGTCAAAGTGGACCTGCTGCGCAGTTGCTGTACACAAAAACCTTTTCAGAAAATGGACCCGCTGACGCCGGTGCTGGTGATTAACGATATCGGTTATAACAGCCAGGACCGCCCGATTCACCAATCTATCGAATATCACCCTGGCAACCGGATGGATTTCAAGTTGATCCGGTCGCGCTAACGCTAATTCCATGGATGGAGATTTGCCTGATGATTAACCACCGATTGACAGACATCGTTCAGCGTTCTGAGAGCGGCCCTTATATGCAGGAAGCCGATTTTGAGCGCGCCGTATCCCGACGCGTTCAAGAATTGACGCGCCAGTACGGGTTGAAGTTTGACCGCCAGACCCCGATTCCCGATGATGAAGGCCTCCCCGACCGGCTGTACCAGGCCGGGCTAGATTTATTTGTCGAGTTGGGCGCATACAATATGAGCACGCAAAGGCGCATTTTGTTTCCGCGCTCCGAAGTTGAAGCGGCGGTTGCAGCCGCCCCGGCCTCTGTCACTTTGGGAACCGGAAAGGATGCGGTCGTGATGCGCAGTCGCGGCGGGCGAAATGATGTCCCGTGCGTGGTGCATAGCGGTCCAACCGGCACGCCGTGCAGCGAGCGTTACCACCCGCTGATCCTGCAAAGCTGCGCGCAGGAAGCCTTGATTGACTGCCTGGGCGCTGGATCGGTCTCAACCTATATGGGCGCGTCCATCACCCCCGGCACGCCGCTGGAAATTCTGGGTGTGCAGCGCGACGCGGTAGCCGCGCGAGAAGCCACCCGCCGCGCCGGGCGGCCGGGCATGCACATTAATGACGTGGCTTCGCCGCTCACCTGTGCGGGGAAGATGGCTACCATCCAGTCCGAATGGGGCTTGCGGCCGAGCGATGGACTGTTGGTTTCGCAAATGGTTGAGCTAAAAACGAACTACGACCAGCTTTCGCGGGCCGCCCATTTACAGAGCGTGGGTATTCACATCGTTGATCTAATGACGCCGTTGGTGGGCGGTTTGGGGGGCGGCGCGCCCGGCACGGCAGTTATCGCAGTGGCCTGCCATTTGTTGGGGGTCATGCTCTATGCGCCGTCTTATCATATTCACGGGCATATGCATCTGCTGGAAAGCACCAGCACCGACCGCATGGGATTGTGGGTATACGCCATGTCGGGTCTGGCCCTGGCGCGCAACACGCCCATTCTCACTACCAGCGCTATCTATACCCAGGCCGGCTTAGGCACCGGGCAAGTCTTATGGGAAATTGCCGCTGGCGCGTTGGCAGCTACGGTGGGGGGGATGCACCACAATGGCGTTGGAGCGACCGGCGGCGCCAGCGAAGACCATACCAGCGGGCTGGAACAACGCTTTTTTGCACAGGTTGCGCATGCCAGCCTGGGTCTTACGCTGCGGGAGGCCAACGAACTGGCCTTGCGCCTGTTAGAGCATTATGAGGCTACTCATATGCAAGGCTACCCAACCGGTAAGCCTTTTGCTGAAATTTATAACACCGATACGCTTGAGCCAACTGAAGAATGGCAGGCGCATTACCACACGGTTTGCGCCGGGTTGCAGGCGATGGGGCTGGATGTGGAGAACGGTTGGAAAGCCGCCCGGAAAAAACGGGGCGTCGCCAGCTAACTGGCGTATGCAAGCTGTCGAACCTTAATAACCGCATAGAGCCTTATTTTTGATGCAAATGACGCCAGATCCTTTCTGGCGTTAATGGAATTTCATTCCACCATATGCCTGTCGCATCGTGCAGGGCAGTCGCAATGGCCGGGGCGATTGCCAGAATCGGCATTTCGCCTACGCCCACCGCGCCCCAGGGTCCGCGTGGGGAGGAATGCTCTAAAACGATTGTTTCAAAGTCGGTTGGGATATCCAATACGGTTGGGATCAGGTAGGTACTGTATTCCGTAGTGAGCGCCCGTCCCTGCTGGACGATAAAATGCTCCAGCGTTGCCCAACCCAGACCCTGGATGGCGCCTCCCTGCGCCTGGCCGGCTACCGCTAACGGGTTGATGGCTTTGCCGACATCGTGCGCCGAGATGATCCGTTGAACCGTGAGTTGACCGGTGTGTGGATCCAGTTCTACAATGGCTGCCTGGGCAGTGTACCCTAACGCCAGCGCAGCGCTGCCGCCCTCCTGCAAGGCGGCAAAGTCCTGGGTGGCAGGAGCTTGAACTGTATAGCTTGCCACTGCCGGACGTTCCTCGTTCTGCCAGGCTTGCAACGCGGCCGCGGCCGCGCCGATCACAGCCTGACCCGCCAGCATCGTCAGCCGAGAAGCTGAAGCAGGGCCCGTCGAGGTTGCCAGCGAGGCTGAGACTGAGCGCAAGTGGACGCGTTCTAATGGCATCTGTAACGCCTGAGCAGCCATCTGGCAGATGGCGGTATGCGCGCCTTGACCCAGGTCTGCTGCGTCAGTGCAGACGTTGGCAAACTCGATCCTGGATGCGCCGTGTAATTCAATCGTGAGGGTGGCCTGCTCCTGCCAGCCGAGCGGATAGCCGCAGGGTTTCCATCCGATGGCTATCCCAAGGCCGCGTGGTTTGCCTTGCTTAACGGGCAAGGTTGGCTTGCGCCAACCGTCCGCAGCTTGCGTCCAACCGGCGGCGCGGGCAGCGGCTTCGAGCGTCTGGCGGGCGCTGACCCGCGGCGGCAAATGGCCTACAGTGGCGGTTTGGGCGCCCTCAGCGACCAGGTTGCGCATCCGCAGTTCAACAGGATCGAGACCTAAGGTATGAGCCAGGCGGGTCATGTGCGCCTCAGCCGCGAACACAGCCTGGGGCGCGCCAAAACCGCGAAAAGCCCCGCTGGTCGGATTGTTGGTATATACCGTCCTGGCGCTCACTTTCACGTTTGGCGAGAGATATGGCCCGCTACAGGTTATCACTGTGGTACCCAGGACCGAGGCGCTGGTTGACGCGTAGGCGCCGGCGTCGGCCAGAATCTCAATCTCCTGGGCGATCAGCCGGCCATCCCGATCTGCGCCCCAGCGGTGGCGAATCTGCATCGGGTGGCGCTTAGGATGTCCGATTGTGGTTTCCGCCCGGCTCCAGACTGCTTTCACCGGACGGCGCAGTTTCCAGGCTGCCAGCGCCAGGCAGATCCGTAAGTTCAGGTCCTCACGACCGCCAAACGCTCCTCCGATGTGCGCATACACTACCCGCACTTGGTCTTCGGGCAATGCCAGGCTGTGGGCAATCTGGCGCCGGTCATCGGCCGCCCACTGCCCGGCGCTTTGCACCACCAGGCAACCCTGCTCATCAATCCAGGCTAAGCCGGCGTCCGGTTGTAAATAGGCGTGTTCTTGAGCGCCGGTGGAGTAGGTTTCCTCCAGGATAACGGCGGATTGAGCAAAACCAGCGGCGATATCGCCGGTCTCGATCGTGTAAGAAGCCAGCAGGTTGTCCGGTTTATCCGCATGCAGACAGGGCGCGCCGGGCGACAGGGCGGCTTGCGGGCTGTCCAGGATAGGCAGGTTGGCGTATTGCACCCGCACCAGGCTGGCGGCTTGAGCGGCCAGCTTTTCGCTCTCGGCGATCACCAGCGCCACCCGGTCGCCGATGCAACGCACCACGTCAGCGCATAACACCGGTTGGTCGGCGGTCTCTAACCCATACCGGTTGATGGGTACGTCACGGGCGGTCAGCGCGGCCAGCACACCGGGCAACGCCAGCGCCGCTGCCGGATCAACCTGCAAGATACGGGCGTGCGGGCGGTCGGCAAAGATCACTTTGAGGTACGCCTGCCCCTCGATATGCAAATCGCCTGGAAAGCGCGCTGCGCCGGTCGCTTTTTCCAACGCCGCGATCTGCGGCACAGACTGTCCGATTATTTCAGGATAAGCCGATTTCACAGGTTCACGCCTTTCTTGGATAAATCAATTCCCAGGATGTCGCTGATTTTTTGGAGCGTTCCGTCTTTACTCCACTGGCGATAATAGGCATACACAGTCTGCCAGCCGGGAAAATCGTGTGGCAACATGCGCCAAGAACAATCGCTTACCGCCTGGTAGAGCAACGCGTTGACAACCTCGCCCAGTTCGACCGCGCGTGGACGACCGCCGGGCTTCGCCGGGCTCAGCAGCGGTATGATCTGCTGCTGCTGTTCAACGCTCAGATCGCTGGGATAAGGTTTTCGAGCCGCAGGCGCTGCGCCGGGCGACCCACTTGCATCAGCAGAAGCACACTCCAGCCAATGGAGTATCATCTGGTTGGCCGCAGTGTAGATTTCCACCAGGTCGAAGCGTTTCTTATCGGGCAGATATTGCAGCGCGAGGCCTTCCAGCAAAGCGACGAATAGATAGGGCGCCAACCTGGCTTGTTGCGGATTGAAAGTACCCGCATGCACGCCTTCCTGGATCGCTATCTCGATATCAGACCGCCAGGCGGCGTACATTGAGAGCGTTTTCTCACGAATATCGGCATTGATCATGGCATGCCCCCAGAAATCCAGGAAAATTTCTTCAACTTGGGGCTGTTCTTGCAGTAACCGGCGCTGCTGTTCAGCAAAAAGCCAAATTTTTCCGGCTGCATCCAGATCACGCGAGAGCAGCTCTTTCTGGCGCATCTCGAAAAACTGTTGCATATCATCCAACACGGCCAAAAATAGGCCAGTCTTGGATGGAAAATAATAATGCAATGTTCCCTGACTGATCCCGGCGCTATGGGCAATCTGCCGCATGCGCGCCCCACTGACTTTCTGGCTGGCTAACACTTGTTGTGTGGCGCGCAAGATATTATTACAGGCAAAGAGCATTTCTGAGGCGTGTGAGTTGACCATCTAGCAACCTTCTGCGCCGGTCATCCGGCAAAAAAGGGAGTGAGACAAAAACCAACGCTCCACTCGAACTTTTTAAACAGTAATTTCTGACGATTATACCAGGAAGCGTACTTTACAGTTGGATAAAGGGCCTTTTTTCGCTGTTTTGAGCCAAAACAGGCTTGAATTTGATGATAAATATCACTTGACAGACGATTTGACCGAGGCTACGATCTAAATAGCTCTCGTTCATCTGACCGAGAGAGAGATTTTTCAGCGCTTTGCCCACTTTCATACCTTATACTGGTCGGAGAGAAAATATGCCCCTCAATTGGTTGCCTGAAATCGTCAAAAGATCCGAGTCTGGGCCCTACCTGCGCGAGGCCGATTATGACCGGGCGCTGTCCCAAAAAGTACGCCAACTGACTCAGTTATACCAACTTAAATTTGACCCACAAGTCCTTGTTCCCAGCGACGACGATCTGGCCTGGAGGCTGTTCCAGGCTGCGGTTGATTTATTTGTTGAGTTAGGAGCCTATAATCAAAGCACAGAGCGGCGCATTCTGTTCAGTCGTGCGGAAGTCTTGGAGGCGGTGGCAGCCGCGCCTTGTCAGGTCACGCTGGGGGCTGGCAAGGACGCCATCGTTGAGCGGCATCGCAGCGTGGAGAGCCTGATCCCCTGCCGGATGCACTCCGGCCCAACCGGTACGCCATGCAGCGAACGCTACCATGCGCTGATCCTGCAAAGCTGCGCCCAGGAGCCGCTGGTGGATTGCCTGGGACATGGCTCAATCGCTTCTTACATGGGGCAGCCGATAATCCCGGCTTCGCCGCTGGAAATCCTGGCCGCCCGTTCCGAGGCAGCTTCAGCCCGTGAGGCGGTGCGCAAAGCCGGACGGCCGGGGATGCACATCGAAGATAACGCCGTCTCGTTGACTTGCGCCGGAAAAATGGCCAGCCTGGATCCGGCCTCTGGGTTACGCCCCTCGGATGGGTTGTTGATCGCGCAGATGCCTGAACTGCGCACCAATTACGACCAGCTTGCGCGCGTGGCGCACCTGAGCAGCATCGGCATGCACATTGTAGATCTGATGACGCCATTGATCGGCGGTCTGGGCGGCGGCGCGCCAGGAACCGCCATCATCACGGTCGCCAGTCATCTGTTGGGCGTGGTCTGCTATAACGCTTCTTATCATTTCATGGGTCACATGCACCTGATGCGCAGCAATAACACGGACCGAATGGGTTTATGGGTGCAGGCGCTGGCAGGGCAGGCGTTGGCGAACCATACTCCGCTGATTTCGCTGAACGATCTATATACTGTCTCCGGCCTGGGCACTGCTGAAGCGCTTTGGGAGGTAGCCGCCGGGGCGGTGATCGGGACGGTGTGTGGATTGAACCAGCACGGCGTCGGCGCGACCGCCGGCAATGAAAAGGATCACACCAGCGGGTTAGAAGCGCGCTTCCAGGCTGAAGCAGCGCACGCCGCGCTGGGCTTAAAGCGGGCTGAAGTCAACGAAATCGTATTGGGTTGCCTGAGCCGTTACGAAGCTACTCTGGCGAACCCCAAACTGGGCAAGCCATTTCCCGAGCTGTATAACACCGATACGCTTGAACCAGGCGCTGAATGGCTGGATATTTATTACCAGACGCGCGAGGAATTAAAAACTCTTGGATTAGATCTTGATTCTGGTTGGAGGAAAGCACATCATGACGAAAAGCTCTAAAGAATTGCGTAAAGAATTAAGCGATGCTCTGCAGCAGGGTCTGGTGGATGAGACCAAAGACCTGGTTCAGCAGGCTTTGGACGCCGGCGAGTCGCCGCTGGAACTGATCCAGCATACCTTAGTGCCTACCCTCAGCGAGGTAGGTCGCCAATTCCAGGCGTTTGAAATCTTCTTGCCCGAGTTGATGGCAGCCGGAGACGCGGCCCAGGCTGCCACGCAACTGCTGGAGGCCAGGTTGGCCGCGACCGGCGAGCAGACCGCATCGCTCGGTACGGTTGTGTTAGGCACTGTCCAGAACGACATCCACGATATCGGCAAGAATATTGTCAACACCTTGCTCAGCTCGCATGGCTTTAAAGTGATTGATATCGGGCGCGACATCTCGCCGAGCAAATTTCTGGAAGCGGCTGAGCGGGAGAAAGCTGATATTGTCGCCATGTCAGCGTTGATGACTACCACCCGTCCATCTACGCGCAGCACGATCAACCTGTTCGTGGAGGCGGGCGCTCGACCCAAATTCAAGATCGTGGTCGGCGGCGGCTGCATCGACTCTGCCTGGGCGGAAGAGATCGGCGCAGACGGCTACGCGGCGGATGCTGCCGGTGCAGTTGAAATGTGTAAAAAATTGCTCGACAGGTGATTTCATGGATAACCTATATACTGCTTTGATTGAAGCTATTCGCACAGGCGATCCGGAAGCTGGCGCGGCTGAGGCGGAGCGCCTGGCGCAGAGCGGCGTGTCGCCGCTGGAAATTTTTCGTGAGTGTATTGAGCCTTGCCTGAAAGATGTCGGCGATCAATTCAGCCGGCTGGAAATTTTCTTGCCAGAGATGATGGAAGCCGCCGAGGTTGTAAAAGCCGTTCAGGTCGTGTTGAAGCCCTACCTCAAGGCCGGCGAGCAGGCACAGGTTGCCAAAGGGCGCATCGTGCTATGCACCATCCAGGGCGATTTGCACGACATTGGCAAGAATATCGTCAAGGCGATGCTCGAAGTAAACGGTTTCGAGGTCAAAGACCTGGGCGTCAATATCAGTCCAACCGAAGCCATCCGGGCGGCCAAGGAGTTTGAAGCGCAGTTGATTGCCATTTCGGCTTTGATGCTGCCCTCGCTGCCGTATGTGCGGGATGCGATTGAGATGGTTAAGCAAAACGAGGACTATCGCCGCCGGTTCAAGATCATGGTTGGCGGCGGGCCGGTCAGCCGCGATTGGGCGAAGAAAGCCCAGGCGGATGGTTATGGCGATGACGCGATTGAGGCGGTGAAGCAGGCCGCCAGCTTGCTGGGCGTATAGTCCGCCTGGATAGAAAGGATTGAATCCGATGAAAAATGCAACCAGGCTGATGGACGTGATCCAACGCGGACTGACTGGGCCGCTGATGGAGGAGGATGTCTTCAACCGTCAGGTGACTCTCGGCCTTCGCCGCGTGGTCAAAGAATATCAAATCCATTTGCTGCCCGACCCGATTATTAATCAGGATGACGACCTGGCTGATCGCGTCTGGCAGGCCGCGTTGGATTTTCTAGTTGTCTGCGGCGTTTATAACCAATCCACCGGGCGGGTGATTCTACACAGCCGGGACGAATTGTTGCGCGGTCTGTCCGATGCGCCAGAGCAGGTCTGGTTGGGCAGCGGCCGCGATGCAGTCCTGGAGCATTATCGCCTGGTAGAAGATAGGCGCGTTCCGGTCAACATGGGCAGCCCAATCGGCTCGCCGATTCCGGAAGAACTGTTCATCCCGCTGATGCAGAGTTATATCCAGGAGCCGCTGGTGGATGTGACCTGCCCGGCCAGCCTGATGACCGTCCAGGGACAGGAGATTCGCGTCGGTTCGCCGCTCGAAATCCTAGCCGCGTGGGAGGAAGTGGACCTGATGCGCATCGCCCTGGCGCGCGCCGGCCGCCCGGGTATGGCCTGGACTGGCTTGATGTTGAGCATGAGCGACGCCGGTCAGCTTTCTGCGGTCAACCCGCTCGGTTTGCGAGATAGCGATATGCACACCTTCGGGATTGTCTCGGAGCTAAAGACCAACTTTGAGATATTAAATAAGCTTACCCATAGCATCCGCATGGGCGGGATCGTTGATCCATACGCCAATCCGATCTATGGCGGGCTTGGCGGCGGGACGGCCGGCCAGGCCGTGCTGATCTGCGCGGCGATGATCGCTGTGAGCGTGGTCTTCATGGCGGCCTGCTGCGGCTCCTCGCCAACCCATCCTTTCAATTTCAACGATACGGGCAAGGAAGTGATGCAGGCGTCCAGCCTGGCCTTTCAAGCGATTGCTCGCAACTCCCACCTGATGACGAACCTGACTATCACGCCTGTAGGAGGGCCGGGCACCAAGACATTGCTCTATGAGACAGCGGCCTTTACCATCATGTCCACCGTTTCAGGGATCAGCCGCCTGCTCGGGCCGCGTTCAGCCACTGGCGCGGTCGCCGGCCACTTCAGCGGCCTGGAGGCGCGCTTTAGCGGCCAAATCTTGCGCGCGTCTGCGGGTCTGGAGCGCGGGCGCGCAGAGGAATTGGCGCAGCGCATCTATGCCTGCTACGCCCCTCAACTGGATCAAAAGCCTTATGGCTTGCCGTTCCAGGAGGTTTATGATCTACCAGCCATCCAACCGACAAAAGAGTGGCAGAAGCTCTATGATGAGACCCTCGAAGAATTGATCCATTGGGGTCTGCCAGTCGCTTAACCGGCAGAGATATGGGATGGAGCGAAACATTGTATGCAGGAAGATCACGAAGGAGGCAAAGGGAAACATTTGACTGGCAAGATGTTTGGGTACTTTAGCTGATAAAATAACTAATTCACAGAAGGAGGTCTGGAAATGTTCAAGAAAATCGCATGGCGTATGATCCTGGTTTTGGCGACCGTGGCGTTGCTGGTATCTTGTACTGCGCCAGCCACTCAGCCGCCAGCCCCGCCGCCCACTCAACCTGCGGCGACCGAAGCTCCCCAGGCTACCGAGCCGCCGGCAGCCGCCGGCCCGACTGTCCTGAATGCAGTGGTCATCACCTGTTGCAGCCTGGAAAGTCAGTGGGACGCTTCTTTTGTCAAAGCTCTGGAGCGTGTGAAAGCTGAAAAACCGCACGGTCTGACCATCAACTACGAATTGACCGAAAATACCTGGGGCGATGACGCCATCAAAGTCGCGCGCAACTACCTGGATACAGCCCCGCGTGACATCGTTTGGCTGACCAGCACCTATTCCGATCAGGTCGAGAAGATGATGAACGACTATCCCAATACCATCTTCGTGGTTCATGGATCGGGCAACCGTGGGCTGGGTAAGAATCAATACTGGGTGTATATGCGCGTCCACGAAGCGGCTTATCTGTTGGGTATGATGGCCGGCAAGCTGACCAAGAATAACAAAGTGGGCGCGGTCGGCACCTTTGCTTATGACGATGTCAATGATGAAGTGAACGCCTTCTTCCAGGGCGCGAAGGATGTCAACCCGAAGGTGAAGGGAACCGTATCTTTCATCGAAAGCTGGTTCGACCCGGTGAAGGGTAATGAAGCCTCCACCGCTCAGGCTGCCGCCGGTGTAGATTGGATGCTACAGCTTGCTGATGGTTGGGAAGCCTGCGGCACCAAAAACATCATGTGCTTAGGCAACTTTGGCGACCAGAATCCTTTAGCGCCGAAGAATGTCCCCAACAGCACCTTGTCGCTCTGGGATCCCTCGATCCGCTGGATCGTTGATGAGTGGTGGGCTTTCAAGACCGAAGGCAAGCCGTTTAATGGCAACGCCGAGCCGCGCTGGTTCTCGATGTCCGAAGGCGGTTCTGATATCGGAAAATGGTATACTTTGGATGGACAGATTCCTCAGGATGTCATTGATCTGGTAGAAGCCAAGCGCCAGGAAATCTTGAGCGGCGCATTCAAAGTGCCTTTGAATATTGAGACGCCCAAGTCGGACGCGCCTTAAGTTATAGCGCCGGTAATATGCTTTTCTGGGGCAGCTCCCCGGCCACACTGCAGGCATGTGGGGCTGCCCCGCCGATTGGTTAAACCGCCCGGCGGGCGGTTTAACCAATCTATGAACACAGTAGAGGCAGGATGGAACCTTTATTACGTGTTGAGCAATTGACCAAACGTTTTCCCCAGGCGCTTGCTAACGACCGGATATCTTTAGAGATATTCAAGGGAGAAATTCACTGTCTGTTGGGAGAGAATGGGGCAGGAAAATCTACCCTGGCCGAATGCCTGTACGGCTTTTACAAGCCCGATGGGGGACACATCTATTTCAAGGGCAAACCGGTGAAATTGTCTTCTCCGGTTGACGCGATCGAGCTGGGGATCGGGATGGTACACCAGCATTTCGTGCTGGTGCGGCCGTTGACCGTAATCGAAAATGTGGTGGTGGGGATTCAAGATTCTGGTTTTATGCTGGACCTCAAACAGGCTGAAAAACGCTTGCTGAAGATTTGCGAAACCTACGGTATCCATGTAGATTTACAGGCAAAAATCTGGCAACTATCGGTGGGCGAGCAACAATGGGTGGAAATCCTGAAGGCGCTCTATGTCGGTTCAGAATTGCTGATCCTGGATGAGCCGACGGCGGTGCTGACGCCCCAGGAAACCGAGCGTTTTTTTGCCACGCTGAAGCAGATGAGTTGCCAGGGGCTTTCCATCCTGTTGATCACGCATAAGCTGAATGAAGTCAAGCAAATTTCCGACCGGGTGACGGTGCTGCGCAGAGGCAAGCTGGTTGCGACGATTAACACGGCTGAGGCCAGCAAAGCCGAGCTGGCGCGCATGATGGTCGGGCGAGAGGTGATCTTTAGCGTTCAAAAGACCGAAGCGGCGCGCAAAGAGCCGGCGCTGGAGGTGAAGAACCTGCGCGCGCGCGGCGATAAAGGCCAGGAAATTTTGCAGGGCATCTCGTTCACCCTGCACCGGGGTGAGATATTGGGGTTGGCGGGCATTTCTGGGAATGGACAGAAGGAATTATTTGAGGTATTGGCGGGAGTGCGGCGGGCAGAAGCCGGCCAGGTATGGCTGGAAGGCGAGGAGGTCACCAACCGTTCCAGCAATTTTATGATGGCGCGCGGCGTGGGGCATATCCCCGAGGACCGCTTGCATGAAGGCCTGGTGCCCGACTTCAGCGTGGCCGAGAACCTGATCCTGGGTCAACAGCGTTCTGCGCTCTACCGGCGCGGGCCGTTCCTGAATTTTGAGCAGATTCGCAAGTTTGCCGCCATGTGCGTCTCGACTTTTGAGATCAAAACCCCTTCTCTCGCGCACCCGACGCGCTTTTTATCCGGCGGCAATATCCAAAAGATCATCCTGGCGCGCGAGTTCACTCAATGCCCACAATGCCTGCTGGCGAACCAGCCCACGCGCGGCCTGGATGTGGGAGTGATTGAATATGTACACAAGCGCCTGTTGGAAAAGCGCGCCGAAGGCATCGGTATTCTGCTGGCTTCAGAGGACCTGGATGAAGTGTTTGATCTTTCGGATCGCATTGCAGTTATCTTTAAGGGACAAATTATGGGCGTGTTTGACGCGCATGCCGCTAACATCGAAAAGATCGGTCTGCTGATGGCCGGCGTGAAAGAAGAGCAGGTATGACCATACCGGAGAAAGCATCGAAGCTTAAGCAATGGCAAATTACGCCGCGCGCGCAAAACAGCCGCTTGTGGAGGATCTTTTCTGTCATCCTGGCCTTCCTGGCGGCGCTGATGATCTCGTCGTTCTTGTTGCTCACCGCCCGCATCAACCTGGCAAGCGCCTTCGGCGCGTTATTTTTTGGCGCCTTTGGAAGTTGGCGGGCTTTTATGGATACCCTGGCGCGTTCTTCGCCGTTGATCCTGACCGGCCTGGCGGCAACGATCGCCTTTCGCGCCAAGGTCTGGAATATCGGCGGCGAGGGGCAATTGATTGGCGGGGCGATGGCCGGTTTCCTGGCGTTCACCCTGTTCAGCGGCTTGCCTAAGCCGCTATTCTTCCTGCTTGTCCTGCTGTTTGCCTTTGCCGGTGGGGCGCTGTTAGGCGCGCTGTCGGGCGTATTGAAGGTGCGCTTCAATGTAGATGAAATCATCTCGACCGTGATGATGAATTACATCATCCTGTACTTTTTGTCCTTCATGCTGTCTGCCGAAGGCCCCTGGCGAGAACCCAAATCCTATTACCAGCAGACTGTCTTGATCCTCCCCGAATTCCGTTTTCCGGTGCTGTTTCCTCGCTCGGAAGTCCACTTGGGCTTTCTGGTGGCGTTGTTCTGCGCGCTGATTATTAAAATCTTACTGGATGCTACTCCGCTGGGTTACGAAATCCGCGCCCTGGGCTTCAACCCGAAGGCGATGAAGTTCAAAGGCACCAATATTTCTAAACTGGTGGTGGTGACCATGCTGGTAAGCGGCGGCCTGGCCGGGTTGGCCGGCGCGGGGGAGCTATTTGGCGTGCAGGATCGCCTGGTGATGGATATAGCGAACGGCCTGGGCTATACGGGCATCATTGTCGCCATGCTAGCCGGGCTGGATCCGCTTGGAGTGGTATTGGCAGCCTTGCTTTTTGGCGGCTTAATCAACGGCGCTTACCGCCTGCAAACCGTGACCGGCGTTCCTTCCGCCTTCGTGGACGCGATTCAAGCGATTGTTTTGCTGTGCGTATTGGCGTCCTTTGTCCTGTCTCGTTATCAAATTCGGAGAGTCGTGGATGTCGAATCAGATCTTTCAAGCAGCGATCATAGCTAGTATCCTGGCCTCGACCATCCGCCTGGCTACCCCATTGCTGCTGGCTGCATTGGGCGAACTGGTTACCGAGCGATCGGGTGTTATGAACCTGGGCGTGGAGGGGATGATGTTATTGAGCGCCTTCACCAGTTTTATGGCAGCGTATGTCACCGGCTCACTGTGGCTTGGGGTGTTGGCGGCGATACTGACCGGCGGTTTGATGGCGTTGCTCATGGCGTTTATGGCGATTACATTGAAGGTTGAGCAAATCGTCACCGGTATGGCGCTCAACCTGCTGGGGGCCGGCATCTCGTTATTCTGGCTGCGGCTGATGACCGCCACTGCCAAGGTTGACTATCTGATCATCGAGATTTTCAAGCCGATTCAAATCCCTTACCTGTCTAAACTGCCGTATGTGGGAGAAATCCTCTTTTCCCAACGCTGGCTGACTTATTTCGCCTTTCTGATGGTACCGGTGATCTGGTTCTTTCTGTATCGCACCAAATATGGTTTGCAGATTCGCTCGGTGGGCGAAAACCCGAAGGCGGTGGATACCAAGGGAGTGAATGTAGCCCGTTTGCAGTATGCGGCGACCATTTTCGGCGGGATGATGGCGGGACTGGGCGGCGCGTTCTTGACTTTAGCGGCCTCGCCGCGCTTTGTCCCCGGTATCTCTGGCGGGCGGGGCTGGCTGGCGATTGTGATTGTCATTGCTGGCAACTGGCTGCCCTGGCGCATCACGCTGGCGGCCTTGATCTTTGCCTTCTTAGACGCCTTTCAACTGCACGTCCAGGGCGTGGGAGTGCAAATCCCTTACCAGATTTTGTTAGCATTGCCTTATGTCTTTGCGATCATCGCCATGATGAGCAGCCGGGCGCGCTCTGAAGCGCCCAGCTCGCTGGGCGCGCCTTATACGCGTGAGTAAGCGCGCAGAAAGTTCACCCAATGGCTGAAATCCTGTTCCGCAATTGCCGCTACCTGGTCACCCGTCCGGCGCCGCAGGGCGGCGTCATCGAAGATGGCGCGATCTATATCTCTGGCGCGCGCATCGTTGCAGCCGGTCAATCCAGCGATTTGGAGGCGCGCTATCTGCACACGCCCGGTTTGCAGATCATCGAGGGGCGTGACCTGCTCGTTTTACCCGGTCTGGTGGATGCGCACAACCATCTAGGCGAGGCGCATACTCTGTTGGTTGAAAGCTGGCTGGACACGCCCATCCAGGGGATTGTGGATGTCGTCCAGCGCATCTATTGGCCGGCCTACGGCTGGCTGACAGAAGAAAGCGCCTATGATCTGACCCTGTATGGCTTGCTGAATGTTCTCAAGCATGGCGCGACCACTCACGCGGACGCCATGATCTTCCCAGAGGCGATGGCGCGCGCTTCGCTGCACGCCAGGGCGCGCACGGCGCTTCACCCGCAAATGATATCCAGCGTCGCCTTGCCGGACGCGCGTGATGAGCAGGAGTACCTGGCGCACACCGAGGCGGCGATCCAGAATTATCACAACCGATCGGATGGATTGATCCGTGTGGGCGTGCATGTCAACGCGGTTTTCAATAGCTCGAAGGAGTTGCTGGTTAAGAGCATGCAACTGGCGCAGCAATACGAGACCCACTTCGCGGTGCATATCGCCGAATCGATGGATGAGAGAGAACGCGGCGATCAGGCCTGGGCTGCGATGGGCGGTGAGTTGGGTTACCTGGACAGCCTGGGGTTGGTGAACGAACATACCCTGTTCTTTCATGGCAGCTTGCTGAACGAGGCAGAGATTGACTTGCTGGCCGAAAAGAATGCCGCTCTGGTGCATTGCCCGGCCACCAATGCCTGGTTTGGTCAATGCGCGTACCTGCCGTATATGCTTGAACGCGGCTTGCGGGTCGGTTTAGGCACCGATTGCGTCTCCCACAATCTATTCAATGTGCTGCTCTCGGTCTTGCAACAGCATAATATTATGCCGCGCCGCTTGCGCGGCCTGCCAGCCTGGAAGATTTTTGAGCTGGCTACATTGGGCGGGGCGCGCGCCCTCGGTATGGAAGACCAGATTGGCTCGCTGGAAGCAGGCAAATGCGCCGACCTGATAACGATTGATTTGAAACACAACACCAGCCTGTTTCCGTTGAGCGCCGAGTCGCTTTTTGACCGGCTGGCGCTTAACGCAGCCGGCAGCGAGGCGTATGACATGCTGGTGAACGGCGTCTTTATCCGCCGGAATGGCGAATTCACTTTCCTTGATGAAGAAGCAATCCTGGGGCGGGCTGCGGAATGGTGCCGAAAATTTCAGGCCGACTATGCCTCTACCCGGCGCGCCGGGAAACCATTTGTGCGGCAAATTCAAGCCGAGTTTCAATAATATGAAGGGAAACAAGCTATGCAGAATATGACTCGTCTGTTGGATGTGATAGACCGCGCCTTCAGCGGCCCATTTGTGGACGAAAAGGACTTCGATAGTAAAGTTGTAGCTCAGGGGGTTGCCCAGGCTCTGAAAAAATATGGGATAAAGTTCAATAAAGAACATATTATTCAGCGCGATGACGACCTGAACGACCGGCTATGGCAGGCCGCGCTGGACTTTCTAATCCATAGTGGGGTGTATAACACCAGCACAGGACGCCTGATGCAATTCTCGCGCGCCGAATTGGAAGAGGCGCTGCATTGGATGCCGCGCCAGGTGATGATTGGCGAAGGCCCGGATGCACGCCCCTTTGTCAGGCGAGAAATTGAAGACCCCCGTCCGCCCCAGGTCAGCGGCGGGCCGATTGGCGCCCCGCTCAGCGAGGAGCAGTGGATTCCGATTATGCAGTCTTACTGGCAAGAGCCGATCATTGACCTGGTTGTGCCTGGCACATTGGCGACCTGCTTCGGGCGTGAAATTCGCTCGAACTCACCGCTAGAGATCGTCGCTTCCTGGCAAGAAGCCCGCTTTGGTGTGGAAGCCGCTCGTCGTGCAGGACGCCCGGGCGCCGCCCGCATGTGCGTCGAAATGGCGATCAGCGACATCGGGCATCTCTCCTCGATCAGCCGTGGGGGTTTCCAACCCAGTGATGTGCATGTGGTTGCCATGATCGGCGAGATGAAGACCAACCACGAATTGCTTAATAAAATCGCCCATAGTATCCAGCAAAATGGCGTCATTTTGGGTTTTTATAATCCTATCCTGGGTGGGTTTGCCGGGCCGGAAGAGGGCGTGGCGCTGTTGATCGTGGCTGGTTTTATCGCGATGACGCTGATCTATATGCCGGCCAGCGTCGAATCCTGTCCAACGCATCCATTCAACTTCAATTCGACCGATCCGCGCATTTTACGAGCGGTCAGTGCGGCGGCGGCCGCCCTGAGTCGCAATTCACACCTGCTCTTCGAGTTCATGACCTCGCCAGTCAGCGGGCCGTTGACGGAATCGCTGCTTTATGAATGCGTGGGTATGGCGACCGTGGCGTCTGCCTGCGGCGCTTCGCGTGTCTTGGGAGTGCGCTCGGCGGTCGGCGTTGAACCGAACCACTGCTCTGGGTTAGAAGCGCGGTTCAATGGAGAGGTAGCCCAGGCTGCCGCTGGCCTGGAACGCGGCGTAGCGGAGGAAATCGTCCAACGCGCGCTCGCGCAATATGAGCCAGTCTTGGGCGCTAAACCGGTTGGGTTGCCTTTCGACCAGGTCTACGACCCCATTCGCCTCCAGCCGACGCCGGAATGGCAGGCGATGTATGAGCGGGTCAAAGAGCAGGTCTTCAAATGGGGGCTGCCGC
>Ga0172371_10006487_pt1 | contig 17018 bp, 8 predicted proteins | sample Lak12m_FD_114543 | JGI IMG/M metagenome (GOLD analysis project Ga0172371, IMG submission 114543) | Freshwater microbial communities from Kabuno Bay, South-Kivu, Congo - kab_022012_12m | ecosystem: Environmental > Aquatic > Freshwater > Lake | place: Democratic Republic of the Congo: South-Kivu...
GGAAAAGTCTGAGCAGAAACGGTAGAGATTAACATAAACAGTATCACTGCCAATACGATGGATTGAAGAAATTCTTTTGAGTTCATTATCGGAAAATGTTGAAGGTTATTTTTAATTTGAATTTTTCATTATCTGCCATATTTCTTCATCATGGTCAATAGCATTTTACGAATCCCTTTATCGGTTTGCCCTGAACCGCAATTAGCCATAGGTGTGGGTATTACCTTATTATCAACATACCAATGCCCCCAGGGCTGTGAGGCATCACAACTATTCGGCCAGGAAAAACCAATATCCAAATTAAGTTTTTTCCCCAGGTCCAAAACCAAATCCTCCCATGATTTTCCCGATGCTTTTTCCAGCATAATGGCAGCAACTGAATACCCTGCATTTGAGTATGAAACCGAACCCTCTGTTTGAACGGGATCAAGTGTTAACACCCATTTCACAAATTGATATCTTTGGCTGGATGCATCACCTTTAAATCTGCACTCTTGGGGATTTGGAAATTCTTCACCTTCAGTGAACGGTTGAATTTTTGCCCGGTGAGCTAATAAATCAATCAAGGTTATGTTTGCATAGATCGGATTACTACCTTGTTGCATATCAGGAAAGAGATCGAAAAATTTGGTATCCCATTGCAGTTGTTTTTCTTTAACTAACAAAGTAGCGATAAGGCCCGTTATTGCTTTTGTATTCGATCCTAAGTGAAATCGGTCGGTTATTTCTGCTGCGATTCTTGAATCAGCGCGTTTAAATCCCAAACAGTCTAACTCATAAACACTATCCGCCGAAACAATGGCAAAACCTAATTCCGGGATGTGATATTCAAATCTAATGCTATCAGCAATGGATTGTAAGTCCTGGCTTGTTATATCATCATAAGCGATGAGTAATATTAAAATCAGTATTGACTTTTTCATTTCACCTCTTATAAGTTGCTTTCTATCAAAGGTTTGTTTCATTGTAACCGGATATCTGAGGAATTTCAAGCAAGATCTCAATCAGGATCAACATAAACCTTCACCGTATTACACCCTTTGTCCGTTTGAACCGAAACGAGGTAAACGCCATGATGTTGGTTGTTCAGGACACTCTTCAGCGATAGGTGGATCTCTCCCGGGCCATACGATTCCTGAAAGACCTGTTTCCCATTGATCGCCGTTATCAGAATACGACAGGTTGAAGAAGTGTTTACAACCAAGTGGTCTCCTTCGATCCGAATCTCCGGTTTGTTGGAATTCTCTCCGATGCCTGTCGGGATCAGCGAAAGCCAGGAGACGGTATTCCCATTAAAGTTGGGGACAGCCAGCATTTGTCCCGCTTCGTTGATCGCCAGCCCGGCCGGACCCGCATGCCCCTGCGACAAGACCTCAGGTCCGGAAGTATAGGGAGGTTCCCATTTGTACACGCGTCCTCCGCTCATCCAGGAGGTTACGTAGAGATCTCCGTTGGTATCTCTTACGATTCCGTCGTATTGCCCGGATGTCGTAGCAACAAGGTCGCTCACGGCATAGGTTTCGAGATCGATCGCCACGATGGGGGAATTGGTTCCCCAGCAAACCAACAGTAACCGGTTCGCTTGCGGATCAAAGGCCAGGTCCTGGGGTTTTAAAGGTAAACCGGTGTTGATAATGATGGTGTCTGACAGTGTTGACATATCTACTTTATGTATGCGCCCTGCATTCTCCGCAACATACAGGTTCCCCGCATCATCATTGGCCATTCCGTCGATCCAGGAGGTGACGGCCAGCGTAAGGGTTTGAATCGGGTTAAGCGACTGTAATCCATACAGATGAATATGGGTTCCCTGGGTAATAAAAATTGTGGTATCCACGATGTGGATCCCCAGGCAGTTCGGGATCCCCTCGATGACCACCTGCTGGTTGCCAAGGGTATCGATCGCCACGATTTTCCCGTTGCCGTAATTGGTGACGAGGTAGCGATCGTTGACTGGATCCCAGGCCACGTGTTCGGGTTTGTTAAGCAGATTTTGGGCCGGCAGCAGAAATGGCATCAGGGCAAAAAGGAACAGAAGCATTCTTATTACACGAATGGTTAAGATCCGGATGGTTTTGGTAAGCATCTTCATTGTTTTGGATATTTTTTGGTTGAACGTATGGATTGGTTGCATAATCCTATTTGTTAAAAGGGGATAGGGCATCCGGGAAGCTAATACTGGATGCAGTTTTTCTCAACCTTGATTACCTCCTTCCGAACGACCCGATCTGGTACATTCTCATCATAGATAATCACTTCAATAAGGAATATCTCCGCACCCGGATTCTCCCTGGTGAAGGGGATTTTGTGGATGCCTGCATGAATCTGTTGCCGGCAGATGGTATGCAATAGGTTCCCGGTCAGATCTATCAGGTCGGCCTGAACCATTCCCGGCTGATCCAGATGGATTTCCAGGGTGGCGTGCGTTGAGAATGGATTTGGATAGCACCGGCTATTCATGGTGGTTCTTTTTTTTTCAACGGCAACCGGATAGACCGGAAGAAAATCCACGGCATGGCCGGTGCAGAGAGGAATTGCGATTTCATCCAGATTAGGGTTATACCAGATATCGGCCGGGCTCTGGGTTGTGCTATAGAGGGTCTCGGAGGGGAGCTGGAATGCCGGATCAAACCGTTGTATGGTCCCTTGTTCCCATTCGGAGATAAAATAACGTCCGAAGGAGTCTTTCGTGATTCCGTCGCAGTTGGAAAGGGTTGTCTGGATGACTGTTGAAACATTGCCGGTGGATAGGTCGACTGCCTGTACCGGTGAATGGGTTCGCCAGGATACGACCAACAGGCGGTTCTGTTCCTGCTCCACCAGAATCCCATTAGGGCCAACGAGTTGATCGTCAGCAAATACCTCATAACTATTAGCCGCAACATCGATGCGAAAGATTTTATCTCCAAGTACATCGCTTACATAAAGGATGTTGCCGTTTCCGGCGGCGATATCGTTCAGTTTTTCAGCCTCGGGGATGGCCTGTTCGAAGACGACCGTTGCATCAGCGAGCAACAATCCCCTGACCACATTATCGCATACGGCAAAAAGCGTATCGCCCGCCAAAGCCAGGCCGATTACAATCCCGAAGCCGGTGGAAAAAACCGACTGGTTTCCCTGAGCGTTGATGGCTACGATAGAGCCAGTGCCCTGACAAGATACAAGATAGCGGTCGCTGTCGGGGTCATATACGGCGCTTTCGGGGTAACTGAGCAGGTTTTCAGGGGATTGCCGGTACCAGCGAACCTGCTGGTTTCCTTCGTGACCGCTGGCGGCCGCAATATCGATGTCGGTATCACCGTCGAAATCGGCGGCGCAAACAGGCCATACCCGGTCGAATTCCGGATCTATGGTGAATTTTTCCCAGTTAATCGGATTGCCTCCGTTATTGCGAAACCAAGCTATCTCATCGCCATCCTGGGAGGTACCGATCACATCGATGTCCCCATCCTGGTCAAGATCAGCCGGAATAGCCGTACAGGTGCGAGGAAAACCCGATGCGATCACCTGTTGGGTCCATCCGACAGGGTTTCCGCCATCGTTCCTCCACCAGGCAATCTGGTTGGCATACCAGCCTGCCGCCAGAATGTCGGGGTTACCGTCCAGATCCATATCCACGGCTTCCACCCGGTGGGCACCGGCAAACGAGGTGGTTACGGTATGCTTGGTCCATTGGATGGGCCATCCTCCTCCGTTCTCCCACCATGATATCTCATTGTTCAGCAATGAGGCGCCCACGACATCCGGGAGGCCATCATCATTGAAATCCCCTGCATGCACCGATTTGGCCTGCGTAAAACCTAAGGCTATGGATTGTTCGCTCCAGCCGATGGGTGTTCCCCCTTCGTTTCGCCACAGGGTGAGTTCATTCTGAAGGGAAGAGGCAGCCAGTACATCGGTGTCGCCATCCAGGTCGATGTCGCAGCCAAACATCTCGTGCGGGAAATCATAACCGGTGCGGATCGTGTGTTTGATCCACAGGATCGAGTCTCCTCCTGAGTTTTCCCACCAGGCGATCTCGTCTCCGGTTTTGGCGCAGGCCAGGATGTCTGGCAGACCGTCGCCATTGATGTCACAGGCCGCCACGCTGCCGGCCCCGGCAAAAGAGCCTGCAACAACGATTTTCTGCCAACTCACCGGAGTCCCTCCCTGGTTCCGCCAGAAGAGGATGTCATTGTCTTCGGCGGCGGCTCCAAGGATATCGGTATCTCCGTCGTTGTCAATGTCATAAACTAAGAGACTCTGGGTACCCTTTGTCTGATCCGATACCGTCAGTTGGGTAAATACCGGTTGGGCAACGATGGCCGCCGGCCTTCCCTGAAAGAGGAGCAAAAGAGCCGGAAGAAAAAAAAGATGGAGAAATCTTGCTCGGTTCATTTTTATTGTATTTTTATAGCCAAAATTAATATAAAACATTGAATATCAGATGTTAAAATGAACAAACGGTCACAGGAACCAATAAGCGGTCGGAAAAGCAGACAAGCGGACATCTCCCTGCCCGGTTGGAGTAGATTCGGGAGGGGCTACCGGAAATCCCGGATGTTCTGGATACTGAACAGTACCTTCTGGCTTTTTTTTATCGTTCGGGAGTTGTTTGCCGTCAGGTACTACGAACCGGCCTTTACCGAGTTTTATTTTCTGGCTTCCATCACCTACTTAACGGGATTTTCTGTTTCATTGCTGGTCAGGTTGCTGTTTATCTGCCTGATCTCCCGGATGCCTTCTCTCTTGCGCATGGCGCTGATGTTCGCCTCTGTTTTGATTATGGCATCAGTGGTCTGGAGGTTTCTTGACGCCCTGATCAGCTACCCTTTCTGGTCGGAACCCATCAGGATGAGGTATGCGGCTTTCAGTTGGATGGATCATATCATGGAAACCTTTCAATATCTGCTGACGTTATTGGTTTGGGGAGCCGTCTATTTTATCGTGTTTCTGTTCGATCGGTTGTTCAGTCAGCAGGTCAGGACCCAGGAAGCGGAAAACCTGGCCATCCAGGCACGGTTTCAGTTGCTTCAGAACCAGCTCAACCCCCATTTTTTATTCAACTCCCTGAACTCCATCCGGGCCCTGATCTTTGAAAATCAGCAAAAGGCGGCTGATCTGGTGACAGACCTTTCGGGTTTTCTCCGTTACAACCTGCAGCAATCCGGCGTACTAACCATCCCGTTGCAGGAGGAGATTGAGGCCATCCGGACTTATTTATCGATTGAACAGAAGCGGTACGAAGGCGATTTGCAGGTAACCGTAGAAATGGATCACGGGTGTACTGGCATCCGGGTAATTCCGAACCTGTTGCTGCCGCTGGTCGACAATGCGGTGAAGCACGGCATGCAAACCAGTGCGATGCCGCTGAAGGTAGGAATTGTGGCCCGGATGAGCGGGAAAGGGTTGTATCTGGAAGTCAGCAATACAGGAAGATGGAACAGCGGGCAGCACCGCGAAGGAGGGGTTGGGTTGAACAATGTCAGAGAACGGTTACAGAACCGTTATGGGGAGCGGTTTACCATGGAGATCGATCAGGAACCCGTTCTGGTTCGGGTCATCATTCACCTTCCGGAGAGTCGCGATGAACAGGCTTGATCCCATACCGGCTCTGGTGGTTGACGATGAACGGCTGGCGCGGCTGGAACTCATCCGGTTGCTGCGCTGTCACCCTGGCGTTGAGGTGGTGGGTGGGGCATCCGGGGTAGCTGATGCCGCGGAGAAGATCCGAATCCTGAAGCCTCATCTACTGTTTCTCGATATTCAGCTCCGGGGAGAGACCGGATTTGATCTGCTGGACAAGGTAGATTTTTCGGGAAAGATCATTTTTGTAACAGCCTGGGATCAGTACGCCGTTCAGGCTTTTGAAGTGAATGCCCTGGACTATCTGCTGAAGCCGGTAAGTCCGGAAAGACTGGCCCGGTCGGTCGAACGACTGGTTAGCGAACCTTCGGAGAATAGTGAGCAGAGACTCATTCCCTCCCGTGAGCCTTTTTCCGGGCAGAGGCAGGAGTTTCCTGTCCGTCGGTTGGGGCTGTCTGATGTAGTTTTCATCCGGCTGGGGAACAAGCTCCGGTTTCAGCGGGTGGACGAGATACTGTTGTTGCGGGCGCAGGGGCCTTATACCGAGTTGTTTACGACTGCCGGCCAGTCGGGGCTGGTCCATAAATTGCTAAAAGAGTGGGAAGCTTTCCTTCCCGAAACGCAATTCCTGCGGGTCCACCGCAATACCATGATCAACCTGGCACAGGTTGGGGAAGTGGAGCCCTGGAGCAACCATGCCTACTTGATCACGCTGAAGGGCTTCCCTGAAACAATTATCGTCAGCCGCCGGTATGCAAAACGGCTCCGGCAGGGGAGGGGATAGCACAGTTTTTTTTGCTATTTTTGAGAGACCAATGACGAAAGGCGCTTTTCAGGATAGGGAAGATTTTTCCTGTAAAAGCACCATATACTGTAACAGACAATGAAAAAATTTTCTGTTTTTATGGTGTTCCTGGCCATAGCAGCTCTTCAGATCCAAGGACAGCGGACCACAAACACCAAACTGAACAGCTCCATCACCGATACCAGTGGAAGAATGGGCAACACCAAAATTGTCCTGGATGAGATAACCGGCAACGGGTACATTAGCTGGGATGGTTATTACAATCAGGATTACCAGTTTCAGTTTATACTGACCCGCATCAACAAGGAGGGGGAAAAGATATGGGAATGCAATTCTTGTTACAAATTTGGCAACCAGTAAACCGAAATGTAAAATACCAGTATCGGTATTACTTATGAGTACAACCAACAAAATTATTTTAGCCCTAGGAGGAAGGGATTTTGAAATCAGAATTGAAACAGGTGGCAACATTTTCAGGATATTTTCTTTTTTTGGTGAAAAAAAACTTGTACTTATTCTAACCTGAGTAATTCACAAACTTTGTTAATAAACTGAATTACAAATGAGATTTCTTCCTGCAGTCTTACGCTTCGTTCAATACCATTAAAGTTTATGTTGGGTATTATAGCAAACCAGATATGCTGCCCGGTAGAGTATTATCCGGCAAATTCTTAATAAAAAAGCCCCTCCATCTGCCAGAAGGCAGATTTCAGGGCTGATGTCCCCCAAACACCCGAAAAAATGTCTTAAACAAGCATCCCCGTAATCACCAATCCGGTCAAATGCTTGTAATAAAAAGCTTGCAGATTATTGAATCACCAATTTTTTAATGATGACACCATTGCTGGTTTCTATTTTTACAAAATATACGCCTTTAGGCTGATTTGAAATATCGACCTGTGCAGGTAAGCCAAAGTTCTGACCAAACACCTCATCACCAAAGGCATTGATGACCCTGATAGTAATATTCTCGTTTACCCCCTGGATGGTGAACAGGCCATTTGAAGGATTTGGGTAAACCTGCAGATTGCCTGACGTCAAATCACCCATTCCGGTTAATGACAATTTTAATGAGGTTATTGCAGATATTCCGTTGTTTTCAAAAAACCCGGTATTCATCGAAGGATCGTAGGTTACAACAAGTTCATAAGTATCGCCGGTTGAAGGACGATACAGCTTATAGTTCAATGGATTTCCGGTGGTAAAACCTTCCTTTTGAGGGGTTGCAGCATCATCGGCATTTAAACTCAGGGCAAAGGATTCACTGGCATTTGAAATTTCAACTGCTCCTGCACAAATTCCATCCTGAGTAAATCCACCAATAATATCTCCTGAAATCAAAGGACTATTCTCTGTAATAAAAGCTACCAGATGCGAGGCGGGTGTATTAATCACTTCATTCCATGGAGTTTCAGGATTTGCCTGAACTTCCGGTTTTAGATTTTCCGGATTTCCCGAATCAGTTCCATATGTTATACTTCCACTGTTGTTCATCCTCACATAATAGGCTTTTCCGGGTTGCAAATTCTGTATGGAATTAATTCCGTAAGCCGGCCAGTAAACGCCGTTTCCGGCAACATCCTTTACAATGGCTAATCCACTTACACCTGAAAAAAGATTGACTGCGCTGTATGGATTTGAACTTAACACCGGGATAAGGTTCCAACCCTGTGAAAGGCTGACTGTTTTATTGACCACAAGCGAGGTACCGATGGGTAAAGTAGCGCTTTCGGTAAGTTTAATGGCGTATCCCGAATGGTCGTCCCAGGTACTGAGGGTAAAAATTCCACCTGCCGGATAGTACATTCCGGAAAAGTTGTTAATAAGGATCAACTTATCTTCGATCGGACTCAGAACAGAGGCCATGCTGTTGTTTACAGGCGTCACATAGCTTGAAATGCCGCTCCATCCTGCCGGGAGGCTGATATTATGGACAATTGGAGCAGTTCCGAATTCGTAAGCACCCATATCAGGAGGGTTTGAACGGGTAGCGCCGTTAATATCAATGGTTACATCAGGAATAAACACACCTTTGTTGTCGAGGGCTGTTGATGTTGGGAGCAGGTTGGTTCCGGAGGTAAATTCAGGATTGATGGTAACAGAATTCATATCCTGCCCCGAATAGGCCTGCCATGAAGCAAGTGTCGGGAAATTAGTTATATAGGGTGGGGTATTCTGCGTGAAAATCTGAACAAGTTGACCCTGGTAGCCATCAATATAAAAATCGTTGTTATCAAAATCAAAACCTGAGACATTTCCGGTCATCATAATACCGTAGGCTCTTCCCTGCGCTGTGGGTCCAGGACTGGGATATTCATTAGTCATTGCGTTTCTTAAAACATTGTTCTTTATCTCATAGTTACTTGAATTAGTCAGACTTTGGTTCCAAAATGCTATACAAGAAGATGAAGGAGCATAACTATCGTAGCCGTAAAGATAGGGGCCACTCATGTAAATTGAATTATTCAAAATGCGGAGATTCCCTCCCTGGCGGACCATAATTCCGTGAGCCTGCGACTGTGCTACTCCGGGATTCAGTCCCCATGCGCCAATGTTGTAAATTTCATTATTCGATATTTCAGTTGGCGTACTGTTGTTATCATTGTCGCATTTTATACCAAAACTGCCAATTGAATTGGAAATCCAATCATGGATTTTATTTCTTGTGATTTTTGTATTGGTACAATTATAAACGAACACAATACCAAACTGAGAGGCAGCATCACTACCTTGAGCCGGACCCATAATGTCGTTTCCTTCGATAAGCATATTATCCGTGTACCGGTATGCAATTCCCCAGCGCGTAATATAATCAGATGGTTCGGGTGAACCCACCGTATTATTTAATAAGGTTATGTTGTAATTGCGGTTACTGTTCGCGGCGCTAATGTCGATGCCACTTTTAGCACGTTTCAACCAATTATTTTCAAACAGGATGTTATTATAACCACCACCGTTGACCCCACCATTTTCATTAAAGGTAACCAGGTAGGTATCAACTTCAATATCATCATTATTACCCATAACAATACAATTTTTTATGGTGACATTCGTGGAAGCATCGTTGGATCCGTTGTTGGTTATACCAATCACATACGAATACCATTCACCTGAGGTATTCTCGATGGTAAGGCTACGGTCGGTTCCACCATTTGATGAGCCATCAATTACCACATAATCAATTCCTTTGAACTTCAATAACGCACTACCGGCCACAGAGCCGCTGATTACCGGTGTTACTCCGGTATTTGGTTTTATGACAAGTTTATTGGTGGCGCTACTCCCACTCAAAGGATTTAAAATGAGTGGGAAAGTTTCGCTGGGATAGGTTTCGTCATCAAGTACCAGTGTCACCTGATTAACAAGGAATTTTGAACTGAGATCGCTCAAAGCCTGGGTAATAGTGGTATATGTTTTACCGATACCAACATGAAAAACACCGGAAATACTTGAAACAACCGAATAGGTATATGGCGTTGTCGGCGGTGTGGCGCATGCCGGCGGATTTGCGGTAAAACCCCCTGCACCAGCCATCGGGCTGGCACCCACATTTGGTGTTGTTACCATATCCTGGGCGACAAGGTAATATGAAATTACATCATTGGTTGATGCACCTGATCCAAAAACGAATGAGTAGGTTGATGGTGAAACATAGGTAGCCTGAACACTCTGATAAGCCCCTGAATTCTTTTTCCAGTATAGTCGTGGCAAGCCTGTACCTGATGCCGGGACACCGGTTCCATCATACATTTTTACCGTAAGTGTTCTGGATAACCCAATAAATGTATTCCCTAACGGAGTAAAAACCATGTAAGGCGCTGTCAAATCATTGGTTAATCCGCCAAATTCATCAGCGCCAATGTCGGGAGCGCCAGGTGAAAAGGATGGATTCACCGGGTAACCGGTTTCAGGGTATCTTGCATCACCATCAAAGTCGTTAATTACTTCCACTGGCAGCGTAACCACTGAACCACCGGCTTCGCATTGTGTAGCAACTCCGGTCTGAAGGTGTACATTGTAAGGCCTTACTGAAACATTTACGAAAGGAGGCATTTCAGTTACTGATTGTACTTCCTGTGGAGTAACCAGCGTTTTGTAATTCGCCAGGGTTTGAGCAGCAGAAGTACCATCATAAAAAATCAGCCTTGTTGCACCGGGAGTTCCAGTGTAGATGTTGTTAAAATTGGAGGTAAAACCGGTAAATCCGGCATTCCTTGCCCTGATGCCTACAGTTTTGCCATTAGCGCCAACCGATGAACTGGTATTCACAAAAATATTGTTTTGCAAATCAATCCCATACAATCTTTTTACACAAAATGCTGAAGAGCCATAATTTGCCTGTGATCCCAGGGCTACCGAATTAAGGTAAACTGTATTGTTGTAAAATCCTCTGATGCCATTACTTTCATCAACATAAAACCCATTGAGCATATTCCAGCTATATCCTTCAGTGGCATTCGAAGCCGGATTTGTAAGGTCGCTGACCATATTATTGTAAAAATATATGGCAGCGCCATCATTTCCCGAATAAATACCATTAATATTTGCCCCGGTAGCACTGTTGTTGCTCTTAATGTTTTGAATTTTATTTTGATAGACATAACTCAAATTCCCGGCAGAAACGTATAGTCCGCATATGGAACCGTTTGCTTCCGAAATATTTGTCACCGTGTTGTTGTGTACATTTTTGTAGTCTGAATTATTGTAGGTAACATACATGCATTGAATAGCGCCGCTCGCCCCTACAACATTCTGATCCACTATGTTGTTGTAAGCTTCTAGTGTTGTTCCGCTACCAGCAATGGTCAGAAAATAGGTAGATGCTGATACCGCTGCAGCAGTGATCCTTGAATTACCCGAAACAGTATTGCCATGAACAACCAATGGCCCGCTGATGGATGATTGCTTTTGTATCCACATCACTCTCCATTCTCCATTATGACTGGCTCCCGGTGCTCCTCCAATGGTATTATTGGTCACACTGTTCCCATAAACATTTGCAATGACTCCCATGTTTAAAATATAAATTGATCTGACCTGTGCGCTACCGGTTGCAGTTGGAAAAGTACAATTGGTGACTGTATTGTTATAGAAGTTGGCAACGTTGTTGGTGCCATTGGCCCCCATATCGCACCAAATCGCGTAAAACTGAGAATTTCCGTAGTCATCAGCAGGAGAAAACTGCAAGCTTACCGTATTTCCATACACATCAAAGTTTGCATTTTTGGAATTGGTTAGATGAATACCTGAATACTTTGTAAAATCATAGGGTGTGGAGGAACCTGAAACGTTGTTATTTGCAACCGTCAGATTGTTTTGGCAGGTTGCATAAATGCCATAGGCGTCAACGGTTTGACCCCCAACATTGGTAATATTGTTCGCACCGTCTTTGCCTATTTCATTGTTTTGATCATAAAATAAGTAAGGTTCTGCAAGATCATTGTAGCCTGTAAGCTGAATTCCAAAATAACAGTTTGCAATGGTGTTGTTGAATATTTTCAGGTTTGAATTTGTACCACCCAACGCTGTTACAGTAAGTTGTGCAACACTATTGATCAAATGATTGTTACAATAAATACCCGTTGAAGATAGGTGCAATTTGTTTAAGGTAACTGTACAATTTTTAATGGTGATATTCTGCGAACCATTGGTAGCGGAGGCTTTTAGCACGGCATAGCCCCATTCCATGCGTTTTGTATAGGTGTTATTTGAAGCATTTTCCGACAGGTCAATTCCATCAAAAGTAACATAATCGCATCCTAAAAATGCAATGATCGCATCCCTGTTCCCGACACCAACAGGTGCTGTGATCAATGGATTGTTGCCACTACCGTTTTTCTGAAAAACAACAGGATTGGCAGCCGAACCAGTTGTAGTCGTGATATGACCGGCCGTTGCTGTGGCAAATGTTTCGGTGTGTCCGGCATTTACATTAAAAGTAACACCACCAGAACCAACCCCTGAAGAATTAATGGCAGCGATGGCTGCTGCTATTCCAGGATAATCACCAGGGATGTACTTGATCCCGGAAATTTGTGCATTTGCTAATAGATTTACAAATAAGGCAAACACTAAGGTAAACAATGCTTTTTTCATAACAAATCAATTATTTAATGTTTTTAAAACTTGAATTTCAAACTTATAATTTTGACCTTTCCGAACGACCAATTCCGGCTTCTTTGAAAGACGATGCAAATATCAACCTGCAATATCGCTAATGCAATTTTTTTGCCTGTACAAAACCATGACACGCTCCAAAATGAACCTTTACATTAACTGTACAGATAAAAAAACATTACTCTATCCAATTGAATATTAATGCCATATCACAATTTTAACCAAAATCTGTCGAAACCTTTTTGTGTCAACAATGTCAGGATTTTTTCATTGAATATTACGGTTTTGAGGTAAAAAAAAAGCCATGGCAACTAACCACGGCTTATGAAAAAAATTACAAGTTTACTTTAGTGTTATCTTACGATCAGTTTTTTAACCACTGATTGATTGGTTCCCGTGATTCTTACGAAATAAACACCTGGTTTCACATCTGACAAATTGATTGGGTGGTTTGTACCAGCATTATTGCCATCAATTATTTCGGAATAAACAACCTGTCCTGTGCCATTTTCAACCTGAACCTTCAGATTCTGATCCATTGCAGGAACCTGGAGATAGAATAAACCGGTTCCCGGATTTGGATGGATTGAAATGTTTTCGATCAGGTTTTCTGAAACAGAGGTTGCACCTTCCGACATTTTGTAAATTACCGATTGTCCAAATTCTGCAAATGAGCCAGCGTTTGGCATGGTTTCTTTGTAGCTTACCTGAACCGGAACTTCTGAATTACGCGAAGGGTTGTAAACCTTTACGATCATTTCTTCATCCTGAGCCAAACCTTCGAGAGCCTCCGTGGCAACATCATCACCATTAGCAACAATCATCAGGTTTCCACTCTGGCCGTTAAACTGAGTAAAACCGGAACATTCACCCCTTGAATTAAACACACCGATAAAGTCTCCCTTTTCGATACCTTCCAGGGCTGAATTTTGAATAGAAATGAAATGCTGTGTCCCAGTTGTGGTAACTGACCATGGAGCACTCTGATAAGCAATGGGTTCAGCCTTTACGTAGTTAAACGAACCCGATTTTCCACAAGTATAGGTAGCCTGTCTTTGTGCATTCATTTTCACAAGATAACCAACGCCTGGTTCAAGGTTTCCGAGAGTGTAAATACCGCCGGCCGGCCAGTACATTTGCTGAGAATAAAGATCGTATGCAAAAACAATGTCATTGCCAAATTGTGCAAAGAAGTCCATTGCATCAACCGGTTGATCGCACAAAACCGGAATGTAACTTGTACCCGCATTGATAGTAAAGGCTGTATTTTCAACCATTTCTCCCACTACATGGAAACACGCCTGCTGGTTCATTTTGATTTTGTATCCTTGGTATGTATTCCAGTTGCCAATGGTGTTGATGTTTTGAGAAGGCCAGTATAAACCAGAATTTGAAATCAGAATCTGCATTTCATTATCAATTTCGGATAAAACAGTTTCGAGTGCCGGAACATTGGGGGTCAAATAGCTCGATATGCCGCCCCAGCCTGTCGGAACACAAATGTGGTGGTAAATTCCAGTGGTTGCATCGGCTGTAATACCTTCAGTTGAATAGAGTTTAACTGCATCCACTGACCAGGCTTTGTAATAATAAGTAGTCAGAGGTGATAATCCGGTATGGCTGAATTCAGTCATAGTACCCTTATAGATAATGGTACCGTTATCTCCAATAACGTTACCAACCTGATAAGTAGTTCCATTGGCCGGCTGATCAAATACCGGAGTGGTATTCGTTGCAATGATGACCTCGTTGCCCGCAGCATTAAGATTGTAAGCAAGATTAATAGTGGAAAGATCAGCGGTAGCAGTAAGCATTGCAGGTGGCTCCGGGAGTATGAGTTCTGTTATGGTAATATCATCCAGGAACAATCCGTGACCGGGGCCTACGGGGGTAAAATTGTGCCAACCAACGTAGAAAACACCTGTTTCTGACGGTGAAAATACCGTACAGGAAATTTGTTGAGAATAAGAAGTAATTGGTGTAAGCTCATTTGTGTAATAAATTGGCGAACTGGTCATACCTTCAACATTGTTGGCATTTCCCCATTTAACCTCAAGCTGATGACGGGCACCATTTAAGTTTTGAGTACGATACCAGAATTTTACTTCATAGCTACTCCCTTCTGTTAATACAAGTCCATTTGTAAAATACCAGTCATCTTTTGGTGAGGAGAACGACCCACCATTTATACGCATTGAGTAGAATCCTGTACGGGCAAAACCATAATTAGCAAACCATGTATCAAAATTATCGTTCACATCGAGAATTGTTCCACAACCAATTTGACCGTCATATTCAAAACTTTCATGGAACGGGATAGTAGCAGAAGAGCAGAATGTAGCCGCATTGTCAGTAACTCCTTCAGGTGAATAAACGTTGTCATTGTCAGGATCAACTGACCATGCTTTATAATAGTAATTAACAATGTTTGGTTCTAAATCCACATGGTTGAAGGCAGATAGAGGACCTACATAAATTACGGTTCCTGCTGTTGGGAGCATGTCTCCGGCCAGGTAAGCCGTTCCATTAACTGGTTGTCCAAACTCATCCACCATGTTGGTGGCAATAATCACATCATTATTGAAAGGATTCAAACTCCATGTAAGGTCAATTTGGATAGCGCTGACGGTGGTCGCTGTGAAGTCAGAGGGTGGCGCAATGTCAGTTGAAGAACCAGTCACTACACCCAGGGAATAAGAAGTCCCATCAAAGGAAAAAGCTTTGTAATAATAAAATGTAGCACCTGTAAGACCAGTGTGGCTTATGGGGGAAGTAGTTCCATTGTACAAAACAATACCTTCGGCAAATGCTTCACCAACAACAGGTGGAGTGCCTGAAGGAGATGTGAAAACACCTGTTGTGTTCCATACAATCACCACATTGTTGTTAGCCGGATTTGGCATGAACTCCACATCGATCTGGTGTGAACTTACGTTGGCTGCAGCTAAACCACCCGGATTAACGACTCCGATTGGCAAACCATTAAATTCATCTGCACCAATATCGGGTGCTGATGACCTCAGATCATCATCAAAGTCAGTAGTAATTACTATTGGATTGGTTATTTGTAAACCACCACTCTCACACTGTGTTGGCAAACCGTCGATGAGATGGAGGTCGTAGGGTGTGTCGGCTGTATTAATAAATGGGGGATGATGCCTGAATGAACCAGCATCCCTTACTGGTCCGACGAATGCCTGAAATTCTTCAAAAGTAAATGATTTTGCCTCGATGGGTGGTTCGGCTGATAATGCTGGATGATAGAAAACGGTATGTGAATCGTCCTCGACATCACCTGCCCATAAAACATTGGCGTTGGATAGCATCGAATAGTTATCGAGAATAGGGCTTTGCCTGCGGTAAGCTGCACTAACACCCTCTCCATTTGGCGTTGATACATTAACCAAAATGTTGTTCCTCAAATCTACAACCGGACTTGGAGTTGCAACTACGGCTGCCGTGAAAAAATTAGCGCCTATACTTGTAGCCTTGAGGTAAACAGTGTTGTAAAAAATATTTACAGCCTTAGGTTGTGTTGTCATTGAAATACCTGCAAGAACATTTGTTGTACTGGTCGGATTTGTTGGCGCTGCCGGTGTTTGCAAATCCGACACATAATTGTTATAGATATTCGCCGTGGTTGCGTTGCTGACATATATTCCAAAATTTCCAACACTCACTCCACCACCCATTGCAACCAGATCGTAAACCTCGTTATTGTAAATATTGACCGGATTGCCATTACCAATGTTAATCCCGTAAATGGTTCCACCTTGTGTGGGGCTGGCTGAAGTTGTATTATAGTTTGAGTAAACCAGATTATTGTGTGCATCAACGTTATTCGTACCCCGTATCTGGATGCAGGTAAATCCGCCACCTGTCCCGTTTTTAGTATTGTTCGACACTTCATTATCGTAGAAACTCAGATTTTGAACGTTTCCATTATCAATACCGGTAAAACCACCTGTACCTGAAATAATATTGTTCCTGACAATATTAGAGTGCATGTTCATGGTTTCGACCGATGTACTGTTTATAATACCAGAAAATGACACATAAGAAGTAGTTTCGGGTGTGGTGCAGTTTTCGACCACATTCCCATAAACGTTGCCCACATCGCCTGCATCACCAGCATTAACATAAATACCATTTAAACTATAAGTATAATTTCCAGTTGCTGGAGGCGAAGGCTGAAATGATACCGTATTATTATAAACATCGCATCCAAAAGTATTCTGAACGTACACGCCATATAAAGCCGAAACAGGCAACGCATTGGTAAAGATAGTAGAATTGGCAACTTTCAGATTTCTCTGATACCTTGCATTAATAGCATAATAATTAAAATCAGTAACACTGATTGGACCTTCTACTCCAATTTCATTATTTTGATCGTAGATGTTAATATCAACATTACCGCCAAGAATTCTCATACCGTAGGTAACATTCGATATCGTAATTCCAAAGAATTTACAGTTGTTCACAGCATCACTGCTTTCGGTAAAAGTAATATTTACCTGGTCAGTTGATA
>Ga0172371_10006488_pt1 | contig 17017 bp, 9 predicted proteins | sample Lak12m_FD_114543 | JGI IMG/M metagenome (GOLD analysis project Ga0172371, IMG submission 114543) | Freshwater microbial communities from Kabuno Bay, South-Kivu, Congo - kab_022012_12m | ecosystem: Environmental > Aquatic > Freshwater > Lake | place: Democratic Republic of the Congo: South-Kivu...
ATCGCAGGTTGGTGAATTTGTGGGATATCTGGGTATCGCCCGTTTCGATACATCGGTTGTCACCGATATACATGGTCTTCTTGGCTGGGGATTTCCTCTGTATCCGAACTGAAGCACTCCGGGCATCTGTCGTATATCTCAACAGTGAATCGATGGCCGCAGAAACGGCATTTCATCTTTTTCTTAACGGTTCCTGTGATCTCATCCTGTGCATCGTCGCTCAGCAAAAAATAGGCGCTGGCCGGGTCGCCGATATCCGTCGGATCGAGGCCCCCTACGGAAGCCTCATCCGGCATGGCATCGGACCTGTGTCCGCCATGAGCCATCCCATCATATCCGGCATTGAACTCATCGTCCCATTCCATACTCCCCCTACAACATCAAACAGAAGTAGTCATCGGCGATCGCTAATAGTTGTTTTCTCAAGCCCTGCCCGGAAAACGACTCGTAACCACTCAATAACTTACTTTGTTACCAGCGTCCCGACTGACTCTTGGCCTGCCGTTTCTGAGAGTTGAGAGGCGACGTCAAACTGGAATCTTTTGTTGAATGCCTTCGGAGGCTTGTGGTATGGAGAACAAAACGTTGAATCGAGCTGCCACAACCCCTTGACAAGGCAATTTCCGTGGAAGCCAACAGCATCGCGCCTTCTCTACCTTGCCTATCAAAAACACCTGGCGTAAGGGCGTCCAGAAATGCACCGATTCGAGGAGACCGACACCGTTTCGTGAAACCGACCGAAGAGCAACAGGCCGTATTGGATTCAACAGGGAGGGTCCTACTGATCAATGCAAGGGCGGGGACCGGAAAGACCACCACCCTTCAGATGATCGCATCCGCCCATCCGGATCTGCGGATCCTTTACCTGGTCTTCAACCGGAAGGCCAGAGAAGAGGCGGGCGGGAAGTTCCCGAGGAATGTGGAGGTGCGGACGGTCCATTCCCTGGCATTTTCGCGGAGTCTCGGCGAGGTGGAAAACTTCTCCGTCGCCGACATGCTCCCGGCCTTCAAGGGGCTTCCGAATCCCCAGCAGCTCGCCGCGGTAAGCCATGATCTGGTCGAATTCTTCATGAATTCGCCCTTCCCGAAGGTGGAGCAGGCCATGGAGGTATTTCAGGAGGATCATCTGGCATCCCTCACCGAGGAAGTCAGAGATCTGGTCGAGGAGTCTCGGGACCGGATCGTCCAGGCCGCCAGGGAGATCCTGGGCCAGTGGTACCGGCAGGAAAGACCCTACCCCCATGACTTCTATCTGAAGCTCTTTCACTTAGAAGGGCTTTTCGACAAAGCGCTCGACCGCTTCGATAGGGTCCTGGTGGACGAGGGCCAGGACCTCTCCCCCATCATGCTGGATGCCCTGGAACGCTGCCGAAAACGGATCGTCATCGTGGGCGACACCCATCAGCAGATCTACAGCTTCCGGTATGCCATCGACGCCATGAAACGATTTTCCTGCGAAGACAGGCGCGACCTGACCTTCAGCTTTCGTTTCGGAAAGAAGATCGCGGACCTGGCGTCCCTCTTCATTCGGGAGGCGAAAGGAGAGAAGGGATTCAGCATTAAAGGAAACCCGGAAAAGAAATCCAGTGTGGCCTTTTATGCCAGCCCCCCGAAACCCAAGGCCGGCGAGCGGTGCGCGATCCTGAGCCGGACCAACCTGGCCCTCTTCGAGCACGCCCTGGGCCTTCGCGCCACAGGGATTCCGTTTTCATTGCAGGGGAATATATCCGGGATTTTGGGTCGGATACTGGATGTGTACTGGCTGTCAGAAGGGACACACGACAAGATCAGAGACCCCCTGATCCGATCGTTCGAAAAGCTGGAGAACCTCGACGCCTACGCGACAGACCTGGACGATTTCCAGCTCAGCAACATGGTCGAGGTGGTCAGGGAATACGCCCGGATCCTGCCCGAGGCTGTTTTCGACATCATGAAGATCTCCAAGAGCACGGCCGAGACCCCGAACGGTCCCGGCATCATCCTCTCCACGGTCCACGGGGCCAAAGGCCAGGAATACGACCGGGTCTATATCGATGCCGACATCGCGGCATCGCTCTCCAGACCGGAGGCCATCGTGACCCCCACATTCGGCGACGAGGCCAACATCGCCTACGTGGGATTCACCCGGGCCATCCGGCACCTCCATCTCCCCCCGGATTTCAAGGACATCCTCACCCCCGAGTGGCAGACCGCCCTCAAACGGTATGAACCGCCCCCGCCTCCCAAGATCGCCCATCCCCCTCGGCCCAAACCTTCACGCACGGAATTGCGCGGTTTTTCAGTTGCCCGACATACCCCGCCGCCAACCAAGGCCCCCGAGCCCAAGCCCCCGCGCAAGAAACGCTTCAAGATCGGCGATAAAGTGAAAACCAGTCACGGCACAGGCACCGTCGTGGAGATCGATGGGGAGAAATATCTGGTGGATCTGGATGGGCAGGGAGCCCAGCTTTGGACAAGGGAGTGGGCGCTTCGAAAAGCCTGAAGGGGCATCTCATGGAGCAGAGCACGTTGGAATAAGGCGCCGCCATCCGCATCACCGAATAAGCGCTGATCGACTTATCGAGTCCAGAAGAAATCTATCCAACGATGTCATCCCCTCCAAGACAAGTTTACAAATTGGGGATGTCCCCTATTCTACTATTTCACACATTCATGCTGCCAGGGGCCTCCGGCGATCCACCTTGATTCAAAGCTTCGCTTCTCTTGACAGGCTTGGGCTACAGGTCCCAAAAACGTGCGAATATCCTTTAGAATTGAAGAGAAATCCTTTGGAGCCGTGTTTGTGGAGCTTTTTCCCAAAAACGCAGACCACTGGCGCTTCTTGTCAGGCCTCTCCACAAAATCTTCTGTAAACATCACCGCATCGGATCGGATCTCTGTCCTCCGCCTTTTGCATGTTGCAATGATGGCATCCTGCAGAATGCGGCCTTCAAATGCACATGTCTCAGAGAGGAACCAGATATCATAGAGTCCTTCATTCGGCTGTTCAAGTCAGCAAGATCCAACGCTGCCTCGAACTTTTCAGCTATGACGGTCTCGGGTGCGTAGCCCATCACGACCGGAGGTTCCATGTCAAGCAGCGTGGGAAAGACGACCTCTGTTGGGTTCGGAACGACCCTGTCTCCAAACCCAATGTCTATCTGCATCGGGACGACCGCCTTCCCCATCCGGCACTGAAACTTGAGGCGAAGACCCGGGTAGTCGGACTCGGGGGTGAGGGTTTCTTGGGCCATCTGTGAGAAATCGTAACTCAACCCATCTGCAAGTGTGATCTCACCAATCGCCGGGATGATAGAAGATACCTCGTTGAAATCGTTGGGGATGAGATCGAGGAAATCGATATCTCTTGTGGGCCGGGCCTGTGGAAGTCCCCTGCTCATCAAGAGAAGACCACCCTTAAGCAGGAATCGGCCCCGGAAGGGTGATTTTGAAAGCCGAAATAGAAAGCGTTCGAGGGCATATTGCATCAGGACTTCATTGTATGGTTTTCCGGTTTTACGAGCCAGACCCAGCAGTTTGGCCCTGACAGATGCGGCCATGTCCTTGATCGCCTTTTCAGTCATGCTGTCAAGGCCTCCAAGTAAGGGGTAACCTTTTTTTCGACATCGCAGACCCTGGCATAATGCATGAGCGTTGATTGGCTTGAGTCGGGACGTTTGAGATATTCCCTCGCAGCTTCAAGGGCGACGTCCAGGCCTACAGCCCTGCGCCACCGAAAGCAATCAATAATGGTCTTTGGGGCATTGTATATCCGCACGTTCTGATTCTGGATGCGGCAGGTCTCAATCCCGCTGGTGAACGACTTCCCGCTGAAGTGGAAAACCCGCACAGGCGGATAGGCAACCCTGGGTTTGCGAGCCTTTCGCTCAACGGCAAGCCAGACATAATGGGGAATTTGAGTCGTCAGTTCATGGAAAGCAAGTGAGGAAACAAGGCATATCACGCCGTTCGGAACCAGCTTCGCGATTTCGGCAAGGTCGATTTCGGCCGGAACTTCCATGTCGGCAAGTTGATACAGGCCACGGGACACCGCAATCAGTATACCTTCATCCCGAAGACCATAAAGCGTTCTTCGATGGATACCTTGGTCCAGGGCTTCCGTCGTCCGCAACAGACCGCCCTTGGTTTTAAAAAGGGCTATGGCTTTCTTTTTTGCAGATTCCATAGCGCATGATGGTACAAAAATGCAGGCGAAATGTCAACCATTCCTACCATACTGTACCAATGAACAGGGTGGACCGGTGATCAGACGTCTGTTCAACCCTGACAGTCTGCATAAGTCGCCTCCTTTCATCATTGCCATATTCCCATCATTTGATGGCCTCATCCAATAACGGCATATTCCACAGCCCTCGGGTTTTCCATCCGCTTCGATGCGTCCAGGATTTCCATTCCCACGATATTTCCGATCTTGTCGAAGTCGAGAATGATGCCCGGCTTCTCCTCATCGCTTTCCTCAATCGCTGCATTGCTGAATAGGATGCGGAGGACATCCACCTGCGCGTCGTAGGTTATTTTCATGGGTGCCTTCGATATCTTTTAGTGTTGCAGCCTCGATGTGTGGTGCCGACATAAACCATCTCGGGAAACCCTAAAAACCGTGATCATTACGAGTTGGGGAGGTCCCCAATTTTACTCTTTTTCACAAGCAATATGTCAAGTGAGCGGTTCTGTCCCCCCTTTCCTCCGCAGGCATCAGCAACACGATAGAGATTTCCGTCCATGACGGCAAGTGGGCAATGCCGGATCAGTTGTGGGGTGACCTGCCCGGGCCATCCGCAATAATGCGACGATCGGTTCAGACCATCAGGCTACCATCGGAACGGAAGGCATTCATCCAAGCCGCCGACCTGGGGCATGATGGAGGCATCGTTGGCAGCGCATGGTCCAGACACCCTGCAAGGTCCTCCGCTGTCAAGACGGGTTCGCATGCAGGCTTGACAATCCATATAACATCCGCTATATCGATAGCGTGACAATGCTCATGGGAGGGTGTATGCTGGATGCTGAAATGACAGGCAATCCCCATTGCATCGGGTTTCGGCCCGGCGATGACTATTCCGAACGGATCAAGCGGATGCGTTCAGGCTTGGGGCTGACCCAGCAGACGCTCGCGGACCGGTTGGGCGTATCCTTCGCCACCGTCAACCGGTGGGAAAACGGCCAGACCACCCCCTCACAGCTTTCCTGGAACCAGCTCCGGCAATTGGAAATCAGCATAGCAGAAGAAGCCGCTCCCTACGATAAAAAGGAAGACCGCTCCCCCGCCATTCTGGACTTCACGGCCCAACCCGATATCGTCAAGGTCCTGGCCGAGGGCGAGCGCCTTTCCTTCGGCCATCTCACGAACCCCGCCTTTGCCACCGAAATAGCCAGCATCGAACCCCTGCCCCACCAACGCATCGCTGTTTACGACCACATGCTGAGACAAGCCCGCCTGCGATTCCTTCTGGCGGACGATGCAGGGGCAGGCAAGACCATCATGACCGGGCTCTACATTCGAGAGATGCTGTCACGCCGGTTGCTCCGCCGCATCCTCATCGTACCCCCGGCAGGCCTGGTTGGGAACTGGCGCAGGGAACTGGCCACCCTGTTCGATCTGCCCTTTCGCATCGTGGTTGGCGCGGACGCCCGTACCGGAAACCCATTTGTCGGCGAAAACAGCCATCGGCTGATCGTCAGCGTGGACACCCTCGCCAGCCCCCGCGTGTTTACCCACCTACAGGCGCCTCAGGTCATCCCGTATGACCTGGTGGTCTTTGACGAGGCCCACAAGCTGGCCGCAGATCGCGGGCCGGACCTGCGCATTCGAAAGACCGACCGTTATTGTCTGGCTGAGGCCCTGGCCGGAGTTCACGGCAACCGTGAACGCTGGCGTCTGGAGTGGGCCGCAAATTATTTTCTGCTGCTTACCGCCACCCCCCACATGGGCAAGGCCTATCCCTACTACGCCCTGTGGCGACTGCTCGAACCTGAGGCGCTTTCCACAGCCGAAGCCTTCGATGAGTTCCCTGAAATAGAACGAAAAAAGCGGTTCATTCGCCGCACCAAGGAGGAGATGGTCTATTTGGATGGCCGGCCGCTCTATCCCAGACGGGTCTCGGACACGCTCGGTTACGACCTGACCCAGGGTGAAGTGAGTGAACAGACCCTGTACGAGGAAACCACTGACTATCTTCGGTTTGTTTACAACAAGGCCAAGCTCCTGAACCGTCAGGCCGCGCGCCTTGCCATGAGCGTATTTCAGCGCCGTCTGGCCAGTTCCACGTATGCGCTGCTCCGTTCCTTCGAGCGCCGAATCGAGAAATTGGACAGACTGATACAGGACGTTGAGGACGGCAATCTCTCGGCCGAACAGATCTTCGCGCTTCAGCAGCGGATCCACGAAGAGGACGACATCCTCGAAGCTGCAACGCCCGATGAAGAGGCCCAGGAAGAGGGACGCGAGGAAAATGAAATCGCAGAGGACCGTCTCCTTCAAGGGGTGGTGGCCGCTTCTCTGGCCGACCTTCTGGCAGAAAAGGAGCAGGTCAATTCTCTGCTCGATCTGGCGCGAAAGGTAGATCGTGAAGGGCACGAGTCCAAATTTGAGAGGCTGCGCGAGGTCCTGAGCGACCCGACTTACAACGGCGAGAAGTTTATCATCTTCACCGAACACCGCGACACCATGGAGTTTCTTGCACGCCGCCTGATTGCAATGGGATTCACGGACCATGTGGCCCAGATTCATGGCGGGATGAGCGCCCAGCCGGATGGGACCACCGGGTTGAGCGAACGGGAAGTGCAGGTCGAACGATTCCGTAAGCCGATTGCAGAAGGCGGGGCCCGTTTCCTGGTCTGCACGGACGCGGCCGGCGAGGGCATCAACCTCCAGTTTTGCTGGATCATGATCAACTATGATGTACCTTGGAATCCCGCCCGCCTGGAACAGCGCATGGGCCGCATTCATCGTTTCGGCCAGAAGCATGACCCTGTTCTCATCATCAATCTCGTTGCGCCGGGTACACGAGAAGGAAAGGTTTTAAAGGTCCTGCTGGAAAAACTGGAGAAGATCCGCAAGGAACTCCGTTCGGACAAGGTCTTCGACTGCATTGGCCGGATCTTCCAGGGAGTCTCCATCAAACAGTATATGGAAATGGCGGTGACCGATGACCCGGACCTTGTGGTCCGTCAACTGGAGGGGAGTCTGACAACAGAGCAGGTCGAGGCCCTGGCCATGCGCGAAAAGTCGCTCTTTGGCGCAGGCGGGGACGTGTCCGTGGCACTCCCCCGATTGCGCAGCGATATGGCGCAGGAAGTCTACATGCGATTGCTCCCTGGGTACGTTCGCCAGTACGTAGAACAGGCTGCACCGCTGGTGGACCTGACCATCGAGCCTGTTACCCGCCCTTCTGACGGGCCAGGGCGAAAGGACCCTGACGGGCTCTTCTCATTACGGCCTGCCCGCATGGGCGCGCTCGATCCGCTCCTGCCTTTGCTGGAGCAGTACCCTGAAAAGGCCCGCAAGCATCTTACCGTCTCCAGACCCTCGAATCGTGCGGAGGCCATCTGGCTCCATCCGGGCGAGCCGGTATTCGAGGGCTTTCGGGCCCTCGTTTCTGAGCGACTGGGCCATGCGGGTTTGCGGGGCGCGGTCTTTGTGGACCCTGCCGCGGAACGACCCTACCTTTTCCACATGGCGCTTCTCTCCATTGTTCGAAAAGCCGACCCTGAGTTCGCTGAACTGAGCAGGGAAGAGACCCTCGATTGCCGCATTGTGGGAGTGAAGCAATACGAAGGCGCTGAGGTGACCCTGTGCCCGGTGGAACACCTGCTGCTCTTAAAAGGAGGGCAGGGCCTGCCGGCCGCGGCACAGAGGCTGGCCATTGCAGCCAATGACTTGAAGGATCAAGCGGCCGCCTTCCTTCTCGAACGTGTGGCCAGGAAACTGGCCCTTGAACGGAAGGGATCTTTGGTGGAGTCCCTGTCAGAAAGGGAGCGGTTCATCCGCCGCGGGTTCGACTTTCGAGAGGCGGAACTGGCTTCCGTCAGGGCCAGGCATGCCGAAAAGGCGCGGGCCGGCAATCGGAAAGCGATGGAGGCTTTGGAAGAGGTCAAACGTCAGCAAAAGGCGCTTTCGGGCCAAAGAGAAAACGCATTTGCAGTCATGACACGGGAACCGGAACTCATCGAACCGGGGCAGTTGACGTTTGTGGCACACGCCCTTGTGGTCCCGTCTTCCGACCCCAGGGACATGGAGGAACATGACGTCAACGTGGAAATGGCGGCCATGCGGGTCACTCAGGCCTTTGAAGAGGCAGCCGGGGCCATCATTTATGATGTCCACACGCCGGAACTGGCCCGCGCAGCAGACCTTCCCGATAACCCCGGGTTTGACCTCCTTTCTGTTCGGCCAGGAGACGAAAAGCGGGCCATCGAGGTCAAAGGTCGTGCCGGAACCGGCGATATCGAGGTGTCGGCCAACGAGTGGGCAAGGGCCTGCAACATGCGCCAGGGCTACTGGCTTTATGCCGTTTATGACTGCGCCACGCCCTATCCACGCCTGGTTCGGGTTCAAGACCCGTTTGGAAACCTTCTGGCCAGGGCCAAAGGGAGTGTACTCATAAGTCCGTCACAAATCGTGGCAGCTTCGGAGGAACCGTCGTGAACCGTAAGGATCGTCCCCTGGAAAGGAATCCCCTCTTCGGCGATCTGCCTTTCGAACTGACAGAGAACCTTCGCTCCACCAATCCGTGGTGGTCGGGTGGGGAACAGTTGCTTCCGCCCCGTTTCAAGCGATGGCCTTTTGCGCGCATGGTGCGCATGCTCAAACAGGGCATGACGCCGGCAACGGTGCTGAGGGGTCCCAGGAGGGTCGGAAAAACCATCCTGCTCAGACAGGCCATTCAGACGCTGCTGGCCGAAGGGATTGCGCCGCATCGCATCCTGTATGTTCCTTTCGATGAGTTGCCAACCTTCAAAGGCATCCAGGAGCCCGTGCTGGCCATTTCCAGATGGTTTGAAAAGGCGGTCCTTGGACAGACCTTCAATGCAATGGCCAATCAGGATCAGCCCGCCTACCTCCTGTTTGACGAGGTCCAGAACCTCGACGACTGGGCGCCGCAGGTCAAGAATCTGGTGGATAATCATGGGGTCCGGTCTCTGATTACCGGAAGTTCGTCGCTCCGGATCGAGGCCGGGAGAGACAGCCTTGCCGGCAGAGTCGCCACCCTGGAAATGGGTCCGCTCCTGCTTCGAGAGATCGCGGAATTGCGTTTCGGGACGCAGATCGCCCCCCCATGGGCCGACAATGGACTGGATCGCCTGATCGATCCCGAGTTCTGGCACGAGGCGGTGCGCATGGGAAATGCGCATGCGGCGATTCGAAGAGAGAGCTTCAAGGCCTATTCGGAGCGGGGAGGCTACCCCATTGCACAGGAAAAGTACGATACGCCGTGGCATGAACTCGCCGACTATTTGAATGAAACCGTCATTCGACGGGCCATTCAACACGACCTGCGCATGGGTCCCCGCGGCCAAAAGCGTGACGAGAAACTCCTGGAAGAGGTTTTTCGACTGTGTTGCCGGTATGCAGGCCAGACTGCCGGACAGTCGGTATTTGTGCCGGAGATCCAGCAGGCGCTGGCAGGCAACATCGGATGGAATCGGATCCTTACCTATCTTCGATTTCTTGATGGCACCCTGCTGGTGCGCCTGGTGCCGCCCATCGAACTTCGATTGAAGCGGAAAAAGGCCCCTGCCAAACTCTGCCTTTCAGACCATGCCCTGCGTGCATCCTGGCTGCAGGAAATCATCCCCCTCGATCCCGAAGGCCTCTCGAACAGTCCTCATCTCTCCGATATTGCGGGTCATCTGGCGGAAAGCACCCTGGGCTATTTCCTGGCCTCCATCCCCAGTCTGGACGTATCCCACTTCCCCACGCGCGGCGCTGAGCCGGAAGTGGATTTTGTCCTGACCATCGGTACCCGACGCATCCCCATCGAGGTCAAATACCGCAGGCGCATCGACCCGATGGAAGATACCCGCGGCCTCCGGGCCTTTCTGGAGAAGACCGTCTACAATGCGCCCTTTGCCCTTCTGGTTACCCTGGAGGACGACGTTCAGGTGAGCGACCCGCGCATTATCCCCCTGTCCCTTTCCACGTTTCTCTGGACGAGGTGAGGCAGCCATGTCCGACTTCCCCCGACTCATCGAACACGCCTTCCCCCTGAAGCAGACCTCGCTCGATTCGGTCCATGAAAAAAACGTGCGCCATGGTCATATCTCGACGCTCCACATCTGGCCGGCCAGAAGGCCCCTGGCGGCCTGCCGGGCGGCCCTCATCGCCACGCTCCTCCCTGATCCATCCGCCGGGCCCAGGCCGGAAGGCATGACCGAAGAACAGTGGAAAGAGGAAATCAAACGCCGCAGGCAGGCCCTTTGCGAAAAGATCGGCGGCATGGTGGTCAAGAAGAGGGATCACCGGAAAATGCCAAACGGCCAGATTGTGGAGCGCGAAAAAGAAGGCACCGAGGGGGGCATTCTTCACTGGCTGGGGACGGAGCCCGTTTCAGGCGGAAAGAAAAAGAGGAAAGAGCACCAACTGCGCGCCGCCGAGATACAAAAGGACCTGGAGTGGTTTCGCCAGGAAATCCGCAAGGCCTATGGGGGAAGGGCCCCAAGGTTCCTTGACCCCTTTGCCGGCGGCGGGGCCATACCGCTCGAAGCCATGCGGCTGGGATGCGAGGCCACGGCTGTCGATATCAACCCCGTGGCATGGTTCATCCTGAAATGCACACTCGAATATCCCCAGAAGCTGGCCGGACAGACCCATCCCCTTCCGGACTTCATTCTGGAGGACGAAGAGTTCATGGATGCTTTTTACAAGGCCCATCCTCACCTGGTCGGTCGAACCAAAAAGACGAAGAAACAGATAGCCCAGGAAAATGACGTTTTTCCTGAATGGGTGAAAGAGGATTCGGGCCGCGTACCCAAGGCCGACCTTGCCTGGCATGTGCGGGCCTGGGGCCGATGGGTCCTCAACCAGGCCAGGAGGGAACTCGCCCAGTATTATCCGGTTTACACCGACTTTGAACCCATCGACCGTGACCACCCAAACCCCTATGAAAAGCAGCCCATGCGCCTGGTCCCACCCACTGAGGACGGGCTATCGGACGTGGATTCACTCAATGCCGAATTTAGTGCCGAATATCTGGCCGACAAGCGCAACCCGCGATGGGTGGCCAAGCCCACCGTGGCCTATCTCTGGGCGCGGACAGTGACCTGCAAGAACTGCCGCGCCACAATCCCCCTCCTCAAGACCCGCTGGTTATGCAAGAAGAAGGATGGGAGCAAGCGGGTGCGTTTGACGATGCAACCCAACGCAGACAAAACGGGGGTGGTCTTTGGTATCGATCCCAATGTGCCGCTCAAAGGGGGCAACGCAGCACAACGGCGTGAGAACGATAAACGCCTCGGCGCAGGCACAATGTCAAAGTCTGGTGCCCGATGCCCTTGTTGTGGACTTCCCGCCATGACAATGGAAGATATTCGGTTCGAGTCCCTGGCAGATCGAAGCGGGTATCAGCAAATGGCAATTGTTGTTGAAGGACCATACGGCAAGGAGTACAGAGTTGCCACCAGCTTAGAAGAAAAGACGGCAAGAGAGCCTGGACTTAAAGTTACACCTGCTCTACAAGAACTCCCAAATGCGTCAGTGATGGAGCCGTTTGAGCCGACCAGTACTCGTTCTATATCGGCCCAGTTATATGGCGTCAGATTTTGGTCCGATCTCTATACCGATAGACAAGCATTGGCAATTTCTGTGCTGGGCAAGACAATCCAAGGCGGATACTCCCAGATGTTACACTTTGAAAAGGACGAAGTGTGGCAGCAAGCTTTAACTGACTACCTATGCCTGGGACTTGATCGATTGCTTACATTTTTGTGCGTAAATGCGATCTGGAAAGTCGATGCTGATTCACTTACTTGGGCTTTTGGGCGCCTCTCTATATCACTCCTTTGGGACTTCGCAGAGGCGCAGCCCCTTGGCACCTCAGCGGGTTCGTATATCCGCTGCAACGAGAGAATTGCAACAGCGTTGGACACCCTTCTTGCAGGTGCGAATGGTGCGGGGCCTCCTACGGTTATCAATGATTCCGCAATGGAACTCACAGCAACCTTAAAATTCGACGTCATTGTTACGGATCCGCCCTATTACCAGGCGGTTTCGTATGCGGACCTTTCTGACTTCTCTTACACCTGGCTTCGTGGGTTTGTACCGAAGCTGCCAAAGGAATTTTCTGAGCGTTTATCCAACAAAGCGAAGGAAGCTGTTCAACATATTCGGGAGGACAAGAGTCGCGACACAGAACGGATCAAATATGAGAATCAGATGGCGGAGGCATTCGCCAGGTCACGACAGAATCTCACCCCCGATGGACGCTTTGTCTGCGTGTTCGCCCACAAAGAACCTGCTGCATGGGAGACATTGGTCTCGGCAATCATTAGAGCAGGATTTGTTGTTACGGGGAGTTGGCCGATCCAAGACAATCTTCCTACAAGACAGAGGGCATCCTCGTCCGCGGCCCTCGCTTCGTCTGTTTGGATCGTTTGCAGGCCCCGTGGCGAGATGGCGCGTCCCGGTTGGGACAAGCAGGTCCTGGAGGAGATGCGCAGGAATATTCGTGAGAAGCTTCGGGATTTCTGGGATGCGGGCATTCGGGGGCCGGACTTTGTGTGGGCCGCGACCGGGCCGGCCCTGGAGGCCTACAGCAGACATCCCGTGGTCAAAAAGGCCAATGAGCCCGGTCAGGTGATGGCTGTTTCCGAATTCCTTACCCATGTCCGCCGCATGGTGGTGGACTTTGTGGTGGGCCGGGTGCTTTCAGGGAATGGTTTGGGCAGTTCCCAAGAGGAATTAGAGACGAGAGGAGAGACTGGTGCCGCGTCAGACGATATGGACATCGCAGGGCGGGATCGTTTGGACGAGCCCACCGCATATTACCTCCTCCATCGCCACGATTTCGGCATGGATGAGGCCCCGGCTGGCGCCTGCATCCTTTACGCCGTATCCTGTGGTCTGTCGGACAGGGAACTGGCCGGCACATGGGACCTGATCGGTTTCACCAGGGGCAAGGCAGTGGAGGCAGACGATGAAGGGGATAAAGAGGCGGATGCGGACGCTGAAACCGATCCAGACGGCGAAGACGATGCGGGCAGCAAAGTTAAACTCAAGACATGGGCCCAGCGAAAGGGCCGGTCGCTCGGACAGGAGGCCCCCGGCGGCAAACCCGTGCCGCTCATCGACCGCGTCCATTGCCTGATGCACCTCTGGAAGGCAGGCAATCTTCCAAAGGTGGACGAATATCTGGACGACAACGGCCTGCGTCGACAGGAGCTGTTCAAGCGGCTGTTGCAGTCGCTCATCGAACTGTCGCCGCGGGGCAGTGAGGAACGGTCCCTGCTGGAGTCCATCAGCAACCACATCCAGGCACGGGGCGCAACGAAGGAAGATAGACAGAGATCGCTTTTTCCCAATGATCCAACCGAGGAGTCGAATCATGGCGAAACACCCCTGGAAACCCTGGCATGAAGTGGTGAAGCTGCGCGACGACCTGCGCACCGGCGATCTGCCGCTTCATCTGTTCGCCGCAGACCTTTATGAGGTCATGATGCAGCGGGGCAAGCGGCCCGTGTATGAGAACCCGGAAGAATTCTTTGCACTCACTTTCCCGACCTACAACCTGCGTGAGCTGGTGCGGGACGTGGTGTTGCGCGTGGCAGGAAAGAACGACAAGGCGGTCCGGCAACTGGAGCTGACCTACGGCGGCGGAAAGACCCACACCCTCATTACCCTCCGTCATCTGGTGGTTGCCCCGGAGCATTTGCCCTCCCTTCCCGCCGTGGCGGAGTTTGAGCAGGCCATCGGGCAAAAGCCACCCAAATGCCGCACGGCCTGCCTGTGCTTCGACAAACTGGACGTGGAAAAGGGAATGGAGGTTTTGTCTCCAACCGCGGAGGTCCGCATGCTCAAACAACCCTGGAGCGTCCTGGCCTATCAGATTGCCGGGAATCAGGGACTTGAGCTGTTGCATCCTGAGGACAGGGCCGAAGAGCGCGATTCTGCGCCTGCCGAAAACCTGCTGACCGAGCTTCTGGCCCTTCCTGGCAAGGATGGGCTGGGAACCCTGATCCTGATGGACGAGGTGCTCCTCTACGCCCGCGAACAGGTGGGCGATGATCCGGTCCGCCTGAACCGGCTGGTCAATTTTTTTCAGTATCTGACCCAGGCCGCGACCAAAGTGGACCGCTGCTGCATCGTGGCATCCCTGCTCAGCACCAAACCCGTGAATGAAGATAGCCTCGGCCGCAGAATCAAAGGTCAGCTTTATGACATCTTTCAGCGCCAGCGTGAGGAGGCGGTGGAACCTGTGGCCAAGGAGGATGTGGCTGAAGTCCTGCGAAGACGGTTTTTTGCCCCCGAGTCGCTCAAAGACCGGGAACGGTTTCGTCAGCACGTGGTGGCAGCGGTGAAGGGTATTCAGGCCGTGGATGAACAGACCGCCAGGGCCGGGGCTGAGGCTGAGGAGCGATTTCTGAGGAGTTTCCCCTTCCATCCGGACCTGACCGAGGTGCTCTACTCCAAATGGACCCAGTTAAGCCGGTTTCAGCGCACCCGGGGTGTTCTGCGAACCTTTGCCCTGGCCTTGCGAGAGGCAGAAAAATGGGATGTAAGCCCTATCGTTGGGCCTGCCGCCTTCCTGACCGCCCCTGACAAGGGAGGGCTTTCGGAGGCCATGCGGGAAATGGTCGCCGTGGCGGACACCGAGGAATGGGAAGGGAAGAAGCCTGCCTGGACCGGAATTCTGGATAACGAGTTCTCACAGGCCAGGCGGATCCAAACAGAGTCGGTCGGGCTCAAATCCCGTGAAATCGAGCAGGCCGTAGTGGCGACCTTTCTCCACTCCCAGCCCATCGGACAAAATGCCAAAACGCGGGAGCTCATGGTGCTTCTCGGATCCACCCGACCGGACAAGATCGAGCTGGAAAAGGGCCTGTCCCGATGGGCCCAGACCAGTCACTGGTTAGACGATGTCTATACGGCCGTGGAAGAGGACAAAATCCCCGGCACGTGGCGATTGGGCAATCGTCCAAACCTGGTGCAGATGCATGCGGTCGCAGTGAAAAACATGCCCGACGATATTGTCCGCGCCCGCCTGTTGGACGACATCAGAAAGGTCAAATCGCTTACAGCCAACGCCTCGGCTGCCGGTGTTCGCGTTCACACGCTGCCGACCAGGCCGAGGGACATTGAGGATGACGGCGTATTCCACTATGCCGTTTTGGGTCCGACTGCCGCCTCCGAGTCCGGAAAGCCGAGTCCAGAGGCCAGGCGTTTTCTGGATGAGACAACGGGCCCGGATCGGCCTCGGGTATATCGCAATGCGGTCCTTCTGCTCGTCCCGTCCAAGGACGGACTCGAACTGGCCACGGCCCGGGTGCGCGACTTCCTGGCCTGGGAGGTGGTCCGGGAAGACATCAAAAAACAGCAAAAGGACGGAAACGTTGACCCCAGTCGGGTGCAGACGCTCCAGATCAACATTGACAAGGCCAGAGGCCGCATTTCCGAGGCCATCAAGCAGGCCTACTGTGTGGTAGCGACCGTATCGGAGAAGGACGAGGTTCATGCGTTCAAGATCACCGTTACCGGGGACCCGCAATTCAACATCATCAAGGGAGACAAGCGGTCCCGGGTTCAGGATACAGCCATCGAGGCCGAGGCCCTGCTGCCGGATGGACCTTATGATCTATGGCATCCGGGGGAGACATCCCGGCGCGTCAAGGACCTGGCCGGGGCCTTTGCGCAAATCCCGCGTCTCCCCAAGATGCTGAAGGCCAGCGCCATTCTCGATACCCTGGCGGACGGTTGTGAGAAGGGGACCTTTGTGCTGCGCCTGGTCCGGCCGGATGGGACGGCACGCACATGGTGGATGGCCCTACCCGATGAGGTCGCCCTGACCGATCCGGCCCTTGAACTGGTATTGCCTGAAGGGGCGGAATTGGTGGAACTGGCCCCCGCCCTCCTTGCCCGCGCGCGGCTGCCAGAATTGTGGAGCGGCGATGAGATTACTCTCAAGGATGCATTGGATTATTTTGCAGGCGGGAAAGTGGTCCAGGTGGACCGGGGCGCATACAAGGAACCCATATCCATTCCCAGGGTCGGCGCCGATGCCTTGGAGAAGGCCGTGGCTACTGCGGTCGAAAATGGCATTTTGTGGATGCTTTCAGGCCCAGCCAGCTTTCTGGGTGAACCGATTCCAGCCGGTGTGCTGACCCCGACCGCCAGGCTCTGCGCCCCGCCCCCCGTCATCCCTGCCGCCGAGATACTCCCTGAGAACCTCGACACGGCATGGAAGAAGAATGAGGCTTCAGGTCTTTCCCTGGCAACGGCGCTCTCCGTCAAGGCAGGCAAGACCCTGCCCTGGAAAACCGTTCGGGACGTCGTAAACGGGGCGCTTCAGGCGCGATTTCTGGAAGTGGCCGAAAGTTCCGGACCATGGCCCTGCGATTTTCCGGCAGCGGCATCAGCCAAATTCAAGGCAAAGGAACCGGGAACGGGAGGCACAGGGGGTACCGGCGGCGGCTCGCCTCCCAAGGTGCTTGTGGCCAGTGCCGAACTTGAACCGTCCGAAGTTCAGGATCTCGGGGACCTGATTCCCAAGTTGCTCAATGTGAGGGCCAAAACCGGCGCACCCATCCGCTTTCACCTCCGCATCGAAATGGGCAACGGCCAGGTTCTTCCCCCCGCCGAAGCTGCCAGCGAGGTCAACGCCATTCTCAAGACGGTTAAGGATGGGCTTCAGTTGCAGTAGGCAAGGACTGGACGAAAAAGCTTCTGTAAGGCGCCAGTTATACGCGAACCGCTGTCTGAGCAATGCCGCCTCTTCCTCCATCTCCAATGCCTGGATGAAGCTCATGGAATTTCCGGGAGCGAGACCGTCGGCGGTAAAGGCGTAGAAGGGAGGCATTTCAGTTA